>Ga0208324_1001061_pt1 | contig 10966 bp, 7 predicted proteins | sample Sb_taG_2_FD_187707 | JGI IMG/M metagenome (GOLD analysis project Ga0208324, IMG submission 187707) | Peat soil microbial communities from Weissenstadt, Germany - Sb_50d_5_LS metaG (SPAdes) (version 2) | ecosystem: Environmental > Terrestrial > Soil > Wetlands > Peat | place: Germany: Weissenstadt... | reverse complement strand
CAAGATCTTCGGGCTCGACCGCTACGCTCCCAAGCGCTGACATGGGTAATACGCAACCTAGCCCATACACCCATGCTGACCAGTGCAAACACGGCGAAGATCAACTTATCCAGGAAAGTCAGGCTAGAGGACGCCGAGAGCGGCGCCGAGGGCCTGCACCGCGTGACGCAGCCGGGCGGCGGCCGGCCCGGTGATCTGTCCCTGCGACTGGTGCTGGTCATAGGCCTGGACGAGCTGCTGGTACTGCTGCTGGATCTGCTGGGTGTTCTGGCCCGCCGGGCCGAACAGCAGCTGCTGCAGGTGGCTGAACAGGTCCTGCCCTGCCTGCTGAGTCACCTGCCCGCCGGCGACCGCGGCCTGCAGGTCGCCGGTGAACGCGGCCGCCGCGGCGGCGGCCGGGGGCAGGGTGCTGGCCTGCGGGCGTGCCGCGGCCCGCGTGACCGGCTGGGTGCGACGCGCGAGGGGCGGCGTGCTCGCCTGCCGGGTGGCGGCCGGGTGCGCCGGCGAGTGGGAGGCCTGGAGGTGGCCGGCCGTCCCGGTCAGGAGAACCCCGGCCAGGGCGGCCAGCGATGCGGCCAGCGCCGCCGCGAGCACCGCCTCGGCCGGCCGCGGCCGCCACCGCCCGCGGCGGGCTGGCCAACGCGGCCCCGGTCCGCCGGTCGGGGACGGCAGTACCGCGGTGGCGTCCGGGGCCAGGGCGGCCAGCAGCCCGGCCCTGGCGGCGGAGGCGCTAGCGGGGCGGTCGGCCGGGTCCTTGGCCAGCAGCCGCGCGGTGATCTGGTCGAGCCGCGCGGGCAGGCCCGGGCGCCGCGCCGACGGCGGGCCGGGGTCATCATAGACCTGCCGGTAGGCGAGCCTGACCGCTGAATCGGCGGAGAACGGTGGCGCGCCGGTGAGCATCTCGAACAGCACGCAGCCGAGGGAGTACAAGTCGGCCTGCGGGCCGGCCGGACGGCCCGATGCCTGCTCGGGGGACAGGTACGCGGCGGTGCCCCCGGCCACTTCGTCGGCCCGGGCGATGCCGAAGTCGAGCACCTTGACCTGGCCGTCGGCCAGCACGATGTTCGCGGGCTTGATGTCGCGGTGCACCAGCCCCGCCGCATGCGCCACCTCCAGCGCCTCGCACACCGCCGCGGCGATGCCGACCGCCTCCCCCGCCGCCAGCATCCCGGCCTCGTCCAGGACCTGGCGCAGGGTCCGGCCCGCGACCAGCTCCATCACGAGGAACGGCGTCGTCCCGTCAACGCCGGAGTCGAACACCGTCACCAGCCGCGGGTGACTCAGCCCGGCCGCGTGCCGGGCCTCCCGGTCAAACCGGGCCAGGAATCCCGGATCGGCCGCGTACTGCGGGCTGAGCACCTTGACCGCCACATCACGGCCCAGAACCTCATCCCTGGCCCGCCACACCGTGGCCATGCCGCCGGTGCCCAGGACCTCACCAAGCACGTACCGGCCGCCGAGAACCCGCGTGCCCGTCACCGCCATGACTCAACCCCCGGGCCAGCCGCCCGCCCCGCCCCGCGCCAGGTACCGGCAGGACCGCGAGCTGCCCGGGCGCGGCTCCGCCGAGACAGTGTCATGCCACCTGCGGCAACGGCGGTTGCGGTCACCTCGCCCATAGCCAGAAACATATACAAGCCGCCCAGGCGCGGCAGCATGTTCCGGACCGCTCACCCTGCCCGCGGCTCCCGCCCGGGCCCGGGCAGATCACCGGCGGTAGGGGCCATGTCGCCAATCTCGCCAGGATCTCCTGCGGGTCCCGGATCCTGATGCGCGCGCGGCGACTTCCCCGTCTGAGCGGCCCCTGAACACGCTCGTCTGCGGCTGGTGACACGTCCCGGAGATGCCCGCACCCGTCGTGGCTGACGCCCTCGGCTACCACCCAGTCACCACCGCCAAGCTAGCCGCCCAAGCCGCTGGCACCTGGAGCCGGTATGCCCCCGGAGGTCACCTGCGGTCACCAGCTAGGTGAACCGGCAGACGACGGCGCCGGCCAGGTGCTGGCCGACGCCGCGGTGACCGCGCTGCTGTCCGGCCAGCAGCCGGACGGCGGGTTCGGGATGCACCTAGCTGGAACCCCGGGGGAACTCACGACAGTTAAATAGGCGCGCTCACCAGTATCACGGGCCGACCGCCATTCCGAGGCCGACGTTCCGGATGCCAGTGCCTCGCTGGACGCTCCGCAAGCCGAAGCCGACATCGAGGCCGAGCTGGAGATGTAACAGCGGGCCGGATAGTTGTGCTTTTGCGCGGGTGGGGGTGAGCAACGTGTCACAGCCGCAAACGAGTGTGATCATGCGGTCAGACGGGAAGTCGCCCATGACGGCCCACTGTTCTGCACCCTGAAGGGCAAGCCGCTGTACCCGCAGTACGTACAGAACCTGCCGCCACCGCCCTCCACTGCGGCCTGCCATGGCGCTCTTGACATCTATCGGCCTTCAGCGCTTGACGCGGTTCCTGAGGGCAAGCAGGACCAAGCCGAGCAGTACCGGACCGGTCAGCCTCAGAAGTGCCTGCAGGCTCGCTACTGCGGGATGGCCTCCCAGTTGACGAACCCGGCCTCGTCGTCGCGGGCGCCCAGGATCCGGCCGTCGACGGAGAACAGCGCCACCGAGAACGCATCACCGAGGACGGTGGTCTCGATGCGCCGCCCGTCGCGGATCTCATACGGGGTGACGAGCGGGCGGTCGCTGAGCCCGGCGACGGTCCGCTTGCCGTCCCTGCTGTAATGCAGGGTGGCGGCCTGGCCCGTGACCAGGTTCACGGTCCGCACCGTGCGGCCCACGGTCACCTCGCGGATCTCCTCATCACCCATCGGCAAGATCCCGCGCTCGCCGAGCCTGGCGACCGTGAAGATGTCCTCCCGCGGCTCGGGGTCAGCGCCGCGGTCCTGCTCACCCGGGGTGTACCAGACCGGCGAGGTCCAGGCGCGCTGCTGCACCGCGGCGGGCACGGCCGTGGTCAGGGGCTGCCGGTGCCGCACGGCGTCGTAGGTGGACCAGCGGGGAGTGGGGATCTCCAGGATCCGCGCGTAGTACACGCACGGCACCGAGGGGTCGAAGTCCAGGTCGGTCCAGGCCGCGGACAGCTCGGTCGCCCCGATGTCGTTGGTGTAGGTGGCCCGGTTGACGTCCACGGTGCTCCCTACTGGGGGCAGCGCGCCGCAGACAGGGTCGGGGACCCGGCCGCCGGAGGCGGCCACGTCGTAGATCTTCTCGAACAGCATGCCGCGGCGCGTCCAGCACTTGACGACCTGGATCCGGTCCAGGTTGGCGCCGGCCGCGTCCTTGGCGGCGTGCACCAGCAGGGTGGATGCCTTGGCGTCACGCGGCCGGGCGGCCAGCTCGCTGCCCATCGGCACCCCCCGGGAGTAGCCGGCGGCGGCGACGTCGCGGGTGTCGTCGTCGGTGAAGTCCCAGCCGGCGAACAGCCGCGGCACGAGCCGCACCCCGCTGGTGCAGAACGTCTCGCGCCGGCGCAGCGCGTCGAACAGCGACCCCCGGGTGTTCTCATCCGCCCAGATGCCGGTCAGGCCGCCGGGGTTCAGCAGCGCCACGGACAGGCCGCCCTCGACCGTGCCGTGCAGCCGCAGGTCGCAGGCGTCGTCGAGCATGCCGTGCGAGCCGGCGTAGTCGTCCGCCTCGGTGTCGCCCGGCTGACCGGAGTGGTCATCCCCGCCGCCAGTGAAACCCACCTGGAACGGGTTCACGCCCACTTTCTCCTGCTGGCGCAGGCCTTCCTGCAGGCCGCCCCGGACCGTGGACCAGACCCGCTGGCCGGCCGCGGTGCCGAAGCTCATCTCCCCCAACTTGACGTTGGTTTCCAGCTGCTCGAAGCCGGCGAAGTCGTCGCCGGGGGACACCGCCGGCGAGGTCTCGGAGTTGCCCTTGATCTGGTGCACCTCGGTCAGCGGCTCCCACAGGGCCCGGCGCCGGGCGTACTCGGCGTCCAGCTCACGGCCGTCGCTGTAGCGCGGGTTGAACATCGCGCCGCCGCTGGCGTTCGCGTTGTGGGTGATGGCCACCACGTTGCCCGGCCCGCCGCCCGCGGTCTCCAGCCACTCCCACAGCTGCTCGGAGTGGATCGCCTCGTAATTGCTCGGCGGCAGGTCCGGCACGTCATCACCGCGGAAGATCACCACCCGGTGCAGGTTCACCCCGTTCGGCGTCGGCGTCCACTCAAAGCCGATCAGCGCGGTGAACCGCCCCGGGTCATCGTGTTTGTTCGCGATCTCCACCATCCGCCGCCACAGGGTCTTCGCGCCATACGCGACCCTGTCCGCGGGCCCGAAGTTCACCCGCTTGGGATCCGGGTCGATCATCCCGGAGAACATGATCTCCACCATCGCGCTGAAGTCGCCGGCCCGGCCGTCCTCGCGGATGACCCGGGCACTGCGATAGGTCGCAAGGCGCTTGCGGACCTCCGGATCCTGGGGGTTATAGACCTCATCCATGATGACGCCGGACTCGCCCAGCCACTCGGCATGGTCGGTCACCGCCGAGAAGTCCAGCGGCCGCTGCAGCCGCGACTCCTCGCTGTTCATCAGCGACGAATGCGTGGGCTCGCCCTTGGCGAACCGGAACGCCTCGTCGGGGCCGTTCAGCGCCGCCATCACGTAGGCGTCCAGCGACCAGGCGGTGTGGACGTGCAGATCGCCGAAATAAGGGTTTCGTGACGGGATGGGCGTGCTCATGTGGCTGTCTCCTCAGGCCTGCGCCGGAACAGTGACCGTATGTTCTTCGTGGCGTGCGTCGTCCTCGACGGTGACGTCGTAGCTGCGGCGCAGTCGGGCGTACATTGCGTCCGCAGCCCCGGCCCGGTGCTCGGCATCCAGATCCGCGGCGACCCGGCCGGACACCTCGGCCAGCTCGGGCAGCCGCGCCGCGGCGTGCTCGGTGACCAGGACCAGGTGCTGCCCGTAAGCGGAGGCGACCGGCCCGGCCCACGTCCCCGGCTCGAGCGCGAACACCGCGTCAGCGAACTCCGCGCCGAACCGGTCGCCCACCTCGCGCCGCGTCGCCGCGGTCACCGGGCTCGCAACCACCGGCGGGTCACCCAGCCCGGCGGCCCCGGCCGCTTCCGCGCGCTGGAGCCCGGCCCGCGCCGCGCGGGCGTCCTCTGCGGCCCGCTCACCGCGGGCCGCGGCGCTGAAACAGGCGTGGGCGAACGAGACCCGCTCCGGCAGCCGGCAGCCCTCGCGGTGCGCCAGGAAGTAATCCATCACCCCGGCGTCCCCGAGCGGGGCGCTGTCCTGGAAGGCGAGCACTTCCATCTTCTGCACCAGGCGGCGCCGGACCACCAGGTCGGCAAGGTCGAGCCCGCGGGCCAGGGCCTCCCGGTCCAGCACCTCCTCGCGGACGAAATCCTCCACCAGCCGGCCAAGTTCGCCGGCCGTGGGCCGTCGGCGCCACTGGTGCTCCCAGCGCCCGGCCAGCCACTCGCGCTTCTCCGCCGTGACCACGATCTGACGGCCGCGGCCGGGCGCGCCCTCAAAGCGGAACGGAACGTCGTCGTGCTCGGCCTCATCATGAAAATGCATCCGGACCTCAGCTACGCAGAACGGCCGCCCGGAGGCGGCAACGGTAGTGAACGGGCCGGGCAGCGCGGCTGCGCCTTCCCAGACACCGTTTAACCTGCTCGCCCAGCCTGTTTCAGTTACCGGCAACTGTCCCCGGCCTCGAAGTCATTGGCGGCGAGAGCATTCATCGTGTCACCACCGCCGCATCCGCAGCCGCCAGGCCAGGGATCTGGCCCGGCGGCTCGCATCGGGCACCGACGGCCTCAGCCGGCTGCGCGGCAATGCGCGCGCCATGAGCACGGCCATGGATGAGAACCAGGCCGGCGCGCATGCGCTCCTCCGGTAGCCCCGGTAGCTGGCCGCCCTCAGCGGCTGAGTTCCGGTGCGTGCCGCTCACATTACACTCGCATCCAAAAACTAGCAACTCATTTCCAGAATCTGACGGCATGTTCATGGTGGCAAACTAAACCTTCCTGACCAGCCACGCGCCGACCAGAGTACGGATCGGCACTCCCTCGGCGAGGGCTGAGGCCAGTGCCCACGCCCAGCAGCCCGAAACAGCCCCAGCCCTCCACGCATGACAGCCACAAAGCGGAGCGCCCGTCAGCACTGCCGACGGGCGCACGCGTCTGACCAGTCACGGCCGAAGGCACACACCCGCAATGTAGCGGTTGAATTAGTCCGAGAAGGTTGAGTGAGTGTCACGTGATCGCCGCGTACATCCTGATCCAGGCCGAAGCCGGCAAGGCGGCCATCGTGGCCGGCGCTCCGGGACGTGCCGGGCGTCTCGGAGACGGCGAGCCTGGCCGGGCCCTACGACGTCATCGCGCGGGCGCAGGCGCGGGACATCGACGAGCTGGCCAAGCTCGTAGCCCTCCGGGTCCAGGCGCTCGACGGCGTGACGCGGACGATGAGCTGCCCGGTCGTCCACCTCTGAGAACCGGTCGCCATGGACCACCCACCACCATCCACGAGGTGGGCGAGGGCGGCGTCCAGGCGGTTGGCGCAGCCCGGTGTTCGGCGCGGACAAAACGGCCGGCACGATGGACCCACGACAGCGCGCGGCCGATGCTGGCGATCTGCACGAGTGGGAGATGTCCCTGCGATAAGCGGCCCACGTGCCCGCTATGACGTCCCAGGACATGCTGGGACGTGATGGCTCCGGGACAGCGCTGACAGTTCCGCATCCTTGACGTGGAGGGCTCGTTGACCGTCTCGCGGCGATCGCGGTGAGCGATGAGTTCGAACGCGGAGCACGACGGTGTCACGTTAACGTGGTTGCGGAGGGTAATCGACGCCGACAGCCCTCGAGGCGCCGGGGGCGTGCCTGCGTGGGGCGCACCCAGGCGGGAATCTTCACCGGGCCACCTCGTCCCGGCCGTGGCGGTGCTGCATCCGGGGATCACGATAAGTTGCCCGCCGGAGGTTCGGACCGTGAAGGAACCGGCATCATGCTCCTCGAGAACGCCCAGGACGTCGCTAATCTGCTCGCCGCCATCGGGGCCGGGCCGGCGCCAGCGGATGACCGACATCGGCCGCTGTGAGCCGGACCCCGAGCCGGTAGCGCACGCCGGTCACCTGTTCCGGGGCTCGGCGCCACGCGCCGCAGCAGCGTCCGGGTCGCGGCCAGGCGGCCATGCGCGAGACAGCGGCCTTGCGCGGGATAATGCCCTGCGCGGGCAGCAAGTTCGCTGGTGAGGTGACCGCGGTGCGAGAACGGGTGAGCGGCTGACTGTACCTGCTTGGCTGGACCGTGGTTTGCCGGATGCCCCGGCGGTGGGCGCAGTGGATGTTCCGGCAGATCGCAGACCAGCTGTGGCGGCGGCAGGGGCCGGGTGTCAGGTAGCTGGAGGCGAACCTGGCGCGGGTGATCGGCCCGGATGCATCGGTTACGGATCTCCGGCGGTTTTCGCGGGACGGGATGCGTTCCTATCTGCGGTACTGGCTGGAGGTATTCCGGCTGCCGGTGATCCCGTCGGCGGAGATCCTCGGCCGGATGCGGGCGGCTGGCGAGGAGCAGACAGCGTTCCGGCACCTGGCGGCGGGCCGCGGGGTTGATCTTCGCGCTGCCGCACATGGGCAACTGGGAGCACGCGGGCGCCTGGATCGTGCTCCGCGGCGCCGGGAAGGTCACCACGGTGGCGGAGCGGCTGCGCCCGGAATCGCTGTATGACCGGTTCGTGGCGTTCCGGGAGAGGCTGGGCATGGAGGTGCTGCCGCACTCGGCCGGCGCGAGCAGGTTCGGGGTCCTGGCGCAGCGGCTGCGGACTGGCGGCCTGGTCGCCCTGCTGTGCGAACGGGACCTGACCGGCAGCGGAATCGAGGTCGAGTTCTTCGGCGAGCCCGCCAGGATCATGGGCGGCCCGGCCGCGCTTGCCGAGCAGACCGGGGCCGCGCTGATGCCGGTGACGCTGTGGTACGAGGGAGAGAACTGGGGCGCGCACATTCACCAGGAGATTCCCGTGCCCGAGACAGGTACCCGGCAGGAGAAGATCGCCGCCATGACCCAGCAGCTGGCGAGGGTGTTCGAGGATGGGATCGCCAGGCACCCGGAGGACTGGCACATGCTGCAGAAGGTGTTCGTGGCCGATCTCGACACCGGCAGGCTGCGCCCCGCTGGCCAGCAACCGCCACCCGCCGGGTAACAGCGCCGCGGAGACACCCGTCCCGGTTAAGAATCTTGATCTTGTCTGTGCGGCAGTATCTCGAGGTCAGCATCGAGTGCCCGGTACCTTTGTGCTGCCCGCGGTCCCGCGCCGCCAGCGGCAGCCCGTGCCCGGCCGCAGCCGCCGCCACGAGCGCGTCGTACACCGCGCCCCGGCAATGCCAAGTCCGGCAAGCTTACCGGGAAGCTGGTCCGCCGCCCGGCGTGGCCGAGTTGAATTGCAGCGGGCCCGGCGGCCCGATGGGCGTGCCGGATCGGGTGAGGAACACCAAGCAGACGTACCCGATCCCGCCGCGGATCTCGTCCCGGCACGCCGGGTTCAGGGTAATGCCGTTGACCGGGTCCTCAGACAGGCTGCCGATGGTCAGCGCCGCGCACCAGTCACGGGCGTCACAGCGGCGGCCGTGGAACTGCTTCACCCGGCCCGGCGGGTAGAACCGCAGTTCGGTGAAGGCCGTTCCCGGATCGATACCGCCGATCACGTCCACCTGTCGGCAACAGTGCAGGGCAGCCCTGCAATCGAGTATCCGAGCGGCACAGCACGGTCGAGGCGGCCCAGGCCGTGCAGCCCCGCTGGCGGCGCCGGTCAGGTCGCCAGGCGCCCACCGGTCCGCCGGCGGCCGCCTTGCTCTCAGGTCACCGCGGGCGGCGCATCGGGCACGGCCTCGGGCTTGGCCACGGCCTCGAACGTGAACTGCGCTTGCGGCCCGGTGCCCTCCGCATCGACCGTGACGATCTGGCCGGCCCTCAGCTCGCCGAACAGGATCTTCTCCGACAGATTGTCCTCGATCTCCCGCTGGATCGTGCGGCGCAGCGGCCGCGCGCCGAGCACCGGATCATAGCCCCGCTCGGACAGCAGCGTCCTGGCCGCGGGCAGCAGCTCCAGGGCCATGTCCCGGTCCTTGAGCCGCTGATCCACCTTGGCGATCATCAGGTCCACGATGGTGAGAATCTCCTCCTGGCTGAGCCGGTGGAACACGATGGTGTCATCGACCCGGTTCAGGAACTCCGGCCTGAAGTGCTGCTTCAGCTCCTGCTGCACCGTGGTCCTCATCCGGTCATACGAGCCCTTTGACTCATGCGCCGGACCGAAACCAACGGAGACCCCCTTGGAGATGTCCCGGGTGCCCAGGTTGGTGGTCATGATGATCACCGTGTTCTTGAAGTCGACTACCCGGCCCTGCGCGTCGGTGAGGCGCCCGTCCTCGAGGATCTGCAGCAGCGAGTTGAAGATGTCCGGATGGGCCTTCTCGATCTCGTCGAACAAGACCACGGCGAACGGCTTGCGGCGGACCTTCTCGGTCAGCTGGCCGCCCTCCTCGTATCCGACGTACCCGGGCGGGGAGCCGAACAGCCGGGACACCGTGTGCTTGTCCATGTACTCGCTCATGTCCAGCTGGACCAGCGAGTCCTCATCGCCGAACAGGAACTCCGCGAGCGTCCTGGACAGCTCGGTCTTGCCGACCCCGGACGGGCCGGCGAAGATGAACGAGCCCCCGGGCCGCTTGGGGTCCTTCAGCCCGGCCCGGGTCCGCCGGATGGCCTGCGACAGCGACTTGATGGCCGCGTCCTGCCCGATCACCCGCTTGTGGAGTTCGTCCTCCATCCGCAGCAGCCGCTGCGATTCCTCCTCGGTGAGCTTGACCACCGGGATGCCCGTGGCGGCGGCCAGGACCTCCGCGATCAGTTCCGCGGTCACCTCGGCGACGGCGTCCATGCCGCCGGCCGTCCACCCCTGCTCCCCGGCATCCCTCGTCCCGGTCAGCTGATTCTCGCTGTCGCGCAGCGCGGCGGCCTTCTCGAAGTCCTGGCAGTCGACGGCCGACTCCTTCTCCCGGCGGACGCCGGCGATCTTCTCGTCGTACTCGCGCAGGGCAGGCGGCGCGGTCATCCGGCGGATCCGCATCCGGGCCCCGGCCTCATCGATCAGGTCGATCGCCTTATCCGGCAGGAACCGGTCGCTGATGTAGCGGTCCGCCAGCTGCGCGGCGGCGACCAGCGCGCCGTCGGTGAACGACACGCGGTGATGCGCCTCATAGCGGTCCCGCAGGCCCTTGAGGATCTCGATGGTGTGCGCGATCGTCGGCTCGGCCACCTGGACCGGCTGGAACCGGCGCTCCAGCGCCGCGTCCTTCTCCAGGTGCCTGCGGTACTCATCCAGCGTCGTCGCGCCGACCGTCTGCAGCTCACCGCGGGCCAGCAGCGGCTTCAGGATCGACGCGGCGTCGATCGCGCCCTCGGCCGCGCCCGCGCCCACCAGCGTATGCAGCTCATCGATGAACAAGATGATGTCCCCGCGGATCCGGATCTCCTTGAGCACCTTCTTCAGCCGTTCCTCGAAGTCACCCCGGTACCTGGAGCCGGCCACCAGCGCGCCCAGGTCCAGGGTGTACAGCTGCTTGTCCTTGATGGTCTCCGGCACCTCACCCTTGACGATCTTCTGCGCCAGCCCCTCCACCACAGCGGTCTTCCCGACGCCGGGCTCGCCGACCAGCACCGGGTTGTTCTTGGTGCGCCGGCAAAGCACCTGCATCACGCGCTCGATTTCCTTCTCCCGGCCGATCACCGGATCGAGCCTGCCCTCGCGTGCGGCCGCGGTCAGGTTGCGGCCGAACTGGTCGAGTATGACCGAAGTGGACGGCGCCGTCTTAGACGGCGCGCCCGCGGCGGCGGGCTCCTTGCCCCGGGAGCCCGCCAGCAACTGGATCACCTGCTGGCGGATCCTGCTGGGGTCAGCGCCCAGCTTGACCAGCACCTGGACGGCGACGCCCCCGCCCTCGCGG
>Ga0208324_1001060_pt1 | contig 10980 bp, 8 predicted proteins | sample Sb_taG_2_FD_187707 | JGI IMG/M metagenome (GOLD analysis project Ga0208324, IMG submission 187707) | Peat soil microbial communities from Weissenstadt, Germany - Sb_50d_5_LS metaG (SPAdes) (version 2) | ecosystem: Environmental > Terrestrial > Soil > Wetlands > Peat | place: Germany: Weissenstadt... | reverse complement strand
CCCAAACGCCTACCAGGAGCCCCCGCCACGGGCAAACCAGCGCACGCCACACCGAGAAACCACAGGTCAAGGCATCATTGCGGCCCGATAAGCCTTAAGTCCGTGGTGTTGGGTCAGACCTGGACCCGGCCACGCTCGACGCCTTGCGGATCATGGCCGATCGGTTGTGCTCGGAGTACCCCTTCATGCCTGCCGATCAGCTACTGACCGAGGGCCGTGCCTGGCTACGCCGGATGACGGAGCTGCAAGGCCAGCGGGTCACGCTCAAGCAGCACCGGGAAATCCTGGTCCAGGCTGGGTGGGTCGCGCTCCTCGTCGGCTGCGTCGAGTACGACACTGGCAACCGGCAGGCTGCGGAGACAACCCGCCAGGCAGCGCTTTCGCTCGGCCTTGAAGCAGACCATGGCGACATCATGGGATGGGCCCACGAGATACGTGCCTGGATCAACCTGACCAGCGGCGATTACCACGGCGTTGTCGCGGCGGCCCGGGCCGGTACCGAGACAACGCCGCACAGCAGCGTGGCCGTGCAGCTCGCAGCGCAGGAAGCGAAAGCGTGGGCACGCATCGGAGATCGGCGGCAGACCGAAGTGGCGCTTGATCGGGGACGACGGTTGCTCGACGCCATGCCGTACCCGGAGAACCTGGATCACCACTTCGTGGTGGACCCTACCAAGTTCGACTTCTACGCCATGGACTGCTACCGCATGCTCGCTGATGACAAGATGGCTGAGAACCTGGCCAACGAGGTTATCCAGGCCAGCACCGACTTCGACGGGAAAGAACGCGCACCGATGCGCCTGGCCGAAGCCCGGATCACCCTGGGCGTGGTCGCCGCTCGCCAAGGAGACTTGGATGAAGCGATCAGCCAAGGTGGACGCGCTTTCAACGGTCAGCGAAAGTCATTGCCGTCACTCCTCATGGCCAGCCGCGACCTCACGAGGGTTCTCAACGAAAGATTTCCGACCGAGCCTGGCACAAAGAACTACCTCGACCAGCTCTACGCACTGAGCGAAGCTTCGAAGCTCCCGGTGTGACACTGACCGCGCGAGACGAGCGGACCACCCAGTTACGGCCTCTCGTCTGCGGTCGGTCACCTGACCATCTCGATGCGAACTACCGGCGTGTACGACGACAGGCAAGAATGAAATCCTATAGACGACCTGAGCTTGCAACGTCCACATAAGATAGCTAGGGGCTCTCCATTTAACCGGAGTAGCGCACGTCAGCGCCGTGCCAGGAGCAACCGAACGAGTGGGCACTTTTGCGCCGTGACCAGCACTAATGGCGGCTACCTGCCACGCGCAGATCCGCTTAGATGGAGAGCCCGAAGATAGCTTTTATTGCCATGCGACGTGCGTAAAGCGCTAGTGCCTGCATGGTGAAACCATCGCGAACAGCTCCTGAGTCGATTTCGGCCCAAAGCTCTTCTTTCGTCAGAAGCACGATCCGAGAAATGGCCTCCTGAGGTTCGGGTTCTTGGTCAGAACGACTTGTGACTGGTACGTGAAAGAATGAGACGGAGCTGTCCGTCGTCCCGGAGTCAGTAAGTGTGGTCCCCAAGTACTCGGCCCGAGTTCCGACATAACCGGTTTCTGACTTGAGTTCTTGTAGTGCATGGGCCTCGGGCGGTGTGTTGGGATCGCCGAAGCCACGCGGAAGCTCCAATTCAAGATTACCCGTCGCATGTCTTTCCTGTTCGACAAGCACAATTGACTCTGCTGACTCACCACCGCTAGAGCGAACAGTAGCTAGCACGACGACCCCAGTCGTCCCCGCATGTTCGGGAGGCGCGATGAACCTTAGATATGGGTGATAGAAGGTTTCGCCGGAGGGTTTCCGGCTCTGGACGAGATCGTTTATCAACCACAGGTAGGGCGTCTCAGCCAGAACTCCAAGGACAACGCTATGCTCCTCCGCGAATTCCTCCAAGATCTCCGGCTCAGTTATAATCGGACGGCGTGGTCGGCCAGAGAATAGCTCGCGATGATTCTCGTAAAGCCAAAAATACCGTGCCAGTGTTTCGCGCTGGTGTTCTGTGAGACTGTTGCTCATCGAATTCCCTGGTCGGCTACCAGTCCGGTTGCGCTAGGCAAAGCGTTGTTGGATCGGGCCACCGCATGCAACAACTCAGCCACGTCGTCACGCATCAGTTCTTCGCTTGTCTGCATGAGCTCGATCGTGTATGAGCGTTCCGCATCTAGTCGGTGCTGCCCGGTGTCGTATACACCAACCAATAGTTTTGCCGCGTATCCGGTTATTTTTCGAGGAAGCCTTTTAGCCAGCTCTGGGGCCGCAAAAATCCCTACATCATGCGGCGCCGTCGGAAGATGCGAGCCAGCAACGACGAGTATACCTCCAATGCTCAGCGCCAGCGTGATGAAGTTACAGTAGCGCTGCTCGGTTTTCTCGCGCTGAGAGGTCAGGTTATACCACTCAGAAAGAGCCTGCTGGAACTGGTCGAAAGATTCTTGGAAGGGTTCGAGACGGTCCAAGTAACGCAGCGGGTCCTTCAGAATTCTTTGCTGGGCATCTTTGAATGACTCCCACTCAGGAAATTCACGGACGGTTGCCACATTGGCTACACTCAGTTCACTGAGCAACGGCAGGCTCATAGCTGATTGCATTCTCGTCATAAATGAACGGCGAATCCATTCCAGGGCATCATTGTTGGAAACCAGATCGTTGATCTGCTCGTGCGTATAGCCTTTTCCCGGCATATCTTGAAGCGCCATTCTCGATGGCATGTTGACTGGCGTGAAGGTGTAGCGCTTCAGGTGGTCAGGCAGGTTAACATTGTAGACGAGATCGACGTATTTCTTTAGCTCCAGCAGGAACGGGCTATCTGCGCTGGGGTTTCTAAATTGCCCGAGAGCGACGTTCTTTCTACGTTCTTCATCGCTGTCACCTGTAACGAACCAGTCCTCATACACATGCTGGCGCGCGATCCTCTTATTGTCCTGTCGAAGTTTCCTGACCTTACCGAAGGCATAAGCAGCGAGACCGTCGACCGAACGTTCAAATTCCTGCCACATACCTTCTTGCTGGAGCAGGTCACGATCCCTGAACAGTTCGGATGCCATTGCATTTCGCTGCTCGCTGTCGAGACTGTTTAGCCGGGTTAGACCATCACCGAAGTCACGTGCCATCATGTTAGTGGCTTTGGAGTTTTCCTCTTTATCTACAGCAAGGCGTACGCAGCGCAGGTCATCGCCGACTTCCCTCAGCAGCGCTTGGATCGCAATATCACCTTCGTCGATAACCTCGAAGTCGTGCTGATCGGCGAGAGAGGTTTCCGTGTACAGGTACGGCACGATCGCATGCTCTCGAACCAGTCTGGCGAATGCTTGTAGGTTTTCGCTGTTCTCGGGTTGGTAGTTCTTGTACAAGAACTTGCTGTTCTTCAAGCTTGCTCGCTGAATAACTACCTGCGAAGAATACACCAAAGACCGGATGAACTCTGTGCGGAAGTCCTGCTCTCTTGCAGCAGCGACATTCTCGTCGAGATAGTTGACGCCTCTGCCGATCATGTCTTGAAAAACTTGATCTGACACATACTGATTATCCAGGCATTGCGGCACGACAGTATCAGGTTCAAGTCCATCAGGACTGATCAGTTCAGGCATGAGATCTCCCTCAGTGGAATCGTAGCCCAGCATAGCGCCTGACACCGGGATCTAACTGCCTTTCGATGAGTGGAAGCGTCCGCCCGCGGTGGTTGCCACGCATAGTGGTTTCCGACGCCGGGCGGCAGCGCTCAGTCCTGGGCCATCCCTTCGATAGGTGCCCCTGACTCCTTGCCAAGGGCCACTTCCGATGGGCCCGGCGTAGCTCGCACACCGCCACTTCCAGCTCAGCCGGGATCTGCCAGGGATGGAGAAGCACCCGGTGGCTGTGATCCGCCAAGCCCGGCGGACCCTCGTCCCGGTAGCGGCCCAGCCAGGCATACACGCTCTGACGGCTGACCCCATAGCGATCGGCGACCTCGGTCACCGGAACCCCGGCCAGCACCTCCAGCACCGCCCGGTATTCTGCTCGGTCACGCTCAACTCCCACAGCATGATCGGGAGTGTCAAGCGGAGTCCATGTGTAAAGCATCAAGCGGGACAGCACACCCCTCTGCTCCCTCCTCTCTGCCCCCTCTGTCTCCCCCCTCCGGTGTGAGAACTTTCTGTACGGTTTCAAGGCGGCCCGCCGGGCCGCTCGCGCCGCCGACTCGGCGCGCTCGCCTTCGCTCCCGCTTGCGCTCCCGCTGCGGCGGCGCCCGACGCCGGTCGGCTGGCGCGAAAGGATGGACGCGGGCCGCTTTACAGACAGCAAGTCTCATCGGTGCGGGCGGGTGCGTCCCTGCTCCCGCTGCCGAAATTGTCCGGGGCCGGTCAGAACCCGTCAAGGCCGTCTGTGATCGCAGGACAACCGCATCCGTCGAGCTGCCTGGTGAACGTACACGCGAAGACGTCCTTGACAGAACCTGCCCGGACCTGGAGTTGGCAGCTATCGGGAGCAGGGACACGAGTGGCCAGGGCCGGGCCAGGGCCTCGTCAGCGCGCCGGTCTCCCGGTTCCCGACAAGCCGCCGCTTGTCTGGTTGGCGGCGTTGGGTACGCCTTCCAAAGCGTTGACCATGATCACTCATGCTGCGGCCGGAAGCGCGTCTGCAAAAAGTGCATCCGCAGGCTGAGTTTTCGGACCCTACGCCATCGGAGCCGGACCTCGGCGAGACGTTTCCGGATTGCTAAGGTAACCGGTCCGAATCTGCTTGCACGGCCACGTCCGAATCACTGACGACGAGTCGATTCAGTGGAGCGCCTGCATCCGTGGTTCACTTCTACCGTTCGAGAACGATCGATGCTGGCCAATCGGAATCATGCGATTCGACGAAGACGCTGACCAGCGTCCGTTCGACCCAGGCGCGGCGCACTAGCTCTTCCACTTGATGTTCGCGGCCTCGGAACGAATGCTCCCGTCCGTCCTTCGACAAGAGTATGAATCCCTCAAAATCTCCGAAGCGGTCATAACGGATGCCAATCACCTTTCCGGTATGGCAGTGCTCGCCATGCCCCTTACCGGCGATCGGGGACGGCAGCTGATAACCGCCCGGAGAAGCAGGAATCTGGGAGGGATCGCCGCCCATCCCAACGATCCGGGCAGAAAGATAACTGATGTACCGCAGCAGCACAGGATACCAGCGATTTCCGGCCCCGATCAGGGTAAGCCGCCATTTCAGGATCGCGAGCAAGTTTTCGTCGGTCGGAAGAATCGTGATCTCCCTCTGAACGGAAACTCTCGCCAGAAACGAGCCCGAAACATAACGCCACAACAGTTGATCATCCACACTGCCGGCTGACTGCGCGGACCGGTCGTTGGGGTTTCCCTGTTGTACCACCTGCTTGGTGGTGATGCGCCGTACCAGCACGTCGAATTCATTTCCGTCCCGGACTGAGGGGGGTAGATCGATCGTCATCAAGCCCGCGTAGCTGCCGCCGGCCCCGCTCGGAATGGGAATGTAGGTCACCGGGCTTCCCACGGTGCACTGGATGGTATGGGCGTCCGCCACCGTGAGTGTCTGCGCGGGATAGAGTTGCTGGGCCAGTTTCACCACCGACGCGGCGCTCACCTCAGGCCAGTAAATGCTGGCCACGCTGCCAAGTGGCGTCTGGCCCCAATCGATCATCATTTCATCCGGATAGCTCAGGATGCTGCGCCCGCGTGCGGATTGCGCGGGCGGGCTCGGCCGTACATCGATGGTTTGCGGAACACGGTGGGTGGCGGGGAATCCCGGATTTCCCGAGGTAGTCACCTGCAGATTTCGCTGCGCCAGTTTGTCGGAGTTGCCCGGATTCTCAATCACCCCGCCAGCGTTTTCGATTGGAGCGAATTCATAGGCGATCTGCGCTACCAGGCAGTTATGAGCGCTGCCGGCAAGCCAATATTGGACTGGGTGGCTGCCAAATGGGCTCGCTGGGTCGCCAAATACGTTTGTTGCATCATTGACGTTGAGGAAACATCCAAAGAACGCCCAGGTATACTCCCCGCCGGGAATCGTTTGGTTGTTTACTCCCGGGGGAGTTGAATTGTAGTCAGTTTGACTGTTATCAAAATTATCAGTGGCAAAGAATGGTAGCGAGCAGCCATTGATAGCTCCGCTGCCATTGGTTCCCGGCAGCGGGCTCGAGGGATTCAAGAGGCTTCCATCCGAAACATAAGTAACGTTGGGGTCCGCGCTCGTTGTAATGGTAGTGGAATTGATGAAATCCGTGTCAAAGGTCTGCGTAGTGAATAGCCGGAAGAAGACCTTTACATTCGGGGCGGCAGCTGAACCCGAGGAGCTCATCATGCGGACGCGAGCGATCGCGTAGTTGTAGTTAACGTTCGGTCCGGTGAACGGAGTGACCGAAGAGTCGCCATTCAATGCGCCATTCTGCGTTGGGAGCAGGGTATCCAGAGGATCAGAGACGTTGGTGTCGGGCGGCGTGAAGCCACCTGTATTCAGATAGCCGATGTTGCTGTTGAGCCAGGTGATGAGGTTCTGAATGTACGTATAGCCGGCTGCGGTATCGAGCGTCGTCGGATTACCGCCTTGGAATTTGAATGGCACGGGCACCTTGTTGAATGTCTGGTTGTCCATCGTTGGCGTGATCGTGAACACCCGAAGATCTTGGCTGAGGTAGGGAACATTACCGGCACTGTCATTGATGTTCGTGAAGAATGGATCCTCCCCGCCCAACAAGAAGAACTCCGCCGGCAGACTCGTGACGGCCTTCCCTTGTATGCTGATAGTGGCTTGGAGTGTAAAAGGCGCAGGCGGGCTTCCCGGAGCCGGGAACGGGTCGCTGGCAAGTGGCCCGTTGAACGTGATCCCGTATTCAAAGCGAATCCGTTGCGTCACATTGGCGTCCGCGCCGGTGCCGCCGATATCGTAGATGATTTTAGGCGCGGAAAACTGAAGACCCGGGATATCCGTAAAGAAACTGCCGGAGAACGTAATGGTAGGAAAGGCCCCCACCACGTTGGGTGTGCGTCCTTCAAGGAACAAGTAGAACGCGGCCGAATAAGTGGGATTGCCCGTAACTTCGTCAAGCCCATAGTTGTTTTTCCCCATGACGAAGTAGAATTGCCGTTCGGTCCAGGCGAGCCAGGTCGCCATGTTGACCCAGAACGCCGAAATTTCTCTCAGGTGGGCCTGGCCGCTCGCGGATGCGTTGAACCCCTGTTGCTTCGCCGGGATAAGGCTGCACGGATCACCGAGCAGGTTCAGATCCAGGAAGTGATGAAACGATGAGTCCGTGACGATTCGACCGACGTTCACCGTAGCGCCATCGTAAGCTGCCAATGTACTGTTGGTTCTGACCTCGCAAAGCGTCGTGTCAGAAGAGAAGTTCTTATTCTCGCAGGCCACGTCCTCCGGGTTCATCCCGCTTGGAACGTCTGTGTAATGACCCTGCAAGCCACCGCCCGAACCGGCGGAACTTTGCGCCAGGATTTGCGGGACCTGCTGGTACCCGCCAATCGCGGGAAATTCCGTGAATCCCGGACCGGCAAAACTCAAAGTGGGGTCGATCGCGGACGTCTGGGTCAGCTGTGCGCCGGTGGGAACTATGACCTCGCCTTCATGCATATGATCCGGATAGACCTTGAGAACGCCAGTTGCTCCCTGTACCACTGGATGTGAGGGAACCAGGACAGTCAATGGCTGGGGAATATCGTCGGACTGATCGTCAAAGAAGAATGTATTGCCAACATCCGTCGCACCTTGCTGCAGAGTATCTTGCCGCGTAGTCCCACCGCCGGGCCAATTCGTGACTACCAGCGACGATCTCCCCGGATTGGTGTCGTCTGGCGAGTACCATTTGCTCATAAACCGCATGCGAGGTATACGACCGGACATACCCGAACCCAAGCCGTCATGGTCACCGACGGCGAACAGGCCGCCGCCGTCCTGCATGAAATTCGTGATCGCCGCCAATTCGCTCTGGGTAAGGCCGCCATATTCTCCAGTCGCGGGATCAGGAGGACCAACTGCAAACCCATCATAGCCCTCCTCGCCGAATAGCCAAATCTCGTCGTAAACAGCGAGGTTGATGCTGGGATCGTCGAAATGAAATGGTTTTGCAATCGTGGCGTCCGGATCGAGCACCGTATTCGTCATATTGTTTGCGAAGCTGTCGGCTGGGTTTGGGAAGTTGCCGGCTGCATTGAAACCACGGCTCGCCGTATCGACCGTAAATGTCGGCGACGGGCTATTGCGCAAGGTGTTGATCAGATGCGACAGTGTAAACCATGCGTCGGGTCCATAAGTTGGGTCGCTCTCGGGTCCAAAAGGTGGCACGGTCGGGTCAATGGGATAGGTGGTCGTGAGCGAGAAGATACCGTCAACAACGATCAAGACCCGGATATCAGACATGGTGTCCTCCTGGTGCTCGCCGGAATATCAACCGAGATTTTCCCGTTTTGGGCTTCCCGATCAGCCTGAGCGTACCAGTACATCCCAGTCCCGGTACATCCCAGTCGCTGTTCTTTTGAATCCCGCAAGCTCCACTCTTCTCGGGATCTTGTGACGTTCTCGTGGGTAGCTGAGTAGACCATCCGCGGGCACGGCGACGTGCGTGAAGAAGGAAGATCAATCCCAGGCATGGGCTTCCTGATCCTTGGCACGCCCACTCCGCAAGCCACCAGGTGATCCGGCACATCCGGGCGTGCCTACGGCGAATCGGCCATCACGAGGCCGCCGGACTGACCCTGATGATTGATTATGCCGATACGTGCCCAGGTCAGCCCACCGCGCGGCGTCTTGCCTGCCTCAGGGTGTGATAGCTCTGTTCCCTGAAAAATGGAAGGTCGGTAGTTCGATCGTGCCCTCGACCTCCATCCTTCACCGCATCGAGGGTAACCACTGTGGGCGATCACCTTATTCCCCAGGGGTTTGATCAAGTAATTCCCCAGGTCCTGGCCCTGTTTTTATTCTAGCTGGCGTTCGTGTTCCCGGTGGGGACGACACGCGCGGGTGCCTTGTTCGGCCGGTAGCTCGGCCCGTTCATGAAGCACTGGTGGCTGGTGTTGATGAGCCGGTCCAGCAGCGATTCGGCGACGACCGGGTTCGGGAACAGCGGATACCGGTCGGCAGGGGCCCGGTTGGATGTCAGGATCAGCGACTTACCCGCCCGCTCGGTGATGAGCTCGTAGAGGTCGTCGGCCTGCGGGGCGGTGAGCTCGCGCATGCCGAAGTCGTCGATTTATCTGGCGTTGATCTTCGAAATTGCCATGTTTCCGCTGGTAGTGACGTCGCGGACGCGTCTGGAGCGTGCCAGCTTAGCCGGTGCTGACGCCGTGCTGGTGCAGAAGGCGGCGCAGGCGGAGCAGCTCGCCGTGGGCGGCGGCGAGCTGCTGCTCTAGTTCGCTGACCGCGGCGCGGCGGGTGTCACGTTCCTGGCGGAGCTTGGTTGTGAGGATGTGCACGATGTCGTCCTGCACCGCGGCTGCGGGCTGTGCTGGGACATGGCTGGCGGTCCTGGTGGCTTGCTGGGCGCGGAGCTTCTCGATGCGCTGCCGCAGTTCGGTGCTGGCGTAGAGGAAATCGAGGCTGACCCCGGCGGCCCGGGCAACTGACCTGAAGTTGATGTCCTTCTTTTCCTTGATGAGCTGGCGGATCGCGGCGTCGGCGCGGGCCGTGGTGGCCTGGCGCTTGGACTGGGCGGCGCGGCGCAGGGCATCGGCCCGGCGCTGCGCGGCTGAACTGCCTGGTTGCCGGGAGACGGTCGCAGTCATGATCCGGGCGGCTTTCCGGTGATGCTGACGGATACCGGGCCGGCCTGGTAGCCGGGCCTGCCGCAGACGCCGGGTCCGCGGACGACGGCGGTGTCGTCGGCGAGGGTTTCCAGGGCGGTAATCTCCAGGCGCATGCTGCGGACCTCGGCGAGCCGCTGTTCCAGCCAGATGTTGGATTCGCTCATCGGCTCGCCGTAGCGGGCCAGGTGCTGGGCCTTGCGGTGCTCGATCAGCTGCTCGGTTTCGGCGAGCTGGCGGCGGATCTCCGGAAGGTGGCTGCGGTCGGTGGCGAAGTGGTCGCAGCCGTGGCAGGCGTTGCCCTTGTCGCAGGACCGGACCGGGGGAAGCAGGCAGTACCCGTTGGGCAGCACCCGGTCGGTGCGCCGGTCGAGCTGGAGCAGGTCGAGCATGTCGCGGCGGTCCATCCCGAGTTCGCGGCCGTCACGGCCGATCTTGACCATGGCCAGGAACTCGCGTTCGGCGGTGCTGGCCAGGGTCGCGGCATACCGCATGGCCATCTCGGGTGAGCCATGTCCGAGATACCGCTGCACGACGTGGATCGGGGCGCCGGCGTTGAGCAAGGTCGTGGCCTTGGTATGGCGCAGCCGGTGGCTGCGGGAGTAGCTCAGCGAGCGCCCGCTGACGTCCCGCAGCCCCAGCACGCTGCTGAGCTCGCGCAGTGTCCCGTCGTAATGGCTGGTCGTCCAGGCCCGGCTGCCCTTACGGTTCCCCATGAGCTTGGGGAACAGGTAGCGCACCGTCTCCTCCGGGCCCAGGCCCCAGCGTTCCCGCACCCAGGCCTGCTGCTCGCGGATGATCTGGACCACGTCGGCGCCGACGAGGATGGTCGCCGGGGCGCCGTCGATCTTGGTCTGCTGGTAGCGCAGCCGGGCGACCATCCCGCCCTCGGGAACGGCGGCCGGGTCGACGCCGGGGATGGGGCTGAGCGGGTCGAAGTCCATCAGCAGGACCTCGGCGGCGCGCCGTCCGGTGAGCGCCTGGATCAGCCAGGCTCGCATCATCGCCGGATGGCCCAACCCGGCCACTTCGGCTTCCTGCCCGTCGCGGGTGATGGTCATGGCCTGGTCGCGGGGCAGGCCGAGCAGCTCGACGTACTGCAGCATGCGTGCCAGGTCGGTATCGCTGATGTAGTTACGCTCATCAGCCTGGCGGATCGCTCGTTCCGCCCTGAGCTCGTCGCGGCGGACGAGCCGGG
>Ga0208324_1001058_pt1 | contig 10986 bp, 7 predicted proteins | sample Sb_taG_2_FD_187707 | JGI IMG/M metagenome (GOLD analysis project Ga0208324, IMG submission 187707) | Peat soil microbial communities from Weissenstadt, Germany - Sb_50d_5_LS metaG (SPAdes) (version 2) | ecosystem: Environmental > Terrestrial > Soil > Wetlands > Peat | place: Germany: Weissenstadt... | reverse complement strand
GTCGTCCTCGACCTTGATGCGCAGCGACTTGAGGAATTTGAGGTCCTGATCGTTAATCTTGAACTCAGTGGTCATCAGGGCCGGCTTTTCGCTGGACTTCTCGCCCGGCTTGCTGACCCCAATCGTAGCTTCGAGCACCAGGAAGATATCGTAGCCGCCCTCTTTGATTCGGGAAACGACATCGGCAATGGGTTCGGAATCAGCCAGCGACTCATTGATCGCCTCGCCCAGTTCCTTCATCAACTGCTTCAATTGCTGGTCCACGTAACCCCCTTGCAGGATCGGGCTGCTATGCCTTCAAGTTTACTCCTTGGTGCGAGCCAACCGTACTCGCTCCCGCTGACAAATTAGATGCGGCTATGGGCCACAATGTTTCGGGGTCGAACTGCTTGCGCCCGCGATATTGTAACCCGAAACCTGGCAAACGAAACCCTGCTCGACAAATATTGATAAAATCATGGGAATGTCGAGCGTCTCCATCAGTCGAAAGCTGGGCATCGCCGCGCGGGTCGCAGGCCGGGTGATATCACAGCACGCTCGTCGCACCCGAACCTTCGGGGCGATCACGGAAGCGGTGCGCGCCACGGCATCCCACTTCCGGCGCGCGCTTGGGCAGCTCTGGCTTGAAGTGACAGGTTTTGTTTTCTTAGCCTTAGCAGGGATTGGAGTCATCGCTTTCTTTCGTGAGTACGCGAAGTATCAGGCGGGCCATGCAAGCTCCAGCCGCGCCGTGCTTGCCGGGTGCTTTACTGGCCTGTTTGGGTGGTTCGGCGTAAGCTCGTTTTGGCGGGTGCGGAGAAGAAGTCAGAATCATTAACCACGGAGGACAGCGAAGCCTAAGGGTAGCTCATGTTTTCGCTATGACCGAAAAAATGAAAGCGGCTCCCGACCCGCAGACCGAGTCCCACATCGCCGTGCGTCCGCTCTACACCCCCGCCGACCTAGAGGCCTGGAACTACGACCGGCAAGTGGGCTACCCCGGCGAATATCCGTTCACTCGAGGCGTGCAGGCCACCATGCACCGCGGACGCCTCTGGACCATGCGCCAGTACGCGGGCATGGGCGACGCCGAAGAATCCAACAAGCGCTACAAATATCTGCTGGCCAACGGAACCACCGGACTCTCCGTCGCCTTCGATCTGCCCACGCAGATTGGGCTGGATTCCGACCACCCACTCGCCGTGGGGGAAGTGGGAAAGGTCGGTGTCGCCATCGACTCCATCGAAGACATGCAGCGCCTCTTCGATGGCATCGAGCTAACGAAAATTTCCACATCGATGACCATCAACGCCACAGCCTCGATCCTGCTCGCGCTCTATGTCGGGGTCGCCCGCCGTCAGGGCGCGGATGTCCGCAAGCTCTCCGGCACGGTGCAGAACGATGTCCTCAAAGAATTCATCGCGCGAGGAACTTACATCTACCCGCCGAAGCAGGCGATGCGCATCATCACCGACTTGTTCGCATGGACGAACGAAAACGTGCCCGAGTGGAACACGATTTCCATATCCGGCTATCACATGCGGGAAGCCGGATCGACGGCGGTGCAGGAAGTTGCATTCACGCTGGGCAATGGTATCGCGTATGTTCAAGCCGCCGTCGACGCCGGACTTGATGTGGACAAGTTCGCGCCGCGTCTTTCGTTCTTCTTTAACGCTCACAGCAATTTTCTGGAAGAAGTCGCGAAGTTCCGCGCCGCCCGCCGCATGTGGGCCCGGATTATGCGCGAGCATTTCAAAGCCAGGAATCCGCGTTCCTGGATGCTGCGCTTTCATACCCAGACGGCCGGCTCCACGCTGACCGCGCAGCAGCCGGAAAACAATATCGTCCGCACCGCAATTCAGGCCATGGCAGCGGTTCTGGGGGGCACGCAGTCGCTGCACACGAATTCCTACGATGAAGCCCTGGCCCTGCCGACCGAGCAGGCGGCGCGCATTGCGCTGCGTACACAACAAATTGTGGCTTACGAATCCGGAGCGCCCCAGACCGTCGATCCCCTAGCCGGCTCCTATTACATTGAGACTTTAACCAACGAAATCGAAAGCCGCGCGTTGGAGTATCTGGACAAGATCGAGGCGCTCGGCGGAATGCTGAAAGCCATCGAGCGCGGCTACGTGCAGCAGGAAATCCAGAACGCCGCCTACGAATACCAGCAGCAGGTGGACCGCGCCGAGGCCGTGGTGGTGGGAGTGAACCGGTTCACCGTGGAGGAAGAAAAACCCATCCCCACATTGCACATGGACGAGTCCCTGGAACGCAAGCAGGTGGAGCGACTGCGTGCCTTGCGCGCCCGCCGCGATCATGAACCCTGGCAGGATTCCCTTAAGCAGGTCGAAGCCGCCGCCCGCTCCGGGGCAAATCTGATGCCGCACATCGTCGCCGCCGTGGAAGCCTACGCCACGGTAGGCGAAATCTCCGACAGCATGCGGAAAGTGTTTGGCGAGTACAAAGAAGCGGTGGTCATCTAGGCCGGCTGCTGGAGAAGCTAGAAAGAGGTCGACCCTTCATCCGCCATTTTATAGCCGCAGGCTTCCCGGCAGGGTTTGCAGTAGTACAAGCTATCTTCGCAAAGCCGGACCTCCATCAGCGATTGGCATAGGCAGCAGTATTTTTCACAATCGCAGCGGTCTTCCGTCATCTCGCATTGCAGGCAGCGGTACTTCTTCGCCGTGGAAGTAGCCATGGTCGAACTGTAGCGCGGCGGGCGGAGGCGGGAAAGTGCCGTTGGTAACCGGAGGGTCGTCGGTCTCCTGATACCATTCCCTGGGTTCGTGTACCGTGGCTAGCCTTCATCCGGCCCAGTGCTCCCTCAACCCAGGTTACCGTCCAAAGAACGTACGCGAACCTGGGGCACCAGGCTTGACAACGCCGACAAGGTTATAGAGGGTGCCCCGCTCCTTGCCGCTTTTTGGCAACGGGCGGGTGAAACGATCGCGAGATCATGCAGATGAACTTGAGACCGCTAGAGTGACGCAAGCACCCCGGCGATGATAACAACTGCAGGTGATGAAATGCAGCTAATTGGTGACGTAGTAGCGACGGTGATGGACGGACAAAGTCAGCTTACTCGTGCCGGAAGGGAAGCCGTGAACGACGGACCTCGCCGTCCCCACCTTTACAAAAAACGTAAAGGTGGGCCAGCCACCGAAAGACACAGATTTCGCTCTAGCTCATGAATCACGCAAACGCGCAAACAGGCCTAAGAACGGCTTCAACCGCCCTCGTTGGATTGTTGATCCTAACTAGCGCTTTCAATGGGTTGCGGGGCGGCGAGAGCCTGTTTGCCATACTCTGAGGCAAGCCAAGGCTGACACGGAACACGAGCTGCCTAACGGTCCCGAAATCAATTAGTTAAATGCGGATTTAATCTTACAAAATACACCCATTGCATGGGTCACAATCCAATCAAATCCATGAGTTAGGGGGAAACGGATCGTAAGAATTGGCTGCGGGGGCCGATTCGAGGGAGCGGAAATAGCACTTTTTCCCGAGCCGAACTTACTGCAAGAGGACGGTACCATCGAAGGTTTGAGGGGCTAGATTGGCGGGACTGGGCGGACTGATTCCAAGTATGTAACTCTGAGCATTTGATACGACATAGAGGACATAGCTGTTCGCTCCAACCGGCGACGAGAGATTGACAGCTGCCCTGCCGTTAGCATCGATTGTGTAAGTCCCGCTTAAGGCAACACTGCTCACTGATCCGGTGCTGCCAGAGCCTCCCAAGACTATATCTCCGACACCAGAAATATTTCCAACGCCGTCAGCGTACATCCAAACAACGGCAGCCGTGGAAACTGGAGATAGTTCTTCACTTAGATAATCCACACCAGCGAAAGCATAGTAACCGGTGAGCGTGGACGTGGTCGGGGTTGGTGCTTGGATTTCTGCCGCTCCTACAGCGCCGTCCGCTGCGTTCATTACATAGGCCCGGTTCGCCGAAACCAGGTAGTAGATGTAAGTGCGGGTCCCAGCCGCTGTGTTTTCTGTAACAGTTGTCCGTCCGTTCGACGCAACGTTGTAGGTTCCCCCTTGGATGATGTTGTTCGAGAGAATCACGTCGTAAATGGAATTCTGTGGACACAAGCACTCATCTTGTGTTCCCCCGGTCACACCACCGAGGCCATCGAAACCGACCCGACCGACGGTATCGAACGGTCCCTGAACCCTAGCCGGATCATCGTCGAGCAGAAAGCTATAAGCGTTGGTGGCCAACGTCGTATTTGAAAACATTGTGCCGCTGGGTTGCTGCTCCGTGAAGCCAAGTAGTGGTATCTGCTGATCAGTGGACATCAAGATGACATTACCCTGACCGATGACATAAACCACAAAGTTGAAAACGTGCGTACCGTTGTTCAGGCTGAGCGTCCCTCTGCCATTTGAGCCGATTGAGTAGGTACTGCTAACGAACGTTTGCGAACCTTCGAAATCGCTGTCGGCCAAGCCGGATGTGATGTTGCCATTGCCATCCGTGACGAACACCCCAACCTCGTCAGCTGGCCCGGAACCAGCAAGTGCGCCTGTGAAGCGAAAGACGTCGTTTCCATCCAAAGCTGTATTGCTGAAGTAACTGGAATCCTGCTGCACGAACCTACCCACCGCACTTCCCATCGCATCGAACTGCACAAACTGGCCTTCCACAGCGGGGTTCATCGGTGACAACTGGTTTGAAGACAGCACAAAACGGTAACTTGTGCTTGGTAGTGACTGTGAACTGAGAGTCAGATTGCCGCGGCCATCGGTATTGACACTGTAGCTGCCACTCAAGGGCGCATTTGTGATCAGTCCACTTGCCGTATTGCCGTCGAAGATGCCAGAGATGCTCCCGTTTCCGTCAGCATTAAAGCTACCGACAAAAAACTCGGGCACGACTGCACCTGACAAGCGGGGGGAGCCACTAGTGGTAAGCGTGAAGGCATACTGGCCCTTGAATGAAGCGTTGCTATACGGCGTGGCGATCACATACACTGCGCTCGATCCGCTTACGGAGTAATAAGAGGCTGTGATACTCGTCTGGCCGACGGCAACTCCTGTGGCAACTCCAGCACTGATGGAGGCAACACCAGAGCTGCTTGAAGTCCACGCGGCGTTCTGGGTTACGTCTTTTGTGCTTCCCTCGCTGTAATTCGCCGTTGCCGTGAACTGCACTGTTTGTCCGACTCCAAGGGCCGGAGCAAGCGGGGTAATCACAATTGAGGATGGGATGGCTACAACCGTCAACGTTGTAGCCCCGCTGACAGAACCGGAAGCTGCTGTGATAGTGGTCTGGCCGACTGCTACTGCCATAGCCGTTCCCGAACCAGCTATAGTGGCGACGTTGGTAGCCGAGGAATTCCACGTGACGCTCGAAGCTATGTTTTGCGTGTTGCCGTCGCTGTAGCTGCCAGTCGCCGTGAATTGCTGGCTAGCTCCCACCGCGATCGAAGGCGACGCGGGGCCGACCGCAATTGAGGTCAATGTCGGGGTTGATGCAGGAGGTGTTCCACTGCCACCTCCACAGGCTGTGAGTGAAGCCAGCAACGCCAGCGACATCATCTGGGCAGTTTTCATAACTTCCCTCATGACTACCAAGGTCAAGAGGCACTCCCTCCCCTTGTACGCGCTGAAGGCGGCTCGGGGCAAGAAGGCCTCGGGCGAGAGCCGATATTCTATACCCAAGTGAATGTTGCATAAACACGATTTGTAGATGATTTCCGACAGGCCATGATGCCAATTCATGGCCGCCGACGTGCTCACTCGCTTGGGAGACCGGATTAGGAAACTGCGGAAGGCTCGCGACTGGACTCAGGCCGAGATGGCTGAGCGAGTGGGAATCGACCGAAGTTTTCTTGCGGATGTCGAGCGCGGGAAGCGCAATGTTTCGATCTTAAACCTGGAAATCATCGCCCACGGGTTCAAAATCTCCCTCTCGCAATTGTTCTCACGACTCTAATAGGGGTCTCGCTGTTCCATCCTCGCCACAAAACGGGGTTCGCTGTCCGGTTTCCATTTGCCATGATGATGTCATTGCCGCTGACCTCTCCTTAGCGCCATCAGGTGGTAGATACCACAATCCCGCAATCCCGCACCGCCCGGTTGATGCCCTTGCCATTGGCATGTTAGGGTAATGAGTTTCACCATCCCGGCAGCCCACTGCTCTGATCGAGGGACCATTGCCCGCTGTTCAGCCGACCACGCCGACTATTCGCAAGACCGCACTCAACTCCGTCCATCGCCAGATGGGCGCGAAGATGGTTGAATTCAACGGCTGGGACATGCCGGTGGAATACCCATCAGCGGGCGGGATTATCGCTGAGCACAACGCGGTTCGCGCCGGCGTGGGCATCTTCGACGTCTCGCATATGGGGGATATTCGACTGCAAGGGCCCGATGCCTTGGCCGCGGTTCAACATATCTCCATGAATGATGCTTCGCGGCTCGCTATCGGCCAGGCGCAATATTCAGCGCTGCTCTATCCGCAAGGAACGTTTGTCGACGACGTAATCGTGCATCGTCTAGGCGAAGACGAATACCTGCTGGTGATCAACGCGGGAACGCGCGAGAAAGATTTCAACTGGGTGCGCGACAATACCCACCAGTTTAACTGCAAGGTGGAAAATCTTTCGGATGACTTTACCCAGATCGCGATTCAGGGCCCCAAGGGCGTGAATCTGCTGCAAAAGCTCACGGACGCGGATCTTTCCGCTGTGAAATTTTACTGGGTTACGCGCGGATCGGTGTGTGGGCTTAAAAACACGTTGATCGCCCGCACGGGCTATACCGCCGAAGATGGATTTGAGATCTACGTGCCTGCCGACCAGGTTACCAGCGCCATGGTTTGGAACAAGGTGCTGGAAGCGGGAAAGGAACTCAGCGTTGTCCCCTGCGGCCTGGGCGCTCGTAATACTCTGCGGCTGGAAGGCAAGTTGCCGCTCTACGGACACGAGATTTCGGATACGATCAATGTCTGGGAAGCCGGACTCGATCGTTTCTGCAAGATGGAGAAACCCGACTTCATCGGTCACGCGGCATTGGAGAAAGCCAAGTCCGCAGGCCTGACGCGGACATTGGTTGGGCTCGAGATGATCGAGCGCGGCATTGCCCGAGATGGCTACAGAGTTCTCGATGATGGCGGACGCGAGATCGGGTACGTCACCAGCGGATCCCACGCACCCTTTTTGAAAAAGAATATTGCGCTGGCCTATGTTCCGCCCGAGTTCGCGAATGTGGGATCGACCGTAAAGGTGGAGATCCGCGGCCAGGGCGTGAAGGCACAGGTCGTGCCAACGCCGTTTTACAAGCGTCCGAAAAAGAGTTAAGGGCCAAGCTTGACCATTCGGCGGGAACGCAGAGGGTTTTGATTTTAAGAGCTAAAAGCTAAGAGCTAGGAGCCAAGAGCTATCATGCCCTATCCAACCGACTTCAAATACACCAAAGAGCACGAGTGGATTAAAGCCGATGGCAAAAACGCAACCGTCGGCATCACCCACCATGCGCAGGAGGCGCTCGGCGACATCGTCTTCGTCGATCTGCCCAAGCCCGGCGCTGAAATTACCGTGGGCAAGGCGTTTGGCTCGGTCGAGTCGGTCAAGGCGGTCTCTGACTTGTACGCTCCTGCTTCCGGCACCGTGACCGAGGTGAATGGCGAGTTGGCGACGGCCCCGGAAAAGATCAACAAAGATGCGCACGGCTCATGGATGATCAAACTTGCGCTCAAAGATCCGAGTGAGTTGAACCGTTTGCTCTCCGCCACTGATTACGAGAAGTTCGTAGCGGAAGAAGGCGGGTAGTAAGATTGTCGATTTTCGATTGCCTATCGCCAATTGAAGGACTGGCTTGCGGAACGCCATCGGCTAGCAATCAATTGGTAATTGAAAACTGAAAACTGAAAATTGGAAATCGTCAGTCAGCTGGCCGAAAGTTACATCGAAATAGACTTCCTATGCGATATTTGCCGAAATCTCCCGCCGACCGCGAAGCCATGCTGAAAGCCATTGGCGCGCGTTCCATCGACGACTTGTTCGCGCCCATCCCGGCTGAGTACCGGCTCAATCGGGATCTCAAGGTTCCGCGGCAGATGGCCGAGTCCGAAATCGTGGACTGGTTTCGCGAGCGCTCGCGCGAGAACGCCGACGGCTACAATGCCTTCCTCGGCGCTGGCGCTTACTATCACTATCGCCCGGTGATTATCGATTCGCTGATTTCGCGTGGCGAGTTCCTGACTGCCTACACGCCCTATCAAGCGGAAATTTCCCAAGGCACACTGCAGTCCATCTTCGAATTCCAGAGCATGATCTGCGAGTTGACCGGGATGGAAGTGGCCAACGCCAGCATGTATGATGGCTCGACAGCCGTCGCCGAGGCGGTGATAATGGCGGCCCGAGTCACTGGGCGGCACTCGGTGGCCATCGCGCGCAGCGTCCATCCCGAGTACCGGGAAGTCTTGGCCACGTATGCTCATCACCAAGGAATGCCTCTGGCCATCGTTTCATTCACTGAGAACGCGCGCCTGGACTTGAATCAACTGGATAAGTCCATTACTCCCGACACCGCGTGCGTCCTCATTCAGTCGCCAAATTTCTTCGGAACCATTGAAGACGTAGCCGCCATCGCCGAGATCGCACACCAACGCGGCGCGATGTTGGTGGCCTCGATTGCGGAAGCGGTTTCGCTGGGCATCGTCGAACCGCCGCGGCAAGCCGACATCATTGCCATGGAAGCGCAATCGTTTGGCGTGCCCCTCGGCTTCGGCGGTCCATATTGCGGCGTGATCGCCACCCGCGAGCAATTCGTACGCCAGATGCCCGGACGCCTTGTCGGGCAGACTACGGACAGAAACGGCAAGCGCGGTTTCGTCCTCACTTTGGCTACACGCGAGCAACATATCCGTCGCGAGAAAGCGACCTCGAATATCTGCACCAACCAGGCGCTGATTGCGTTAATGGCCAACATCTTCATGACGATTTACGGAAAAGTTGGCCTGCGAGAGCTGGCAAAACAGAACCTGGCGAAAGCCGCGTATGCTGCCCAGCAGTTCGGTAAACATGCGAAAGTGTTGTTCGCCGGCGCGCCCCGTTTCAACGAGTTCGTGGTGCAGACCAGCGAAGATCCCTATGCGATCAACGCCCGGCTTCTGGAGCAAAAGATCATCGGCGGATTTCCCCTGAAGAAGTTTTATCCCGAACTCGGCAATGCCGCGTTGTGGTGTTGCACGGAGATGACCCCCGGTGCGGCGATTGATACTGCAGTCAGTTCGGTGGCGGCAGGTGAGCGCTCGGGGAAATCCGGCAAAGAACAAGCCGACGTTCAGGAGGTGGTGCGATGAAGCACATGACTCGCAAAGCCACCCGCCACACTAATCAGAATGAAGGACTGATCTTCGAAAAGTCGTCGGCTGGTAAAGCGGCATGGAAACTGCCTCCGCTGGACGTGCCCGAAGTGGATACAAAAGAGCTTCTCGGGTCATCAGAAAGAAAAGACCTGGGTAACCTGCCCGAGGTAAGCGAGATCGAAATCATCCGTCACTTCACGCGGCTTTCGACCTGGAACTACGCCATCGATCTCGGCATGTATCCGCTGGGCTCCTGCACCATGAAGTACAACCCCCGCGTAAACGAAGTAGTTTCGCGTTTGGACGGACTGGCCAATGGGCATCCGTATCAACCGGAGAAGGTTTCGCAGGGCGCACTGCGCATCCTCCAGACCTTGAGCGAATGCCTGATCGAAATCACGGGCATGGACGCGATCACATTGCAGCCCGCCGCCGGCGCGCACGGCGAGTTGACCGGCCTGCTCTTGGTGCGCGCTTACCATGAATCGAAGGGCGCTCCGCGCAAGAAGATTCTGATTCCCGACTCCGCCCACGGCACGAACCCGGCAACCGCTGCCATGGTCGGCTATGCGGTGGAAAATCTGAAGTCGAATGCGAATGGGATGGTGGATGTGGCCGCGCTTGCGTCGCAGATGAACGAAGACGTGGCCGCGCTCATGTTGACCAATCCCAACACGCTCGGCGTTTTCGAGCAGGAGATTTATAAGATCGCCGACATTATGCATGCCAAGGGTGGCCTACTCTATATGGACGGCGCCAACATGAACGCCCTGGTCGGCAAAGTTCGTCCCGGCGACTTCGGCGTCGACCTGATGCACCTGAATCTGCACAAGACGTTTTCGACGCCCCACGGTGGCGGCGGGCCTGGGTCCGGGCCGGTGGCAACCAAAAAGATGCTGGAACCGTTTCTGCCTACGCCCGTGGTCATCACCAAGCCCGACGGCACTCTAGGCTTCGAATATAACCGGCCGCAATCGGTGGGCCGGGTGCGTGCCTTCTACGGTAACTTCGGAATGTTTGTTCGCGCTTTAGCTTACACGCTGGCCAATGGGCCAGATGGTTTGCGCCAGACCACCGAAGACGCGGTGTTGAACGCCAACTACATTCGCAAAGGCCTCGAAGGTGTTTACGATCTGCCTTATTCCACGCCTACCCTGCACGAAGTGGTTTTCAGCGATAAAGTGCAGGCGAAGAAAGGCGTGAAGACTATGGATATCGCCAAACGCCTGATCGACTACGGCTTTCATCCCTATACCACGGCGTTCCCGCTGATCGTCTCGGGTGCGCTGATGATCGAGCCAACCGAGAGTGAGTCCAAAGAAGAATTGGATTTGTTCATCGAAGCCATGAAGTCGATTGCGGAAGAAGTCGAAGAAGACCCGGCCATGGTACTGGCTGCACCCCACACCACCCGGGTGTCGCGGCTGGATGAAACCGCTGCCGCCAGAAAACCCGTTCTGCGGTGGAAGCCGGCTCAATAAAGCTGCTCTCGTGATTGTTAGAGCACATGCCTTCAACGGCTAAAGCCGCAGTCCGTTGCAGTCCTGGCGGCACGGCTGAAGAGGCAGCGGGAAAAGTCGTCGAGGACGAAAGAACTCACCTCAGGCGCTAAAGCGCGGACGCATTTTCAACGACTGAGCGGCCCGACTGAAGTCGGGCCCCTCCCCAAAACCTGCCGG
>Ga0208324_1001052_pt1 | contig 11015 bp, 14 predicted proteins | sample Sb_taG_2_FD_187707 | JGI IMG/M metagenome (GOLD analysis project Ga0208324, IMG submission 187707) | Peat soil microbial communities from Weissenstadt, Germany - Sb_50d_5_LS metaG (SPAdes) (version 2) | ecosystem: Environmental > Terrestrial > Soil > Wetlands > Peat | place: Germany... | reverse complement strand
CCCGTTCTGGGCCAGGCATCCAGGGCGGTGATCGTGGCCTCGGAGAGCGCGTCCTCGGCGACGGCCAGGTCGCCGATGGTCCTGGCCAGCGTGGCCAGCACCCTGGGACCTTCGCCCTTCAGCACCTCGGCCAGAGTGCCGGTGGCGTCCATACCAGGGCGCACCTAGGCGTGGGCCGGCGCTACCGGGCGAAGCTCGATCTTCCCCCGCCAGGCAGCCGGGATCTGCGCCGCCCACGCGATGGCCTCGTCGAGGTCGGCCGCCTCCAGCAGGAAGTACCCGGCCAAGACCTCCTTCGCCTCGGCGTAAGGGCCGTCGGTCACCAGGACGTCGCCGCCCTTGCCGCCCGAGACGGTGATGGTGGTCGACATGGTCACCGGGTGCAGAGCTTCACCGCCGCGCATGACCCCGGCCTCGGTGGCCCGCCGGGCGAACTCCGTGTACTCGGGGGTGAACTCCATATCCGGCACCGAGTCCCAGTGGTGGTCCCGGTCGTAGTAGCACAAGGCCACGTACAGCGCCATCGTCAAGGCTCCTTCCGTTCAGCCGACCATGCCGTACCGTTTTACCTGGGCGATCACGACTGCGACAACCGCTGCCACGGCCCTGGAACCCGTTTGGATCCGGGTGCGGGGCGGCTCCCCCGGAAGGGAGCGCCCCGTACCCGGAAGACGGCGCCTTAGCTGGCGGGGCTGTTGTGGTAGGAGGCGATGCGCCAGCCACCGTCGCGCCTGACCAGCACCCAGGTCGCGCGCACCAGGCGAAACGGCCTGCCGGTCGGCGTCGGACCCTGCCGTGGTGGTCTTGCTGGTCATCGGTCTCCTCGTTTCTCTCCGCGTGGTAGCGAGCGCCACCCGGGGGAAGGACGGACGGGCCCGCCCGGAGAGGACACCCCCGCGGCGCGAAGCCGGAAAAAATTTGAACCACTATTACCGCGCCGAGGCTTGATCGGACACCAGCCGGGGCCGGCCCGCCAAGGTCGCAGCTGTTCGCCGAGTTCGGTGTGCCAGCGGGCGGGCCGCCGCCCCTCCTGCTCGGTGCAGATCGCCGGGATGAGCCCTACGTCGCCCAGGCGGCTGAGCACCCCGTACAGGGAGCCCGGCGAGATCCCTGCCTACTCGGTCCTCTCGAGGTCCGGCTTCCCGCAGGACCTGATGCCCGTACATCTGCCGCCGGCTGAGCATTCCGAGCACGAGGGCCCGGGCAACTACGTCGGCACTGAGCGCATCCTGCTCAGCCTGATCTGCGAGGGCGACGGCGTGGCCGTGCTTGTGCTGCTCAAGCTGGGCGCCGAGCAGAACCGGATACGCCAGCAGGTCATCCAGCTCGTCAGCGGCCAGCAGTGCGAAGTCCTGACCTTGCACGCCACCGAGCAGTGGCACGGGGTGGGCACCGCGCTCATCGAGGCGGTGGAGCAGATGGCGGCCGGGCACGGGTGCGCCCGGCTGTGGCTCATTACCACCAACGACAACGCCGACGCGCTGCGCTTTTACCAGCGCCGCGGCTTCCAGCTGGCCGCCATCCACCGGCGCGCCGTCGATGACAGCCGCAGCAGGCTGAAGCCCGAGATCCCGGCGGCGGGCGCCTACGGCATTCCGATTCGCGACGAGATTGAACTCGAAAAACGGCCGTGAACGCCCGCGCCCCGAGCCGTGGCCGGGCAAGCGGGTGGGCGGTCGCGGGTTCGGCTTCTCGATGCTCGTGGTGCTCGCCGATGACTCCGGCGGCCGGGCACTCCCAGTGTGGCTGAACGGGCCGGAAGGGCATGGCCTGTTCCGGGGCCGCGATGATGATCACGCCTACCCCGGGTCCGCCGAGGAGATCACCGCGGACCTGCTTCGCGCCGCTGGCGTGACGGTGACCGGCGTGGACATCGACGAGCTGGACCCCGCGCTGACCACCGGGCCACGGCGCGGGCGCAAGATCGCGCAGGCGAGCGCGCGGATCGATTGGACCGCGGCGGGTACCGCCGAGCCCGGGCAGATGCCGGTGCGTCTCGGGTACGCGCTGGCCATGGCCGCGGTCACCGGTGTGCCAGTCCGGGTGGCCGGCCAGCTGATGGATCAGCTCGCGGTTCCCGCCGAGGCTGACCTGGCGGGCCAGTTCACCAGGGACGTGCCGCTGCCACGGCGGCGTCGCGGCTTGTCGCGCCTGGTCGGCGGGCGCAAGCTGGTCCGCCAGCCTGCTCGCTGACGACCGCCTCACCGCAGGCCGTGAGATCATGCCCGCATGGAGGTGGAAGCCGTCCCGATCCTGCGCGTGGCTCACGCCGACGCGGCGGTCAGGTGGTATGAGCGCCTGGGCTTCACCAAGCAGTGGGAATATCGCTTCGATCCCGGCTGCCCTGCGTTCGTGTCGATCGCGTGTGGCGGGGCGCGGCTGTTCTTGTCCGAGCACCGGGGTGATGCCCGGCCCGACACCCTGGTCGGTCTGACAGTGAGCGACGTCGACGCGGTCGTGGCCGAGTTCGGCAGGCCTGAGGGTGAACCGCCGTATGGGTGCGAGCTCGAACTTCGCGACCCGGACGGTAACCGGCTGCGGATCAGATCGGCGAGTTGAGCGAATAGCGCAGTCACCTGCCACCGGTCGCCACAGCCCGAGTTCGGCGAACTCACAGCCATGTCCACGTCCATCGCCCTTCGGAGATCGTGAAGTCCCTGTCTGCTGCTCACCGTTCCGGCGACCGCCAGCGCTGCCCTCGAGCCTGGAGCCGCCGAGCGAGCGGGCTGCTCCACGAACACGTATGGTTCTGGTCCTGGCCGCGGGCGCGTACCGTGGATGGGTCATCACTGGCGTGCCCGGGCAGATTCCGTCCGGCCGGTGCTCTGGGCGGGCGGCCAGGTTCTGCTCAGTGGCGCGAGGCGGACGATGTTCGAGCGGTTTACCGACCGGGCGCGGCGGGTGGTTGTGCTGGCGCAAGAAGAAGCCAGGATGCTCAATCACAACTACATCGGCACCGAGCACATGCTGCTCGGCCTCATCCGCGAGGGCGAAGGTGTCGCGGCCGAGGCGCTGGAGTCGCTGGGGATCAGCCTGGACGCGGTCCGGCAGCAGGTCGAGGAGATCGTCGGCCAGGGCCAGGAGGCGCCGTCCGGGCACATCCCGTTCACGCCCCGGGCCAAGAAGGTGCTCGAGCTGTCGCTGCGTGAGTCGCTGCAACTTGGCCACAACTACATCGGCACCGAGCACATCCTGCTCGGCCTGATCCGTGAGGGCGACGGGGTGGCCGCGCAGGTACTGGTCAGGTTGGGCGCCGACCTGAACCGGGTCCGCCACCAGGTCATCCAGCTCATCGCCAGTCGGCCGCTCCGGGAGGGCGCACCGGGGCCCGAGGTACAGGCTCGCCTGGACGTGGTCGAGATCCGACTCGCGGTACTTGAGCACCGGGTAGGAACCGGGCCGGACACCAGTGACCTGGACGAGCAGATCGCTCAGGTTCGCCGCGAGAAGGAATCCGCCGTCGACGCCCGGGACTATGAGCAGGCCGCGGCGCGGCGTAACCGGGAGAAGGAATTGCTGGCCGCCAAGGCCGCGCGGCAGGAGCAGTGGGTCGCCGGGCACTCGGCGCTGCCGCTTCTGGCCGAGCGGGTCCAGCAGCTCGCCGACGAAATCGAGCGGCTCCGCGCCCTGCTCCGCGAGCACGGCATCGACCCGCAAGACAAGACAGCCTGACCTAAAGCCCGGTAGCGCCTCCCAGGCTGAATCAGGACCTCGCATCCTCCGCCTGGATTGCCTACGCCCCGAGGGGGCCGCGCGCCCACAGCGCTCCAAGATTGCTTGCTTACCGGCATTTTTCTTGGTCAGAGACTTAAATTCTCGCTCTCTCCGGAGCCGTAAGCGTTCGCACCGCATGCAACGCCCGCGCGTAGAAGCAGGGCAGGGCAGGACGCGGCCTTGCTGGGGTCGTGCGCGGCGCAGCTGATGGGTGAAGGGCAGCCGTCGTCGTATCCACGGCCGCTGGCGGCGGTGACGGTGCTGGCGCCGGATCGGCTGCGCGGCCAGGACCCGGCCGCGGCCGAGCTGGCCGGGGTGTGCGCATTCCTGGCTCCCGAGCCGGTTCCCCCGGAGTGGTTCCCGGCCGCAGCCGCAGTGCTGCCCGTGGCGCTGGCTGGACCTGCCGCGGACCCGGTGGCCTGGCGGCAACTGCTGGCGAGCTTGGGTGCAGCGCACTAGCCCGCGTCGACAGCAGCGGGCTGTTGATGCACCGCCTCACCCAGGCCATCATCCGCATCAGCCTGCCGCCGGACCAGGCCGAAGCCGCCCGGGACCTGGCCGAAGCGGTCCTGGCCGCCAGCCAGCCGGGCGACACCGACATACCCGGCACCTGGCCCGCGTGGGCGCGGCTGCTGCCCCACCTGCTGGTCCTGGACCTCGCCGCCACCAGCAACCTGGACCTACGCGAGCTGGCCAGAAAAGAGGCCCGGTACCTGATCATGCGCGGTGATCCCCGCAGCAGCCTCGATCTGGCCAGCCACCTGTATCAGCGCTGGCGGGATCCACTGTCCCGTCCAGTGCATCATGTCGATGGCGAGCACGTTGGCCTACGCCTCGCCAGGTATTGATGGACGCTTGGGCCGTCAGTCGTCCAGCTTAAAGTGGCGGATTCCGTGTGAGCGGCCCCGCTTGATCTGTCGTCAGTCCTTGGCTGACGCGGACGGCGTGTGATCGTCATGAGCCTGAACCGGCATTCTGCGCTAGTTCGGCGGAACGGGATCCCCTGGCTTTGGCGGCTCGCTGGTGGACGTTCCCCGGATCTCAGCGACATCCTCAGGCGATGCCTCCCGGAGGGTGGGCCAGCCGAGCCCGCTGGTACCGCAGAGGAACTGCCGCTCCTCGTCCTCCTTTAGGGACATTCGCAGCTCCTCGGACCTGCGCAGCCCGACAAACCGCATATACAGGCGATGTTCCCCTGGTTCCACCTCGAAGACCCTCACCTGGTCGTTCCCGATCTTGCCCGCTGGGTGGTCGTCGAGAACCACCGTGTAGTTCGATTGAGGCTTAAACAGGCGAAACAGCAGGCCGGTAGGGAGCACAGTCCTGGGCGACACCGACCAGTGTTGCTTCGGCCTGAAGATTCTGATTACTGACATTGGTGTCCTTTCTCGACACGATGAATAAAGGCAGTTCGGGTGCCGTGCCAGCGTTGGTCATCCGCGCCTGCCAATTACGAGCCGTTCGCGGTCGAACATCGCGGCCACGACGCGCCAGGCGAGCAAGTCGAACGCCAGCAGGGCTGCGGCGAGCCCGATCGCGAGAGCGGTCGACTCGGTGATCACATTGAGCGACATCAAGGCGAGGATGACGAGCGGCGGAACGCTACCCAGCACGCTCAGCTGCTGCGCGATGCGCACATCGGTCGACCGGGCGGAGACCGCAATCCCAACCCAGATCGCCCAGCCCGCCAGCAGCGGCGTGAACAGGAACTGGACCAGTATGTGCGGTCCCGCGTAGATCGCCGAAACGATCACCGGGTGGGCGAACAGCGCCGCGACGGCGAGAAAGATCCCGAAGACCGCGTACGCGATCACGAGCGTCGGAACGAACGCGGCCAGCGCCTTGGCGATGAGGAACTCCTCGCGACGGATCGGGGTGGTCAGGACCGGCTCCAGCGTGCCCTGCTCGCGCTCGCCGACGACCGAGTAGGCGCAGACGACAGACGGCATGGTCACCGGGATCACGAGCATGTAGAGGAGGGAGAGCCCGATGCGAAGGCTGAGGTGGGCGGTGTTCCCCGTGACATCGGCGTCGATCAGCTGGATCATCGGCAGGGTGATGAACAGCACCGGCACCGCCGCCATCGTGCCGATCACGAAGCGGTTGCGGCGGTAGTCCCGCAGCTCCTTGCGGAGGAGCGCGCCGACCCGGGTCCAGCTGAAGCTCATCGGGCCTTGGCCTCCACGTCCTCGTCGATCAACTCGAGATAGACGTCCTCCAGCGAGTGGCGGGACTCGGCGATCGACAGGATGTCGGCGCCGGCTCCGACGAGCGCTCGCGCGAGGGCTGGAGCTGCAAGGTCAGGGTCCGAGACGGTCAGCGTGTAGCCCGATGGCGTCTGCTCCCATCCCTCGATCTCGGGCACAGCGCCGAACACCGCCTTGGGGTCGTCCAGTGGCGCGCGCAGCCGTACGTCCAGGGAGCGTCTGAACAGTTGCTCACGCAGCTCGTCGGGACGGCCGATCATTCGCAACGTCGTGTTCAGGATCGCCACCCGGTCGCACAGCCGTTCGGCCTCCTCCAGCCGGTGCGTGGTGAGGAAGATCGTCACCCCGCGCTCGCGCAAGGACGCGATGAGTTCGTGGACCTCGCGGGTCGCCACGGGGTCAAGGCCCGAGGTCGGCTCGTCGAGAAACAGCACCGCCGGGTCGTTGAGCAGTGCCCGGGCGAGCGCGACCCGCTGGCGTAGCCCTTTGGACAGCGACCCGCACAGGTCACGGGCACGATCTTCGAGATTGACCGCGCCCAGGGCACGTTCGATGCGCCCGTGAACATTGCCGAGCTCGTACAGCCCGGCGAAGCACTGAAGGTTCTCGGTCACCGTCAGGCGCAGATACAGACCCGGCGACTCCGGCATCATCGAGATCCGCGAGCGGATCGCAGAACCGTTCTTCGCGCTCAACGGAATCCCGGCGACGATCGCCGACCCTGAGCTTGGCGCGATCAGCGTCCCGAGCGTCCGCACGGTCGTCGTCTTGCCCGCACCGTTGGGACCCAGGAAACCGAAAACCTCGCCGTAGCCGACCTCGAACGAAACGTCATCGAACGCGACGCGATCGCCGAAGCGCTTGGTCAGGTGCTCGACGACGAGCGCGGACCCATCTTTCGAGCCGTCCCGGCTCGAGGCAGCACTGACCGGTTCAGCGCCACCAGCCGCGTGAGTTGCCGGCTGCGGGGTCACAGGCACCTCGCACGGCCGCCGGAACGCACCAGCGCTCCGCGACGGGCGGGCCTCGTCATGTCCCGGTCGGCTCGGCGCCCGGCGGGCCATCGCCCATCGACCTCCACGTCTCATCGCAGATGTGCGACACCAGTCCTGGCGCACATAGCCCGACTGTAGCCGGCCGGCTGGTCAGCCTGATAGTTTCTTGGTCATGCAGCCAGGAGAGGCAGCGGCCGAGCGCACGTTCATCGAGACCGCCCGGCGGGCGCAGATCGTGGCCGCGGCGATCGACACGATCGCCGAGGCGGGCTACGCACAAGCGTCCTTCGCCCGCATCGCTGAGCGAGCGCGGATCAGCCGGGGTCTCATCAGCTACCACTTCGCCGGCAAGGACGACCTCATCAAACAGGTCGTGATCGACGTCCTCGAAGCTGGCAGGGCCTACATCGTTCCGCGCGTCTTTGCCCAATCAACCGGACGGGCCATGCTTCGCGCCTACATCGAGTCGAACCTCGCGTTTATGCGCGAGCACCGGAACTACATGGTCGCCGTCGTCGAGATCCTCCGAAACGGCGCCTTCACGACCGACGGCGGACGCCGCGTCGATGGCCGGGACGTCGACGTCGCGACTCACCTCCTCGAAGAGCAGCTCGCGCGCCTCCAGGCCGAAGGAGAACTCCGAAGTGACTTCGACCCAGGTGTCATGGCGGTGGCGATCCGAGCCACCATCGATGTAGTGCCGCACCGGCTCGTCCGTGACCCTGATTTCGACATCGACAATTACTCGCGTGAGATCATCACCATCTTCGACCTGGCAACCCGGGCCAAGGACACGCCATGACCGGGGAGCCGGTGGTCAGGATGTCCAGCCGGCGGCGACCTCGATCAGGCTCAGCTCGTTGGCGTGGACGCGCTCGGATTCGACTCCAAAGTGCGGCGGGTAGAGCAGGGCCCAGTCCACCACATCGGCGTAGCGGCGCAGCTGGCCGGCCACGTCTTCCGGGGTGCCGGACACGGCCCGGTCGTCGGCCATCGGCTGGCCCGCGGCGATCACGCCGGCCACGTCGCCGCGGGCTACGGCCTCGCGGGCCGCGGCGCGCTCGGCGGCGAACCGGCCGTCTGGGAAGAGCGCATCGTAGCCCTTCGGGGTGGCGTAGAAGCCGACCTGCGCCGCGGCGTCGCGGCGGGCAGCGACCGGGTCGGTGCTGGCCGCGGCGACGATCTGCGTGGTCATCCGGAGCTCGGACGCGTCCCGGCCTGCCACGGCGGCGCCCTTGGCCAGCAGCGGCCGGGCGACCTCGCGCAGGTAACCGGCCGAGGCGATCGTGTGCCCGACGAACCCGTCCGCGCTCTGGCCGACCGCGGCCACCATGTGCTCGCCGACGCCCGCGGCCAGAATCGTCATGGTGTCGGGCAGCGCGGTGCGGTCGTAGTGCGCCATCGAGACGTGGTCGAAGGTGCCTTCGTAGCTGAACGGGCCGCTGCGATGCGCGATCAGCCGCCGGATCAGGTCGATCCGCTCCCGGACCTGAGGCGCGGGGTGCTGCAGCGCGGTCCCGTACCAGTCCTGGTTCATCCGGCGCGTGCTGCTGCCCACCCCCAGCACGAACCGGCCGCCCGCGATCGCCTGGATATCAGCCGCGGCAGCCGCCAGGGCCAGCGGCGAGCGGGCGAACAGCGGGGTGATGCTGGTGCCGACGATGGCAGTCTCAGTGACGGCCGCGAATGCCGACGCCCGCGCCAGGCTGCTGCGGTTGTAGTAGTCGATCGTCCACAGCGAGTGCACCCCAGCGCGGTCAGCCGCCCGGACGATCTTCAGCGCGTCGGCGGGATTCTCGTCCATGACCACGAGCCCGATCTCCACGATGGGTCGACCTCCTTCATCACTCAGCATGATGCCAGTCGTGGCGGCATCGGCTCCCGGCGGGAACTGCTATTCGCGCAGTGGCCTGAGGCCGGCGCGGACCTCTTCCGAGAAGAGCTGCGGCTGTTCCCAGGCCGCGAAGTGGCCGCCTTGGTCGGGCTTGCTGTAATAGATGAGGTTGTGATACGCCCGCTGTGCCCAGCTGCGCGGGGCCTGGTAGTTCTCGCCGGGAAAGGCGCTCACGGCGGCCGGGACGGAGATATCGGCGGCGTTGTAGAGGCTGGCCTTATTCTCCCAGTACAGGCGGGCCGAAGACACTGCCGTGTTCGTCAGCCAGTAGAGCGTGATGTTGTCCAGGACGTCGTCTCGGGTGAGAGCGCCTGCGGGATGTCCGTGGCTGGTGTGCCCGAGCACGGCGGAGGTGACCGGCGCCGCCGGCTGGCCCCAGCCGTCACCGTGGTCCAAAAGCCAGGCGGCCAGGCCGACGGGTGAGTCCGCCAGTCCGTACAGCGTCTGCGGGCGTGTCCCCATCATGGCTGCGTAGGCGCGCCGCCTCGTATACAACGTGTTCAGCTGCTCGTACGCGTGCCTTTCTTCGGCCGACAGACCCGCTGGCGGCGGGCCGCCGCACTGGAGCGCCTTGGCGACGTCGGGCGGAACCGTGGCGGGGAAGTTGACGTGAATGCCGAGCAACTCCGGAGGCGCCTGCTGTGCCATCACGTTCGTGACCGCCCCGCCCCAGTCGCCGCCTTGCGACGCGAATCGCGGATAGCCGAGGCGCTTCATGAGCACGACCCAGGCGCGGGCGATGCGGGCGGGATCCCAGCCGGCCTCCCGCGGCTGGCCGGAATACCCGTAGCCCGGCAGCGACGGGATCACCAGGTGGAAGGCGTCCGAGGCGGTCGCGCCGTGGGCGGTGGGATTGGTGAGGGGGCCGATGATCTTGAGCTGCTCGATGATCGAGCCGGGCCAGCCGTGCGTGACGATGAGCGGCAGCGCATGGTCATGGTTTGAGCGGACGTGAATGAAATGAATATCGAGCCCGTCGATCTCGGTCATGAAGTGCGGCAGGGCGTTCAGCGTCGCCTCGCACTTGCGCCAGTCGTAATCTGCCGCCCAGTGGCGCGCGAGTTCCCGAAGCATCGCGAGGGGCACACCTTGCGAGTTATCTGTGACGGTCTCCTGGTCGGGCCAGCGGGTAGCCGCGATGCGCGCACGCAGCGCCTCGAGTTCCGCCTCGGGGACCTCGGGGATCGTGAACGGCCGGATCGCTGTGGCGCCCGCCGAGTTTTCGATCGTGGCAGACATGCGGATCTCCTCGGTTCGGTTCCGATTGCTGGTCGACATAGAGCTAGCTCCCCTGGGCGGAGCAGGAGCCTTCCGGGGCGGAAGATGAGTTCATGAGGAATCCCTTCCGGTCTCGGTTGCGCCGCCCCCCGCGAGAGCGGCGCCACTACTGGATCGCTCATACCATGCCCTGGGCGTACAGCTGGGACACCGTGCCGGACAGCGGGATGATCAGGTCCCCGGCCGGGTCCGAACTGCCGGCCTGGTGCACGATCGTGGGCACCCCGCGCACCGGGATCCCCAGGGACACGGTCTGGTGTCCGAGGAGCAGTCCCAGCGGGTCAGCGGCTACCTGGAATCCGGCCGGGCCGAGGGCCCTACCGCCGTGGTCGGCGGCGGCCGGTTCGGTGACCGGGGCTTCTTCATCGAGCCGACCGTGCTCACCAACACGCACGGCGACATGAAGGTCGTGAAGGAGGAGATCTTCGGCCCGGTCGTGGTCGCCGCCCCGTTCAGCGACCTGGACGAGATCGCCGCCAAGGCCAACGACACGGTATACGGACTCGGCGCCGGGATCCGGACCAAGGACACGCCCTGGCCAAGAAGATCCTCGCCGGCACGGTCTGGATCAACTGCTACCAAGATGTCCGCTGGCGTCGGCCTTCAGGCCGGTGGTGAAGGCGGGGTAGTTGCGGGAAGCCCTGCCGGCCAGGTGGGGCGGTTTTGCTGTTCGATGTACTGGCGCAGGGCGGTGGGGGCGCGGTCGGCCGATCCGGCGAAGTAGGACCCGGACCATAGCCGGTTCGCCCGCCAGTAGTGCTGTACCAGGTCGGGGAACTCCTGCCGCAGCCGGCGGGAGGACACGCCCTTCAAGCTGTTGACGAGGCGGGAGATCGTGACGGTGGGCGGGAAGTTCACCAGCAGGTGGACGTGGCTGGCTTCGCCGTTGAACTCGACCAGTTCGGTCCCGAAGCCGGCGCACACCGC
>Ga0208324_1001050_pt1 | contig 11037 bp, 10 predicted proteins | sample Sb_taG_2_FD_187707 | JGI IMG/M metagenome (GOLD analysis project Ga0208324, IMG submission 187707) | Peat soil microbial communities from Weissenstadt, Germany - Sb_50d_5_LS metaG (SPAdes) (version 2) | ecosystem: Environmental > Terrestrial > Soil > Wetlands > Peat | place: Germany... | reverse complement strand
TGGGCCGACCTGCAGCACTGGATCGACCGCGAGGGCACGCCGCCGCAGGTCGAGGTCGGCGACGATGACCTGGTGCGGCTGATGTACACCTCCGGCACCGAGTCCCGGCCCAAGGGGGCGATGCTGTCGAGCCGCTCGCTGATGTGGCAGTACGTGTCCTGCGCCGTCGACGGCGGCATGGACGGCGATGACATCGAGGTACACGCCATGCCGCTGTACCACTGCGCGCAGCTGGACTGCTTCCTCGGCCCGGACATTTACCTGGGTGCCACCAGCATCGTGCTGCCGGCGCCCGACCCGGCCGCGATCCTGGCCGCGATCGAGTCGCAGCGCGCGACCAAGCTGTTCTGCCCGCCGACGGTGTGGATCGCCCTGCTGCGCTCCCCGCAGTTCGGCCAGGCAGACCTCAGCTCGCTGCGCAAGGGCTACTACGGCGCCTCGGCGATGCCGGTCGAGGTGCTTCGTGAACTGCAGGAACGGCTTCCCGGCATCCGGCTGTGGAACTTCTACGGGCAGACCGAAATGGCCCCGCTGGCCACCATCCTCGGCCCGGACGAGCAGGTCAGCCGGGCCGGCTCGGCCGGCCGGGCCGCGCTCAACGTGGAAACCCGGCTCGTGGATGACGACGACACGCCGGTGCCGCCGGGCACGGTCGGCGAGATCGTGCACCGCAGCCCGCACGCCACACTGGGCTATTACAAGGACGAGGCGATGACCGCCGCGGCGTTCCGCAACGGCTGGTTCCACTCCGGCGACCTGGGCGTCATGACCGAAGACGGCTACCTCACCATCGTCGACCGCAAGAAGGACATGATCAAGTCCGGCGGGGAGAACGTGGCCAGCCGCGAGGTCGAAGAGGCCATCTACCAGATGGACGGCGTGGCCGAAGTCGCCGTCTTCGGCGTGCCCCACCCGCGGTGGGTCGAGGCGGTCGTGGCCGTGGTCGTCCCCAAGCCAGGCGCCACACTCACCGAGGAAGCCGTGATCACCCACACCCGCGGGCTGCTGGCCGGGTATAAGACCCCCAAGCGCGTCATCATCGCCGGCACCATGCCGAAAAACCCCAGCGGCAAGATCCTCAAACGGCAACTCCGCCACGAGCACAACGACCTCACCGCAGACGCGTGATCCCGCCAGCCCGGGCAGGCTCACCTGGCAGCCGCCCGGTTGCCTGCCGGCCATCGGGCGCCTGACCATGAGCACCATCTCGGACATGACCATCAGCGCCACCCTGAGCTCAGCCCAGGCCGGCACCGGGCCGCTTGCCAGCGTCGCACCCGCATGGACACCTGAGATCCAGCCGGCTTCCTCGCGGTGCCGGTCAGGTCCCCGCTGTGCCGTACTCATCTGACCCGAAGGAGACGCGGGTGCGTTCGCTCATGGCTGGGATGGAGGTGATCGTGAGGCTCCAGGACCACCAAGCGGGCGTCTGCGGCGTCGGCTACCAGGCGGGCAGTCTCTAGCTCGGATGGTGATCACAGAGCGTGGTCAACCAGCAGATGGCAGCAGCGCAAAGAGCCGCCGTTAGGTACGGGTTCGGCTTCGCTCTGTTCATCGGCGACCGCCGCGCCGAACGAACATTCTGTAGTGCTGGTGCGCGTGGCCGTGTCGGTCGGCATCTGGGGTGGAAATCCCGGAGGCAGCCACGTTTGCGGCGCGGCGGTCGCGTCGCGATCCGGCCGAAGGTCCAGACGTGACGGCAACGCGTTCGCAGGTCCGCGGCCACCGCGTGGCCGGCCCCGGGTGGGCCGGACTCGTGACAGGCCACAAGGACGCCTGCCCCGCCGCCTTGGACACGGCCTGATGCTGCCATCGCGCTCCGTGGTGGCCATCGAGGTGCTCTGCGCACGCCGAGCCGCCTTATGGGCGCCATGAGCACTCGGCGCGGCAGCGGTTCGTTCCGCGCCGGACTGTCGTTCTAATCGGGCTGCGGCGCGGTGGGCCCTGCTGCCGTGTGGTGGCGGCAGAACTCCAGTGGCTCGGGCGGCAGGGGTGTGTTCCCGAGGATCAGGTCGGCCGCCTTCTCGGCCATCATCATCACCGGCGCGCAGATGTTGCCGTTGGTGATGTACGGCATTGCCGAGGCGTCGACCACGCGCAGGCCGTCTAGGCCGTGCACTCGCATGCTCACCGGGTCCAAGGTAGTTGAACCGGAGCGCCGGGTGGACCCGTGGGTCAGCGAACCTGATCTTCACCGAGCCCCGGGCGTCGGAGTACATCGGGCCGATGTGGACCTGGTAGCCGTGGCCGCCCGCCGGGGTAGAACCGTCGTAGCGGACACCATCGCACGCCGTTCCGCCGCCACGGTGATCGGCCGCAGGACCCGTGCAGGTAGCCCGGCAGGGACGCATACGACCGGCCTGGGTCCTGGTAATGGCGCCAGCCGGTACGGCGCAAGGTCCCGGCCCGGCCCTGGGTCAGCCGCACCCAGACCCGCCGGGGGTGCTCGACCTCGGCATAAACCGCCTGGCAGACGGGCCGGTGCTCGGCGCGGGAATGCTGGACGCCATTCGCTCCAAACGTCCCGCCATCTGCAGTTTCCCGTGCTCCAGCCGCGCCGCCGCGGCGGCTTCTTGCGCGAGCCTGGGGAGCGGCGCAGCGCTCACGGGGGGCATGGGCCTGCTCGGCGCATGCCTCGTCCACGGCGCGTATCAGCTCGCACGCGGCTAGGGCCCGACCCAGCGGGCCGCTCGCAAGCGCCAGAGCGGCCTTTAAGACGTAATCGAGGCCTGTGCCGTGGGCCGCTCCACTACGCAGATCATCATGGTGACCTCATAGTCCTCGTTGACTCCGACCCTGGGATGGGCGTCATCTGGGGCGCCGAGGGAGCGCAGGAATGCCAGGTGCTGCTCAAGCTCGGCCAGGGTCGCGCCGTTAGCAAAGGCCTGCTGGACTCGGCGTGCATTCTTATCCTCGGGTCGCACGGCCATCACCTCCGCGGCATTGAACGTGCCCGCGAACGCAGCCCGCCAGACCCGCGGGCGCGTCGCAGAGCCATGCGGGCCGACACATCGTGCACCCCCGCGGCGGCGCACTGACAGGGACGAAAGGCCCGATAAGAGACCTGACGCTCATCTGCTCCCGCAGTGCCAGGGCCTGGTGCAGGCCAGGAGCCTCATCGGCGAGCACCGTGATCACATCGTCCGGGCACCGGTAGGCGATGGCCGCCGAGATGCCGTGGTCACGGCCAGAGCGTCCAGGGCGGTGCGGGTCGCGGAACCACCGTAGCCACAGCAGCCCACAGCCATCCGAGTAGGGCCTGCCACAACGCAGTGTGCCGACCGCACCGCGCCCGTAACGCGGTCTAGCGAATTCGAGGGAGAATCCGCGCCCAATACATGCCAAGGTTGGCTCCTTATGGCCAGCTCAGAGCCGCCTCGGTTGTCCGTTTACAGGACGGCTCTGCTGGGTGACGGCCATGGCGAACTGGCCGGAGACGGTTGACTCAGTAACGAAACGTGACCGGCTACAGCGCTCGGCCGCTCCTGATCCGGCGATCTGGCGCCGATCCCACTCGCGCTGGCAGGGCGTCCCGCTGGTATCGAACAGTAATTCCAATGTCATTTCAGTCACGGACGGAGAGTTCTTCGACGGCATGAGGTTCGCCAGAACCGGCTGGCCTGGCACCCACGGCCCTTGGCGGGTATGCCGCGCCGTGTCCGGGCATGCGCTTGAAGATGGCCTTGAGGCTGCCGGGCCCGGCGAGGTTGCCGAGGACAGCGTTGAGGTTTGCGGCTGGCGAGGTGAGGGGCTGGTCGGCTGCCTGCAACGGCCAAGGTCCTTATGTGCCGGGACGTTTGGCACTGGGCAGGCACGGCCCAGGGGGCAACGGTAAATGCCGGCGCTCGTGCCCCGCAGGATGAGGGGGTGCGCGATGAGCACTCAGATTCCCCGAGCCGTACCTACGATGACAGGTGCTGCCGCGTCAGCTGAGGACCGGGTGATCCTTCGCGATGGCTCCACCGTTATGGTCCGGCCGCTGGCCACCGGGGATGTCGCGGCGATCGCCGCGTGGTTCGAGGGACTGGGGCCAGAGACGCGGCATGCGCGCTTCCTCGGCAGCGTCGCAATGCTGGATGACCGGACACGCTCGCAGCTCGCCCAGGTTGACCACCGCGACCACGAGGCCCTGACCGCGGTGACACCCGACGGGGCTGTCGTCGGGATCGCGCGGTATATCCGGCTTCAGCAGTCCTCGACGGCGGAGGTGGCGGTCGCCGTGGCTGACCACTGGCGGGGGCGGGGAATCGCGACCCTGCTCCTGCAGCAGATCGCAGCGCGAGCTCGCGCGGCGGGCATCGACCGCCTGACCGCGCTATGCCTTGAATCGAACACCGCCGTCCTGGGCCTTCTCAGCCGGCTCGGCCAGATGACAATCACCCCACCGGAAGCGGAGGTCATCGAGGTACAGATCAACCTGTTGCCGCGCCGCTGAGGGCACACCCGGCGCTGCGGCGAATTCCCGGTTCGGGACGCGGTCGCATCCAGGTCCGGATATCCGCGCAACCCAATCACCTGGTATTACTCATCCATAGCAGAATGATCTGGCGTCCGTGCGATCCACAGGCCGCTGATTACTCACCAGCTCATAGCCGGCAGGGACTCGGCGGGCCAGCGTCCGGATCACGCACAGCGACTGCGGCTGGTCCGCGGCCAGTGCGCAAGATCCGCCCTAATTGTACGCAGGCGGTTGCTCAGTGCTGAGCCAGCGGTGGCGCCCCGAAAGGTCAATATGTCGCTCCGGCGAGTCGATGCGTGGCCGAGCCGGGTGGAGGCCGGATCATGTCATGGCTGGTCCTCGTGCTGATTCCCGGGTGCCAGAAGGCGGCCCTGCTGAACTCCGACGGCGGCGAGGTTTGGCCGCGCCGGGTCGAGTAGATCGCTATAGCGAGGATCCTCGCCCCGCCCGCCGGCGCCCTTTCGGCTCTGGCGAAGCCACAAGCTCATCGGAGCCGGCCAGCACCAGCGTCGTGGCGGGTGGCGTCCCGCGTGACCTTGGCGGGAACACCGCCGGTGACGTGGTCCGGCAGGCCTCAGACGATGACCGCGATGGCGGGAACGTCCCCGGCCGGCTAGCGACGCACGGCCGGCATGGCGTTGTTCTCGCTGCGCCCGGCCGGCAGGTACGTCCGGGGAGCTTGTGGGCTGAGCTGCCCTGCCCACTGAAAGCCAGCCACGGGCCCGGCGGTCGCACCCGGACCCGGGCTCGCCCGGCGGCGCCGGGCACGATCAGCGGTGACTGTGCGTTGGAGTTCCGTACAGCGTCGTGCATGGCTCCAGCTCACCTGAGTCAGGCGCGCGGCAGATCAAGATCTTCTTCCCGGGGCTCGTTTACCGTTCCGGGCCGGCCGGTGACCGACACGGTGCCACGGCGGCCGCACCCGGTATCCGCATTCAACGTCATCAGCAGATAGTTGCGTTAGCAGGCTCGTTTGTCATGGGCAGCATGCTGGCGTTCCTCGGCCGTGACATGGCGGTCGACCTCGGTACCGCGAACACCCTGGTGTAGGTGCGCAGGCGGGGGATCGCGCTGAATGAACCGTCGGTGGTGGCACTCAATACCGATACCGGCAAGATCATGGCGGTCGGCGTCCAGGCGAAACAGATGATCGGCCGGACGCCGGGGAACATCGTCGCGATCCGGCCGCTGAAGGACGGTGTCATCGCCGACTTCGACGTCACCGAGCGGATGCTGCGCTACTTCATCCAGAAGGTGCACCGGCGCCGGCACCTGGCCAGGCCGCGGCTGGTGGTGGCCGTGCCCAGCGGGATCACCGGCGTGGAGCAAAGCGCGGTGAAGGAAGCCGGGCACCAGGCCGGGGCCCGCCGCGTCTACATCATCGAGGAGCCGATGGCGGCCGCGATCGGCGCCGGGCTGCCGGTGCACGAGCCGGCCGGCAACATGGTCGTGGACGTGGGCGGCGGGACCACCGAGGTGGCGGTGATCTCGCTCGGCGGCATCGTGACCTCGCAGTCCGTCCGCGTCGGCGGTGACGAAATGGACCAGGCGATCATCGCCTTCGCCAAGAAGGAGCACTCGCTCATGCTGGGCGAACGGACCGCCGAGGAGATCAAGATGGCGATCGGATCGGCCTGCCCGTCCCCAGAGGAGCCGCACGCCGAGATCCGCGGCCGCGACCTGGTCACCGGCCTGCCGAAGACCATCGTGATCTCTGCCGAGGAGGTTCGGCACGCGATCCAGGGACCGGTCAGCACCGTCGTGGACATCGTCAAGACCACGCTCGACAAGTGCCAGCCCGAGCTGGCCGGCGACGTCATGGACCGCGGTATCGCCCTGACCGGCGGTGGTGCCCTGTTGCGCGGCCTTGATGAGCGGCTGCGCGACGAGACCGGGATGCCGATCCAGCTGGCCGGCAATCCCCTGGAGTCGGTCGTGCTCGGCGCGGGCAAATGCGTTGAGGACTTCGATGCCCTCCAGCAGGTGCTGGTACCGGACAGGCGCCGGTAGCGGTTGAGCGAGGGGTCCCGCGCACCAGGCGGGTTCCCCTCGGCTGGCGCCCTCCTGGTAATGGCCGCCCGCGCCGCGCCCCCGGCGCCCAACGGCGATCTCCAGCAGACCAGTCGCGCTGGACTGGTCCGAAGGCCTGCCCCGGACGATGTCGATCAACAGCATCACGCTGAGTGATGAGGAAGGTCAGGGAGAACGCGCGCCGAGCCGTTAGGCGCGGCTGCGGCGCCCAGGGTGATCGTTGGTTCAGGCGCGCTGAACGTGCCGGTCTGCGCGCCGCTTGCTGGGTGGTGGAGAAGCCGAGCTCGCCGCCGGTGGTCAGCACGCATACCGCCTCGTCGTGCCCGGGTCTGACCGGCAGTGCGCACCTTGTGGCCGGTGCCGGGGCACTCGCCGGTCATTTCGGGACCATTCTCAACCCTTGACTCAGTGCGGGAAGTGCGTATTCGCGGTACCGGGTCACCCCCGGCGGAGCCGGAGGGCGGAGCCGACGTGGAACTGCCTGTGCATGCGCTGCTCCCTCGGCCGGAAGTAGATGGTTGCCTCCGCCATGGGAATCACCTCGGGCCTGTCAACCTGGTAGGTCTTCCCGCCGGTTAGAGGGCTTTGACGACGAAAGTCGTCATGATCGAGTCAAGTTTGACGTGATGGGCCGGTACGGCTGGCGGATGCTGGTTCAGGCTGGTATCCCGGCTTGGCGGGTGAGGTCGTCGATGGCTGTGCGGTAGGAGCGGTCGGCGGCCCGCAGCCTGGCGGGGGGTGCGGGGCCGGGATCGGTGAGCTGGGATAGTCCGGCGCGCAGGACACGATCGTGGAGCCGGGTCAGGAACATCGCCTGGGTGAGCCCGATGCTGGTGACCCGGTAGCGGTGGGTGTGCGGGATGCGCTGGATGAGGCCGTGCATGCGCAGCCGCCGCAGGTCATAGCTCATCTGCCCGCTGGTGATGGCCTCGGGGGTCTTGCCGAGGAGTTGCGCGATGAGGGGGCGCAGGTCGCGGTTGGCGAAACCGTGGGGCAGGAGCTTGAAGGCGCACAAGGCGGCGAGCAGGGCGTGCGCGCGCAGGTCACCGAACCGCAGTCCGGGAACGCGGGTGCCGGTGGTGGTGATGACCGGGCTGGTGATGGCGGCGAGGGCGCCGGCCCCGTTGACCGGGTCGTGGCTGAGTCGCTGGGCGTGCAGGAGACGCCGGTTGGCCTGGAAGCCGATGTCCGCCAGGGCGGGCAGATTATGCAGCCGTTTGCCGATGCCGAAGTCGCGGGTGTCGTTGATGGTGGTCTCGGTCCGGAGTGCCCGGTCGAGCTTGTGGTTATCTTTAGCGGCCGCGTCAGCCGGGGCCGTGACCTGCGGCGTCCCGTCGTGGACAGTGTCGCCGACGAGACGCTCGCGGCCCGATCCCGGCTGTTTCACCCCTATGGATCGTTACCTGATCGGGTCCCGTGCCGGCCGCTGGTCGCCGAGTGCGCGGGCGAGCTGGCGGCGGAGCCGGGCGTTCTCGTCGGCAAGCTGCTTGTTGCGGTCGAGGGCGGTGGTGAGCCTGGCGCGCAGCGACGCGTGGGTGGCCCGCTGGCCCGCGGGGATGGCGGCGGAGCCGACCCCGTCTGCCTTGGTTCGCAGTCGGCGGATCTGGCCGCTGATGTCGGGCTGGGTGCAGAGCCACGACCGTGAGATCCCTGCCGCCTGCGCGACGGCGGCGAATGTCACGGGAGCGCCGGCCCGGTCGAGCTCGCGCAGGGCCTGGACGGCTTTCGCCCTGGTCAGCTCGTGCCGCCGGGCGGCGGCCTCGGAGAGCGGGTCAATGCGCACCGGCGGCTGCTCCCTTGTCATCGGGTTCCTCGTTCTCAAGGGCGGTGATGATCTTGTCCAGGTTGCCGGCGACCTGCCGGTTCATCTCGGCGACGCGGACATGGCCTGCGGCTTCGGCTGCGGAGATGATCTGCAAGGTGGCCTGCCGCTGGGCATGGTGCTGCGGGAGAAACTCGGCGGTAGTCGCGAACATCGGACATGTCAAACATGAGTTCGCATGCGGGCAGGTGTTGACGACCGGGAGCTGGCAGTAGCCGTTCGGGAGCGCCTGCGTCGCGCGGGACAGCTGCTGGCCGGTCCAGGCGGCGTCGCCGAGCGGGCCGTCGGGGTTGATCTGGACGGGCTGCCCGGACGCGCCGACCTTGCGGGCTCTCTCCCAGTGTTCCCGGACGGTCTTATCGGACAGCCGCGCATAGAGGGCGGTCATTTCAGCAGAGTCGTGGTCGAGGATCTTCTGCACGACGTGCTGGGGGACGTCGCGGTTGATGAGGCGGGTGCCCAGCGTGTGCCTCCACTGATGGGGCGTGAGATGCACCGGTTCGCCGTGCTCGTCGCGGATGTCGCAGCGTTCCAGCCAGCGGTAGAGGGCATCCCGGTAGGTCCCGCTGGTCATGGTGTGCTGTCCGGTGATGTTGCGCAGGGGCCGCGGGAACAGCGCCGGCGTCTCGGCCGGCCACCGGCTGGTGACGCGTTCCTGCTGGCCGCGGATGCCGGCGGCGAGTTCCTCGTCGATGGGCACGAGTGCTTCCCTTTTCATTTTCGTGTTGCAGTACCGCAGGTAGGGGGCGCCCTGGCTGTCACGGGTGACGCAGTCGAACGCCAGGGTCAGGGCGGAGGAGATCCGCAGTCCGCACTGGACGAGGATCAGGGTGATCAGCCGGTAGGCGGGGTTGTCCCACCTGGCGAGGCGGGCCTCGTCCTCGACCTGCTGCATGACGTGCTCGGCGACGTGGCGGGGCAGGGCACTGCCGGCCTTCGGCGCTGCCGGGTAGTCCTCGGGGTAGAGCACGGCATCAGGCGGCAGCGTGGCGTCCCAGCCGTGCCGGCGGGTGTCGGTGAGGAACGCCGCCAGCTGGCCGGTCTGCTTGCCCTGGATGTCCTGCCCGGCGAGCTCGCGGTGCAGGCCGGCCAGGTAGCGTTCGAGCAGGGCCCGGCCGGCCTGGGCCAGCGCGGTGACGTCCCGGGCGGCGAGGAAGCCGGCCAGCCGGGTGACCGCCCGGATGCCGGCCTGCGCGCGCTCGCCGGGCACTCCGGTCGACAGCCGCCAGCGGGCCCATCGTTTGGCCAGGTCTTTCAGCCAGGGCTGGGGGATGTCCCCGAAGCGGACCGTGGCGCCGCCGCCGCTGATTCCCAGCCGGCGCAGCTTCCAGGTGTCGCGGGGATACTCGGCGTCCCAGCCGGCGCCCTCGGCCAGGTCTTCCAGGACCCGGCGGGCGTAGCGGAGCAGTCCCCGGTGCGCGGCGGGCACCGCGGTGCCGTCCAGGCCCGGCCCGAGCACCGACCCGGCCTTCGCCTTCCGCAGGAGCCCGACGGCGCCGCGGACTTCCCGGGGCCGCACCCGGACCGTCTGGTCGTCACGACGGTGCTGCAGCGCGTACTGCAGTTCCAGCTTCAGCGCCGGCGGCAGCCCGCGCAGGTCGATCTGCTCATGGGCAGGCAGGCCAGGCCGGAGGCCCGCAGGCCGGGCCAGCCATTCGTCCATGCCGGGCCGGCCGTGGCGGATCCAGGCGCGCTGGTGGACACGGCAGAGCGTTCCCTCCGGCTGCGCCCAGACGGGGCAGCGGGGCACCGCGCACTCCCGGCCCCGGCCAGCAGCGGCCAGGCCGGGAGGCAGCGCGCCGAGCCAGCCGTCGATCCCGGGCCGGCCCGCTTTGATCCAGTGCCGGGCGTGACGGTTGCACAAGTTCATGGCCGCGACCCCGTATCCGCAGCCGGGAACCCGGCAGTGCAGCAGGGCGGACTGGGCGAACTCCGCTGCCGTCGTCGCGGCGAACTCCTCCAGCGGGGGCCGTCCGCAGCTGCGCCAGCGTCCTTCATGGCCGGCGCACAGTCCCCGGCTGCTGGACGGGCGGCCGCAGCCGCCCACCATGCAGGCGGGACTCCCGAAGACCGGGTCGGCGGCGTCGAAGGCCAGCACGTCAGCCCGGAACTCCGGGCGCACCACGGCCATCAGCTTTTCCAGCAGGCCGCCAGGGACCCGGTACTCCCCGGCATCCGGGCCGACGGGGACGCTCACCGGCCGTCCTCCCCGTCATCGAAGACGGTCGCGGCGATGCTGACCGCGACGCCGCCGCGGGCACCGCGGGCGTGCAGGTAAACAGGCGTCCCGCCGGCGGACGGGGTCTCGGTGACCTCGCCGGGTCCCAGCGCCTGCCGCCAGTGCCCGAACAGCCCGCGCCTGCCCGCAGCGGGTGCGAGGACCTGGCCGCACAGGGCCCCGCCGGACGCGGTGACGGTCCATGCGATCACCGGGATGCCCGGGTGCGCGGCCAGGATGACGGCCAGCTCGGCGGCGGCCCGCTGCTGCCAGCGGGACCGGTCGGCCTGCGTGATCCAGCCGCCGGTCACCACGACACCGCCCTCCCGGTGAGCCAGCCGGCCTTCTCCAGCGCCACCCGCGCGTCCTCCGCCGTCAGGTGCCCATAGACCGACGACGTGATGGTTACCGATGAATGACCAAGCAGCGTGGACACGACCTCGATCGGGACGCCGGCCGCGAAACCGGTAGAGAGCAGTGTTCCAGCCAAGTCGAATGGGTCGGCGG
>Ga0208324_1001044_pt1 | contig 11089 bp, 6 predicted proteins | sample Sb_taG_2_FD_187707 | JGI IMG/M metagenome (GOLD analysis project Ga0208324, IMG submission 187707) | Peat soil microbial communities from Weissenstadt, Germany - Sb_50d_5_LS metaG (SPAdes) (version 2) | ecosystem: Environmental > Terrestrial > Soil > Wetlands > Peat | place: Germany: Weissenstadt... | reverse complement strand
GGAGTTGGGCCACCGCGGCATCGAGATCCATCATGAGTTGATCATAACCAAGTTCATTAGTAATATGAAAGATGAGCAATATATTGAGTATATAATCCCGCTGCTGGTAGCAGGGGTGCCGGTACGCCTTGCGGCCAGCCACCATCTGGTAGGCGATCCGGCTGAACCGGCCAGCCACCTGGACACGGACCGCGCGGGCATCTCTCCCATGGAGTCGCCACCCCGTGGCTAGAACCCGGAAATCGTCGTTGCACTTGACCAGGTTGTCCGCGATCATCATGATCGCCCGCCGCAGGTTGCGGTTGGCGCAGCAGACCAGTTGGCCATCCGGGTAGTCGACGTGATCACTCTGGTAGCGAGAGGGAAACAAGCCTGCTCGTCCCATGATGGCACGGGCCGTTGCATACCGCTCGATCGGCCCCATCTCCCCGGCGAATTCGGCGGCCGAGACCACGTTGATCCCGGGGATCCCCATCAGGAGCACGTACGGCGTCTGTACCAACAAGCCCGCTAGCCTGGATCCCCATGCAGAAAAAAAAGCCTAACAATTCCCCTGACTTTCTGCCTTATTTCGGCTATAATTGCGTATCCATCGTAGTTTTGTTGGTTTATCAATATACCGTATTCCACGCTGTTAGAAGTCCTATCCATCTTCACTGATCCTTTCGTTTATCCCCATTTTCCCTTGTTTTTTCGCGATTCGCCATTTCGGCCTTTACAAGACTACCCCAAAATGACATTTGGGGAGCATGTTTACCAGTAAAGCAAAAAAACTAACGGACCTTTCCAAGGTCTTCCTCGAACCCACCAACGCCACCCACCGCCAGTACGAGGCCCTCCGCGCCTTCTTCGTTGAGGGTACCCCCAGTGCCGAGGTCGCTCGCAGCTTCGGTTACACGCCGGGGAGCTTCCGGGTCCTCGTCCACCAATTCCGCCAGGACCCTCGACGCGACTTCTTCCTCACGCCGGCCAAAGGGCCTCATTCCGCACCCAAGGCCGACCCCCTCCGCGACCGTGTCATCGCCCTGCGCAAAGAGAACCTCTCCATATACGACATCAGTCGCAACCTGACCCACCAAGGACATCCTCTCAGCCCGGTCACTGTCGGACAGATCCTCAAAGAAGAAGGATTCGCGCGGTTGCCGCGCCGGGCCGACGACGAGCGCCCACCCAGCTCGCGGCCGACAACGGCCGATGTCGCCGACGTTCGGCAACTCGACCTGAGTCCGCGGTCCTTCCGGACCAAATTCGGCGGCCTGTTCCTCTTTTTGCCGATGCTGGCTTCGATTCCCCTCGATCGCATCCTCAAGAAATCGGGGTTCCCCGGATCGGAGATGGTCCCGCCCGGCTCGGCCATGCGATCGCTCCTGGCCTTGAAGCTGTTCGGGACGGCGCGCCATGGACATGTCATGAGCGTGGTCCTGGACAAAGGGCTGGCCCTCTTCGCCGGCTTGAACGTCATCCCCAAGCGATCGTTCTTGACTGAATACAGTTGCCGGATCAGTCCGCCCTGCTACCCGCAGCTGATGCGCCGCTGGTTCGATGCCGTGGGCCAGCTCGGCCTGCCCCGCGGTTATTCCTTCGACCTGGATTTTCACACGATTCCCTTCCATGGTGATGATGCCCTGATCGAGAAGCACTACGTATCCAAGCGGAGCCGGCGACAGAAGGGCATCCTGGCCTTCTTGGTCCAGGACGCCGAGACCCGCGTCTTCTGTTACGCCAACGGCGAATTGCGCAAAGACCAGCAAAACGATGAGATCCTCCGTTTCGTCCGGTTCTGGAAGGAACGGACCGGGCGGTACCCCGAAGAATTGATCTTCGATTCCAAGTTGACGACCTACGCCAAGCTCAATGAACTCAATCGGTTGGGAATTCAGTTCATCACCCTGCGCCGTCGCTCGCCAGGGCTCATGCGGGAGATCGGCCAGACGCCCACCTCCGCGTGGCGCCGGATCGAGTTGAAGGGCGTCTCGCGGAAGTACAAACATCCGCGTATTCTCGACGGGCGGATCGCTCTGGCCGATTATGACGGCCCCCTGCGTCAAGTGATCGCCACCGATTTGGGCCATGAGGAGCCGACGATCCTGCTGACGAACCAACTCACAAAGCCGGCCCCCAAGCTGGTCGGGCGGTACGCCCAGCGGATGATCATCGAGAATAGCATCGCGGATGGGATCGACTTCTTTCACATGGACGCGTTGAGCTCGGCCGTGGCGATGAAGGTCAACTGCGACCTCCAATTGACGCTGATGGCCAGCAGCCTGTACCGCATGCTGGCCGGTCGCATCGGCCAAGGCTACGAGCACACCGAGTCGCGGCATCTGTTTCAAGATTTCGTGGATGCCGCCGCCAAGGTGAAGATCACCGAGTCGGAGATCGTGGTGCGCTATCAGAAGCGTGCTCATAACCCCTTGCTCGTCGCGGCCGGATTCGATAGGACAGACACGGTCATCCCATGGCTGGGCGGTAAGCGATTGCAGCTCGTCTTCGGGTAGCCCCATGCTGTCGCCCCGGATGAGCGTGGTGTAAAGTGAAAAACTAACATCGCTGAATGCTGGCATCTTTAATCTTATTGACTAAATGTTAGCCTTTTTTTTCTGCATGGGAATCCAGGCTAGCGGCCGGTGTGAGCGAATGGCGAACCTCATGGCCGATGCCGGCGGAGACCAGCTGTTGCGACACGGAAGGACGGGCGCTACCCGACGTCAGCCGAACACACTCTTGAGCGCCTCGGCCTGGACGGAAGGATAGAGGTGCCGGTAACGCCGCTGCTCCTCGCTCTGATGCCCGACCCACTCGTCGATCAGGCGCTGGTCGATCCCCCGGCTGGCGCAGGCCGAGATGAAGCTGTGCCGGAAGGCATGGTATCCGCGGACCACCTCCCACTCGGACCCGGCCAGCGTCCTCTTCAGGTGGTCAGCCGCCTCGTCCTCGGTCAGCGGCAGGATGCCCGGCCGCTCGCGCTCGATAACGCCCGCGAGGCGCGCCTTGTTCGCTCCTGGCCGGTCCTTCCAAAGATGCCCGGTCGTGCGGCTCCGTTTCTTCGAGCGGAACACATCTTCGGCCTGGGCGAACAGGTATGGACCGCCGGGGTGGACCTTGAGCCAGTCTTTGAGGATCGGGGCCAGGGAGGTCGATAGCGGCACTCGGCGCGTCGTCCGGCGGTCCTGAGCCCTCTTCTTCTCCCTGATCACCACGACCCCGGCGGCAAAGTCCACGTCGCTGACTCGCATCCGCAAGAGCTCGCCCTTGCGCGTCCCGGTATGCGCGGCCGTCGCCACGAGCGGATAAATCCAGGGATGGTTCGCGCGATCGCGGACGTGGGCCAGCAGCCGCTCGATCTCCGGCAGCGTCAGATAGAGGCACTCCCACAGCTCATCCGCCTTCTGCGGGGATAGGCCGGGGAGTTGCCGCTGGATCTCCTCCCGCGTTTGAAAGGGCGGCTTCTCGTCCGACTTCGGGTAACGCAGGCCGTCGTATGGATACCGCCCGGCAACGATCTTCATCCGCACTCCCCAGTTCCAGGCGGTGCGGAGCGTGACGATTTCCTTCTTGATCGTGGCCGGAAGTAAAGCGCCCCGCCTCCCCTTGGCCTTCGACCGGCGGTCCACATAGCCCTGCAAGTCGGCCAGGGACAGCTCGCGGATTGGGAATCCTTCGCCGAGGAGCCGCAAGAGGTGCCGGAAATGTCGTCGGATGCCACGGAGCGTGTGGTGTTCCAGTGTGCCGTTGCCGTGGGTTTCCAGATAGCGGTCGCGGAGATCCGCCAGGGTTGGCTCGGGACACGTAGGCACCGACGTCGTCCCTTGGATGACGGGGATGGTGCCGTCGTGCCGAACGAAGGCAACGATGTCGGCGCCAGGTGGCAAGGAGAGCAGCCCCTGGTCGAGGCGCATCAGGAGGTATTCCACCTGATCGGCCTTGGCCCTGGCCTCCGCCTCGGAGACGCGGCCAATCGTGAAATTATGTTGTTTTCCCCGATGTCTGAAGATTACGCGATAGCTGCCGTTTCGCTCCTGGATCGCGGCCATGACCGCCTTCTTTCGGGGCAATGCCACCCCAATGCGACGCCGGGCCTGTTGCCAAATCGTCACCTGTCATTGGGCGCGCCAAAACCAGCCACTTATGGGCGCCTCATAACCAGCCACCCCTTGCGGGTGGTTGCGGGGGTTGGTTCCACAATCTTCGATGAATCTCCTTCAGGCTCATGGCTCGCCTTTTTTGGGTGGCCAGTCCCGGCTTTGGCGGTTCGGCCGATTCCTTCGCCTTAGGGCTCGATCCTCCCCAGGATAACTCGTTTCCATGGTTCATGCCTCTGCCTCCCTCGGTCCTTCCGAGCCGGGGGGCGCGGTGGCTGGTTTTGAACCGGTTTCAGTTGCCTCGGAGCCGGGGGGCGCAGTGGCTGGTTTTGAGGGACTGACGTCCTCCTTCATCCCCTTCCCGGGGTCCCGCAGCCGGTAGCTCCGGCCCGTGATCTGGATCAACTCCGCATGGTGCAGGAACCGATCCAGGATCGCCGTCGCACTCGGCACGTCGCCCGCCAGCTTGCCCCAATCCTCCAGCGGCCGGTTCGATGTCATCATCGTCGAGCGTACCTCGTGACGGCGCATGATGATCTCGAACAGATACTCGCCTGATCGTTTCGGCAGCTGTTTCGTGCCCATGTCGTCGATGATCAAGAGATCGGGTTTGAGATAGCGCGACAAGACGCGATCCTCTTGGTCCAACGCCTCGTCGTGCAGGAAGTCGCGAACCACGTAGAAGATCGAGCGGTAGAGCACCAGGTAACCCGACTTGATGGCCTGGCAGCCCAGCGCCTGGCAGAGGAAGCTCTTGCCCACTCCGGGCGGGCCCAGCCACAACACGTCGCGGGCTTCGCGGACGAACCGGCAGGTTGCCAATTCGTAGACCTGCTTCTTCTTGATCGACGGATTGAATGACCAATGGAAGTTCTCCGGGTTCTTCAACTCTCGAAACATCGCCGACTTGACCCGCCGTTGCAGCCGGCGATCATCGCGGACCGCCAGCTCGTCCTGGAGCACCAGTTCCAGGAACTCGGCATGGCTCAGGCCATGGCTCATGGCCTCCTGAAGCCGGATCTTCAGGCTGGAGATCAGTCTCGACAGTCGGAGTTTTCTCGCTGCTTCATGCAAGGGATTGTTCATGTTCAAAGTCTCCGCGAAAAGAGCAGGTACAGGGCCGGCTCACCACTGGGCCGGCCGGGAAACGGCCGAGTGCCTCACTCTGTCCCAAGGGCCCGAGTCCTCACGTCGAGACCCATAAGCGATTGAATTGTCACGTGAACCCTGGTTGATCAAGAAGGCTCCGTCGGCGTCTGCCGAGTGAACCGCCGATCCGAGATCGGTCCGGGGGGTAACAGAGAAGAAGAGGGAAGGAGGAGGGGTCAAGGGAAGGAACCTGGGGCCGTTGGTTCCTCCCCTTGTCCATCCTGCTCCCTCCCGCCATTGCCCCGGTGGACTCACGGCTCATCCCTCCTTCTGAAACGCGTCATGGACGAATTGCTGGTAGTCCGAAAGTTGACGAATGATCGGATGCTTATCGAAAAAGTGAACTGCTCCTGGGTCGCGGCCTGGCGGTCGATGCGTGCACGTACCGTCCGGAGCCGGAACGCTCCATAGCCGTGTGCCGTCTCGCAGGCCCGCTCGATCGCCGCCGCGTCGTGGCGCCGCGTCAGACTCAGGAGGCCCTGGATCACCCGCACGCCTTCAACCCCACGGGCGGAGATCGTCGCCTCGGCTCAGCGAACGCTCTGCGGTCCGATCAGCCGGACGCGGCTGAGCAGTCAAGCCGTGCCCCGCTCCACCCCGCTGATCTTCTCCGAGACGATATGCCTCGGGTCGGTGCTGAACCGCCCCGGTTCGCGCTTGGGATAGCTGGCGATCTGCTCCACCTTGTCGTTGGAGACCCGCACCATGCGGGCATCCCACCGCACCCAGACGCTGCGGGCCAGGTACTCGGGAGCGACCGAGTAGTACGCCTTGTCGACCTCGATGTGGCAGTCGCGGTGCACCACGCGGCGGACTTCGTGGAAGGAGGGGAAGCGATCCACCGGCAGGGGGAGCAGCACCGGCCGTTCGACCTCCAGGAAGAGCCTGCCCACTTGATGGTGGATCGTGCCGTGCACCCGGGTGTCGGCGACGGTGCGCTCCCACTCCAGCAAGAACTGGTTCTGCCCTTCCAGGCTGTCGAAGGTGCGTCCCTTCAGGGCGTTGTCCTGGACGTATCCGACACCGCGTTCGACCTTGCCTTTGCTTTGCGGATAATAGGGAGATGTTCTCACATGAGTCATACCGCAAAGGCGGATGAACTCCTTGAAGTCCTTGGCGATGAACTGCGGCCCATTGTCCGAGATGATCCGCGGCCGGGCGTCGGGATACTGCTCTCGCGCCCGCTGGATGATCGTCTCGACGTCGGCCTCGGTCATCTGCTCGCGGATCTCCCAGTGGACGATGAACCGGCTACGGAACAGGCCGCAATGAAGTCGGGATGACTCAGGCCGTGTCAGGCGGCCCTCACCGAAGTCCGTAGCCCTGAGGGGACTGGTTGCCAAGTGGCCTGAATCGGGGGATAATCAAGCTAGGGGTACGAAGGGGCAGCCCGACTCCAGCCGAGGAGGCGCGGACCTCCCGCTGGGGTAACGACGCGAGCGTGGTAACCTTTGCCGGTGCGATCCTTGAGAGTCAACACCATCCTGATCCTCGGCGGCGGCAGCGCAGGCTTCCTGGCCGCGACGACGTTGAAGAAGAGAGTCCCCGAGTTATCCGTCACCGTCATCCGGTCGAAGGAGATCGGGATTATCGGGGTGGGCGAGGGGACGACGCCGATTCTGCCGCGCCACTTGCTGGGATACCTCAAGTTCGACCCGGGGGAATTCCACCGGGAGACCCGACCCACCTGGAAACTCGGCATCCGGTTCCTCTGGGGTCGGCGCCAGTACTTCGACTTCACCTTCGGTGTCCAGCTCGCCTGGAAGTGGAACAACTTGCCGAAGCCCAACGGGTTCTATTGCGACCAGGAATTCGAGGACACGGACGTGTTCTCGGCGTTGATGTCGCACGACCGGGCCTTCGTGCGGCAGCCGAATGGCGACCCCCTGATCGAGCGCAATTTCGGGCACCACCTCGAGAACGAGAAATTCGTCAACTATCTCGAGGGGCAGGCCGAGCGGCTCGGAGTTCGGATCCTCGATGCGACGGTGGCGGAGGCGACTCGCGACGACCAGGGGATTGCTGGCCTTCGCCTCACCTCGGGTGAGATGATGAGGGCCGACCTGTACGTGGACTGCTCGGGGTTTCGCTCCGTTCTCCTGGCGCAGACCCTCGGTGAGCCCTTCCTCAGCTTCAAGTCGACGCTCTTCTGCGACCGGGCGGTCGCGGTAGGTTGGGACCGGACCGACGAGCCGATCAAGCCCTACACCACTGCCGAGACGATGGACTGCGGCTGGTGCTGGCAGATCGAGCACGAGCACCGGATCAACCGGGGGTATGTTTATGCCTCGGACTTCATCTCCGACGACGAGGCCGAGCGCGAGTTCCGGGCCAAGAATCCCAGGGTCGGGTCGACGCGGGTCGTGAAGTTCCCTCCGGGGAGGTATCGCGACTCCTGGGTCAAGAACGTGGTCGCGGTGGGTAACGCCTCGGGGTTCGTCGAGCCCCTGGAGGCCACGTCACTGGTGCTGATCGCCTACGAGTCCCGGCTGCTGGCCGAGGTGCTGGCCGATTGTGATGGCGAGCCGAGCCCCACCATGGTCTCGTACTTCAACGGCGAGGTCGGCCGGAGCTGGGATTGTATCCGCCGGTTCCTCGCGATCCACTACCGGTTCAACAGTCGCCTCGACACCCCGTTCTGGCGCGCCTGCCGCGCGGACGTGGAGCTGGCCGGGGCCGAGCCGCTGGTCGAGTATTACCAGGAAAACGGGCCCAGCCTGCTGGCCCGCAACGCTCTGATCGATGCCCGCGACCCCCTTCGGATTCGAGGCGTATCTCGTCCTCCTCGTGGGGCAGCAGGTGCCCTACCGGAGGGTCTACGTGCCCTCCCTCCAGGAGCGGAGGATCTGGGAGTCGATCCGCGCCGAGAACCGTCTCCAGGCGATGCGGGGGCTGACGATCCCGGAGGCCCTGGCGGCCATTCATGCGCCGGCCTGGACCTGGTATCCGGGCTTTTATCATTTCGACAAGTAATGACGTGACAATTTTATGGCGCTGAAACCCGGGGCGAGGTGTGGGCGCCCTGGACGGGGTGATTGTGCCGCGCGAACATCTCGCAGAAGGGGGCCAGGGCGGCCTCATAGTGCTTCCAGCGGCCGATGGACCGGGAGTAGATCGGTTGCCGGACTTGCTTGAGGCTGGCGGTCCGGATGGGGCGCTTGAGCGAGTGGAACTCGAGGCAGGCCGGGTCCCAAGGGAGGCCAACGGCGTCGATCAGGCGTCGGGCCTGGGGTTCGAAATCGGCGACCAGCGCTTCGTAGCTGACTTCAATCAGGGGGCTGGGCAACACGGCTTTCCAGTGCGCGATCAGCCGGTCGTGCTGGATGATCTGCGCAGCGATGTGGCGAAGGTCGTTGGCCCAGCGGAGTACCCCGAAGTAGGTGGACCAGCACGAGACCGCCACGTCGCGGGGGTCGCGAAGCGCCACGATGATCCGCGCCTCGGGCCAGAGGGTGGTGATCAGTCCGAGGTACAGGTAGTTGCCGGGCATCTTGTCCACGACGTGCTGGGCCGCGGGGGCGAGCTCGTCGAGGCGGGCGATGTACCGGTCGGCCAGCGCCCGGAGCGATGCCGGCCCGAGGGAGAGCAGCGTCTTGACCAGGGCGGCCTGCGACTCGGGCACGCCGGAGAGTTCGCGGGCGAGGGAGAGGACGTCCGTGAGCTCGCCCGCGCCGAAGACTCTGGGGTGGCTGGCCAGGACCTGCTCGATCAGGGTGGTGCCCGACCTGGGCATGCCGACGACGAAGATCGGACGCCGGCTGGGATTGCCCCGGCCGCGGAGCGCCTCGAGGACCTCGGGAGTGAAGCATGCGATCGTGTCCTCGAACTCCCGGGTGCTTCGCTCGAGGTTGAAGAATTCACCCTTGCGGGCCCGGGCCGCAGCCTGTCGCGCGTTGGCAAAGCTGAAGAAACGTGCGGCCTCTTCGTAACACCCACGCGCGTCGAGGATCGTCGCGACACTGTAAGCCAGGGCCGCCAGGGAAGAGTCACTGACGTAGTTCTGGTCGAGCAGGGCCTTCATCGCCTGGAGCTCGGCGTCGGGGAGCCGGTCGCCGAGGTTCATCGCGAGCACGAAGTAAGCGTCCGGGGAGTTGGGATTGAGGGCCAGGGCCGCCCGCGCCTGGGCGTTGGAGCGCTCGAAATCGCCTTCCTCGGCGAAGAACCGGGCCGAGTTGATGAGCGGCGCGGGGCGCCGTGGTTGGAGCCGGATCGCTTCCTCGATCGCGGCACGCGCCTCGTCGCGGCGGCCGAGGGTCAGGAATACCAGCGCCATGCCGCTGAGCCCCTCGGCGTGGTTGGGGTCGCATTCCAGGGCGGCCCGGTATTGCTCGATCGATTCGGCGTACCGGTGCTCTTCGGCGAGGAGGCCGGCGAGGTTCGCGTGGAACCGGGGATGGCGAGGTTCCATCGCCAGCGCCTTCTCGTAGGCCGCGCGGGCCGCCTCGAACCGGCCGCGCTGTTGCTCGGCCTGCCCGATGTTGTTCCAGGGGATGGACAGGGTCGGGTCGAGCTCGAGGGCACGGGAGAACGACTCCAGGGCCTCTTCGATCCGTCCTATCGCCGAGAGTGCGCTGCCGAGGTTGGTATGCGCCTTGCCCTCACCCGGCAGCAGCGCGCAGCCGCGGCGACAGTACTCGAGGGCCTCGTCGAGCTGGCGGATGTCGCCGAGCTCCACCAGCACGTGCCCCAGGAAGGTGTAGACCCAGGGGTTATTGGGTTCGATCTCGAGCGCCTTGCGGTAGGCCGCCTCGGTCTCTTCCAGGCGCCCGAGCGACTGGAGCGCATCGCCGAGATTGACATACGCGACGGCGAAGTCGGGTCGGAGCCGGGTCGCCTCCTGGAACGACTCGACGGCCAGGTCGGCGTGGCGGCGATGGAGGCGGATCATGCCGAGGTTGTTGTGCGCCGTGGCCAGGGTCGAGTCGAGCTCCAGGGCCCTGAGCAGCGCGACCATGGCCTCGTCGTTCCGTCCCATCTTGCGCAGCACCTCGCCGCGGTTGCCGTGGTACGCGGCGACTCCCGGCCGCCGCGCCAGCGCCTCCTCGATGAGCCGCAAGGCCTCGCCCAGTTGTCCCCGCTGGCCCAGGGTGACGCCGAGCAAGTGCAGCGCATCGGGATGACCGGGCTCGACGTCGAGCAAGGACCGATAGCCACGCTCGGCCGCGTCGAGCTGGCCCGAACGATGGTGCGTGATCGCTTGGTCGAGCTGGGCGTGGGCGCTCATGAATCTCCCCCGGAGTCCAACCACCGTTGGAGGTTCCATTCTCCGGGAACGATCCGTGCAATTCAACGTGACTTCGCTGGTCGGACCATCCGTACATTCGGGCCACCTTGCTGTCCGTCCGACCGCGTTCATTCGGCGCGGAGCCGGCGGCCCCGGCCACCCTGGCTCTCGGTCAGGTTGACGGCCAGGTCCGTGAGCACTTCGGGATCGAGAATGCTGGATTTCTTCTCCTCGTCATCCTGGGTCAGAGCGACCACGGCCAGCATCACCAGAGGTGTCACGGCCAGGGCGGCGGATCCATCGTCACCCGTATCCTCATTGGTATCGGCATTGGCACTGGCATAAGCATCGTTCGTCGGGCTCACCGTCGCCCTCATCTCGAGCGACCCGACCTTGGCAACGGCCGCCGCCACGCCATTGCGGATCATGCCCAGCACGTCCAAGCCGAGCTTCACCGCGAGCGGTGCGCCGGGGACTGCCGCCGACTTCGGGGTCCAGCGCCTGCGTGCGAAACCTTGCGGGCCTTGCGGCACGCGGTCGGCGACCTTGCGGGTCATGTTGACCGTGTCGGACGTGCTCCCACGGCTGCTGCTGTCGTTGGAATCGCCACCGTAAACGGCGATGATGGTATCGG
>Ga0208324_1001042_pt1 | contig 11091 bp, 8 predicted proteins | sample Sb_taG_2_FD_187707 | JGI IMG/M metagenome (GOLD analysis project Ga0208324, IMG submission 187707) | Peat soil microbial communities from Weissenstadt, Germany - Sb_50d_5_LS metaG (SPAdes) (version 2) | ecosystem: Environmental > Terrestrial > Soil > Wetlands > Peat | place: Germany: Weissenstadt... | reverse complement strand
CTAGCGTCGTGCGCCAGGCTAGCGTCGTGCGCCAGGCTAGCGTCGTGCGCCAGGCTAGCGTCGTGCGCCAGGCTAGCGTCGTGCGCCAGGCTAGCGTCGTGCGCCAGGCCGGGACGGGCGGCGTGTCGGTCACCATCGCCTCGATGAGTCCGCAGTACGCGGCGCCCGGTGCCACGGTCACCGTGACGGGAACGGTCAGCAACCGGACCAGCCAGACGCAGGCCGGACTCGAGGTACAGCTGTACACGTCGTCGGCCAAGTTCGTCAGCCGGGACATAATGGATTCCTACCTCGCCCACGGCGGGGACAGCACACTCATCGCCGCGGGGACGCCGTTCCTCCTTCCCGCCAGCGTGCCCCCCGGCGGCAGCACCTCCTGGACCGCTTCGTTCCAGGTCAGTGCCGAGGGGATAAGCGAGTTCGGCGTGTATCCCGTCACGGCCCAGGTGCAGGACAGCGTGGGGGACTTCCTGGCCGCCGACCAGACGCTGCTGCCGTTCTGGCCCGGGCAGCGGTCGGCGGGCCTGCTGCGCCCGCTGGAGATCTCCTGGCTGTGGCCGCTGATCGACCAGCCGCACAACCAGGTGTGCGCCGCCTTGACCAATAACGACCTGGCCGCGAGCCTGAACCCGGACGGCCGCCTGCCGGCCCTGCTGACCGCCGGGGCCAGCCACGCCGATGCCGGCCTGACCTGGGTCATCGACCCGGCGCTGCTCAGCGACGTCGCCACCATGGCCCGCCCTTATCAGGTCGGCTCCAAGCCGAACTGCACCGGCGCCGCGCACGAGCCCGCCAGCACCGCGGCGGCGAGCTGGCTGGCCGCCCTGAAGAAGGCCACGCTCGGCCAGCCGACCGTGATCACCCCGTACGCCAACGTGGACATGACCGCCCTCGTCCACCAGGGCCTGACCGCGGATCTCACCACCGCCTACGGCACCGGCGACGCGGTGGCGGACAGCGTGCTGGGCGGAAATTTCGGGCACGAGCTCGCCTGGCCGCCCGGCGGAACCGCCGATCTGTCCGTGCTCACCAAGCTCGCCACCGCCGAGCACGTCGACACGGTCGTGCTGAACAGCAGCGAGATGCCGCCCGCTGACGCCGGCACCGTGTTCCAGCCCGATGACGCGGTCACCTCGCTCCGGGTCGCGGGCCTGCCTATGAACGTCCTGCTCTCCGACGACACCCTGACCGGGGTGCTCAAAGCCGGCGACACCAGCTCCGGCACCCTGCCGAAGGCCACCGAGTTCGCCGTCAGGCAGCGGTTCCTCGCCGAGACGGCGATGATCGCCGCCGAGGAGCCCAATTCCGCCCGCACCATCGTGGTGGCGCCGCCGCAGGACTGGAGCCCGTCGGAGAGGCTGGCCAGCGACCTGCTCGGCGAGACCACGGACACCCCGTGGCTGACGCCCGCCCCGCTGGGCAGCCTGAGCTCGGTACCGGACACCCAGCGCACGGTGCCCCGGCAGTCGCCGCTGGCCAGCAAGGCGAGCCCCGGCGAGCTCAGCGGCGGCTACCTAGATCGGGTGCGCTCGGTCGGTGCCCAGGTCAGCGTGTACAAATCCATGCTCTACAAGCCCGAGCCTGGCTACGTGCCGGCCCTGGATCAGGCCCTGGTCGCCACCGAGTCGGCGGCCTGGCGCGGCGCCGGGGCCGCGCAGGGCCTGGCGCAGGCTGACAACCTCTCGGATTACCTCAAGAGCGCCGAGCGGAAGGTCAAGATCATCACCTCGGCCCAGGTGCCGATGGGCGGTTCCTCCGGGCTGGTCCCCGTGTCGATCCAGAACGGGCTGCTGCTCCAGGCCGTCCAGGTCAGGGTGGTCGCCACCGTGGCCGCGACCTCTCAGCTGACCATCGGCCACTTCCAGGACCTGATCGTCATCCCGCCGCTGCAGGCGGTGACCCTGCGGCTGCCGGTCAGCTCGGCGCCGCAGGGATCCACCGAAATCGAGATCAGCCTCACCAGCGCGGACGGGAGGCCGCTGACGTTCGTCGTCAGCAACTCCCTCACCGTGCAGTCGACCAGGTACGGCCGGGCGATCCTGGTCCTCATCGCCGCCGCGATCGGCGTCCTCGTGCTCACCTCGGTGTATCGCGGCGTCCGGCGGCATGGCGACACGCAACTCGTCGATGAGGAGGGCGACCCACCGGGTAGCGTCGTGACTGGCACCAGCGACGCGCCATACCCGACGGAGGCACCGGATGACCTGGCCGATGCACGACGCTGGGTCGACGACGCCTGACCCCGGGCGCGAAGAAGCCCGCCGCCAGGAGGCCCGCCGGGAGCCGTGGCCGGAAGAGCCGTGGCCGGACGGGCCTGAGTCGTGGCCGGACGGGCCCGAGCCGGGACCCGGCGACGCCGAACCGCCGCGCCGGGGCCGGCATGCCGCCGCCCCGGACCCGCTGCCGCCGATGGAGGGCCAGATGCCGGGCGGCGGACCAAGCCCGGCCGAGACGACGCTGCCGCTGGCGCTCAAGTGGCCGGCCCCGCCTGCCCGCCCGACCCGGCCGCGCCGCTCGTCGCCTGGGCCTCCTGGCTCGCCGGGCGCACCGCCAGGCTGGCGCCGGGTGCCAAGGACGACCGGCTACCCGCCGCCCGGCCCGGCCCAGCCGCGCTCCCCGCAGCCCGGCTATCGTCCCGACTACCCGTCACGGCCGCCGGGAGCGCCAGGGCCGCCTGGCCCCCCCGGGCCATCTGGCGGCGGGCCCGGCCGGCCCGGCGCGGGCGCGCGCCCGCCCGGCTCCCCGGGATCGACCGCGACCCAGCGCTCCAGCCTGGTGCGGTCCGGCGCCGGGATGGCGGTCGGCACCCTGGTCTCGCGGGCCACCGGCTTCCTGCGCACCCTCGTCCTGGTCTACGCATTGGGCACCCTGGAGCTCGGCAACGCGTACAACAACGCCAACACGCTGCCGAACTCCGTCTACTACCTGATGCTCGGCGGCATCTTCACCAGCGTGGTGGTCCCGCTGCTGGTCCGGGCGGCCAGGCGCGACCCCGACCGTGGCGAGGCCTACGCACAGCGCTTGTTCACCCTGGGCACGCTGGCGTTGCTCGCAGTCACCGTGGTGGCGACGCTCTTGGCCGCTCCGCTGGTGGACCTGACCGCGCCCACCATCCACGGCGCCGAGCACAACCTGATGGTGGTCTGGGCCTACTTCTTCATCCCGCAGATCTTCTTCTACGGCATCAGCTCGCTGATCGGGGCGATCCTGAACACCAGGGGCCGGTTCGCGGCGCCGATGTGGGCCCCGGTCGTCAACAACCTGGTCGTGATCGTCATCGGCGGGCTCTACGTGCTGACGGTGGGCCTGAACAAGGAACCGTCGAGTATCTCCGCCGCCGGCGTGCAACTGCTCGGGATCGGCACCACGCTGGGCGTCGTGGCGCAGACCGTCGCGCTGTTCCCGTCGCTGCGGGCGGCCGGCTTCAGGTGGCGGCCCACGCTCGGGTTCCGGCCCGGCGAGGTGACCGAGATGGGCCGGATGGCCGGCTGGATGTCGGTCTACGTCATCGCCACGTGGGTCGGCAACCTGGTCGCCCAGATCGTCGCGAACGTGGCCGCGCCCGGCCGGAACGGTTATTCCGCGTACGCCTACGCCTGGCAGCTCTTCCAGCTGCCCTACGCGATCATCGGCATCTCGGTGATCACGGCGCTGCTGCCCCGGATGAGCGAGCACGCCAGCGCGCGCCGGTACTCGCTGGTCAGGGACGACTTCTCGATCGGCGTCCGGCTGGCCTCCGTGCTCGTGGTCCCGGCGGCGATCTACCTCGCCGTGCTCGGCGCGCCGCTGGCCGAGTTCCTTTTCTCCTACGGCAGCAGCACGCCCGCGGAGGCGAGATACATCGGCGAGGTCTTCGGCCTGTTCGCCCTCGGCCTGGTGCCCTACATGCTCACCCAGCTGCAGCTGCGGGTCTTCTACTCATTCCAGGACAGCCGGACCGCCGCCTTCGTCGGCCTGTTCATGATGTGCGTCAGCATCGCGGGCGCCCTCATCGCGCTGCACGTGCTGCCGGGCGCGAACGTGGTCGCCGGGCTGGCCGTCGCGTACGGGGTCGCGAACCTGGTCGGCGCGATCGCCGGGTGGGCGCTGCTGCTGCGCCGGGTCGGCAGCCTCGACGGGCGGGCGATCGCCCGGAGCCTGACCAGGATGCACCTGGCGACCGTGCCCGGGCTGGTCTTCGTGCTGGCCGTGATGATCGGCGCCGGGCATGTCGTGCCTAACCCCAGTGCGGCGTACGGCCTGCTGGTCACCATCATCGGCGGCGGCGGCGCGATCGGGCTTTATGCCCTCTGTGCTAGGTCACTGCATGTAGCCGAGTTCGGATTCCTGATGAAGACGCTAGCCGCGAGGTTCGGCCGACAGAGCGGGCGGCATTAGCATGGGTGGCAACCTATGAGCACATACACGTCGGAACCAGGAACCCGGCTGGCGGGACGGTACCGTCTCGTCGACCAGGTAGACGCGGGCGCCGGCTGGACATACTGGAAAGCCACGGACGAGACCCTCGCCCGTTTTGTTACCGTGCTCACCTTTGCGGCCGGTTTCCCCCGGGTGACCGAGACCGTCACCGCCGCCAGGGCCGCGAGCAGGCTCGGCGATCCGCGCTTTTCCCAGGTATTCGACGTGGAGGACGCGGACGAGCTCGCCTACGTGGTGCTCGAGTGGGTGGTCGGAGAGTCGCTGCTCGACATGCTCTCCGAAGGTCCGCTCGATCCGCTGCGTGCGGCCGCCCTGATGGCGGAGGCGGCGCGGGCGATCGCGAACGCGCACGATGGCGGCCTGGCGCACCTGCGGCTGGATCCGGCCTGCCTGCACTGGACACCGGGCGGCGGCGTGAAGATCGCCGGGCTCGGCATCGACGCCGCCCTGGCCGGCCCGGACCTGACCGCGGCGGAGGACGGCGCCGATGACCCGGAGCTCACCGACACGCGGGACCTCGCCCGGCTGCTTTACGCCGCGCTGACCGGCTACTGGCCCGGCCACCAGGGGTTCGCGGGGTCCGCGCCCGGGCTGCTCCCGCCCGCGCCGGAAAACGACGGGGGTCCGTGCACGCCGCGCCAGGTGTCCGCGGGCGTCCCGGCCAGCATCGACGACGTGACCTGCCGGGCGCTGTTCCAGCAGCCGAACCGCCACGGCCCGGCGCTCAGCACCGCGGCGATGTTCGCCGACGCCCTGACCAGCGCGGCTCCGCCGATGCCGCCGCCGGCTGCCGCGGCCACGCTATCCGACTCCCCCGCGACTCGCGGCTACGGCTATCAGCCGGACGGGTCCGCCCGCCCGTACCCGCCGGGCACGTCACCGCGGACCACGATCGGCGGCGGACGCAAGCCGCCCGTCAAGCGCTCCGCGGGCGCCCGCGCCGTCATCAGCGCCGTGATCGTGCTCGTCCTGGCGGCGGTCGGCGTGGCCGCCTGGTCGTTCAGCCGCAGCCCGCATCACTCGTCGGCGGCCCCGCCGACGACGAGTCCGCGTTCGTCGTCGCCCGCCGCGGCTGCGTCCGTCCTGCTCAAGCCGGTCAGTGCGACCAGCTTCAACCCGCTCGGCAGCCCGCCGGGCAGTAACGAGGACTCGGGCGAAACGGGCAACGCGATAGACGGCAACGCCAGCACGTTCTGGCACACCAGCTACTACGACGGCAACCCCGTCTTCGGAGGCCTGAAGAAGGGCACGGGACTGCTCCTGGACATGGGCCGGGCGGTGCGGCTGAGCCAGGTCGCTGTCCAGTTCGGCACCACGTGCTGCGACCACGTCCAGATCGAGATCGGCAACGACAGCAACCCCGTCGCCTCGGCCCTGAGCAGCTTCACCGTGCTGCAGAGCTCCGACACGGCACAGGGCAACACGACGTTCAACGTGACAAGCAACGCGACCGGCCGCTACGTCCTGATCTGGCTTACCTACCTCCCGGCGCTGACCGGATCCCCCAATCAGTACGAGGCGCAGATCTACAACGTGGTGGTCCGCGGTTCCGCGGCGGGCCAGTCGGGCTGATGCCGGATGCCGGACGCCGACGAGGACGGCCCGTCTGATCAGGAGTTGCTCCGCCGGCATGTGGCCGGGGACAGCGATGCGTTCGGCGAGCTCTTCCGCCGGCACCGGGACCGGCTGTGGGCGGTGGCGCTGCGCACGGTCTGCGATCCCGACGAGGCGGCCGACGCCCTTCAGGACGCGATGGTCTCCGCGTTCCGCCGGGCCGCTGACTTCCGCGGCGAGTCCGCCGTCACCACGTGGCTGCACCGGATCGTGGTGAACGCGTCGCTGGACCGGCTACGCCGCCGCGCGGCCAGGCCTGCCCTGTCCGCCGGGGACGAGCAGGCCTTCGAGGCCCTGGTGGCGCAGGACGGCGATCCCGCACGCGCCGTGGACACCAGGCTGGACGTGGACGCCGCGCTGCGCATCCTGCCACCGCAACAGCGAGCCGCGCTCGTCGTGGTCGACATGCTCGGCTTCTCCGTGGCCGACGCCGCCGCCATCCTCGAGACGTCGCCGGGCACGGTGAAGAGCCGCTGCGCCCGCGCCCGGGCCCGGCTGCTCCCTTATGTAGCGCACCTGCAAGGGAACCGATCCGCGAGCGAGAGCGTCTCACCTGCGCAGGGAGGCGATACATGAGGGGGCAGATGACCCACCTGGACACTGACGTCCTGGCCGAGTTCCGCGCGGGACTCATCACCGGGCGGCGCGGTGTCACGATCGCCGCGCACCTGGCAGCCTGCGATCGATGCACCGCCCTCGACGACAAGCTCGCCGGGGTCTCCGCGCTGCTCGCGTCGGTCCCGGCGCCGCCCATGCCGGACAGCGTGGCCCAGCGGCTTGAGGTCGTACTCGCGGCTGAGGTCTCCGGAAAGAATAATTATGCCGAACGGGCCCAGGTTGACCGCCCGGGTGAATCCGCGGCGCATGACCAGCGGGCCGCCAGGCACGGTTTCCGCCTGGCGACATGGCGCGTGCTCGTTCCGGCCGGCGCGGCCGTGGTGCTGCTGGCCGGGGGCGGCTACGGCCTGAGCCGCCTTGTCGGCGGTCCGGGGAGCCCGCCGAGCTTCTCGTCGGCGGCGGGCAGTGCCGCGAAGTCGGCGAGCAGCGCCGTCCCCTCGGCGAGCAGTGCCGCGAGGGCGGGCAGCCCGCCCGAGGCGGCGGCAGCGCCCGTGAACCCGGCCGCGTCGGCGGGCTCGCAGCTGAGGTCACCGAACCGGATCGTCAACCTTTCGCCCGCCACGCTCGGGCAGTATGTCGAGGCCGAACTGCGCCTGCCGCTTGCCTTGCGCCCGATGCAAACCGCGTCCTCCCGCGTGCGAGGGTGCATCCACCTGCTGGCCGCCAGCGCCCCGCTGCAGCTAGTCGAAAGTGCCCAGTTCAAGGGCCAGCCGGCCACCATCATCGTGGCGCGCACGGGCCAGGACGACACGGTCTGGGTGGCCGGTCCGGACTGCTCAGCTGGACACCGTGACGTGCTGGACACCGTCACCGTGCCGTAGGGAATCTCCGGGCCCTAGTATCGGTTCACTGGAGTGCCAGTCAGATGAGGGGTTGATAACGGTTGGCAGAGGTGACCGAAGTCCGGAACGTGATCGTCATCGGGTCCGGCCCGTCCGGTTATACGGCGGCACTGTACGCGGCTCGCGGTGAGCTGAAGCCCTTGGTCTTCGAGGGTTCGGTGACGGCGGGCGGCGCGCTCATGCAGACCACCGACGTGGAGAATTTCCCCGGGTTCCCCGACGGCATCATGGGTCCCGAGCTGATGGACTCGTTGCGCAAGCAGGCCGAGCGGTTCGGCGCGGAGCTGGTGGCGGACGACGTCACGGCGGTCGACCTGACCGCGAACCCCAAGGTGGTCAAGACCGACAGCGAGACCTACCTCGCCAAGGCCGTGATCATCGCCACCGGTTCGCGGTACAAGGAACTCGGCGTACCGGGTGAGAAGAAACTCGGCGGGCACGGGGTTTCCTGGTGCGCCACCTGTGACGGGTTCTTCTTCCGCGGCCACGACATCGCGGTCATCGGCGGCGGCGACTCGGCCCTGGAAGAGGCCATGTTCCTCACCAGGTTCGGCAAGTCGGTGACGGTGGTTCACCGGCGCGACACGCTCCGCGCCTCGAAGATCATGCAGGAACGCGCGTTCGCCAACCCCAAGATCGACTTCCTGTGGGACAGCGAGGTGGCGGAGGTCCTGGGCTCCGACCGGGTCACCGGCCTGCGGATCAGGAGCACCAAGGACGGCACGGAGCACGAGCTGCCGGTGACCGGCGTCTTCGTGGCTATCGGCCACCACCCGCGTTCTGAGCTGTTCGACGGCCAGCTCGCCACCGATCCCGACGGCTACCTGCTGGTCGACCAGCCGTCGACGCGCACCGCCATCGAGGGCGTCTTCGCCTGCGGCGACGTCGTCGACCACACCTACCGTCAGGCGGTCACCGCGGCGGGCACGGGCTGTGCCGCCGCACTCGACGCGGAGCGCTGGCTGGCCAGCAAGGAACACTGACGCGCGCGTGCCGCGCAGGAATTACTCAACGCAAGTTAAGGGATGTGATCGCAGTGGGCGCGACCAAGGTCGTGACGGACGAGACCTTCGAGGTGGAGGTCCTGAAGAACGACAAGCCGGTCATCGTGGATTACTGGGCCGAATGGTGCGGCCCGTGCCGCATGGTCGCCCCGGTGCTCGAGGAGATCGCCACCGAGTACGCGGACAAGATCGACGTCGTCAAGCTCAACATCGACGAGAACCCCGCCGTGTCGCAGCGTTACGGCATCATGGCCATTCCGACCATGAACGTGTTCTCCGGCGGGCAGGTCGTCAAGCAGATCGTCGGGGCCAAGCCCAAGTCGGCTCTGCTCCGTGAGCTGGCCGAATACATCTGAGTTACGGCCCGCCGACCCCCTGGGGTTCGCGGTTTCGTCGCCTCTTCGGCTCACACGGGACGGAGAGCGCCCTGGGGGGCTGACGGGGTCATGGACCCGAGCAGCCGCTCGAGAGCCACCTCGACGTCCTCCCGCCAGGTGAGCACGGTCCGCAACTCCATCCGCAGCCGCGGGTAATGGTGGTGCGGGCGGATGGTCTTGAAGCCCACCGCGAGCAGGTAATCCACCGGCAGCATGCAGGCGGGCGAATCCCAGCGCCGGTCACCGAAAGCCTCGATGGCCCGCACGCCGCGGCGGGTCAGGTCCTTGGCCATCGCCTGGACGAGCATCCGGCCGATACCGCCGCCCGCGAACTCGCTGAGCAGGTGGGCGGTCATGAACAGGACCGCGTCGGCGCTCACCGGGCTGGTGGGGAAGGCTATCGAACGGGGTACGTACTGCGGCGGCGCGAAAAGCATGTATCCGGCAGGGACGCCATCGACATAAGCGATCTTGCCGCAGCTCCCCCACTCGAGCAGCACGGAAGATACCCACGACTCTTTCTCGAGTTCCGGGTCGCCGCTCTCCTCGGCGCGGGCCCGGCTGACCGGGCCAAGTTCCCAGAAAACGCATTTACGGCACTTCGGCGGCAAGTCACCGAGATTATCCAGCGTAATGTTGACGATACGACGTGACATCCTGTTCCCCGGCTTCCCCGGCAGAATCCACAAGCGTTCCCGGGCGATACCCCGTATCCTGGCATGATACTCGCCAGGAGGGTCTGGGGGGACGGGCAGTTCCCCCAGGAGCAGGGGGGGTCTGGGGGGATCGTCCCCCCGGATTACAGAGCCGATGACTTCAGGAGAGGCCGTGACACCCGAACCGCAACCGATATCGCAGCCGCAACGAATTGACCGTTATGTTGGTCAGTACGCCGCACGCGCGGTTGACATGGTGGCTTCGGAGATCAGGGCCCTGTTCGCGGTCGCCGCCCGCCCCGAGATCGTCTCGCTGGCCGGCGGCTCACCGAACGTGTCGGCCCTCCCGCTCGACGCCGTCGGCGCCATGGTCGGCCAGCTGATCGCCAGCCAGGGCGCGACCGCGCTGCAGTACTGCACCGCGCAGGGCGACGCAGGACTGCGCGAGCGGATCTGCGACGTCATGGCGCTCGAGCAGATCCGCGCCCACCCGGACGAGATCGTGGTCACCGTCGGCTCGCAGCAGGCCCTCGACCTGCTGACCAGGATCTTCATCGACCCTGGTGACGTGATCCTGGTCGAGGCGCCGTCCTACGTGGGTGCGCTCGGCGCCTTCGCGTCCTACCAGGCGAATGTGGTGCACGTGGCGATGGACGAGGACGGGCTCATCCCCGAGGCCCTCGAGGAGGCCATCAGCCGCACGGCCGCCGCCGGACGCCGGGCCAAGTTCCTGTACACCGTGCCGAACTACCAGAACCCAGCCGGGGTCACCCTGGCCGCCGGGCGGCGGCACCGCATCCTGGACATCTGCCGCCGCGCGGGCCTGCTCGTCGTCGAGGACAACCCCTATGGCCTGCTCGGCTTCGACGGCGAGCCGATGCGCGCGATGCGCGCCGACGACGCGGACGGGGTCGTCTACCTCGGCTCGTTCTCCAAGACCATCGCGGCCGGCCTGCGGGTCGGCTGGGCGGTCGCGCCGACGGCCATCAGGGAGAAGCTGATCCTGGCAGCCGAGTCGGCGGTGCTGTGCCATTCCAGCTTCTCCCAGCTGACGGTGCGCGAGTACCTGAACACCCAGCCCTGGCTGGAACAGATCAAGGACTTCCGCGAGCTCTACCGGGAGCGCAGGGATGCCATGCTGAGCGCGCTGTCGGCGATGATGCCGCCCGAGTGCCACTGGACCGAGCCGACCGGCGGGTTCTTCGTCTGGCTCCGCCTGCCGGACGGGATCCACTCCAAGGCGATGCTGCCGCGGGCCATCTCCTCGCGGGTCGCCTACGTGCCGGGGACGGGCTTCTACGCCGACGGCTCGGGCGGCCAGTACGCCCGGCTCTGCTACTCGCTCCCCGATCCGGAGCGCATCGGCGAGGGAATCCGCAGGCTCGTCTCGGTGATCGAGACCGAGATCCAGCTGCGGGATGACTTCGGACCAGCATAAGCACCCTAGTTAAGGCGACATTTCACCATCATGAGCGATCTCGAGCGTATCGTCGTACTGGCCGGCGGCCTGTCCCCTGAGCGGGAAGTGTCGCTGCGCTCCGGGGACCGGGTCTGCGACGCC
>Ga0208324_1001035_pt1 | contig 11121 bp, 8 predicted proteins | sample Sb_taG_2_FD_187707 | JGI IMG/M metagenome (GOLD analysis project Ga0208324, IMG submission 187707) | Peat soil microbial communities from Weissenstadt, Germany - Sb_50d_5_LS metaG (SPAdes) (version 2) | ecosystem: Environmental > Terrestrial > Soil > Wetlands > Peat | place: Germany: Weissenstadt... | reverse complement strand
ACGCCGATGGGGAGTCCAAGTTGGCACACGTCGAGTGTCCAAATGGGCTAAAAGAGGCGCAGATCCTTGCGAACGCCCGAAGAGTCAGGTACGTGTAAAAGAAGTATCGTTCTCTCGGAAAGGCAAGGGGAGATGCCTCCAGCGAAACGATCCCGCCGTGAGCGCACTGACGATTGGTCTCAGATAAAGCAGTGGACGTTGTGGCCAGAACAAGAGTTGTATGAATCGATTAGACCTCTGGTCCTGTTCCACGAAACCGCAGGGGAACGAGCCAAAGAAATCGATGTCCCCCGCCGTACCCTGGCCAGGCATCCGCAGATGAGTTTGAGAAGCATGGAATGCAAAGCCTCTTTCCCTCCGAGGAGCATGGTGGTGCGAGAGAAACTGGCAAGACGCTCCCCGAAGAGATCCGCCAACTCGTCGTTGACCTGCATTGCGAAATGCCAACTATGGGCTGGCGCGAGATTGCCGAGGTGTGCTACATTCGCTACGGCAGACGGCCAGACCACAAAAGCGTCAAGCGCATTGCTACCTCTGGGCTACGTCCTTCTCTTCAAGTCAGACGCTACCAACCCTGGCACCAGATCCCTGATCCCGCAGAGCGCAAGCTGGCCGTGATCCGGCTGCACTTTGAGGAGGGCTGGTCTATCACGTCTATTGCAGAGTATATGCAAACGAGCCGTCCGACCGTCTACGCCACCCTCCAGCGCTGGGCAGAAGAGGGAGTCGCGGGCCTGGATGAGAAGTCTAGAGCCAGGAAGGGGCCACGCAAGGTCACGCTCTCGGTTGCCAATGAGGTCAGAAAGCTTCAGGAGAACCCGCTACTGGGAAAGTGGCGCATGAGCGCGGCTCTCGCTCGCATGGGAATCGAGGTCAGCCCGACAACCTGTGGCCGGATCATGGAAGCCAACCGGCAGCTTTATGGCCTGGAAAAGCCGCAACGCCAACCGCGCACGAAGCTGGAAATGCCATTTAAAGCGGTGAGACGTCATCAGTATTGGAGCGCAGACATCAGATACATCGAAGAGCACTTACTGCCAGATCCCAAGCCGGTTTACGTGATCAGTATATTTGAAAACTTCAGTAGAGCGGTTTTGGCTTCAGCCATTTCTCCTACCCAGAACGGATGGGACTTTCTCTCGGTTCTGGCTGAAGCCATCCGCCACTACGGTGCGCCAGAGGCGCTGGTCACAGACGGGGGAGGTCAATTTTACAGTGCCCAGGCTCTTCAACTCTACGACATGCTAGGCATCCGTAAGGAGCGCATCGAGCCTGGGGAGCCATGGCAGAATTATGCCGAGACGCTTTTCTCAATCCAGCGGCGGCTCGCCGATCACGCTTTCTCGAACGCACGCGCCTGGCCGGAAATCCAGCAGGCGCACCGGACCTGGTGGATCAATTACAAGATCGAACGACACTTTGCCCACCGGGAGCGCCAGGATGGGCGACATAGCCCTTCTGAGGTGCTGCGTGGAGTGTTGGGCCGGACATTTCCTGAAGAGGTGCTCTCGCACGCGCTGTACGCCACGCAGTTTACCCGCCAGATTGCTCGCCACGGCTTTGTCAGGTTCAAGCATTGGAAATTCTACGGAGAACTGGGGCTTGCTGGTGAGAATATCTCCGTGTGGGTGTACGAGGGCAATCTGAAGGTGGAGTACCAGGCGACGACACTCGCGCTGTACGAACTGGGCATCGAGAAAAAGACGGGGGAGATCGCCGAGGTGAAGAACCCACGCCGCCTGGAGACCCACTTTCGCAGTCCACAACTAGACCTCTGGCAGGTCTCCGAGACAGAGTGGCTTTTAGCTTTGAGGCGACCAGAACCCATCGCGCGCAAGAAACCAGGCAAGATCGTTCCTCTGGCGCAGCAACTCGTCTTGCCTGAGTTTGGCGCGACGGGCTAGAACCACCTTCCGAGCATCACGTATCGCTCCTCATGGTAGTTCGTTTGGCTTCTCTTGTTCACGGGAGAGAAGCCCCACATCTCCCGTATCAGCCGCAGCGTGGTAGGATTTACACCTCTGGTAATGTCGCTTACTGCATGTGTCGAGAGAGAAACAGCAATACGGTTATCAAAATCAAGCCACTCCACAATATGCCCACGGTAGGCAAAACTCCCAGATGCTCCAGGCTCAGCCCGAGTGCGGAAGACCCGATGGTGAGGACGCTGAACAAGATCAGGCGATAGAGGCCACTGACACGGCCTTGCAGAGCATCTGGTACGACAGCGAAGCGATAACTGTCCATGAAGACAGCACGGACCGAGTCGGCGAGAGCGGTGCCCGCGAAGACGGCTCCCAACAGCAGTGGCGTTGTGATGAAGCCATAGAGAGGCCAGAGCACCACGAACACGATCAGAGCACAGCGAAGCGTGAGGCCAAAGCGTATGCGCCGCTGCAAAGGCGGGCAGAGCGCCGCGCCAAGCAGGTTCCCGACGCCGCCAGCTGCGACGATCAGGCCGTAGAGCACCGACGGGATATGCTGCTGTTGCACAATGTCCAGGACGAGAAGCACGCCAGCTGTTATGGTGAAGTTGACATAGCTGGAAATCAGGACGATCGAGCGCATGACCTCATGCTCCCACAGCCAGGTGAGTCCCTCGCGCACTTCTAAGAGCAGGTGGTGACGCTCCGTCCTCCGTTCGTCTTGCATGGGCGAGCGTATGCAGAGCAATGAGCCGAGCAAGATCAGAGAGGAAAGCGCATCTGTGACGAACGGGAGCAGCCTGCTGAGGCTAAAGAGCCAGCTGCCCAGCGCGGGTCCGACAAGCGCGCAGGAGCCAACGATCACCTCGTTCTGTGCGACTGCTGTGGTGAGCTGGCTCTTTGGCACGACCCATGCCCGTGCTGCCAATTCGACCAGCTCGTCGAACAGCGAAATGGCTCCCAGGCCAAAGGCGATGGCGTAGAGGAGAAGCAGCCGCAGTGGTCCGCTGGTCAGGAACAGCGCTAGGGGAATGCTCGCCACGAACACCATCAAGCAGAAGGTACAGATGATCATCACGCGTTTGCGCGGCCAGCGATCCACCAGCGCCCCGGCGGGTAGGCTCAGGAGGACGTAGGGAAGCTGTCCCAGGCTATACGCGAGGGAGGCAGCAGCGATCGAATGAGTCAGCACTACAATGAGCAGTGGAAACGCGAACTGCGTGCAACTCGTGCCGAGCGAAGAGACAGTCTGGCCGAGCCAAAGCAAAAGATAGTCACGATTACGCCAAAGGGAAACGGGCTGTTGTGGAATGACTTCTGTGTCCATGCATTCTGGTCGCTTTCTCTCTGGTACATAGGCTCAATCTTCCGGCGGGTGAAGGTGGTGTTGGCCATGAAACATCCTTTCGTTCGACGTATTTCTGCAAGAAAGGAAGGAAAAGGAGCCCGGCAACACAGGAGGGGTCCAATCAATACGGGGCTGAGATACATCTCAGGATGAAGGCAACGCACATACTCGCACCAACGCGATCAGCGCTGCGCGTGAGGAGGGCGCTATTCACAAACAGCCACGTAAGCGCGATCTGTGCCGGGCTTACGCGGTCAAAAACGGTTTCACACCGCCTGAGGGGAACAGATATCTTTTACTCATCAGCCAGATGATAGCATGGAGACCGCATCGGTGTCAATGGATACTGGTCACCCCACCCATCCACTCTTCACATCCATGCGCAAGGGGATGGGAAGACTCGTCTGGCTCGGTGCGCGTGCCGACAACGCCACAGCTCATGGGTATTCTGGCAACGCGGATTGGGGAGCAAGCTCAGGATTGTCTGCCTTCTACTCGTCCACGAAAAGCGGCTCTTTTCTCGCCTTTCTGGCGTCTGTCGCTGGCCCAACGACCCTGAGGGTTTTCGCGCAACGAGCTTGCGGCGAGTAGCTCGCTCCACAGATGTTGAGAGAGTCAGGGTCGTGGAGAAGGTGCGGTAGCTCTCAATCAGTTCTTCCAGTTCGGCCATATACCGAATGCCAGTTCCTGACATCGCTGCGGCAGGCGCGTCGAAGCTCTCGCCGACCACAGATCAGCAGACAGTTCAGGCGGTCTTTCATCAGCCAGGCTCCTTTACGAGAGAAGCGTGCGGCCCGCGTACGCAATGTACACGCTGTCCACCGGATACCAGCCTCCACCCCAGCCGCGTATCATAGCCAGGAGTTGGCCACGGCTATGCCTGACCGCGGCGACGACCCCGATGGCGCAGGACACTCTCGCTCGCGAAGTCGAATGCCTGATCTCGAATGGCTGTCTTCATCTGACGAAGGTAGGCTTCCTGCATGGATATCTCCTTCCGTTGGCACCTGCTCGCCGCATGCCATCATGGCAGAAGCGGCGTCGGGAGGCGTGAGAACAGACAATGGTTGATACAGAGTTGGAGGATGGAAGAAGGTCGCCAGATCGACCAGGAGGTCTGTGGCGAGGCGGGAGCGCGCAGGTGACATGGTACACGGTCTGCTTTGCATCGTCGCTCATGACAAGCGGATACGCAGCCAGAGGCTTCTTGCAGTAGTGACACCGCTCCTCCAGGCTCGATCTGCCCAGCCTGGACAAAGATGGGCGTCGTTTAAGACGCCCATCTGGTTTTCCTCCTACACCTGAAACAGTATCAGCGCACGCGGTCCTCCGGGTCGCATGCCTGTCACAGATCAAGTGTAGGCGCATGGCCTGGCAGTTGACAAGAGAGTTAGCCACGGGTCACTGCCCATCTTTGCCCATTATGTTACGAGGTGGTCTCGGGGTGCGTAGTCCCCTGGTCGGCAAGGGATCCGCCGAGATCAACATGATCTGCCTCCGGGAGAACACTGAAGGGGAGTATGCCGGGGTGGGTGGACGCGTGCACCAGGGGACAGAACACGAGGTCGCCCTCCAGTCGATGGTCTTCACCCGAGCAGGCACCGAGCGCATCATACGCTACGCCCTCGAGTACGCAAGCCAGCATGGGTACACGCAGGTCACCAGCGCCACGAAATCGAACAGTCTGCAGTACAGCATGGTCTTCTGGGATGAGGTGTTCGGGCAGGTGGCGGCCGATTACCCCGATATCGCATACGAGCAGCAGCTCATCGATTCGCTCGCCGCCCGATTCGTCTCGCGGCCGGAGAGCTTGCAGGTCATCGTAGCCTCCAATCTTTTCGGGGACATCCTGACAGACCTTGGAGCGGCCATCTCCGGCAGTCTGGGACTGGCCCCGAGTGCGAACATCAATCCGCAGCGGCGCTATCCGAGCCTCTTTTAGGCGATTCACGGCTCCGCGCCCGACATCGTTGGCAAGGGCATCGCCAATCCCATCGCGTCCATCTGGTCAGGGCAACTCCTGCTCGACCATCTGGGTGAACAGGAGGCAGCTGCCACGTTGCTGCGAGCCATTGAGGAGGTATTAGCAGAGGGACAGGTCCGCACGCCCGATCTGGGTGGAACAGCGACCACGCGACAACTAGGGGAAGCGGTCCGCACACACCTGCGAAGCATCGTCGAGGGATAAGCGTGCCCTCTCTTACGTACTCATACTATCTCCAGATAATGAGTGATCAAACTCACGGCTGAGTTCTCCAGAGATTTGAAGCCTGAAAGAATTCCCTCTGAAAGAGATGTTCGTCCAGAGGGAAAACTATGCCGAAATATGTCCACGTCGTTGCCCATCTCGATCTCACTGAGTTGGAGCAGCGCTATCGCAAAGCAGTAGATCCCGTCGAACGCGGCCACTTGCAGATGATCTGGCTGCTCGCCCAAGGCAAGCGCGTCAGGGAAGTGGCTGAGGTGACGGGCTATTGTGCCAACTGGCTCAGGATTCTGGCTCGGCGCTACAACCAGGAGGGACCAGAAGCCCTTGCCGATCAGCGCCAGCATAACAGTGGCGCGCCTCGCCTGCTCTCTGGGGAACAGCAAAGTCATTTGCACCACCTGCTTGAGCACTCCCCTCCCGATGGCGGCTTGTGGACTGGCCCCAAAGTCGCCCACTGGATGGGCGATCAGCTCAGACGCACGGTTCATCCCCAACGCGGCTGGGACTCTCTCAAGCGAGCGGGCTTCTCCCTTCAGGTGCCTCGTCCGCGTCACTACAAGACCGATCCCGCCCAGCAAGAGGCGTTCAAGCGCGAGCTGTCAGAGCAAGTCCATCAGATCCAGCAAGCATATCCCCAAAGTCGGGTCGAACTGTGGTGTATGGATGAGCATCGCGTCGGCCTCAAGCCGGTCATCAGACGTGTCTGGGCGCGCAAAGGGCAGTGTCCCCTCATTCGCGTGCAACAAAGCTATGAGTGGCTTTACGTGTATGGGTTTGTGCATCCCGAATCAGGAGATACCCATTGGTTGCTACTACCCTCAGTCAATGTCGAAGTCTTCCCCATTGCTTTGGAGCAGTTCGCACAGGCGGTTGACGCTGGCCCTCATCGGCGTATCCTGCTGGTGCTAGATCAAGCGGGCTGGCATAGCAGTCAGACGCTTGTGGTTCCTGATGGCATCCAGCTAGTGTTTCTCCCACCTTACTCGCCGGAGTTGCAGCCCTGCGAACGTCTCTGGCCGCTCACCAACGAAGCCATCGCCAATCGCCGCTTCGAGACGCTGGATGAACTGCAAGAGGTGCAAGCGGAGCGGTGTGTCGCCTTACAAAACGATCCAGACGGTCTGCGTCACACCACTCTATTCCATTGGTGGCCTACCTCGTTCTCCTAAAGGAGATTTGACTGCCTCAAGTCCAGTCTTTCAATAACCTCTTCTGTTTGTCTTACTTACTCCTCTCCGAGACATTTCTTTGAGATCTTGATTTTGGCACGGCTTTTGAGACAGCTCAACCATTCATACCCTCCTTGCACTTTTAGTGCGCGCTGCCTCTCTATAACCTGGTCAGCTTGTGTCGCTTAACGGCCGTTTATGAGATCATATCTCAATGGCCTGAAAGTCGCGATCCTATCTGTCATTTATCATATATCCTGGCTCATGGGCGGATTTGGTAAAGCTGATTGTTGGTGAGCTTATTCGACACTGTGTTCCCTACAGATACCTGCTCGTTTTAGAGATTAGAATAACTCATCTATTTCCTGATTCACCACATGTGACCATGAGGCATACATTGGCGCAAAGCTGAAAAGAGAGTCGACTTACAGTCAAAGCAAGCCTCCATTGCTCAAGTGCCAAAGCTATGCCAGTTTCTCAAGAAAACTGATCCTCTGAATGCGCTTGGCTGTATGGCACGTTTTCTGAGAAACCCGCGCCGAATTCCTGATCCATGACACGCGCTTCGCGCTGTGTCTGGTTTCTCAGCGTTGATCTGGTGAAAAGCTGGTCAGTTTGGAAGTTTCTGGAGCAGTCCCACGCCCGGAGAGCTGTTTTTGCAGATAGACCAGTTTCTCCGGATTCAGCAGAGCGTAGATCTCCTGAATGCCCACGGCGCTCAGGGTCAGGCTGATGACCCCGGCCAGCCTGCCTTCGTCCCACAACAAGATGGCCGGGCTGCCATTGATCTCGGCCAGGGTCTCGGTCAGAGGTCGCTGATTTTTGCGCGTCACGCTCAGCCAGAAACGCGCCACGGCGAGCTTTCCATGAATAGGCTTGAGGTTCGTCTGCACTTTGCCGCCACCATCCGACCAGGAGACGGTATCCTGAGCCAGGATGCTAGTCAGAGCCGCCATGTCCCCGGCCTGACTGGCGGACAGAAAACTGAGCACAAGCTGGCGCTGGCGCTGCGGCTGCGGCTCGAAACGCGAGCGTTTGTCCTGCAAAGCCTGCCTGGCTCGATGAAAGATCTGGCGGCAATTGGTCGGGCTTTTCGAGAGCATCACCCCGATTTCGCTAAATGGGTACTCAAACACTTCATGCAGGAGAAAAACGGCGCGCTCTGGCGGGCTGAGAGCCTCGAGCAGTCGTAAAAAGGCCAGTGAAAGCGTTTCTTGTTGCTCAAGGGCGGCGAGAGGAAACCCACCGTCCTCCGAGGTGAGGATCGGCTCGGGCAACCAGTCTCCCATATACTGTTCGCGGGCGACACGGGCCGATTTCAGATAATTCAGCGCCAGATGGGTAATAATCGTGGTGAGATACGCCTTCAAGGAAACGATCTCCTGGCTGATCCTCGCCTGATAGCGCAGATAAGTCTCCTGCACCAGATCCTCTGCGTCACTCGCGCTGCCCGTCATTCGATAGGCAATGGAAAAGAGCAGCACGCGATAGTGCTCAAACGCTTCTGCCTGGTTCCCCTGATCCATGGCTTCATCCATCGCTCATCTTTCTCCTTCTCCCTTATTTTACGCCCATACCAGGACAGAAAACAACCAGAAGGGTGTCACATTTGCCCGTGCTCTCTTGTCTTCTGTACGAGCCTCTCTCGAGAGAGAGGCATGTAAAGTACAGAGAAACACGAGAGGAAAGATTATGCAACATATTCTGGTGACCGGCGGCGCGGGAAGACTAGGCCGCCTGGTTGTGAAGCAGTTGAGCGCGGCAGCCTATCCTGTACGTGGGATGAGCCGCCGAGCCAATCCTGGAGACGGTTGGCCGGGCGCGGAGTGGAAGCAGGCTGATCTGGAGACCGGCACGGGGCTGGCCGAGGCGGTCCAGGACATGGACGTGGTGGTCCATCTGGCCGGCAAAGGAAACTGGAAGGTCGATTTTGAAGGTACACGCCGCCTGCTGGAGGCAGCCCGAGAGGCGGGTGTCTCACATGTAGTCTTCATTTCGATTGTGGGCATTGATACGGTGCCGTGGGCCGGCGGCAAAGCCAAGTTCGCCAGTGAAGACCTCATTGAGCACAGCGGTATTCCCTGGTCCATCCTGCGGGCGACCCAGTTTGATTACCTCATCGATGTCTTGCTGAACTTTCTGACCAGGCTCCCCCTGGTAGCGCTTCTGCCGACGGACCTGCTGCTCCAACCCGTTGCCGAGGAGGAAGTGGCCCGACGTCTCTGTGAGATCGTTCAGGCTGGCCCCTCCGGTCGCCTGCCCGACATGGGCGGTCCGCAGGTCTACACCTCCGGGGAGTTGGCGCGCATCTGGCTCAGACAGCGTGGAATGCACCGTGCCATTCTCCCCCTCTGGCTGCCTGGCAAAATGGCCCGCAGGCTGCGCCAGGGTGGCAATACCTGCCCACAACAGGCGACAGGCACCGTCAGCTGGGAAGCCTGGCTCCAGCAACACGAGAGGACACGTCAAATCGGGTGATATCCGCGCGCCTTTCCGGCACGATCCAGCGTAAGGTGAGCAGGCAGCAATCGGCGTTTTTCTCACACGAGAAGAGCCGTCCCGGTTCAATGGTATCCTCCCATCAAAAAACACAGACGAGCCTTCAGCACAAACACCTGAAGACCCTGGAGGAGAGGAATCATGCAAGCACGAATGAGTCAAAACCCAGTGATGATCGGGCCTTTCGCCCTGCAGCCCTGCAGGCCTTGAGGAAGTCTGCGGAACAGGGCGCCGTGCCATCGGGGACGATCGGCCTTGTCCAACTGCGCTCGAGCCAGATCAATGGCTGTAGCGCCTGCGTTGACCAACATTGTCGCCTCCTCAAAGAGGCAGGCGAAACAGACGAGCGCCTCTTCGTCGTGGCGGCCTGGCGGGATGCCCCCTACTTCACCGACGCCGAACGCGCCGCCCTGGCGCTCGCCGAGGCCGTCACCCGTATAGCCGATCAGGCGGACCCGGTCCCAGACGAGGTCTGGGAGGAGGCCGCTCGGCACTACGACGAGCAGGGACTGGCGGTCTTGATCCTCATGATCGCCACAGCCAACCTCTTCAACCGCCTCCATGTCACCATCAGGCAGGTGGCAGGCAGCCAGAGTTGGTAGCTCCTGATCCCAGGTGTGCAGGCGCCGGGGGAGAACTGTACCCTCGGAGTCCTCTTTCCTGCGCGGATACTTGCGTAGTGCATCCGCTTCGTACAATCAAACAACTGACGCGGGAGAAAACCTGCTCTGGCCTGCACAGACAATCCCCACAAGGGTGCTTGCATGGACGTATGTCTCCCAGCAGCGGAGGAGCAGAAGAGATGTTCTTCTGCTGCCGGGAGACGTGAAATCGTGATCATAAACACACCAATACATCTGAAGAAACGAAGGTTTTTGGCGTAAACAGTTGAGTTTTTCCCAGAAACCCTGATCTTCTTTTTCGACAAAGAGGGAGGTGTTTAACGATCAGGGTTCAACCTGATTTGGTATCACATCTCCAGGTAGTTGTCCAGTTTCTAGGGAAGAACCCTCACATCTCATCTTTCTTTCCCATTCTTCCCTTTTGATTCGTGGATCGGCGCGATGTGTCTCTCATGGGATGCGTGTCATCGCCAGAGAGCAATCTTTGCCAAGCACTCCTCCTCATGCTCTGCTGGCAGTGCAGAAATATCGTTCTACTCAGTGGAAGCGAGCGTCATGGAACCGCTGACCACTTCCCCGGACAAGATACCGTCTCTGCCCGCAGAAGACACACCTTCGGGTGGGACCCGACCCCAGGCATCATCTCGGTCTAGGCGAGGCTTTCAGGCAAAGCTCGGATCTGGCAGCGCATGGGGGACTGTGTTCGCACTACGCGCTTGTCCTTCTGCCCCTGGTTTCGTCGCTCCAACGCCAGCAAGACGAGACATGTGTGAAGGCATGTGTCTAGGTATGGGCAGCCAGCCACTCGAGGATGCTTGCCAGGGCCTGCGGATCCAAGCGCGTATCTGGACCATTGTAGCTCTGCGCCACCTCGACTGGTACCAATTCCGACCGAGGCCGAAGCTCTTGCTTGAGGACGTGATTGGCGTTCTCTGGGAAGAAAAAGGTCACCTCCTCATGTCCTACAGCGGCATGCTGCAGCGGCTCCCCATCGGCTTGCCAGTCGACCTGCAGGTCCTTCTTGCCGATGATGACCAGCACCGGGACATCCACCTGCCTGAGCAGGGGAGCCGCATCGGCCATCCAGAGCTCACGGGCAAAGGGCAGGTTGGCAGGAGTTTCCAGACTCTTCAGCAGCATCTGGACCCCCTCCGGCAGCGACGGATCCGGAGCAACGGGCTCTCCCGCCAGGAAACGGACGATGGCCGCATCGTAGAGAGCCAGCAATGCATCTCCATTGGGTACGCTAGCTACCTGCGCAGCTATTTGGGAGTGCGCAACCGTGCCGACGGCCCGTCCAGGCGGAGCGGTCAGCACGAGTCCCGCAAACAGCATCACGGGGCGCTGC
>Ga0208324_1001027_pt1 | contig 11155 bp, 12 predicted proteins | sample Sb_taG_2_FD_187707 | JGI IMG/M metagenome (GOLD analysis project Ga0208324, IMG submission 187707) | Peat soil microbial communities from Weissenstadt, Germany - Sb_50d_5_LS metaG (SPAdes) (version 2) | ecosystem: Environmental > Terrestrial > Soil > Wetlands > Peat | place: Germany... | reverse complement strand
CCCGGCATCTCGGAGCCCGAGTACCCTCTGTTTTGACCGTTAGCAGGAGTGCAGAGGGCGCGGCTCTTTGCCGGGGTGCGGGGTGTCCCCGCCAACCTACCTCACACGCCGCCGCAGGCGGTGCGAGCAAAAAGAACCAGAATTATTTCTAAATAACAATCACAAGGGGAATCATGGAACGAACACTAATCATAATCAAACCAGAAGGCGTACAAAGAAGCCTCATCGGAAACGTAATCACCCGACTCGAACAACGAGGACTAAAATTTGTAGGACTAAAACTCATACAAATCACCCCCGAATTAGCTGAACAACACTATGGCGTACACAAAGGAAAACCTTTCTACCCTGGCCTCGTAAAACACATAACCTCAGGACCTGTAGTAGTAGGTGTCGTAGAAGGCCCAAAAGCCATCAGCGTTGTAAGAACCACCATGGGAGCTACAAATGCTGCTGAAGCCATTCCAGGCACAATACGAGGCGATTACGCCCTGGAAATTGGCTACAACATCATTCACGGTTCAGATGGACCCGAAACCGCGATACAAGAGATCAACCTCTTCTTCGAGCCAGGGGAATTACTCACATACTCGTTGGTCGCTGATCAATGGGTCTACGAATAGTAGTGGAGTCTTAGTGGTAGGATGAATGAACACGCCAGCGGTTTCGACTGCTGGCCTTTTTATGTTAAAAAGCGGAGGAAGCAGTTTCTTCAGCAACAACTTCCTCGGCAGAGGCTTGCTGCTTCTTAGTAAGACGCCAACAACAGGTTTTGCTACGTAAACAGCGTTCTTGTTCTTCAAAAGTAATTGGCGGTGTACCTTGCAAGCAAAACACTTGATACATTGGCTCACCTGCCGCTACATCATTACATGGAAACCAACGTTCGCGGTAATACTGACAAGCATTTTTATGTTTACGCCAATTAGAATTTTCAGATGGATTGGTTTCAATTGTGCCAGACAACAAATCATCCTTCCTGGTACACACTACTTGCGGTAAGATAATATTGTTCGTAGTATACCATATTGGAAACACAAAACAGCCTCAAATGTATTCCTGGAATCATGCTTAGTGGAATTTGGAGAGTAACTTGTTAGAACCTGAAGTTGATAAACAATCTGAAATGAATACTCCCGAAGATAGTGCTCCCTGGACAACTCAGCAAACGTTCTTCGGCACATTAATCACACTCATTCCCTGGATAGTGCTAACCCTCATACTTTCAGCCCTGAACAGTTCAGTCAGCGTTACTCAACCTCTTTCCACTCAAGCCGACCTGACAGGTGCTATAGTTACCATTATCTTTACAGCATTGATAGAAGGAGCTTTCTTGATCGCTCCTCTCTACTATGCCAACGCAGCATATCGCTCAATCACTCCACACTTACGCCTGGCTCTAAAAGCGCTCGGATTCCGTCGCTTTCGTCTCATTAACGCCCTGTTTTGGGTCATCGTATTGATGATAGTCATTTTTGGCGTCAACACACTCTATTCATACCTGATCACAGCTCTGCATTGGAACGTGCAAACAAACGACCAGTTAATCCTCCAACAAAGCAAAGTCGCGCCCTTATCAACCTACGCAACACTTTTTGCAGCCGTCTTCATAGCTCCTTTCTGTGAAGAAGTGTTTTTCAGAGGCTTCGTTTTTCCGGGTCTTCGCCATGGTATGTCTCTTGTTTGGGCCATTATCATCAGTTCACTACTCTTCGGAGTAGCCCACGCTGACCCCGGTTCATTCCCGGTACTTTTCGTTATCGGCCTCGCACTCGCATTTCTCCGTTGGCGCACGCATTCCATCTGGCCATGCATAATGCTTCATATGCTCAACAACGGAATTGCTGCCGTAGTAATCGTGCTTACTATGCAAGGTGCCATCAAATAAGCGAAAGCAAGATGAGGCACGAACGTTCGTGCCTCATCTTGCTTTCGCTTATTGAGCTTAGATCTTACGTCTATCCTCAACACGAGCGCTGGCAGTCTTTGACTCCCCCTCACTGGCCCGAGGCAAACTATCCGCCGGCACCAGCTCAACTTTGGGAAAGTTGCCAGTAACAGTCTTGACAGATTCTGCCATTTCACGACTCAAATTATGGCTATGTTCCTTGTCGCTTAATATAGTTGAATCCTTTACCTCGACCTTAAGATCAAAGGTATCCAGACCATTGATCTTATCAACAATGATACGGAAATTCGCGCCAGTCTCTGGAAATTTCACCAACGCTGCCTCAACCTGGCTCGGGAAGACGATCAAGCCGCGAATGGAAACTGCATCATCGCTGCGACCCTTGATTGCCGCTATTTTCGGATGTGTGCGTCCGCAGGCGCAGCGTTCTTCCCACCACATACGAGATAAATCTCGACTGCGATAGCGGATCATAGCAGTCCCATCAGCAGTAAGCCACGTCCATACAAGCTCGCCGTCCTTTCCATCTTCCACCCATTCTCCTGTATCAGGATCGATACACTCCACAAGGAAAGCGTCAGCCCATGCATGCATGCCATCGCGAGTTTCACATTCGCAAGTCATACCTGGACCTAAGAACTCAGTCATGCCGAATTCATCATAAGCTGTAATGTTGAACAACTCCTCCAGCTTCAAGCGCGTCTCCCATGGCCATGGCTCAGCGCCAAATAGGCCAATTTTAAGTTTAGTATCTTTGAAATCAATCCCACGTTCGTGTGCCTTACCGCCAACATAAAGACCTACCGAAGGAGTCATGCAAATAGCAGTCACGCCGAAATCAACAATAAAATCGATCATGCGATCGTACTGCCGGGCGTCAGAACCCATTGGTATTGCCATCGCATCCATCGCCATCGCCCCATAGTGAAAACCAAACCCGCCTGTTGCAAGGCCATAGCCGTAACAGTTCATCAAAATATCACCTGGACGCATGCCAGTCATCCACAGTTCCCGGGCATTCAGATCTGCCCAGTAGTCAATATCTTTTTTTGTCGCGAAGACAGGAACACTCTTACCTGTTGTGCCACTGGTTGCATGTACCTGTACCGGCCCACCCGCATCATTCTGCTTCTTAAACGCCATCCCATAGGGATATGCAGCGCGTACTGTCTTTTTCTCCAGAAATGGAAGCTTGCGAATATCCTTTAAGGATTTGACATCCGAGGGTTTTACCCCGGCCTCGTTATAGAGATCTCTATAAAACTTGTTCTCCGTATAGGCACGTTCGACAATAGCCTTAAGACGCTCCAACTGCATTGCCTTAAGTTTATCTTTTGGATGAGTTTCCATTTCTTCGTTGAAATACGTTCGATCATTCATTCTGGATATCCCTCCAAGGTTTAAAAATCCAACTCGAATTCGCACCGCACCACATCAGTAATACGCACCATTTTAGCCTATCATCGATACAGCCTAAGGCCAGGCAGCGTCAGGGAAAATACTCATGTGTTTCGTGTATTGTAACATTCACAATCTTGTGAGTCCAAACATAAGTGATTCAGCACCTATGATATGATTACTAAAAAAGCAGGAGCAAATTCTTATGTCCAGTCCAATTCAAGCTGTAATCTGGGATCTCGATGGTGTAATTCTCGATAGCGCGGACGAACACCGTCGAGCCTGGCAACGTCTCGCTCGTGAAGAGGGCATCCCCATGACCGATGCCGACTTCTGGGCCACCTTTGGCAAGCGCAACGATGACATTTTCGCTACTCTATGGGGTAACCTGACACCTGAACAGGTGAAAATACTTTCAGATCGCAAAGAGATGTACTTTCGCGAACTCATCAGGGAGAGCGCAGCTCCCTTGCCCGGTGCAATAGAACTAATGCGAGAACTACGTGATGCTCACTTTTCCCAGGCATTAGCATCATCAACACCAATCGAAAATATCGACCTTATAGCAGACGTCCTGGGACTCAATCAATATCTCTCTATCCTCGTTTCAGGCGAAACTGTTGCAAAAGGCAAGCCAGCGCCCGACATTTTCCTCAAAGCAGCCGCTGAGCTACATATGAATCCAACCGTATGCCTCGTAATCGAAGACGCCGTTGCAGGCGTAGAGGCAGCCCACGCAGCCGGAATGCGCTGCATCTCAGTCGCTGGTAACCGCGACCTGCCCGGATTACGCAAAGCCGAATTAATGGTAAAAGACCTGACAGAAGTAGATGTAAAGGGCATCCAGCAACTCGCATAACACTCATAACCACGCTTGACAAGAATACACCCGAATGGCAAAATACACCAACACATATGGAGGTGTAGGGGCCCCGGTGGGTCTCACCGTCTTCAAAACGGCTGGGGGGTCGCTCGGCGCGGCTCCTGGTGGGTTCGACTCCCATACGCCTCTGCCTTATTTAGGTCTTGTATAAGTGTTGTGCGGTCTACTGTAATCGTGCAATTCGCGTGAATTCTATTCTTAGCGTGGAAAAAGTACGCAATTGCTTTCGGGAACGTCTCCTACAAGCGTAGAATAAACCAGCCACTATCTGAAATTTCTACCCTGGCCGAGGCGAAAGTTACCTGTCAGGAAGGCGAGAAGTGTTACGCTCGTTGGCGCTCAAGGAGGAATTCATCATTGAACTTCGTCCCATCTCAATCAAAATGAAAGCGGCTCTTTAGGTGTTTCCTGGTGCCAAGAGTGTACACCCTGGATCTATTTCTGCTTTCTTAGAAGAGTTCGCTTTGTTCTGGTAACCTGCCCCCCAGAATCTGTTGCAATTCGTCGCGGAGATAGCGCATGATCTCCTCAAAACGTTCGTCGGGTGTCTCTTTATAACTGCCCACCTGAAAGCTCGTTTTGAGCCGGCCGTAAATGAGCGCATGCGCCTGAGCAAGAGAAAGGCGGCTTTGTCGCTGTGTCATGGCCTGAGCTAGCTGCTCGACCTGTACCTGCACTTGCCGAACGTGGGTAGGTGTTAGCCGTCGTGTTCTCTCATCGATTTTCGCCAGTCGTATTTCGGTACTTTCCTGCCTACTGGTCAAGGCTTCCAGCAGCTGTACCGCCTTTTCGAGTTGGAGAGATACCTGCCCTTGGGCTTCCAATACTCCTTGCATATGCTCTCGCAAAAAGTGAGCCACATCGGTGAGTGTGTCTATCTGCTCGGCCAACGCCAGGACCCCCGGGTCGTGTGTTGGCATCATGTCAGCAGGAGCCAGACCGACCACGCGCATAAAGACCTCGGTAGCCACTGGGACAAGCTCATCCTGGTAGTATTCAATTTTCGCGCGGAGTGTCTCGTCTTTGATGCGGTTGGTTTCCATGCCAGCTAACCAAAGCGCAACCCGATCAACTCGCAGGCAGTAGGTGCGCTGCAGGCCGCCGCGAGTCTCCAACGGGATACGACGCAGCCCTTTGAGTAAGATTGGTGTGCGTTGCAGACGAAGTAGTTGAGGGCGTGCGTTCAAGCCCAGTGCCTTACAGATTCCGGGCACACTCACAAAAATGTTGCCAGCGGTGGTCATGGCTGCCGTCAATTCATCGTCAAGCAACGGTATTAACGCTTGTTGACTCGCTTGCTCCTCTGGGATATCAATGGAAAGTTCGCGCTGTTCATCCATACTTCTTTTCTTTCCAGGGGGTGATCATGATGATCACCCCTTTTTTGCGGCCGATCTATTACTAACAGATCGCTCTCCGGATATCCCCGCCTCAGATAGATCCAGGAAAACGAAAGCGCAAGCTCGACCTTGCACCTGGTAGCACACTTGAGTAGTTCGGGTCACGCAGGCTTCACTGGACATTAGCACCTTCCCCGCTGGGGAGAATAGGTCAGAGAAAACGGCGGGCATCTTCTATCTCCAGCTATGATAACAGACACAACTAATCGCTGACTCACGAAAACTCACGAGACTCTCACGATCGCACGAGTTCGCGCTCTGAGCAAGTTGAGCCAGAAATGTAGCGAAGCAAACAGAAAAGAATGTCTTTAGATTGAGAACGCGTATTTGATGTTCAGGCCGCTGACGAGGGATATTCGTGAGGATCCCGTGAAAGCTCCTGAGCGGGAAAAGAGGTTCGTGTGCTATCATTGCTGGAGACAGACGCAAGTGCCGCGCTCATAAGAAGAAGGAGAGTCTGACAATTGATGCCACCATCCCCGCCAGTGCCGATCCACATTCGCATCGACTCGCAAGAACAGCGCTCCGGCATCCCCGATCTCCTGGCCGCCAGGCCGCAGGTCCACATCGAGGTGATCCAACTGCACGTGGGCGACTATGATATAGGCGGCGATCCATGCCGGGTTATCGAGCGTAAAACCGGGAGTGACTTTCTCTGCAGCCTGGAACAGGGACGCCTCTTCCCGCAGCTGGCCACGCTGCGCAAAAACGGCTTTGCACCCATCTTATTGCTGGAGGGAGACCCGCTGTGTGCCGGTCACTCCCAGATGCGTCCCGAAAGTATCTGCGGGGCGCTCACCTACATCACGGCGATCATGCGCGTGCCGATCCTGCCCAGCAGCGAGCCAGCAGAGTCTGCTCACCTGATTTATGCTGCCGCGAGACAATGCCAAGCCAGGCAAATGGCTCATAGCCCTGTTACTCGCGGTCCTGCGGCAGGACGGCGCAGGGCAACCCCATCGGAGCAGCAAATGCAGATCGTGTTGGCATTGCCGGGCATCGGCCCCATCATCGCGCGTGCTATCTGTGCGCGCTTTCGCACCTTGCATGACCTGTTGAATGCTGACGCCGCCCAACTTGCGACGGTCCCCGGTGTCGGGTTCTCACGAGCTGCTGCACTTGAACAGTTACTGCATGCTGCCTTGCCAACCCCACTCAATGCGCCTAGATCAAAAAGAGGGGAAGACGTAAGAATGCAGGCCACCTCCAACATAAAAGAAACTGTTTAGTTCAAGTCCATCGTCAGCGGTTAAAAGTCCCGGTGGGTCGTGGTGGCATGCCGACACGACAAGCCGATTGGATGTTGGCGATGAGCAACGTACTTCTGGGAGAGAAGGGCTTGATACCTTTTGAAGCCTTCCATGAGACAGAACGCACTTCTACCTCTTCCCCAAAGCGGGAACATATAGAAAGGAGAGCGCCTGCGGGCGGCGACGTTGATGATCAACAGAGACAAGACTTCCTCCATAACGCCGGCTAATACCGTGATGGGTATCCTGAATGACAACGAGCTCCTGCTCCTTGAGTCTGTGCAGGGCAAGCGCGTGCTTCGCTCGCTCCAGCTCCCTACTGACGTGAGTGAGCCGGGTCGCCTGCTGCAATACCTCTGGGACGCCGGACTCGACTCGGCCTGGGTGATGCCAGCCACGATACTCTCGCGGACCACCACCTGTTCCTGGCTTGAGCAGGCGAGCAACCGCTGGGTGGTGCGTATCCATCCCGATCCGCAAGAGCCGTCCAGGCCGATCCGTGCCCTCATCTGGCCTAGGGAGCAAAACCAGCGGGAAGCGCGTCACCTGGCCCTCGCCTTCCCCGAGCACGCCGGGTGGGGCTGGGAACTCACAGATGGGCGGAGTCTGCTCGCCACAGTCAGCTATCTGCATCAGGTGCTGAGCAGGTCGGTGACCGACCCTCCTGACCTGCTGGCGCATGCGTTGCTGGGCGACCTCACACGCGATGCTGCCATTTCGCCACTCGATTCCTCCCCAGTTGATCTATGCACCTTATCCTGCAACAGCACCACACCTGTCCCGCTCAGGGAGTGCGCGCGCGATGTGGTGTGGATGCGCCCCCTCTCGGTCGCAGAACAGCGCCAACGCTATGTGCATAAATACGTTCACCTCTCCTGGCACCTGCAGGCGGCGCTAGGCGCTCCCCTGGGGGGAGGAGCGCCGCAATACTCGGCGAATGGACGCGCCTACGATGGCATGCGCCCTGGCATCTGGCGCGCCCACGTCGAGCTGGCTGGCTCCGTCTTCGACGGCAAACAGCTGCCAAGCGGCCTGGACGGAGCATGGATGAGTACGCCCCAGGTCAGGTGCTGCCAGGATATCGGCTACCGGGTCCAGGTTCGGGAGGGCTGGTACTGGCAAGAAGCCCACGACCTGCTCAAGGGCTGGGGCACCACCTTGTGGCAGGCAGCTTCACGCCTGCACATACACACCCAGGCCTATCGGCATGTACTGGGACGAGCCAATGCTTTGCACACCATCTCCCGGCTCGCCGAGCTCGGTATCTCCCTCCTCGCCGAGGTGCAGACGGTTGGGGGTTGGTCCCGGCCTGATTGGTGGATCCAGGTAGTCGGCCTGGGTCGAGCGCTCCTGTTTGCGCAGCTGGTCTGTATGGTGAAAAAGGGCATCATGCCGGTGCTGGTGGAGAGGGATGCCTTCTGGGTGATCTCAGATGAGGCCCACCCTCCCTGCGCGGTTCCTGGCCTGGTGACAGCTCAGCAATGGAGGGGATATACCGCGCGGTATGCAGCCCCCCTCTTGCTCACATCAGAAGTCAGAGACGCCTGGAAGTGTGCCCAGCACGCTAGCGAGTTGGCCCTGGCACTCGATACCCTGGCAGGTGAGGGCCTGTCCTAAAAGCTGTATCCTGAGGTCTGCGTTGCATTCGTAATGGTTACTTGGTACATCCCTACACAAAATGAACAGCATCACCCTCTCTTGTGTCTCTATTGATGTGTTTCTGCTCTAGTGCAACTGTCCAAAGCTCGTTTTCTAAATTTAGCGCGGATTCCGGTACTTTTTCTAATTTTATGGTGGATTTTTCTAAGGGAAGAAGCCCCTTCTTCTGCACCTACACGCTCATTCTATTCTAAAGTTACGGCGGACGGCACAAAGTGCGATTTCCATCGCTTGCTCGGAAAAAGTCCGAGGAAGAGGGCAACATCTCCGACTTTTTCATAGCATTCTTCTAATACTCCCTCGGAAAAATCCAGCGCTCCTTCGGAAAAAATCTGGGGACAGCGGCGATATCTTTTAGTATATTGAGTAAAATGTCAGGTCATGGTCAAACTAATTCTAAAATCATGGCACCGACACAGCAACTTGGCCAAACGGAAGTAAACTTGCTTGACAAGCAACCACTCGAATGGCAAAATACTCCCACACATGGAGGTGTAGGGGCTCCGGTGGGTCTCACCGTCTTCAAAACGGCTGGGGGTTGCTCGGCGCGGCTCCTGATAGGTTCGACTCCTATACACCTCTGCCAGAATTGATGGATATTGGCTGTGAGCAAGTGTCATTATTGTCATAGGTTTTACAGACTTCTGCAAGACTGAGCATCTTTTTTTCGGCAACTCACGCTTCCTATTCCATTCATCCAAAAAGAAATTTTATCATCGATTACGAGCAAATTCAGATACTTCATGTAGCGCTAGGCATTCCCGATTACGGCGCACCGTTACCCATTTCGCGTTCGCTCTATTCCAGGATTGGGATTGACCGCATATGAAAAGCATCCCCACTTTGTGCGACGCGAACAGGTTGGGCTTCTCAGTAACTATGAGACCCGATAGAACCACCCGCTAGTGTTCTGAAGCAAAGCACACATACCGAAATCAAAAAGAACTCGGCAGCAGTTGACTACCGAGTTCCTTGTCTGCCAGGTGAAGAGGGCTACCGAGGTCTCTCTGGCACGACTCACCGAGCAATAACAGGTCTCTCGACTTCGCTCTCTGCGAGGCCATAGCCACTTTCGATGAGTTCTTTCAACCGCTCGGTGAAGCGTGTTGCCGGGGCCCCGTCGATAAGGGCGTGATTAAAGCTCAAGGTGATGCAGAGGTATTCGCGAATGGCGATCTGCCCGTCAACTACACCCGGTTTCTCAGCGATGCCGCCCAGGGTAAGATCAAGGGTATGGTCATTGATCGGGATGCCCCAGCCGCCACCTTTCCCGAACATCCCAACTGCCGAGATGCCCACAGTCCCACCGTACTTCTTCTGCACCTGGGGATAGGTCCGCCGCATCCAGCAGAAGACCCACCAGAAGATTCTGATAAGCAACATCGGCACGAACAGCAGCCAGTGCAGGCCTTGGAAGCCCTCCCAGGCCTTTTCCGCCTGTTCTACCTGGGCCGCCCGAATCTCGGAATGAATCTCGCGGAAGGTTTTCGTATTCGCAGCTCGAATGATGTAGATGATTGGTTGCTTTTGCCCGCTCATGTCACGCTCAATCGGGGTTGCCACATCCACCTCATCAAACAGGATGAGATGCTTGCTACCTTTGCGACATGCATTCAGAGATGGGTTCTCAGCAAGGGCGTGTGCAAAACAGGTGATGATGAACGCAGTGAACGACAGGGACTCTCCGGTTTTCGCCTTGTGGTCCCGCAGGAACTCGCGAGCCTTCGTCACATCGACTTCGAGCAAGCCATGGATCATGGGCTTGCGCTGGACTGAAGGGTACATGATCTCCAGCACGCGCCGCAGCTTCGAATACGGGATCACCTTGTAATCATGTTGCAGTTTTTTCATCTCTACACCTTCCTTCTGCCCGCCGAACTCGGCTTGGGTCAAGACGGTGCGGGACAAGGTATGGGTCCTTTCGTTGTGCTTGATACACTTGGTTCCTCTCTGGGCTCATATGACACCGGGTGGAAGCACTCTATCTTACGCCATCACCTCACGAAGAGATAACGGGAGTTGACAGGAACACGACTACATGCTTGAAAAGAGAGGTTGCCATGAGCTAGTGTACATGACAGATATAACAATTGCAAGAAACGAGCAGTCCTGATTTCGCTGGCTCTTTGATTTCGGACAAGGCTACTCATTTACGAGCGTGCTTGAGAATGCAGGGTTGTAGAGCGAAGCTACAACTTGTGCGCCGTAGAGGCACTTTAGCTCTTGCTGTCAATGGACAGCCCACTGGTATCAAAGTGGTTAAAGCAACGCCTAACCTAACGGGGAAACCCGAAGGGAACAGTAGCATGGCGGTAGAAAGGATGAAGAGGATAAGTACCTAATCCTCTGTCATTCAGCTATCCGTATATGGTTAGGGTTATACTACCCAAACCCCAGTCGCGGGGGCTTGAGCTTGCCCACTGTCTTCATGGTACTATTGGACAGTCCAGGTGATCTAACGTTTACAAGGTTGAAACGCTAGAAGATACCACACCTGGCCTACCCGAAGTGATCGGGGAGACCGACGAAAAGGGAACCTACGTACGGGATAGAACTAAAGTGAGACTACGGGATCACCTAAAAGCTGAGAGGCTCAGGGTGACAGAGGACCCATATTACTCAAATGATCGGGGTAATGCCCGATACAGGGGGAAGG
>Ga0208324_1001024_pt1 | contig 11178 bp, 6 predicted proteins | sample Sb_taG_2_FD_187707 | JGI IMG/M metagenome (GOLD analysis project Ga0208324, IMG submission 187707) | Peat soil microbial communities from Weissenstadt, Germany - Sb_50d_5_LS metaG (SPAdes) (version 2) | ecosystem: Environmental > Terrestrial > Soil > Wetlands > Peat | place: Germany: Weissenstadt... | reverse complement strand
GAATCCGGTGGTATGATACATGCGCGGCCTGTTTCTGTGGGACTGAGTGTGGTAACCCAATCCTTTCGAGAAGCAGGCCGCCTTTCACGTAGGCGCACCGCTAACTGGTAATTTGTCACAAATCTGACATCCCCCGCCTGAATAACCCTCGGTGTATCAGTACAAGCCGGGCCTGTTCGCCCACTGGCAGCTCATCGCGTTCACCTAAGGCCGGACTGTGGGGGCCGGATGACGGGAGACCGTCACGTCCGGTCCTGAGAGCGGCGGGGGGTGAGACTCCCCCCGCCGACTCACCCGTGGGAGTAGGCATCAGAGGTTGGTCATCGCGGGAGGTGTGAGTTCATCCCTGTGGTGGTCCCGCGAAGGGGTCGGCCTATGTTGGCGTGGGTGGCGCACGGTTGTTACCCTGCCCGGCATGCATGCCGCTGAGGTCAACAGCATGATCATTTGGGCGTTGATGGTGAGACCTCAGTTTGAGGAGATGCCCGAAACTGTTACTTCCACAGCCGAATGCCTCTTCGGTGCGGCGCGGCGGTGGCCTGCCGGGCCCGGCGGATGGCCGGGTCGTGGTATTCCGCGCGCGGCGGTTCGCTGTCCGTGCGGCGCGGCGGGTGCCGCTGGACCTGTATCTGCCTCACTGTGAGGGTTATCAGAAACTCTCCAGTGCAAGCTTTCGCGGATCTCCATCTAATTGTTAGTAAAGTTCTAATTCCGGCACGGCGCGCCTAAAAGGCAACGGCTCCTCGCATCGATAGAAAGGAGGTGCGAACCAAAACCTTTTACCAATGGAGGAGCCGTTGCGTTACCATCGTACCTTCGGACTGGATGCCGAACAACTCGATGAACTTGAGGCGCGTATCGAAGATATCCTGCCCGATCCCTGGGATAAGGGAACCGGGCGGCCGAAGAGCCTCTCGTTGCGGGAAGCGATCATGGTAACGCTGCTCTACAAGCGGCAGAATATGATCGAAGAAGTTATTGCTGATCTTTTCGGGGTCTCCCAGGGCACCGTCTCGGAGATCATCGCAGAATTCACCCCGCTGATCGCGCAGGCTACCGAGGAGTTCCGACCGGACGCGGAGGAAGCGAAGCAGACGACGCGGGGTCGGCTAGCGCTGGTAGACGGCACGTTGTGGCCATGCTGGTCATGGGAGCGCGCCCCCGAGATGTGGGCCGGGAAATATAAGACTACCGGCCATGGCAGCCTGATTATCGGTGACGAATTCGGGAGCATTATCTTCGTCTCGGACCCGGCTCCCGGATGTGACCATGACATGAAGAAGCGGGAAGGCGAGGTGAAGGAGATTCTCGACCTTGCCGGATCGGTTATCGCAGACAAGGGATTTCAAGGGTCTGGCTACGTCACGCCGGCTAAGAAGCCGCTGGACCGTGAACTCTATACGCGTGAACACGAATACAATAACCAGATCAGTTCTATCCGCGCTCCCATCGAGCGCGCGGTTGCGCATCTCAAGACCTGGAAGATCCTTTTCACCGATTATCGACGGCCGCTCAACACGTTTCTTGATTCCTTCCGGGCAGCCATCGGCCTATATTTCTTTGAATTGAGTTTTCAATAATCCTCTGTGTCTCGTTCCTTCCGTGCTGGTTGCGCTGGTCAGCAGTTGTCGCGGGTGATCCCGCCCTGGCTGAGTCATGGCCTGGCGGGCGGCGAGCCCCGGGGATCGGCCAGGCGGTCTCGGGCCCGGGCTCGCAGATCGCCGGGATAGCCGCCTCGGCGGCGAGCTGGCGGATCCAGCGCATCCGCTCGGCGGCTGCCTGGGGGTGGTCGCCGAACTCTTGTGCCATCCGGCTGACGCAGCCGCGGGTACCGAACCGGCGCACGGCGCGGCTGATCGCCGCGTCCACGCTTTCGGCGGCCTGAGCGGCCGATCGTTGCAGCGCGGAGGCGAACAGTGCCTCGCACCATGCGTCGTCCACGTTCAGCCGGGTCCTCGCCGTCCTCCCCGCCGTTGATGTGCTTGTCGGGGAGGGGACCGGCTCGCCGGGAGCGGGGGCACCGGGGCGGGCGAAGCGGACGGGCAACCCGCCGGTGAGCCGGACCTGCGTGTGGATGGTTGTGCCCGGTGAGGTGGTCACGGTGTCGCTCCTAACTAGCCGGCTGTCGTGCTGCTGCGGGTGACCTCGCGGGCGGGCGCGGGGCCGGGCAGGGCGGGCGGCTGGGTGCCCCCGGCGGCTACGGGCTCATCGGAGGCGGGTGCCTGGGGTGGTTCGACCTGGAGGTGCGGCAGCCAGTCCAGCCAGTGGGGCAGGTACCAGCTGCGCTGGCCGAGCAGGCTCAAGGTGCTCGGGAGGATGACCAGACGGATCAGGGTGGCGTCCAGGATCAGGGCTGCCGCGACGCCGAAGCCCATCTCCTGGAACTGGAGGAGCTGCCCGCGGGCGAAACCGGTGAACACTGCTACGATGATTAGCGCCGCACCGGTGATGATCCTGGCCGTGGATGTGACACCACCTGCCACCGCCTCCCGTGTGGAGCCGCATTGGTCGTAGCGCTCCTTGATCCGGCTCATCAGGAAGACCTGATAGTCCATGGACAGGGCAAAGAGCACCGAGAACATGAACAGCGGGACCCACGCATCGATGACGGGAACCTGCTGGAACCCGAAGATGCCCGCGCCGGCCCCGTGAATGAACACGAGGGTGAGCAGGCCGTAGGCGGCCCCGGCAGACAGCAGGTTGAGCAGGATCGAGACGGCCGCGATCGTTAGTGACCGGAAGGCCAGCAGCAGCAGGAGGAAGCTGAGTCCCAGCACGAATGCCAGCACGTACGGGGTCGGGCTGGTAACGGCATGAAAGTAGTCGGCCTCATCGGCGGTCTTCCCGCCGACGTAGACCTGTGCGCCGGAACCGGCGAACGCCGACGGGATCAGCTGCTGCCGCAGGCTGAGTACTGCCGCCACGTCCCGGCTGGAGACGTCGTCACCGCGGATGGGAACGGTCAGCGTGAGGATCGTGCCGTCAGCCGAAGCCTGAACGACGCCGGGCCCGAAGCGGGGCTCGCCGGCGAGCACGGCTTCGAGCTTGGCGAGGTCGGCCAGGGCCGTGCCGGCCCCTCCGACCGAGACGATCTCGACCGGGTCCTGGCTCTGGCCCGGGAAGAAACGCTGGACGGCCAGGTAGCCCTGTTTGGATGGCAGGTTGCCCGGCAGCGTGGTGACTCCGCTTTGACCGATGTGCAGGCCGAGCACCGGCACCGCCGCCAGGATCATGAATCCTCCCGCCAGCGCCAGGCTCACGGCTGGACGGCGCATCACCGTTGCGGTCACGGCTGTCCAGATCCGGGCTTCGGCGGCGTCGGAGCGCCCGAGGTTCTTGCCCACGATGGGCAGGGGCAGCGAGTTCACCCGATCACCGATCAGGCTGAGCATCGCCGGCAGGAGGGTCAGCGCGGCGGCGACGGATACGACTCCGACGATCACCGCGCCGGCGGCCAGGCTGCGAAGGATGGTGACCGGTACCAGGAACATGCCGAGCAGGGCGACGACGAAAGTGCTCCCGCTGAGGAGCACGGCGCGGCTAGCGGTGGCCCCGGTGATCCGGATCGCCGCCTCCTTGCCGTGGCCGTGGCCGCGTTCCTCCCGGAAACGCGAGATCATGAACAGCGAGTAGTCGATGCCGAGCGCCAGGCCCATTCCGGTCATCATGTTGACGATGAAGACCGAGAGGCTGAATTCCTGGGCGAGCAGCGCAGCGATGCCCAGGCCCACGATGATGGAGAGCAGGGCCATCAGCGCCGGTATCAAGCCGGCGACCACGGCGCCGAACACCAGCAGCAGGATCACGATGGAGATCGGTATCCCGAAGTCCAGTTCCCCGTGCCGCAGGTCGCTCGCCGACAGGGTCGTGAAGTCGTTCCCGACCGTGTGGTCGCCGGTGACGGCCACCGCGAACCCGCCGCTGCCGGTTGCCGCCCGGACGTCTTTCACCACCGGTTTTATGTCGGCGTCGGTCGCGGCCCGCAGGGCGATCAGGGTTGCATGATGGTCGGAGGAGACGAACCGGCTTCCGGCGCTCAGGTCCGTGGCAACATGCGTGACGCCGGGAGCCGTCCGGACCTGAGCCGCCAGCCGGACCACGAACTGCTGGAAGCTGCCGTCGCTGACGGTGGAGCTCTTCGAGCTGACCACGATCACGTCGGTCGGCCTTTGGCCGGCTGACGCACCCAGCGCCTGGCGGTACAGGGCTTCGGCCTGGCTGGACTGCGTTGTCCCCACCACATGGACACTCGTCGTCAGGCCGCTGAGCAAGGTGCCGACAAGAATCAGCGCCACTACCACGGCAATCCCCCAGATCACCAGCACGCGGCGCGCTCGCCTCGCGCTAGCCGCCGCCAGCCTTTCGGTCAGGCCAACCGAACCGCGGCCTTGCGATGGCTTGGTGATGACGCCCGTTTCGCGGGCGGCATCGTGGCCAGCGGCCTGCGCCGCTGTGGGTTGCGCCGGCGGGCGGACTCGCAACCCCGGGCCTGGCGGGTCATGGCCTGCCTCATCCGAATTCCGGGAAGAATCGTTGTGCATCGTGGTCTCCTTTGTTGTGCCCTGGCGGGCGGCTACTGGACCGGGCCGATCTCGGCGCCGGCGAGCTCGGCGTAGATGAGGAACTTGAACGGGTCGACCTGCTGGTACTGCTCCATGAGGCGGTGCAGCGCGGTGCGGCGCAGCCCGGCCAGCGTGCTGCTGGCGGGGTGGCGCAGCAGGCCTGGCTGGATGATGGTCTGCAGGGCGAGGCCGTGATCGCCTTGGCCGATGAGGGTGGCAGCGGCGGCGGCGAACTGCTCGTCCCTGCCTCCGGCGAGCAGGTCGAGTGCGGCGGCGTGCTCGGCCGCGGTGGCCGGCTCCAGTCCCTGTCCGTCTGGCTGCCAGTACCCGGTGCGCTGGTGGTAGAGCCGCTCGGTGAAGTGGTCGCGGATCACCAGGTAAGGCACGACCGCGGTGGGGTGCTCGCGGAGTACCGCGGGGAGGCTGGCCTCCGCCAGGATGTCCGGCAGGGTGCGGCCGCCGCGGATGCCGTCCAGCACCTGGCCGTGCAGCTGGGTCAGGGCCGCCTGCAGGCCGGGGATCGCCTCGGCGGTGAACTGCTCGGTCAGCGTTGGGTGGCCGTGGATGAGCAGGCGGGGCCGCAAGCTGCCGATGAAGGCGAGGGCCTGCAGGAGCCCCTCCGGGGAGCCTTCGGCGGCGAATGGCTGCCCCAGGTAGGGCATGAGCACGTCGCCGGCGAACAGCACGCCGCTGGCCGGGAGGTGGACCATCAGCGCGTCGCTGGTTTCCCCGCCCGGCGTCGGGTACAGGACAAGCTCGGTGCCCCCTGCGGTCAGTGGCGTCGGCTGGCTGATCAGCTGGTCGGGGACGACGGCCAAGGGGACACTCCCGGCGGCTCCAGCGAAGTAGCGGAACCGTGGCCGGTCACCTTCCCCACGGTCCAGCCCGGCGGGGAAACCGGCCTGGGTGATCACCTGGGTGCCGGGCCCGCGTAGCGCGTCCGCGCCGCCGATGTGGTCCCAGTGCGCGTGGGTGAGGATCAGGTGGCTGATCGCGCCGTCGGCCGGCGGGTCAAGGTCGCCGAGCGCGGCCCTGACCCGGTCCTGGGTGGTTCCGGCGTCGATCGCGACGACGCCGTCGCTGGTCGTGATGAACGCGAGGTCGCCGAAGTCGTAGCCCTGGGCGACCTGGATACCGGGTTCCGGGCGGAGGATCCTGGGCGAGGTGAAGCGGAACCCGTCCCGGGCGGTCACCCAGAAGCCGCCGAACATCAGCTGGGTGTCTGCCGGGGCCGCGCCGAGCCCCGACTTGCGTTCGGCCTCGGCGGCCTGGTCATCGTGGCCCAGCATGGCATGGGCGGCGGCCAGGCCGTGGTACGCGGCGCGTATCAGCATGGCCGGGAACTGGTCCCGGACGGCCAGGACGAACTCCAGGTCGGCCACGGCCTGTTCGGCCCGCCGCCGGTCCGGCGGCAGCCCGGCCAGTGCCAGCCCGCGGAAGTACTGCGGCGGGCCAAGATCGGCGGCCGCGGCCTGGTCCAGCTTGGCCAGCGCGGCGTCCACATCGTCGCCCAGCCGTGCCTGGAAAAACCCGGCGAGCGTGAGCGGCAGCGTCTCGCTTGTCTGGGCGTCGGCGAGCTCGGAGAAGTAGCGGTACCCCTCGGCGTCCGCGCGGGCAGCCGCGAGCCTGGCGGCGAGGATGACCGTGGTGTTCCGGTCGGCGCCCGGCCAGCGGGCCGCTGTCTTGAGTGATTCGATGTCGCGGGGGCGGGTGATCGATCCGGTCATGGCAGTGATCCCTTCGGTGTCAGTCAGGTATGGCCGGGGCAGCAGTTTGCTGCCGCAGGGTTACCGGACCGCTGAGGCGGGGTGCGCTGGGCTCTGGGCAACGCGGCCGCCTTCGGCTGCTTCGGCTTCATCGGCCGTTGGGCTCGCTGGCGGGGCGAGCTGGATTGGCTGGGCGGGCTGGGCGGGCAGGAACAGGACTGCCAGCAGGGCCCCTGCGGCGGCGACGGCGCCGGCGATGAGGCAGCCGACGGTGAGGCCGCGCAGGAAGGCGTTGGCGGAGGCGTGCTGCAGTGCCTGTCCGAGGGCCGGATGGCCGAGGGCCGCGATCTTGCCGGCGGCCGCGTAGGCGGCGCCGACGGACTGGTGTGCGATCGCCGCGACCGGGCCGGGCACGCTGGCGGGCATGGTGGCGGTCAGCCGTGAGGCGTAGACCGATGCATACACGCTGCCGATCACGGCCACGCCGAGGGTGCCGCCGATGAGCCTGGTGGAGTCGTTCACGGCGGAGCCGACGCCGGCCTTATGCCGTGAGATGGCGCCCATGATGGACTCGGTGGCGGGTGCCGAGGTCAGGCCCATGCCGAGCCCGTACAGCACCATCTGGGCCGCGATGACGTCGTAGCTGATCGTTGCGCTGGTGGTCGCCGCTACCCAGCCGTAAAACGCGGCCGTCGCGACCAGCCCGGTGGTGACGATGAGCTTGGTCCCGGCCCGCACGGCGAGCTGAGTCCCGGCGACCGATCCGGCGCCGACCGACAGCGCAACCGGCAGCAGGTGCACACCGGCCGAGAGCGGGCCGTAGCCGCGGACGAACTGGAAATACTGGGTCATCAGGAAGATGAAGCCGAACAGGGTGAAGAACGACACCGTGACCGCGCCGCTGGCCGCGCTGAACCGCATGTTGCGGAACAGCCGCACATCGAGCATCGGGTGCGCGGCACACCGCTCACGCACGATGAATGCGGCGAGCAGGACCGCCGAGGCGGCAAAACCTGCCAGGCTCCGTACCGCTCCCCACCCGTAGGCCGGCGCCTCGATGATGGTGAAGACCAGCAGTGCCATTGTTGCTGAGGACAGCGCCAGGCCGGCGATGTCGGGAGCTGCCGCCTGCGGGTCCTTCGAGGTGGGAACGACAAGGGCCACCACGATCGCGGCCGCCGCCGCTACCGGCGCCATGGCGATGAAGATGCTGGCCCAGCTGAACTGCTCCAGCAGCCAGCCACCGACGATCGGCCCCATCGCGATGGCCACGCCGGCGACCGCGCCCCACAGTCCGATGGCGCGAGCCCGTTCCCTTCTCTCGGTAAATACGTTCGAGATCAGCGACAGCGTCGCCGGGAATGCCATCGCGGCGCCCAGCCCCATCACCGACCGGGCCGCGATGAGCTGCGCCGGGCTGGTCGTGAAGCCACCAATCAGGCTGGCGGCGCCGAACACGGCGAGCCCGGCCAGCAGCATGCCCTTGCGGCCGAACCGGTCGGACAGGCTGCCGAAAGTGAGCAGCAGCGCGGCGAACACGAGGTTGAAAGAGTCAACGACCCACAGCAGATCAGTGGTGGTGGCATGCAGCTCGCGCACCAGGGCGGGAAGCGCCACGTTCACCAGGGTCGTGTCCAGGTTGACGAGGAACGCTGCCAGCAGCAGCGCGACGAGGATCATGGGTTTGGATCGCATAGTGCGAGCCTGACTGCGACGCGGCCTTGGGGACATCCGCCGGATGGCCGATGTCGTTCCCCGGGACGGGCCTCCGCCGGGTACCGGCGGGCCCATCGCCACGGCGGTCTCGCCGGGCGCAAGATCCGGCCGGTTCACGGCGGCCTCGCGGCTGGCGGCTTCGCCATTGGGCGGCCGGGCGATGGGTGCTTGCGCCGCGATGAGCGTCACGGCGCGGCCGGCCTGATCGCGGGCGGCCTGCTCAGCACCTGCGCGTGCTTACCCGCCGGCGGAGTCCGCGGTGTCCGCCGGCTCGCTGCCCCGATGGCGGGTCACGTCGACGGCGAGCTGGGCACGGGTGGCGATGTCCAGCTTGGCGAACATGTGCGCGAGGTGGGTCTGCACGGTCCGGCGTGATACGTACAGCCGCTCGCCGATCTGGGGATTGGACAGTCCCTCGGCGACCAGGCCGGCGACCGCGTGCTCGGCGGGGGTGAGGCTGGCCCAGCCGGTATGCGGCCGGCCGCGTGTCCCGCGGCGGCCGCGCCGGATGCCCGCCTCGCGCAATGTGGCTTCGGCGCGGGCCAGGTCACGGGCGGCGCCGAGCCGCTCGTAGATGCCGAGCGCCTGATCGAGGAGCGGGCGGGCGCGGTCCACGCGGCCCTGCCGCGCGAAGGCGGCGCCCGCGTCCTCGCAGGCAAGTGCGAGCTGAAGCGGACGCGACCCGCCCGCGCAGGCGACAGCGGCGGCTTGCAGGACCTCGGCGTCGTCCTCGATCAGGCCCCGGCAGCGCAGCGCGGCGCCGGTCATCCAGGGCACCTCGTTGCGTGCCGCCACCTCGGTGACCGCCGCCGAGGCATCCCGGGCCCGTCCCATATCACCCGAGGCCAGCGCGAGCCGGACAAGATCGGCCCCGACGACCGGGTAATCCAGCGCGAGCCCCAGCCGGGCGCACATGTCCCACGCGCCGGTCATCGTGGCGAATGCCTGTCCAAGCTCGCCGCCGGCCTCCAGGATGAGCGCGCGCGGCCACGCGGCCCAGGTCGTGCGGTAGCCGGAGCCCCAGCCGGCGAGAGCCCGGGCGGCGGTGCCGGCGGCCTCCTCGGCGCGGCCGAGGTCGTTGCGGTGAAGGCTGATCAGAGACAGCATGCCGTGCGCGAACACGTGGTTGTAGGTCGAGCCGATCTCGTCCGCCAGCTCGAAGCTTGACTCGAGCTCGGCGATCGCGTCATCCCACTCCCCGGTGATGAAGCGCTCGAAGGCAAGGAACACCTGGTACATGGACAGGGGCCAGCGGACGCCGCTCTCCTCGCTGATCCGCATCCCGACGCCGAGCGCGGACCTGGCCTCCTCGGGCCGGCCGAGCTCGATGAGGATGTGTCCCCGGGTTGCGCGGATCGGATAGCGGTGTCCGAGCCTGCCAGGGCTCCCGTCGGCCAGCTGCACCGCCTCGTCGGTGATCTGGAGCGCGTCCCGGAGATGACCGCGGGATTCCGAGACCCGGGCCAGCGTGGTCATGGCGACGCTGACGGTCAGGTGATCGCCGGCTGACGCCGCCGCCGAGCGGGCCTGCTCCGCCGAGGCAGCGGCGCCGTCGAGGTCTCCCAGCGACACGCGGACGAAGCCTGCCCACGCCCAAGCGGCGGCTCGCTCGGCACCGGACAGCGCAGGTGATGAGCCCGCCTGTTCCAGTTCCTGCAGCGCGTCGCGCACCTGTCCTTCGGCGAGCAGAGCGCGCCCGAGGCAGATCCGGACGGGGCCATCCACCCGTGGGTCAAGGTCGCGGCCCAGCAGCGAGCGGCAAGCCGCCAGGGTGTCGGCGATCCGGCCCGACACCATCAGGCAGCTGGCCCGTTCGGCGAGCAGCCGGTCGCGGCCGGGATCGGCCGGCGCCATCAGCCCGGCCGCCCGCTCCAGCAGGTCAGCGGCGATATCAGGCGATCGCGCCGCTGCCTCCCGGGCCGCCCTGGTCAGCCACCCGATGGCCTCGGCGTCTCCTTGCCCGGCTCCGCGGGCCAGCTGCTCGGCCACCTGCAGCGCCGGGGCTCCCGTTTGCGCCAGCCGCTGCCCGGCCTCGCGGTGCAGCCCCCGGCGGACGCTGAGCGGCAGATCCTCATAGATAGCGTCACGGATCAGGTCATGACGGAACCGGATGACGGCGCCGTACTCTTCCAGGACCCGCCCCGCGATCCCTTCCGCCAGCACCACCGACAGCTCGAGCGCGGGCCGGGCCATGGTCACCGACAGCTCGGTGACCGTGAAGCTGGATCCCAGGATCGAGGCGGCCCGCAGCGCCTGCAGCGTGTCCTCGGACAGGAAACTGAGACGGCGCAAGATCGTCAGCCGCAGCGTCGGCGGCAGGGTCACCTCCGCTACCTCGGCCCGCCCGCCGGCAGTCTCGATCGCGCCCTCCTGGGCCAGCGCCCCCAGCAGCTCGGTGACGAACAGCGGGTTCCCGGCCGCTCCCGATATCCCGGCCAGCAACCCGGGTCCCGGCACGGCGGCCACCGCCTCGGCCACCAGCTCCGCCACCGCCCGCTCGGTCAGGCCCCGCACGGCGAGAATGCGCCCCCCGGCATCCAGCAGCAGACCGGCGAGGCGATCCAGTTCCGGGATGCGCGGGGAGGGACGCAGGCACCCGATAAGGGCCACCGGGAGATAGGCCAGACGGCGGCTCACCGCGGCCAGCGTCAGCAGGCTGGACGGGTCGGCCCACTGCAGGTCATCCACGCCGATCACCAGCGGCCCGGCCAGCGCGAGCTCCTCCGCCAGGTCAGCGAAAGCATCGACCGCGCGGAATCGCAGCCCAGGGTCGCTGGTCACCGTGATCGGGCCCCGGTCACCGCCCCGGCTGGCCAGCAGCGCGGCGATGGCCGCCCGCCGCGGGTCCGGCGACGAGCGGACGCACCCGAACGCGGCGGCCACCAGGCCGAACGGCCGGGTCCGCTCCAGCTCCTCAGCCCGGCCCGCCGCCACCTGCATGCCGCGGCCGCGCGCGTCCTCCAGCACGCCGGCGAGTAGCCGCGTCTTCCCGATCCCGGCCTCACCCTCGATCAGCACGACCGCCGGCCGGCCTGACACGACCCGGTCCACAGCATCCCCCAGGACGGCGATCTCCGCCGCACGCCCGCGGATGTCTGGGACCGGCGCCAGTGTCCCCATGAGCCGGATGCTACTCCGCGAGGAGCGTCCCCGGGGCAGCGGGCCGCGCGCGGGTTAGGGCATGGGAACAGAGC
>Ga0208324_1001023_pt1 | contig 11182 bp, 15 predicted proteins | sample Sb_taG_2_FD_187707 | JGI IMG/M metagenome (GOLD analysis project Ga0208324, IMG submission 187707) | Peat soil microbial communities from Weissenstadt, Germany - Sb_50d_5_LS metaG (SPAdes) (version 2) | ecosystem: Environmental > Terrestrial > Soil > Wetlands > Peat | place: Germany... | reverse complement strand
GGTCAGGCTCAGCAAACTCCAGGCGCTGAATGCGCTCAACTCAGAATCCATGACCATGCTGTATCACAGACCACTGACAAATCTCTTCTCCCATGCAGCTGACCAGCTGACAGCAACAGTGACAGCAACGGCAGCATCCAGCGGCGAGCAGGAGCGATCAGCCCGCAGCGACGGCGCACGACCCGCGCGTTCCCGGAGCCAACTTGGCATATGCCACGCCTGAAAGGCAGACGGTCGAGGATCATCATCGTTCCGCCGCGACTGTAGCCAAGACTGTAGCCAAGCCGCTGAACAACACCCGACGCACGTGGACAACTCTGGAATATCGGCCCAGCCCACGACCGGTGACGGACGGCCCTGGACGACTTGCCCACTCCTACGGATCAGAAGGTTGGAGCTGCTGCTGACATCTGCCTCGCCTCTGCTGCGAGGCCAGCTAGAGTCCTGGTAGTGCAAACTCCACCGGGTGACGTAGCAGGCGAGGGGGCGATCATGAGCCACGACGCAGACAATCCGATTGTCATCCGGCCCGGTGAGGGCGCGCTGGTGCACGGGATGAACATGGTCCACAAGGTGGACGCGGGACGCCTGGAAGGCGGCCTGCTGATCATGGAGGGCGAGATAGCTGCTGGCGGGCTCATCCCGCCGCATACCCATAGCCGGGAAGATGAATGCTCCTACGTCGTGGCCGGGGAAGTAATGTTCCAGGTCGGGGATGAAGTCGTTACAGCCACACCCGGCAGCTATGTCATCAAACCTCGTGGAGTGCCCCACGCCTTCTGGAACTCCGGCGGCGAGCCCGCCCGGCTCATGGAGATTCATGTTCCGGCTACCTTCAGCCGCTTCTACGACGAGCTCGCCGCCACGATGGCCGACGCGTCGATGAGTGAGCAAGAGCGGCGGGAGGCTCAGGGAGCGCTCCATGCCCGCTATGGGCTGACCTTCCACTGGGACCGCATCCCGCAACTGATGCAGCGCTACGGTGTCAGGCCATAGGCCGTAGATGACGACGCCACAGCACCACAGACTTCCCAAGCCCACAGACTGCGGTTGCAGTTCGGGTTGCAGTTCACCACCGTGCGGTACCGTCCAGGCAAGGCCGATCAACGGGCGTTGGTCCAGCTCGAACCGATTCGGACGGACGCGACCCGAGCTGCTAATACGGTTGGGTTCACTGCGCTGCCGAGCTTGGTCCCAAACCTCCTGGACGCAGGTCAGACGAAGATCGCCGGGCCATTAGCGGGCCATTAACCCCGGTGACGAGTGGTCTCTCACGGACACCCACGGACACCCCGCCTCGCAGGTCAGGCCGTGCGACAGGCCCGGACGGTACAGCTTCCCAAGCTGATAGTCCGACGCTTGTAGGCGCGGGTCACTGGTTCTCGCATTCCTACGAGTCGTTCATGCCAACCCAACCGCCACGCTTCAGATGACGTAGTAGCCGAGGCCCGGGATACGGGTCACAAGCCCTTCGCCTTCCAGCATGCGTAGTGCCCTTCCGCATGTGGGCAGTGCATGCCCGTACTCCTTGCCCAGACGGGAGATGGGCGGCGTCGGCTGGCCAGGTTTCAACCTCCCGTCAGCGATCTGCTGACGCACAAGCGCGGCCAAGCGCACATACGCTCGCGGGTCCGCCAGCCCATCATGAGCTGAGGTCATAGATACCTTCTCTGGTCGCCAGTAGGTTAGTCACTAGAGTAGTCGCCTACGTTCGTCCAGTCTCTAGACCTGATGGAAGTGGCCAGAAGACCGGCTTAGACGCTACCCGCACGCCGCTGCACTGCCGACGCGGCGGCCACAAAAGTCGTTTCATAGAGGCATGGCTGCCGGTGAGGTTCTGGGTCCAGCCCGCCGGGACGACGCCCGTGCTGCTGTTGAGCACCGCATCGCGGTCCGCGAACTGCGTACCGCGATAGGGGCCGCGAGCAGGAAGGTACGGCATCCCCAGAGTTGGTTACTGTGGTGGTCTGCCCTGAGAGGCGCGCCCTGAACTGGGAGGGTAGTTGTTGAGATGACCGCAGCGTTTGCCTTGGCCGCCGCAGCTGCTTCCGAGACGGGTCTCGTCCGGCGCAACAACGAGGATGCAGCCTATTCGGGCCGCTGGCTGTTCGCGGTTGCCGACGGCATGGGTGGCCATGCGGCCGGCGAGGTGGCGAGCGCCGCCGCGATCGACGCACTGCAGGCTCATGACGCCGAGGTACCACCAGCGACCTTGCTTGAGATCCTCAGCAGGGTGATGGCGGAAGCGAACGGCGAGGTCGCCCGGCGAGCAGCCGAGGATCCCGCGCGGCGAGGAATGGGGACCACGCTCACGGCGATGCTCTGGTCGGGCAATCGCTTCGGGCTTGCCCACATCGGCGACTCGCGCGCGTTCAGGTTCCGCGATGGCGAGCTGGAGCAGATCACCGAGGACCACGTCATGGGCAAACTTGTCTCCAACGCGGGATCCCTGGCCCCAGTAATTTCCCGGTACCTGGACGGCCGCCCGGACCGGTCACCGGACCTCAGCGTTCGCGAGGCTCGCCCTGGGGACCGCTACCTGCTGTGCTCAGACGGCCTGAGCCCCGTCGTGAGCACCGAACAAATCCGGGACGTCCTGGCGTCCACCGCCGATCTTGGCGACGTAGTCGGCGAGCTCGTCGCCCTGGCCGACGAAGCCGGTGGGCCGGACAACATCAGCGTAATCGTTATCGATGCAGGCAAGGTTCGCGCCGGGTCCACCACGCCCGTCGTGCTCGGCGCAGCGGCCGCCGAAGTGCCTACGGGTTAACGTCCGGCTTCCGCTCGGGACTGGTCTGGCCACGGCCACGCAGCGGTCTCGTCACGTTCCAGGATCACCACCTGCTCCACCCGGTCACTCGGAATGACGTACATGGTGACCTCGATGGGCTGGTCGTCTTTGGCTGACATGCCGACGCGGACGATCTCGAGGACAGGGAGAGTCACCGGGATCTGCAGCAGGTCGGCCTCTTCCTTGGTCGGCATCCGCGCCCGGTGGGTCTCTCTCCAGGAGATGGGGCCGTGGCCGGCCAGCTCGAGGCGGTATATCCAGTCACCTGGTCCGGGAGCCTGGTCAGCGACCTCGGGGACCTCGTCCGCCGCGCGCGGATGAATCCACGAATCGTTGATCTGGAACGGCGGCTCGGTCTCCGGCCCGGTCACCCGGAACCTCCGCATGACCTCGGTTCCATCCGGTACGCCGAGCATCCTGGCGAGCCTGGGGTCGGTTAGCTTCTCGGGCCGTGCCGTGGGCGTGATGTGGTGCTTCCATACTTCCTGCCCGGACGCGGACGGGAAGCTGTAGCCGGGCGTATCTGTCGCCAAGTTCCGTTTGACCAGGTTCCCGCGCGGCCGCCGCGGCCGAACCATCCCGTAACGGACGATTGTGCCGCGTCGGGGCACTGCCCAGACGAGGCCATCGGCCTCGAGGATGGCGATTGCTCGCGCCAGTGTGTCCCGGTTGACACCGTATCGCCGGGCAAGGTCCGTCATGCGCGGCAGGTTCGCGCCCGGCTGCCACTCGCCGCCGAGGATGCGCGTTCGCAGATCGGCGGCGATGTCGAGGTACCGCGAAGTTCCGGCCGGCACGTTTGCTTCACCCTTCAACTATTTGCCCAAGCATATTGACGTACGATGCGGGTAGCATCACCATGACAATATGCCCAAGCAAATTTGGGCACAAGAAGGCCCCCTGGACAGTCCGCCAAGATCACCCAGGGGGCAAGGTCCCTGCGAAGGAAACCCCACCATGCAAGCTAGCACGCCATCTGTCCAGCTAGAAAGACACATCCCCACCTGCGCATGGGTGCCGCCAGAGCATGTTGAGGCGGCGGCTCATGCAGTGCCGACAGTGCTCACCTCACTTCCGCACGCGCAGTAGACGAACCGGGACGGCTGATATGAGCCGCACTGTCGTCTGCACGCTGCACCTGTGGTCCGTCGCTGGGCCACGCCGAGCACGTCGCGGGGTGGGCTGGCATGAGCCGTAGAGCCCCCATCCCCGACTGGTACCACCAGCGCGGAGACGTCTACATCCTCCATCTGGACCCTCCGTACAAGCACGCCGCGCACTACAGCGGAACCTCCGAGAGTTCGCGATTTCTGAAGGCTCGCAGGCCGTGCACTGGCGTTGAGTTCAGTGAACTGGATGGTCTTTGCGCACTGACCCGTACGGCCGCGAGGCTACTTGGGCAGGTCGTCGCGGGGTGGGGGATCGATGCCGGCCGCGTGCAGGACGCGAGCGACGAATTCGCTCTTGGCGTTGGTGTAGGCGTTCCGGTTCTGGCGGTGCTGGCGGCCGAGGCGTTGCTTCAGCTCGGCGTAGTCGGCGCGAAGGCCCGGATCGGCACGCAGGGCATCCCTGAAGGCGATCAGCGCGCGGGAGTGCGGTTCGTCGTGCTCGATCAGCTGCAGGTGGTGGGTGCGCGCCTCGGGCCGGGGCCGCAGGAACCACAGGCGGTACTGGCGGCATGGGTCATCGGGCCAGAACAGCCAGCCATCCTCGGTCAGCGGCGCGACGGCATCCTGGGCGCGGGTCAGGGATCGCACCGGGGCGAGCATATCGATGACGGGTTTGGCGGGCAGGCCGGGCACCGACGTGGAACCGATGTGCTCGATCGGCGCGGCCAGCCACGGCGCGAGGATGGCCGCGGCCCGGGCCTGCTGGTCGGCGAACAGGTCCGGCCACGCCCGGTCGTACTGGGCGAGGTGTACCAGCTGGTCGGCCACAGCGCGACCCTACCGGCCGGGGAGGGCAGGGCCTGGGTGCGTGCCGGGCTGGAGGGGGCCGAGCTCGGCGCAGTAGCGGATGGCGGTGGGGTCGCTGATCCCGAACAGGTGGGTGAGCTTGAGCGGGTCACCGCCGCTGGCCTGGGCTTCAGCCAGGAGCCGGTCAGCGCGCAGCTCCTGCGCGGTGATCTCCACCTTGCGCACTGTGGCCTGGATGTGGCTGCGGCGGACGGGACGGGTGCCGCCGCCGGTGCTCTGGTTGATCAGCAGGTGCGGGTTGGCGGTCGCGGGCCAGCGCGCCTGCCGGGCCTGCAGCCATGCGCGCAGGTGCCCGGCGGTGAGCCGGTCCAGCGGCCGGACGCGGCCACCGGCGAGCAGCATGCCAGCAGCGGGGTCGGCATCGTCGAGGGTCAAGGCGCAGATGTCGGCGGGGCGCAGCGCGTGCACCCCGGCGAGCAGGACGATGAGCCGCTCGGCGGGGCTGTGCAGACGGCTGAGCATGCGGGCGCGCAGGTCGTCGTCGAGCGGCAGGACCGGCGGGGGCTGGACCCGGCGGCCGGTCAGCGGCGCGGCGGGGTTGGTGAACAGCACGCGGCGGGCCTTCAGCGTGCTGAACAGCGACCGTATCGCCGACAGGGCCAGCAGCCGGGTCGCGCCGGTCAGCGGGGCGAGCTGGGCGGTCACGTCGTCGGTGGTGACCTCCCGCAGCGACTCATACCGTGCGGCCCAGCTGGCCAGCGGGACTTCCAGGATGCGCAGGTATCCCTGGATGGTGCGGGGCTGCCGGGCCTTTCCAGCACGGGGCCCGCGGCCTTGCAGGGCCTCGGTCCAGGTGCGCACCTCGGCCGCGAACGGCGCGGGCAAGGCGGCGAGCCGGGCCGCCAGCCACTCCTCGAAGACTGCCTGCGGGTTGCCGCGGGCCAGGCCCTGATCGGTGAAGAACTCGACGGCCCGCAGCGCGACCAGGTTCCGCTGGTTCAGGAACTGCCGGAGCCGGGCGGCGTCCCACGGTGGCTCGCCGAGTTCGGCGCGGCTGGCCAGCACGGCGATCACCGCGTGGCAGGCATGGCGCAGCGTGTCCGGGGCCCAGCCGCGGGCCTGCCCGTAGCTGATCAGCGCGTCCAGCGGCGGCCCGGTGGCGGGGCTGGGCGGCGGCGGGCGCCGGGATGCCCGGGCCTGCCTGCACAGCGCCCGGGCGGCTCGCGCGGCGGCCTGGCAGGACCGGCATGCCCCGGCCGCGCCGATCGGCTGCTGCCGCCCGCACCAGGGGCAGGTCCCGGCCGGGTGGGACCGGCGGAAACCCCGGCAGGCCTCGCACCACCGGCCAGACAGCCAGGTCAGGTCCCCGCAGTCGGCGCAGGCCCCGGTGATCTGCCGGGTCCGGGCCGCCGGGGGCAGCACCACCCGGGGCCGGCGTGCCCGGGCCCGCTTCCCCAGGGCCCGGGCGGCCCGGGCCGCGAGCTGGCAGGACCGGCATGCCCCGGCCGCGCCGATCGGCTGCTGCCGCCCGCACCAGGGGCAGGTCCCGGCCGGGTGGGCCCAGCGGAACAGCCGGCAGGCCTTGCACAGCCCGCTCTCAAGCTTGGTCAGGTCCCCGCAGTCCCGGCAGGCGGCGGTGATCTCGCGGGACTTGGCGTCGCAGCTGCGGCAGCGGCCCGACCACAGCCGCGCGACCTGCTTCCCGCAGTCCTTACACGTCCCGGCCCGCGCCGCCGCGCGTCGCTTGCAGCGTTCGCACCGGTCGGTGAAGTGGACCGGGCGGAGCTCGCCGCAGTCCGGGCAGATGACCAGCCGGGTCCGCGACAGCCGGTAGCAGCGGGCGCACAGCCCGGCGGCCAGGTGCGGGCGGTCCTGCCCGCAGCTGGCGCATGGCCGGGCCTGCCGCCAGACGCGGGCATAGCAGCGTTTGCACAACCCCGCCTTACGGCGGCCCGGCCCGGTGCTCCCGCACACGGTACAGGTGATCACCGGCCACCTGGCCGCGGTCATACCGGCGGCAGCGACCGGCCACCCCGCCGCGACGGGCGGATCGCCGGCTCGGCGGTCGCAGCCGCCGCCGGTGCCTTCCGGCTGGCTGCCGTCGCTGCGGCGGGGTCGCGGATCAGCAGGTCGCCGGGTTCGCAGCCGAGCACGGCGCAGATGACGTCCAGGTCATCAAGGCGGACCGAGATCGGCCGCCCGGACCACAGGTGCGACATCTTCCCGGCGGAGATCTCCAGGCCCGCCTCGGCGAGCAGCCGCCGCAGGTCCGAGGACCGCCAGATGCCGCGCTGGGCGGCGGTCAGCCGCAGGTTCCACTGCATGTCTCTACTCCTTGAACCGGGCGGCGGCCCGCTCGGCCGCCTGCTGGTAGGCGTTTTCGATGGCCTCGTCGGCGACGTGAACGTAGCGGACCGTGGTGGACAGCCACCGGTGACCGAGCAGCTGCTGGATCGCGGCCAGGCCGATGCCCTCGCCATACAGCCGCGACGCGCACGCATGCCGCAGCACGTGCGGGGTCAGCTTGGTGACCGGGCCGCGCAGGTGCGCCGCCGCGGCTTGGCCCAGGGCCCTGGCGAACGTGTCGCCGCCGATCGGCCCGCCCCGTTCGGACGGGAACAGCACCGCGCGGGGCAGCTCCCAGTCATCGGCGAACTGGCCGCGGACCTCGGTCACCCACCAGGTCAGCAGCGGCCGGGCATCACCCAGCATCGGCACCATCCGCTCCCTTGGCCCGGACCCGCGCGAACCCTTGCCCAGCCGCACGTGGATCTTGCCCACCGGGCCGTGGCCGAAGTGCAGGTCCTCCAGCCGCAGCCCGCACAGCTCGGCCAGCCGCAGCCCGGTCTCGGCGGCCAGCCGGGCCATCGCGTAGTGCCGGGCCGCGGCCAGCCACTTGCGCGCCGCGGGCAGCTCGACCCTCCAGGCCGCGAAGAACGCCGCCAGCGCCTCCGGGGCCGGCGGGACGCGGACGTGGAAGTCGCCGGAGTGCCGGGGGCGGTTGCACGCATCGATCGGCGAGGCGACCACCCGGCCGGTCAGCTCATGGATCTCGCCCCGGTAGCGGGCCTCCAGGAACCGGAAGAACAAGTCGATCGCCCCGGCCTTGCCGCGCCGGGTCTCGGGCGCCTGGTGCCGCTGGTGCTGGCCGAGGAACCGGTCGGCGTGCGCGGGCTCGATCTGCCAGGCGAACACGCCCGCATGCTCCAGGAACTGCTCCACGGCGGTGAGCTCGCCGCGGATCGTGCCGTCGGCCACGCCATGGGCGAGCCGGGCCAGCACGTACTCGGCCATCAGGTGCTCCTGGTAGGCCGCGGCCTCGCCGGGGTCGGCGAGGGACCGCGGGGACCGCAGGTCCCGGACCACTCCCAGCGCCACGCAGCACCTCGGCTTCAGCAATCACGAACCCGGCTCGTAATTTCCGAGGACTGTACCGGAATGCCGACGCGGATTCAGGGATCGGCAAGCGACACGCCGACACGGCTTTCTTCCTACTTGACCTGCTACAAGGGACGACCTGCTCCAGCCAGAGCCAGAACGAACTGTCGGCAGGTCCAGCACTTCGGCTCGGAGGAGACCGGGGGAGCCGCGGCCCGTGTCACAGACCACGCTGCGGGAGGCCCCGCGGCCGCCAGGCTCATGCAGGTCCAGCACGAGGCAGGCGGCACCTTCCGCATCGGCCGCGTATGGCGCAGCGTTACCCGCGAGCGCGAGGTGCGGGTGAAGGAGTCCAGCGCCGCGAAGTACTGCCTGATCTGCCGGGGCCAGCCCGAGGTCGACCTGGACCTGCCTCCCGAGTCGGGTGCCCGGTGGATCGCGAACGAACCCGATCGGGTCAGAACGCCGGATCCGCACATAACCCCCGAGGTGGTCACTCTCGTTGACCAGCTCATCGCCGGGTGGACCGGGCAGAAAGCCGCTGACCTGGAGATGGAGGCGGCGCATGAACATCGACCCAGTAGCCGCGGCCATCCAGGAGGCCGGGCACGCCGAGGCGGAAATACGGTACCGCCTGCAGGTCGCCCGGGAGATGTACCAGGCCGGATACGCCGCCGCCGAGGCCGACATGGACCGGCGATGGAACGCGATCGCCCACGCCGCCGTCCACGGCACCAGCCACGCCGAGCTCGAGGAACGCCGCTGGGGACCCGGCGGCCGCGCCCACTTCGCCGACCCGCGCCCTGGCGACTTCCCCGGCCGGGGCGCCAAGCCGCAAGCAGAAACCGAACGAGAGATGGAGGCCGGATGACATGCCGCCGCATGACCCCGGAGGAAATCGAGCAGGCCAACGCGGCCTACCGGCAGTGGTGGCTGTCGGTGCTGACTCTGGGGCTCATCCCGAAACCCGAACGCGAGCTGGAGGCACAAGCATGAACGATGACACCCAGGCGACCGGCCCCAAGCGATCCGGAAATGTTCACACCGCTGGCCACCGACGAGAACGGCATCCTCTGGGCCCACCTGAACTCAGGCTGGTAGAAGCAGGCTGCCGTGTACCCGGGGCTGTCCGAGTCCTGGCAGGAAACCAGCCGGCTGCTCGTCGACTTGCTCCAGGCACGCAAGCCGTCCAGGCAGGCCGGGCAGGAACCGGAGGCCGGCCAGTGACCGGGCCCGCCGCGCAGCCGCCGCAAGCCCAGCCGAGCGGACGGACGACGACCGACCGCACTTTCTTGTACCAATCTTTCAGGCAGCCCGAGGCACCCGACACATGGACGGCAGATGCCGCCTACCCTGCGGATTCGCTGGATTCACCCGTCCCGTACACCCTCACCGCCAAGGCCGAAACCCTACTGGGGGAGACCGGCTACCCGACGCCCCTCTTGCCAAAAGTGCACTCTTGTGCTTCAAGCACCCGCCCGCCGCAGGCAGGATCCGGCTCCTCCGGCCAGCCGCGCGCCTACGTCACCGAGATCTCCCTGCCGCCGTCCGACAGCGGGATCCACCGGCTGCACGCGCGCATGGCCGAACCCGGGCCAGAACCGGAGGCCGGACTATGACCAGCAGCGAACTGCACGGCCGCGACGTCACCGACAACGCCTTCTACGAATGGCTGCTGTCTGACCACCCCGACGCCAAAGCCGAACGCGACCGGCGGCGCGCCGCCACCTACCAGGCCGAAACCGAACGGGCGGCAGCCGTCCGCGCCTGGGTGGACAAGATCAACGCCCAGCCAGACCCACCCCAGACTCTGCGGGATCTGGCCGCATCCATGGGACCGCTCGCCGACCAGACCGCGGCCCACGCCGAAGAAGCGTACGCCGAACCCGACGACGTCTACGTCACCCGGGTGCGCGCCGAGCACGAAACCTACATGCAGGTCTCCGGCCCGCCCGGCTCCTGGGACTACCGCTACCCCGCCCACCTGACCGGACCCGGCGCCGCCGCCTACCCGCCGCCCGAACCGGGCACTCCCGCGCCGGAACCGGAGGCCGAGCTATGACGCTCACGATCACCGACCGTATGATCCGCAGCGCGTACACCCGCCACACCGCCACCGCGTGGCCGGTCTCCGGCGAGCCGACACTATGGACCGTCTCGTGGCTTCCCGGCCGCAACCTGACCCGGGACCAGGCCCAGTCCGCCATGGGCATCGCCGAGGCAGTCGGCCGGATCCCCGCCGACGCGGGTCCGGAGGCCTGGACCGCGAGCCTGTGGGAGCACCTGGACTCGCAGGCGGCCGTCCTCGGCCTCAGCGGCCCGGGCGCCGTCGTCCAGGTGACAGACCCGGAGCCCGAGGCGTCATGACCGGATATATCCCGGCAAGTGACGCCGGACGCGCACGCCAGCGGGACCGCGGTGCCGCCCAGGTGAATGTCCGCCTGATGGGCAACCCCGAGGACCTCCCGCAGGCCGCCGCGGTGATCATCGCCGCCGCCGCGGCGCAGGGCTGGAGAGCCTCCGAACCATCCCGCCCCTACCCGAACCACGGCGGGCCCGGCGTCCGCGTGTTCTTCGACCTGACCCATGAGGAACCCACATGAGCCCAGGCATTCCCCGCGGCCCTGGCCTGTTTGAGGTCACCAGGGCCGACGGCGACAGCGTCATCACCAACATCCGCCGGATCGCAGGCAGTGAACGCGAGCCTGGCTCACTGCTGGTCGGCTGGTCAACGGCCCTGCTCGCCCTGCTCGACGCCGGCTTGTTCTACGTGTCGTGGTGGGGCCAGTACCTGTTCATCTTCGCCGCCCGCCACCAGGACATCCCCAGCATGATCCAGGCCGGCATGTTCGACACCGGCCAGGTCATCTTCACCGGACTGTCCCTCGGACTGGCCCGCAAAGGCCGGTCCTCCAAAACCGAACGCTTCCTCATCCAGGCCTGCGCCGTCGCCTCCGCAGCGATGAACTACGCCGCCGCCGACACCGCATCGGCCAGGTCGGTGATCGCGTTCACCGCCGCCCCCATCTTCGCCGCCATCGTCACCGACAGGGTGGTATCGGTGGTCCGCCGCCACGCCCTCGGCGTGGAAGAGCCG
>Ga0208324_1001018_pt1 | contig 11200 bp, 8 predicted proteins | sample Sb_taG_2_FD_187707 | JGI IMG/M metagenome (GOLD analysis project Ga0208324, IMG submission 187707) | Peat soil microbial communities from Weissenstadt, Germany - Sb_50d_5_LS metaG (SPAdes) (version 2) | ecosystem: Environmental > Terrestrial > Soil > Wetlands > Peat | place: Germany: Weissenstadt... | reverse complement strand
CGGGCGTACTCTTACTGACCGGTACGCCAATCCGCAAGGGGCCTGCAGTGAGCGAACCTGACGATTCCCTCCGGGTTTCCGACGCCGAGCGCGACGCGGTGCTGCACACGCTCGGCGATCACGCCGTCGTCGGCCGGCTGACCCTGGACGAGCTCGAAGAGCGATCCGGCCAGGCGCTGGCCGCCAAGACCCGCGGTGAGCTGGCCACCCTGACCAGCGACCTGCCGCGGGAGGCGGACCAGGCCAGCGGGCCTGCCCCGGCGTCCTCGCGCCGCAAGCCGGTGCGGTGGATGGTGGCCGTCATGAGCGGCTCCCGCCGGCGCGGCCGGTTCCGCGCCGTGGGCAGCATCAACTCCGTCGCGGTCATGGGCGGCAACGAGATCGACCTGCGCGAGGCGGAGATCGAGGGCGGCGAGCTCACCCTCAACCTGATCGCGTTCATGGGCGGCGCGGAGGTCTACGTCCCCGACCCGGTGGAACTCGACGTCGGCGGCTTCTCCTTCATGGGCGGCCACGAGGAGATCGGCAGCGAGCGCCCGCCGCGTCCGGGCGCGCCGCTGATCCGGATCCGGATCTACAACGTGATGGGCGGCGCGTCGATCTACCGCCTCCCGCCGCAGGCCCGCGGCGTAGGCCTGAAGGAGGCCCAGCGCCTGGCCCGGGCCGCCGAGCGCGGCGAACTCCCCGCCCCGGGTTAGCCATGGATCTCGGCCTGCACGGCAGACGTGCGCTGATTACCGGGGGCAGCCGGGGCATCGGATTGGCGGTGGCCAGGGCGCTGTCCGCGGAGGGAGTGGCGCTGGGCCTGGTCGCCCGCGACGCCGGGGGCCTGACCGAGGCGGCGCGGAAGTTCGCCGGCCACGGCGCCTACGTCGCCACCGCGGCGGCCGACGTCACCGACACGCCCGCGCTGCACCGCGCCGTGGACCAGATCGCGGACGCGCTCGGCGGCCTCGATCACCTGGTGGCCAACGCGGGCGGGACGGTGGGCGGCGGCAACCTGACCAATTCCCGCGACAATGAGTTCGCCGCCACCCTCGCCCTCAACGCCGGCCACGCCGCCGAGCTGATCCGGGCCGGCCTGCCGCATCTGCGCGCCGCCGGCGGCGGCGCCGTGGTGATCATCGCCTCGATCACCGGACTGCGTCCGGCGCCGCGCACCGCCTACGCCGCCGCCAAGGCCGCCGAGATCCAGCTCGCGGCGACCGCCGCTCAGGAACTGGCGCCCGCCGGCATCCGGGTGAACGCGGTCAGCCCTGGGTCCATCATGTTCCCGGGCGGGTCATGGGACACCTTCCGGCAGGAGAATCCGGAGGATTTCGCCGCCTTCCTCGGCAGCCAGTTCCCGCATCACCGCCTGGGCCGCCCGGAGGAGGTCGCCGACGTGGTCGCGTTCCTGCTCTCCGAGCGGGCCTCGTGGATCACCGGCGCGAACATCGTGGTGGACGGCGGCCAGCGCTACCCGAGCGCCCGCCGTTTTGACTGAGCCCGCCCGCTAGCCCGGAAACCGTTTGTGCCCCGGCGGCGGGGCGGCGACCATGGGCCATGGTCATGGTGCATGAGACGGTCACCGGCGACTGGCGGGCGCTGCGTGACATCCGGCTGGAGGCGCTGCGGGACGCCCCGGCCGCCTTCGGGTCCACCTACGAGCGGGAGGTCCTCCGGCCCGAGGCGCACTGGCGTGACCGGATCGCCCGCGGCGGCACGTTCCTGGCCTTCGTCCCCGAAGTCAGCGCGGCCGCGCCGGCTGGGCTGATCGGCGGCTACCAGGAGGACCCGGTCACCATGGAACTGGTGTCCATGTACGTGCGGCCGCGCGCCCGCGGCCGCGGCGTGGGCGAGGCGCTCGTGGCCACCGTGATCAACTGGGCCGCCGAGAGGAACGCCGCCTCGGTGCACCTGTGGGTGACCGAGGCGAACGCCCATGCCCGCGTACTGTACGAGCGCTGCGGGTTCACGCTGACCGGCGAGCGGCGGCCGCTGCCGTCCGACCCGTCCCTCGGCGAGGTGGCCATGTCGCGGACTCTGCCCTGACCCCACCCGCGCATCGGGTTCCGGCTTGCCGCTAGCCGGCGACGGTGATGGCGGTGGCGTACCTGAGCGGGATCGGCTGGCCGGCGTGGCTGGTGGCGGTCGCGATGGGTGTCACCGTATAACTCCCCGCCCCGCAGGTGCTGGCCACGACGTAGGCGGTTTCCCCATCGGGCGTGAAAGCGATCAGGTGGGGGAGGCCCGCTACCGGGACCGCGGGTTGTGCCGTGCTGGCCGCCGTCCGGATCGGGATCACCGAACCGTCACACGAGACCACGCTGTCCACCAGCACGTAGACGTTTGCCCCGTCCGGCGTGATGGCGAAGCTCACCGGGTTGCTTTGCTGGTCCGCGACCTCGATCGGGCGGCCCGCCGTGTTGGTGGCCGTCTGGATCGGGGTCACCGTGCCGCCGTAGCCGGCTGGGCCGGTGCTGAGCGCGTAGAGGGTCTTCCCGTCCGGTGTCACCGCCAGATCGTAGGGGTTCGCGAACGGGATCGGCGTGGCTACTGTGCCGGTCGCCGTCTGGATCGGGTCTATCTCCTGGTGGGCGCCGTAGAAGAAGGAGCCGATGGCCACGTACGCGGTCTTCCCGTCCGGTGCGATCGCGATGGCGTCGGGCCCCCGGGCGAGTGTGATCGCCAAACCGGGCTTGTCCGTGGCGGTGCTGATCGGGGTCACCTCGCCGGCCTCCGCGATGCCGCCCAGCACGTATGCGGTCTGGCCGTCCGGCGTGATCGCGATGGCGATGGGGGAGGACCCGACCGGGATCGGGGCGCCGGCCGTGCTGGTCGCGGTATCGATCGGGGTCACGGTTCCCGACCCCTGGCTGACGACGTATGCGGTCCTGCTGTCCGGCGTGATCGCGATGGCGATGGGGGAGGACCCGACCGGGATCGGGGCGCCGGCCGTGCTGGTCGCGGTATCGATCGGGATCACGGTCCCCGACCCCTCGTCGACGAGGTAGACCGTCTTCCCGTCGGGGGTGGCGGCCAGCAGGGCGGGGTCGGCGGAGACATGGACCTTGATCGGGGTGCCCGGCTGGCCCGTGGTGGCGGGAATCGGGATCACCGCGGCCGAATCGCCGCCGGGATCTCCCTCCGCGACGTAGACCGTCGCCGCCGGCCACCTCGGCGCGGCGGCGGGCGGATTCGCACTGGCCAGCCCCGGGGCCAGCAGCGTGATCACCGCCCCAGCCGAAACGGCCACCAGGATGCGCATGCTTCCCCCGAGCTGTAGTTACGATCAGCATTCTTTCGGCTGCCGATCGTAACAGCATGGGAACCTGAGCGACGTGCGTTCCGCGCAGCCGTCCCTTACGTGCCGAACTCTGCCCTGACCCCGAGCAGCCGCACCGGGCGCCGCCCGGCGAACCGGCCGAGCGCCGAGGCCGCCGCCTCCTCGATCACCGCCGCGTCCGAGCTGGGCGCGGAGAGCGTCACCCCGTGCGTCTCGGTGACGAACGGCGCGTACCGCACCTTCACCACCACCCGCACCGCCGGCCGGGGCTCGCGAGCCAGGTCAAGAGCCAGCAGCCCGGCGATCCGCCTCACCTCGGCCTGCACCCGCGACCAGTCGGCGATGTTCTGCTGGAACGTCTCCTCCTTCCCGTGCCCGCGGGCCACGTAGGGCGTGTCGTCCACGTCCGCGTCGCCGCGGCCCCGGCCCAGAAGAACCAGCCACGGCCCCGTCATCGGGCCGAACACCGCGGCCAGCGCGTCCGGGTCGGCCGCGGCCAGGTCGCTGACCGTGCGGATGCCGAGCCCGGCCAGCTTCCTGGCCGTCTTGGCGCCGATGCCCCACAGCGCGTCGGTCGGCCGGTCCCCGAGCACCTCGAACCAGTTGGCCGGCGTCAGCCGGAACACCCCGGCCGGCTTGCCGAACCCGGTGGCGATCTTGGCCTGCAGCTTGTTCCCGCCGATCCCCACCGTGCAGTCGAGCTGCGTCGCCTCGCGGACCCGCGCCGCCAGCGACCGCGCGAACGCCTCAGGATCATCAACCTCGACTCCGAGGAACGCCTCGTCCCAGCCGAGCACCTCCACCACCGCGCCGGAGGACCGCAGCACGTCCATCACCTCGGCCGAGACCTCCTCGTAGGCTTCCCGGTCTACCGGCAGGAACACCGCGTCGGGCAGCCGCCGCGCCGCGGTGCGCAGCGGCAGGCCCGAGTGCACGCCGTGCTCCCGGGCCTCGTATGACGCCGTGCTGACCACGCCGCGCTTCGTCGGGTCCCCGTCGCCGCCCACCACCACCGGGCGCCCGCGCAACTCGGGATGGCGCAGCACCTCGACCGCCGCGATGAACTGGTCGAGGTCCACATGCAGCACCCACCGCCCCATGCCTACACTCTTACCCGACCCGGCCCTGGGTACCGTAAGAAAGCATGTCGTGGTCGAAAGTACGGAGAATTCCCCGCCTTCGCCGTGGTGCTCATCGTGATCCCCGGGCCCGATTTCGCCGTGGTGACCAAGAACACCCTGGTCGGCGGGCACCGGCGGGGGAGATGGACCGCACTGGGCGTGTCCAGCTCCAATCTGGTCCAGGGCACGGCCGCCGCGTTCGGCCTGAGCGCGCCGGCGCCTGATGATGCGGCGCAAGGTCCGCCGTGCCCTCGACGCCACCACCGGCGCGGTGCTGCTGGGCTTCGGCACCAAGCTCGCCACCGAGCACCTATAGGCGCCCGCGCGCCGCTTATGCCTTCTGCGCGCTTTTTGTCGCAAATGTTCCGCCCTCGCGTTCGAATTATCCAGACAAATAGCTTCACACGGCGGAATGAGAGGAGGATGATCGGCGGCAGGCCGGCCTAGTTCATTATCGAGGGGATTGGCAGTGCTGAGTTCACCAGTCATTGACCTGGCCATTGGGATGACGTTCGTGTTCGCCGTCACTGCGGCGCTCGCCTCTTTGCTCACCGAGTTGATCGCGCGCTTCCTCGGCCTGCGCGGCGCATACCTGCTCAGCGGCCTCCGCGAGCTCGTCGACGGCGGCGGTAAGCCCACGGCCCTGACCGACGTGGATCAGGACTACCGCGACATACAGACTTTGATCAAGAACGGCCCGCCGTCTGCCGCTGAAAAGGCGCCCGACGACCCGACGCCCGCCACCGACCCGACGCCTGCCGGCCCGGTGCCTGCAGGCAAGGCGCCCGCAGGCCAGGGACCCACCGGGCCGTCGGTGACCGGTGCTCTGCTCGGCGGCCCGATCCTGGGCAATCAAGGCGTCGCCGGCCAGCTTTCGACCCGGAAACTGACGCTGGGGAAGACGACCGGGACGGGCCGCCTGCCCACCATAACCCCCGAATCTGGGAGCAAGCGGCCTCAGCTCAGGAGCCTGCCCTCGTACATTTCCGGTAGGTCTTTCGCCGACGCCGTCATCGACCTGGTAGTGCCCAATGCGCAAGGGCAGACCACCATGGATGACATCCAGACGAATCTTCAGGGACTCCCCGATCCGTTCAAAACCTCGCTCGAGGCGCTGGTCAAGAATGCCAACGGTGACGTCAGCAAGTTCCGCACGTCCGTCGAGCAATGGTACGACGACCATATGGACCGCGTATCCGGCTGGTACAAACGGCGCACCGCCACGATCACTCTCGTGGTCGGGGCCATCATTGTCGTGATACTCAACCTCAATGCCCTTACCATTGGGCGCACGCTTTACACCGAGAACGCGGTCAGCGCCGCCGTTAGCAGCGTGGCGGCGAAAACCACACCTTGTACCACTGTGAGCGAGGATTGCCTGAGCACGCTCGACGGCGATCTGTCGGCTGCGGCCGCCTCCGGCCTGCCGGTCGGCTGGGGAACCGTCCGGGCCTGCAAGGAGCACGGTGTGGTGTGCGGTTGGTGGGAGCAGCGCGGGATCCTCAGTCCGTCCGGCAGTGACGGCTCGCAGGCCGCGCAGGTGCTGCTGGTCCTCCTCGGCTTTCTCATCATGATCTTCGCGCTGCTCCCCGGTGCCCAGTTCTGGTTCGGCCTGCTGACCAAGCTCAACACGCTGCGCGCGACCGGCCCGCCGCCTGCTTCGGCCCCGAGCAATCTCGTCAGCCTCACCGTTGTTCCGCCGGCTGTCGCGTCACCCCCGGTGGTCGCTCCGGTCACGGCCGCTGCCCAGGCGCCGTCGTCGCTCGAGCAGGCGCCACCGCCCGACCGGGGCTAGCGGCCGCCAGGCGCGCAGCCGAATGGTATTTCAGCCGCACGCACCACGGCCCGTTCGGCCAATTTGGTTTTGATCTGACCACGTGCCGTCCGGAACAATGACCTGGTGCTGCTGACGATCACCACCACCCGGGCGCCCGCGACGGACCTCGGGTTCCTGCTGCACAAGCACCCCGGCCGGCTGCAGACGTTCCCCACCGCCACGGGCGCGGCGCACGTCTTCTACCCCGAGGCCACCGCCGGGCGCTGCACCGCCGCGCTGCTGCTCGAGGTCGATCCGGTGGCCCTGGTCCGCGGGACCGCGGGCCGGAACAAGCCGAGCGACGGCGAGCTCGCCCAGTACGTCAACGACCGCCCGTACGCCGCCTCCAGCATGCTCGCGGTGGCGCTCAAGGAGACCTTCCGGACCGCGCTGACCGGCCGCTGCGACGCGCGGCCCGAGCTGGCCCGCAGCCCCATCCCGCTCGAAATCCGGATACCCGCCCTACGCTGCCGCGGCGGCCAGGACCTGGCGCACAGCGTCTTCGAGCCGCTCGGCTGGACCACGACCGCGCCAAGCCAGCCCCTCCAGCCGGAAGAGTGGGGGGCCTCGCCCTACCTGGACCTGCGGCTGACCGGCGAGGTCCGGCTGGCCGACGCGCTCAACCACCTGTACGTGCTGCTGCCCGTGCTCGACGACGCCAAGCACTACTGGGTGTCCACCGAGGAGGTGGACAAGCTGATCCGGGCGGGCGGCGACTGGCTGGCCGGCCACCCGCACAAACAGCTCATCACCACCCGCTACCTGTCGCACCGGCGCGCGCTCACCCGGTCCGCACTGGCCCGGCTGGCCGAAGCCGACGACACCGAGCCCGAGGCCCTCGACAACGCGGTCACCGAGGACGACGAGGAGCCGCGCCAGCCGCTGGCCGTCCAGCGCCGCGAGGCCGTCCTCGCGGTCCTGCGGGAGCTGGGGGCGCAACGGGTCGGGGACTTCGGCTGCGGATCCGGCGTGCTGACCAAGGCCCTGCTGGCCGAGCGGCACATCGAGAAAATCGTCGCCGTCGACGTGTCGGTCCGGGCCCTCCACCTCGCGGCCCGCGATCTGAACCTGGACCGGATGCCGGACCGCCAGCGCGAGCGCCTGCGGATCTTCCAGACCGCGCTGACCTACCGTGACGACCGGCTGGCCGGGCTGGACGCGGCCGTGCTGATGGAGGTGATCGAGCACGTCGACCCCGAGCGTCTGCCCGCCCTGGAACGCGCCATCTTCGGCTTCGCCGCGCCCGCCGCCGTGGTCGTCACCACCCCCAACGCGGAGTACAACCCGCACTTCCCCACGCTGCCGGAAGGCGCGATGCGGCACCGGGACCACCGGTTCGAGTGGACCCGCGCGCAGTTCCGCGGCTGGGCCGAAAGCGTCGCCGCCGCCCACCACTACCAGGTCGGCTTCCGGCCCGTCGGCCCCGAGCACCCCGACGCCGGCCCGCCCACCCAGCTCGCCGTCTTCAGGAAAGAACCATGACCGAGCTGAGCATCCCCGAACTGAGCCTGGTCGTCCTGATCGGCGTGACCGGCTCGGGCAAGTCGACCTTCGCCCGCGCGCACTTCAAGCCGACCGAGGTGATCTCCTCGGATTTCTGCCGCGGCCTGGTCGCCGACGACGAGAACGATCAGTCGGCGACCCGGGACGCGTTCGAGGTGCTGCGGTTCATCGCGGGCAAGCGCCTGGCCGCCGGCCGGCTGACCGTGGTCGACGCGACCAACGTGCAGCCCGAGGCCCGCCGTGAGCTGGTCCTGCTGGCCCGCGAGCACGATGTGCTCCCGGTGGCGATCGTCCTGGACCTGCCGGAGAGGCTGTGCGCGGAGCGCAACGCCCAGCGACCCGACCGGGACTTCGGCCCGCACGTCATCCGCCGCCAGCGCGGCCAGCTGCGGCGCGGCCGCAGCCACCTGGGCCGGGAGGGCTTCCGCACCGTGCACATCCTGCGCACCCCCGAGGAGGTCGAAGCGGCCACCGTCACCCGGGCGAAACTGTTCAACGATCTCCGTCACGAAACGGGCCCGTTCGCCGTCATCGGCGACGTGCACGGCTGCCGGGCCGAGCTGGAGCAGCTGCTGGAGCGGCTCGGCTACGCGATCGACCGCGACGGCGCCGGCCGGCCGGTAAGCGCCAGCCACCCCACCAGGCGCGCGGTGTTCCTCGGCGACCTGGTGGACCGCGGCCCCGATACGCCGGGGGTGCTGCGCCTGGTCATGGGCATGGTGGCCGCCGGGACCGCGCTGTGCGTGCCCGGCAACCACGAGGCCAAGCTGCTGAAGGCGCTGCGCGGCAAGAACGTCAAGCGCAGCCACGGCCTGGACGCCTCGATGGAGCAGCTCGAGGCCGAGCCGGCTCAGTTCCGGGCCGAGGTAGAGCAGTTCATCGACGGCCTGATCAGCCACTACGTGCTCGACGGCGGGCGCCTGGTGGTGGCCCACGCCGGCCTGATCGAGCGCTATCAGGGCCGCGCGTCCGGCCGGGTCCGCGAGTTCTGCCTGTACGGGCAGACGACCGGCGAGACCGACGAGTACGGCCTGCCCGTCCGGTACCCCTGGGCGCAGGAGTACCGCGGCCAGGCCCTGGTGCTCTACGGCCACACGCCGGTGCCGGAGACGGAGTGGGTCAACAACACCCTGTGCCTGGACACCGGCTGTGTCTTCGGCGGCCGTCTGACGGCCCTGAATTATCCCGAACGGACCCTGGTCTGCGTCCCCGCGGCCCGCGTCTACCATCCCCCGGCCCGGCCCTTCCCGGTCTCCTCGCCGTCCGGAGACGGCCGAGCCGGCCTTGGGGGCCCCGTCCGCCGGGAGCCCGGCGTGCTGGACATCGGCGACGTGTCCGGGTCCCGGGTAATCGAGACCGGCTACCTGCCGCGGGTGGGGCTCCGCGAGGCGCACGCCGCGGCCGCGCTGGAGGTGATGAGCCGGTTCGCCCTCGATCCCCGCTGGCTGCTGTACCTGCCGCCGACCATGAGCCCGGTCGCCACCTCGGCCCGGGAGGATCTGCTCGAGCACCCCGAGCAGGCGTTCGCGGCCTACCGGTCGGACGGCGTGGAGGACGTGCTGTGCGAGGAGAAGCACATGGGCTCGCGCGCGGTGCTGCTGATCGGCCGCTCCCCGGAGTTCCTCCGGGCCCGCTTCGGCGTGCCGCCCGCCGCGCCCGGTGCGATCTGGACCCGGACCGGCCGGCCGTTCTTCCCCCCTGCCCTCAACGCGGACCTGGCCGGCCGCCTGAGCGCGGCGGCCGAGACCGCCGGGCTGTTCGACGAGCTCGGCACCACCTGGCTGCTGCTGGACGCCGAACTCCTGCCCTGGAACGTCAAGGCCGGCCAGCTGCTGCGCGACCAGTACGCCGCGACCGGCGCGGCCGCCCGGGCCGCGCTGCCCGCCGCTGCGGCCGCGCTCGAGCAGGCCCGGGCCCGGGACCTGCCCGCCGACGGTCCCGCCGTGGACGCCCTGCTTGACCGCACCCGCGCCCGGATGGCGAACGCCGACGCGTTCACCGCCGCCTACCTGCGCTACTGCTGGGCCACCGACGAGCTGGCCGGCGTGCGCGTCGCCCCGTTCCAGGTGCTCGCCTCCGAGGGAGCCGTCTACCACGAGCGCCCGCACGGCTGGCACCTGGAGGCCGCCGGCCGGCTGGCCGCCGCCGCCCCCGACCTGATCACCGAGACCCGGCGGCTCGCCGCGCGGACCAGCGATCCCGCGTCGGCGGCCGCCGCCACCCGGTGGTGGGAGGAGCTGACCGCCGCCGGGGGAGAGGGCATGGTGGTCAAGCCCGCCGCCAACCTGACCCACGGCGCCAAGGGGCTCGTCCAGCCCGGTCTCAAGGTCCGCGGCCGGGAGTACCTGCGGCTCATCTACGGCCCCGACTACACCGAGCCGGCCAACCTGGGCCGGCTGCGCCAGCGCGCGCTCGGGCACAAGCGCTCGCTCGCCCTGCGCGAGTACGCCCTCGGCCTGGAGGCGCTGGACCGGGTGGCCCGCGGCGAGCCGCTGTGGCGGGTGCACGAGTGCGTGTTCGCCGTGCTGGCCCTGGAGTCCGAGCCGGTCGATCCCCGGCTCTGACCGCGCGGCTCGCCCGCCTGGCAGGATGGCCGCATGACCGACTCCGATTGCCAGGCCGATCTGCGCCGCTACCTGCAGGACGCCCGCGGCGCGCTGCTGTGGAAGCTCGACGGGCTGTCCGAGTACGACATCCGCCGTCCGCTGGTGCCGACCGGCACCAACCTGCTCGGCCTGGTCAAGCACGTGACCGGGGTCGAGACGGGGTACTTCGGCGACACCTTCGGCCGTCCGGTCGCCGACGCGCCGCCCTGGGACGAATCCGACCCGATGTCGGACATGGCCGCCACCCCGGCGGAATCCCGCGAGTTCATCACCGGCCGGTACCGGCGGGCCTGGGCGCACTCCGACGCCACCATCGAGGCGCTGCCGCTCGACGCCATCGGCCGCGTGCCCTGGTGGCCGGCCGGCCGGAACGAGGTCACGCTGCACCACGTCCTGGTCCGCGTGGCCACCGAGACCGCCCGGCACGCCGGCCACGCCGACATCGTCCGCGAGCTCATCGACGGCGCGGCCGGCTGGACCCCCAGCCGGTCCAGCCTGCCGCCCGGCGACCAGGCCTGGTGGCAGGCCTACCGCGACCGCGTGGAAAGCGCCGCCCGCCAAGCCGCCCAAAGCTCTGGAATCTGAGCCCGCTGCTACTTGCCCAGGTGAGTGCGGCTCAGCTCGTTTCGGGACCGGTCACCGCAAGCCGTCATGCCCGGAGAATGTAGTGAATGCCTGACTAATGGTGCGTCAGTTTCCAGCGCGCCATGGCGCCAGTCTCCCAGTGATACCACGCGCCCCATTTGCATGGAGGATCCGGCCTTCGCGGAGGATCCGGGCAACTATAGAGACTGTCGCATAACTCTGGGATCTGGGGTGGCACGCCAATGCCACGGCCACGGCACGCGTTGCCGAGCCCCGCGCAGCACCCGCAAACTGCTCATCC
>Ga0208324_1001012_pt1 | contig 11227 bp, 11 predicted proteins | sample Sb_taG_2_FD_187707 | JGI IMG/M metagenome (GOLD analysis project Ga0208324, IMG submission 187707) | Peat soil microbial communities from Weissenstadt, Germany - Sb_50d_5_LS metaG (SPAdes) (version 2) | ecosystem: Environmental > Terrestrial > Soil > Wetlands > Peat | place: Germany... | reverse complement strand
CTGCGGCGCGCGCTGGGGCGCACCCCCATCGCGTGCGTGCAGAATCCGCTGAACCTGGCCGGCCGTTCCTCAATGCCCGTTCTGCAGGAGTGCGCCGCGCGGGGGATAGCGTTCGTGCCGTTCTTCCCGCTGGGCTCGGCCTTCGCACCGGACAACCCGGTGCTGGGCAATCCGGGCGTCCGGGCCATCGCCGGACGGCTCGGTGCGACCCCGGCCCAGGTCGCGCTGGCCTGGACCCTGGGCCTGGCGCCCAACGTCCTGCTGATACCCGGCACCTCCTCGGTGGCGCACCTGGAGGAGAACCTCGCCGCCGCCGGCGTCACGCTCGACGAGCAGGCGCAGCGGGAGCTCACCGCAGCCCAGGGATAAGCACGCCATGAGGCACTCCGCGGCCATATCCGCGCTCGGCGAGCGCATCGCCCTGGCGGTGGTCAGGAGAGGCCCGGCCACTCCGGCACGCGCCTGATGCGCGGCTGCACGTACGTCTCTGATCGCCCTCGCTGAGGACGCAGATGCCGACTATGTGGCCCGCCGGTCCTTGGCGATTCGAGGCGGCGGTGACGATAACAGAATGTAACGAACAATCTGTGACCAATTGGTTGCAATTCGCACAGTCTCCCTGCCGATTATGACTCGTTGATACGTGTGCGAGTGATCCAGCTGGCGGCGCGCAGATTATCCGATTCTGTCAGTCGCAATTTATTTGCGGTCGATGTCAGGTCAGCAGCGATTCGTGGAGCTGGTCTGAGAACGCCTCTGTTGGGAGGCGGTCCGGGCCGAGATGGATGGCGCCAAGTGCCAGGCGGACGTCTTCTCTGCGAGCTCCCGAGGCTGTGTAGTAGCGATTGCGGCGGGCGCGGCCATCGGCGGTGAAGGTCGTCATCAAGGCCGCGAACGTCCGGGACACGCGGCGCATGCGGCGGAGCCGCTCTGCGCGCTGTTGGCCGTACGGTCGTAGTGCGGCCACCGTCCAGTCGCCGGTGGCGAGCAGCAGTTCGGAAAGCTGCCGTACGTCACGCATTGCCAGCGATAGGCCCTGGCCGTCGACTGGATCGTCGTATCCCCCGGCGTCGCCGAGCAGAACGACCCCGTCAGCGTAGGGTTCCTCGCACCAGGTCTGCTCGCCGCTGAACGTCGCGCACGGCCCGGCCGCTGTGGCACCGCCCAGGCCTCGTGCGGCCGGGATCGATCGCAGCCCGGCGAATGCCTGGAGGAAGCGCTGCGGCCCAGCACGCCCGGCCCACCGCGTCGCTTGCTCGTTCGCGTGGCAGGTGTACAGGCGCAGCCGGCCGCCGCCCTGCGGGAAGACATAGAACTGAAGGTCTCCTTCGACCCCGATGCTGAACTGGTCAGCTGGCCATCGCGACGCCCGTTCGACGAGCAAGCCAGCGATCACGTGGCTGGCCGGGGTCTTGTTGATGTGGATGCCGGATTGCTGGCGCACCGTCGAGGTCCGGCCGTCAGCCCCGATGATCAGGCGCGGCCGCACTTGCATCTCGGTGCCGTTGAGGTAGGTGACCGATGGCCGGGTGCCTGCCTGGACGCGCACTTCAGTGACGCCGCACACTAGCTTCGTGCCTAGGCGGACAGCCTCATCGGCAAGGGCCTGGCACGCCTCGGGATGGGAGGCGCACAAAGGGCCGTGCACGCCCGGGAGGATGGTTGAGGCGTCGCCCTTGGCCGCTTCGGCGGCAGATGGCGCCACCAGTTCGTCATATGGCACGTTGTAGCGCGCATCTACGGCACGCGCGCCGCGTATGACGGTCTCGAGCCCGGCAGCTCGTGTTTCCAGCACTCCCCACGGGGCCATGTATTCACCACGCACCCGGTCGCGGTAGGCGCGTTGCCGTTCCAGGAGCAGCACCTCGAGGCCGCCGCGGGCCAGGACGGCGGCGATTGACGCGCCCGCGATGCCTGCCCCGACGACAACTACGTCGGGATTCTTCGTGCGCATTGGGTGTCCCCCCAGGCCTTGGCGACGTGAGCGCTCTGGTCAGACGGGCAGCGACAGGTCGCCGCGGGCGAGGGCGCGTACGGCCCCGGTGGTAACTGGCTGGCCGCCGATGGCCCAGCCGCCGCTCTTGACTTCCTCGATGACGCACCACGTCACGGCGCGCATGCGCTCGCCTTCGATGGCGACCGCCTCGGTCAGGTCCCGCGTGATCTGCTGTTGCTGCTCGGGAGCGAAGACGTTCTCGATGAGCCGGACGTTGATCAGGGGCATCGGAGCCTCCCGGGAGTCAGTGATGGACAGGTCGAGTCCACCACCGCGCCGTCCGCACGGCATCGGGCGAACAAGCCATCTTGAGATGGCCCGATCGGGCCATCGCGGCGCTACGGTCAGAGCAGGCCGGCGCGCGCTGCGGTCGCGGCGGCCGCGGCGCGGGTGGGCAGCCGCAGCTTGGCCAGGATGTTCGCCACGTGACGATGCACGGTATGCGGGCTGATCACCAGGCGCTCAGCAATCTGCGAGTCGGACAGGCCCCGCGCGACCAGCCCGAGCACCTCCCGCTCCCGCATACTAAGCTCACCCAGCGCATCGGCGTCGGCCCCGCTGGCCGGCGGGGGCGGCCCCGGGATCCCGAGAAACGGGGCGGCGGCGCGCAGGACAGCATCCCCGTCACCGTGCCAGGGCAGGTGGGCATGCCCCGGCAGCGTCACCAGGTCGGCGCGCGGGAGTAGCGCGGCCACCTGGCGTGCGCCGCTCAGCCGCATCACGCGGTCGTGCTCACGATGCACCACCAGCGCAGGCGCACGAACCTGCGGCAGCTCGTCGCGCACGTCGGTCTGGTAGATCAGCGCAAGCAGCTCGGCAGCGACGTCGGCGTCGGCGGCTGCGCGCTGGGACGCGGTGAAGGCCGCCCGGTCCTCGGCTGACCAGCCCGGGTCGAACACGTCCGCCAGCAGCCGGCTGCCCAGCCCCCAGTGCGAACGGACCAGGTCGATCAGGCCGGCCCGCGCCTGCGGCGGAGCCAGTGCGCGCCCGTCGGCGTAGCTGCCGTAGAGCACGAGGCGATCCACGCGCTCCGGCCGCCGGGCGGCAAAGCTCACCGCGATACAGCCCCCGCACGAGAGGCCCATCAGCGTCATACGCTCCAGGCCCAGGTCGGCAAGGACGGCGCAGAGCGTCGCATCCTCAAATTCCGGGGTGAACGTCTCGGCCGGCCGCTCCCGGTCGGACAGGCCAGTGCCGAGCCGGTCATACCGCACGACCATCCGCTCGGCTGCCAGGCCTTCAACAAAACGGCGTAGCGGATCGAAATGCCAGTCTTCGACCACATGGGAGGCCCACCACGCCGGCAGCACCACCGGCGGGCCGCTGCCCACCACGGCATAGGCGATACGCCGCCCATCCGGCAGCCGCGCAAAGCCGGTGGCCTGTTTCATCGGCTCACAGTAACCCCAGACCAGCGGCGACGCCATGGCCAGAAACACCCCCACATCCCGAAGGGCAGCCTCGTCGGCAGCCCCGGCTTCCCGGCGAGCCGGTCAGCGACGCCGCCCGAAAGCAAGAGCCCCTGCTGCGCAGAAGCGCCAGTTCGGCAGCACCGGCGCGCACGGCCAGACCATCGAGAAGCCGCCGCGATAACGGCGGTTCGGGTGCTCAATAGAGGATTCGTCCCTAACGAGTCGTAACCAACCAGCCCCGACGGGGAAGGTGTACCAACCTGGCCGCCTTCGAGAGGTCCGGCGTGAAGGCCGGCCAGGCCATGCGCTGGTAGCCGGCAAGGTGCCCAACGGTAGCAGGAACAGCAGCGGGCGCCGGCCGATCGGCGTTGCCGTGGCTGCCCACGGTACCGAGCCCAGCCACTCACCGCGTGGTGAGCCCGGCCGCCAGCCGCCCGGCGTGGCGTGCGCCGCGCACGTCTTCGCCGCTCACGTCCGCGCCGATTCCGGGCTGGTCTGGACGGCGCTGACCGACCCTGGCCAGACCGCCGCGTACCTCTACGGCCTAGCGGCGCACTCAACGTGGGTTCCCGGCGACCCCATCGAGTTCCGCCTCGGCGGCCGAGCTGAGGCGATCGGTCGCGTCCTGCATGCCCGGTGCCATGAGCGGCTGTCCTACCTGCTGCAAGCCGGGCCGGGCGACCCGCCGGTGTACCTGACCTGGCTGCTGCGGCCGGCCCCGGGCGGGTGCGTGGTCCGGCTGGAGATCGACCAGGTCGATCACGCCGACTCACCGCAGGAGGCGGAAGATGTCTGGCTGGCCGTCCTCGCCGCGCTGCAACTCCTGGTGAATCCGGCCTGACAACCGCCGCGCAGGCAAGTCCAGCACGTCCGGCACGATGTGCCCGCCCGGCGGACGCGCGCGCCCACCGCCCCGCACCACCCGACCACCACGAACCGAAGGGACCGGCCCATGACCACCCAGACCGACGACCGTCTGAGAGCACCCTTGGCCGTGGGGAGCGCTTGTTCACCACGAAGACCTCGTGCGACGTCGAAGGCACCATGTCCTACTTCGCGCCCGACCTGGTCACCTACACCGACGCCACCCTCGGCTGGGACTTCGACAGCTTCCGGGCGCTGCGGAACATCTTCGAGCAGTACATGCCTGGGTGGAAGCCGCCGGCGCGCTGCTACGCGACCGCCATCTTGTCGAATGACGTGAGCGCGCTGGTCCACATGGTCGACACGCCGGAGCTGTTCGGCGGCGAGCTGCGCATCCTCGCGGCGGTTGATTTCTGCGACGGCAAGATCGTCCGCTGGGTCGACTACTGGGACGCCGTCCCGTACGACGAGCAGCTGTACGCGCAGTTCCGCACGCCTGGCGCGCGCTTCCCGCGTGACCTCAAGGACGCCGAGGTCCCGACGCAGGCCCCGCCCGAGCTCGTCGCGGCCGCCACTGCCCTGCAGCAGGCCTTCGCCGCCGGCGACGCCTCGGCGGCGGCGGACTTGCTGCACACCGACGTCGTCCTCACCGACATGTCGCTGCGAGCGCAGCTCATCGGCCGGATCGAGACCGCCCGGTACCTCAGCCGCGTCCTCGCAAGCGTGCCCTACGGCCAGTCAAGCTCGCTGCGCCACGTCATCGGCGGCACCGCCAGCGGAGGGTTCGAGTGGACCGCCGGGCCCGGCCACCGCGGCCTCGTTGGCATCACCGCCCTCGAACTCGACGCCGGCCAGCTCATCACCAAGGTCACCTCCGTCTACGACTCACGCCAGCTCTCACCGGCGCGCCGGGCAGCGCCATGCAGCACGACGGCGTGCACCCCGAGACGCTCCTCGTGCTCGCGGCAGCGTAGCGGGCACGAGGACCGGACCGGCGCATCCCCCACCTTCGGCAGACCCGCGACCGGCCACCCTGCGTCGGGCCAGCGATCACCCGAGCCTGCCGCCCGCGCCCGCAACAGACCGGCAAACCCCCGGCAGACTGCCCCCGCCGGCGGCTGGTCTCACTCGTCCCCGCCGGGGACTGGTGTCCCCGGGTGAGCTGACTCGGCTCGGGCTCCCTTAATATTCCGGTGAGTCGGCCTATTAGGTTAATGAGGCCAGATTCGCAGTTCTGACCCTACTGGCGGTCACGATTGCAGTGGCGCTGGCTTGCACCGCACTTATTACCGTGCCACGGCTTCCCGTTCGCCGTCGTTCGGCGCCGACCAGATGCACCAAATCAGGCGCACCTGCATCCGTCGGCCTGTTCGAGCTCGCCCGGCTGCCGACTGCCGGGCTGAAGCCTCCCGGGCGTGAGTGCTGGATCGGCGCCCAGGACATTCGTGATCGGCGGAGCGGTCCCGCAGACCGCTGTCATATCTCTTGTGACCAGGCACCACACTTCCGGGCTGCTGAACTTCGCCACGCATCCGCCAGAAGATAGCCAACGCGACAGAAATACTGTTCTGCGTGCCTCCAGCGGACCGGATTGAAGGCACCGTTCAAGTACAGAACGGCGGATCTCGCGCGAAGGCCGTGACCAGCGATCGTCACACTCCGCGACTAACCAGAAAGTACTCGTAGTGCATGTGGTTACCAGGGTTCGATAATCAGGCCGGCCCCCAGGCAACCGTCGATCAGGTGGGGCCGCTACTGGAGCTTCTTCAGCTTACCGGTCAGTAGAAAAAAGCTGGTCTTCAGTTAATCTTCAGGCAACGCTGAGGCAGGCAGGCGATGATTGCCTGTTCCCCTCAAGAAGCGCGCCCAGAAGTAAGCATCATGACGTACAACCGCACCCGCACGGCGCGCCCAGCCAATGTGACTGATACCCCGGTAGCAAGTGATGCCATCGTGCCCGCCGTGTTCACGTCGGCTGGCGCGGCACGCAAGGGGCGAAGCGCGGACTGGGCGGTCACCGAGCTGTATTCGCTGCATTACCGGGCGCTGGTGCGCCTGGCGGTGCTGCTGGTGCGGGACGTCCCCACCGCGGAAGATGTCGTACAGGACTCGTTCGTGGCGATGCATGAGGGCTGGCAGCGGCTGCGGAACGCGGAGAGCGCGCTGGCCTACCTGCGGCACGCGGTACTGAACCGGTCCCGGTCGGTGCTGCGGCACCGGGCCGTGGTGGACAAGCACCTGCCGAACCCGCCGCCCGACAACCCCAGCGCCGAGTACGGCGCGCTGGTGCGACTGGGGCAGTCCGCGGTGGTCGAGGCGCTGCGCAGGCTGACCGGCCGGCAGCGCGAGGCGATCGTGCTGCGGTACTACGCGGACTTCTCCGAAGCCGAGGTCGCGGCGGCGATGGGCATCAGCTGCGGCGCGGTGAAAAGCCACACCGCGCGGGCCATGGCCGCGCTGCGCGCGGACCTGGAGCACCAGGACCGGGCGTGGAAGCCCTGACCCCCGGTTCCGCAGGCGACCTGCCGCCGCCCGGGGAGCTGATCGTTGACGTCCCGTTCTGGCGGCACCCGTGCGCCAGCGGCCCTTCTTCAGCTCCAGCTCCAGCCGGGCCCACTGCTGCGGGGCTCAGCCGCTCCCGCGGCACCGGTCCCTTCGATCTGAGCGCCTCGGCCCCGCCGTCGCGCCAGGTCCTGAGCTACCGCCGCACCGACCCTTCGGTGACCCGCAGGTCGTGCGCGATCTCCTTGATCGTGTCACCGCGGGCGAACCGCCCGGCGGCCCCCGCCCGCTGCTGCTCGGCGGGCGTCTAGCCGCCCGTTGCGCATACCGCATATCCGGTCATACGCCCGCAACCAGCCGACGTCACGACCCGAGCTCTGCGAGTTCACCTTGGTTAGTCTTCTAGAGGGTGAGCGAACCGAGCGCCGAGTCGGGACTCGGCCTGGTATCAGTCTGTCCTCGGACAAGGTAGATGCATAACGCCCTGTTCCGCCGCGGCTTGGTCAGGCCGTACTCGTGACTCGGTTGCCTCCGGTGGTCAGGGTGGCGGCGGGCGCGATCCACGTCGCAGGGCTGATCTCAGGCTCGCACCCTTGGTACGGGAACAATGGCACGCGTCAATCATCGATCTCTGCACCGATTAGACCGGCGTGCCTTCGGATTCGCCGCCGACGATCCAGGCGGTCGAGCCGGTCACCGCGACCGCGGCATGGGATACCGGCACCTGGAGGCGGCCGGCCGGCAGCAGCCGCCTGGCCGCGGGGTCGAAGGCCCAGATCGTCGATACCGTGGAGCCTCCCGCCTCGGGCTGCCCGGACAGCTGAATGGTGCCGACGCCGGGCGTCGGCCGCGCGACAGCGGGGCTGTCGCGCCCGGCCACAGACAGCTCCCCGGCCACGGTGACCGTGGCGGCGCCCGCCAGCGGCTCGGGGAGATTGCCGATGACGGCCGCCGTGCGCCTGACCGGATCGACGGTCTGGATGACGTTCACCGCCGCCCGGCATGAGGTCCGGTGATGGCCTGGCCGCCGAACAGATAGATCTGGCCGCCCAGGGCGGTGACGGCCGGGTAGCGCACCGGAACCGGCAGCGCTGCGACCGTGGTGAAGTCTTGCCGTCCGCAGTGGCCAGCACCGAGGCGTCGGGCTTGCTCCCGTCGTAGCAGCCCGCGACGTAGCCGGTGCCGCCGATGGTGACGCCGCGGCGCCGGAGCGCGGCGCGGGAGCGATCCCACACGTGGGCGGTGCCGACGCCGGAGAACGCCTGGACCGTGCCGACGGTGGCCGGCGATCCTCCCCCGAAGACCAGCGCCCGCCCTTGGGAGACCGCCACGGCGGCATCGTGCAGCGGGGCGCTGAGCGCGCCGATCCGCCGGGCCGCCCCCGTAGCGGTCCGCACGGCGTAGATGCCGCTGGCCGACGTGCTGGCCGACGTCAGCCCGCCGAGGACGATGAGCTGGCCCGGCGGTCCCGGCACCGCCATGTCGCGGCTGACCGGTGCTGCCAGGTGCCAGGGCAGCAGGCCGGACTCGGCGGCGGCCAGGATGCCCGGCCTGCCCGCAGCCCGGGCCGGAGGCACCGCGGCCTGCCGGGCCACGAGGAAAGAGGGCCAGCTGGATTACCGAAGTACCCGCCGAATGCAACGCCGACCTTATATAAAAAGGGGAATCTTGGGTGCGGGGCCGGACTGCGGCTGGTTTTACAGGGGCGGGAGCACAACAGCATGACCATAGATAACACTGGCCTCCCGGTCCCCCGGCACGATGAACAACCACAGGACACGGTGGCGGGCCGACCGCGAGGCCGGACCGGCCCAGGACGGCACCGTGGGCCGGGAGATACAACCATCGTCGCCGAACGCCGTCCCCGCTGGGAAGAGATGGCCTTTACCCTGCTCGCGGGTGTCGTGGTCGCGTTGATTCCATGGGTTAAGGTCCCAGATCAGGTCAAGCACCTCCCTGTGCCGGGTATTGCCACTTACCTCGCCCTCGTCACGATCGCGACGGCCGCGGGCTGTTTCCGCGGCTGGCGCATGGGACTGGTGATGGACCAGCACGGTGCCACGATCCGTAACTACTTCTGGACCTACCGGTTCGGCTGGCCCGAGGTGGACTGTCTCGCGGACGGATCGTCCTACGCAGGAGCAGATGGGTGGAAATGGGCCCTGAGTCTCATGCTGCAGGACGGGCGGACAGTCACTGCCACCGGCACGAGGACGTCAGGGCCCCGCCGCATGCCAGAGGTGCTGACGGTCATCGGGCAAGGCGCCGAACGCTACGCGATACCAGCCGAGCTGACCGGCAATGCCGTACGGCGAGGGTCCAGATGGTTTGTCCGCCTCGGCCTGATGGCGTTGGTATTGATCGCGGCCTGGCTCGGCGTAAATTCGTGAAGCCCCGGATGAGCAGTAGTAAAGGCGGCTCGCGCCATGGCTTCGATAAAGTCCGCGCAAGGACACTCCGACGTGAGGAGTTAAGCGGCTGGGCCAGCGTCACACGGACGGAAGGTGCAAAAGTCCTGGCTGGGCCCAGATCCGGGGATGCAGAATACGGTCCAGCACAAACAGGCAGAACCGGGGAGGGCGAGGACACAAAGTGGACTGGTCTGAGACGACTCATACCTTCCGTTACAGGAGACGCCTCTACGTATCCTCGGCGATCCTTGTTATGGTCCTGGCTGCCGGTATCCTCGCCGGGGTAGCGGTAGATCTGGCAGACCCGTCGAGTTCCTGGGCCCGAGGTAGTGGCGGCGTTAGTACGTGGGACAACATCTGGATGGCCGCTGTGGGCCTCCTGGGGATGTGGCTGGGGATCCGTCTGCTTCGCTTGGGAGTCCTCCAGATCAGTGCCGGGAAGATGACTGTCCGCGGCTATCTCCTGGCTTATTACGATTGCCTGTCCTATCTTGGGCGCCGTTAGCGCAGGGATAGCGATCACGTACCAGGTCTCACACCACAAGCTGGCTGGCCACCTAACCGGCCTGAGTACTGCCGCAGGCCTGCTGGCCGGGATCCTAGTCTTCTTCCTGTTGCCGTTGTGGTGGGGGAAGATGGGAAAGAACAAGCATGAAAGGGCGATCCTAATCATCGTCATTGTTGGAGGCCTGCTTAGCGTGATCGGTCTCTTCACGCTGACGGGGCCGGGGAACGGGAACTGACCACCAAGGCTGACCATAACGACATACGACACTCGCCGATTTGAGCGAGTGACGAGTGCAGCCAAATTCCCAGGTGAGCGACGCCATCGACACGGCGAAAGTGCTTTAGAAGCGAGGGGCCAAGGCAAAGGTCCGGCCCGAACGCCGGTCGCAGCACACAGGCCCACGATGACGGGAACCACCCGCGCCGAACGAATAAAGCGGATCTCGCGCACTGGCCGCGGACCAGCCGCAGTCGCTGAGCGTGATCGGAACGCTGGGCTGTCGAGTTTCATATCGCCGACTCTGCGCTGACTCTCGGTGCTGGATGAGACATGCGGGGTGCGTCCAGAATTGCGTGTTTTGTGTGCCTGCCGCCGGGGTGGTCTGGGCCGGTGGTCATGTCCGTGCCGGGCGGGCTGACGCGGTGTGGTCGTGTTGGCAGCGGTTGGTGTCAGGAGGCTTGTCCGGTGAAGTCGTGCAGGGTGGGGTGGTCGGGGGTTCCGGGCGCGCCAGCTGATCCAGCTGTCGTGGCGGTCTAGGTGCCGGCGTTGGTCAGCGCGGTGATGGCCAGGTGGCGGCGCAGCCTGTCCAGGCAGCGTCGGCGGCTGGGCCCGATGCTGCCGGTCGGGATGCCCAGCCTGGCGCTGATCTGCGCATACGACAGCGGAGGATCTTCGAGGAGCAGGGCGAGCAGCTGCTGGCAGCCCGGGGGCAGCTGCCCGAACGCCTCCCGCAGGACCGCGTGCCGTTCGGCCGCGAGCAGCTCCTGGTCGGCCGCCGGGGCGTGCTCGTCGGGGATGGTCTCCGCGGCCAGCGCGGACCCGGCGCCGCAGGGTCGCCGGGCGGTGCGCAGAATTCGGCCGCATTCGCGCCGGGTGGTGGTGGCCAGCCAGCAGGGCAGCGCCGCCGGGTCGCGCAGGGAGCCCAGGTGGTCCACCAGCTGCAGCCAGACGGTCTGGGCGGCGTCGTGGGCGTCGGCGGCCTGCAGCTGGTACCTGCGGCAGATGGACCAGATCAGCGGGGCATACCGGTCCACCAGCGCGTCCCAGGCCTGCCGCTCTCCGTTCCTGGCCCGGGTCACCAGGGCGGTGACCACCGGGTCACCACGCCCGCGGCCGGCCTGCTGGGTGGGGGTGGGGTTCGTGGCCATGGCCTTCTCCTGGTCTTGGTCCCGCGGTGATCCGTAGCGGTTTGCCTGTGCTCCTGCCGGGCGGCGCCAGACCGCGGGCAGTCATGCCGCGGCGGCTATCGGCGGCTGCGGTCCTAGGTAGCTGGTGTTTTTCGCGCGTGGCGGTCCGTCAGGTTCGGTGATCATTT
>Ga0208324_1001009_pt1 | contig 11260 bp, 8 predicted proteins | sample Sb_taG_2_FD_187707 | JGI IMG/M metagenome (GOLD analysis project Ga0208324, IMG submission 187707) | Peat soil microbial communities from Weissenstadt, Germany - Sb_50d_5_LS metaG (SPAdes) (version 2) | ecosystem: Environmental > Terrestrial > Soil > Wetlands > Peat | place: Germany: Weissenstadt... | reverse complement strand
CCGGCGGTCAGGGCCATCGGCGGCCAGGCGGCGCGGCCCCTGGACCGGGGCCCCCGGGCCAGCAGGACGGCGAAGAGCACGGCCAGCGTGTAGGTCATCGCCGCCGCGACGTGCGCGGTGTCGGTGTGCAGGCCGATGAGACCCTCGAGCATCGCGTACTGGGGCAGCTCGGTCGGGTAGAAGGAGACGTCCGACAGGTACCAGCCGTGCAGCAGGAGGTTGCCGTGCAGCATGTCCCAGGACATGAGCAGGATGTTCGCCTCGTCGGAGTTCTCCGGATAGGTACGGGACACCCGCAGGTAGGCGACGAAGAGCAGCACCACCGCGGCCACCGCGATGGCCGCGGTGGCCAGCAGACGGCGGCGGCGGGCGGCGGCCCGGGGCGCGTGTTGTCCCTCGCCGACCGGGCGGGAAGGCGCGGCAGACGTCTCCGGCGTTCCGCTTCTCGGCACGGCAGCCATCACGTCCTATCCGCTAACCGCTTCGGAGGATAATTCTCACAGGGTAGTGTGGCATCGCTCTGGCAGGCCGCGCGCCCGCCAGAATTTGCCCTTCCCCACAGACAGCCATGGTGGAGGCTCGCGGTTGCAGCTTACTTCGACGTCCGAAGAAGACAGGTCCCTCCGGCACCGCCCGCCGTCACCGTGGCCGGCGCTGAACCGGCCGATCGTGCCGGCGGTGATCGCCTTCCTCGGCTGGCTGGGCTTTGTCCTGGCCCGCCTGGAGGTCTGGGCCAAGGGCCACCTGACCCTGTTCATGCTGCTGGGTTCCGGGCGCACCGGATTCACGAATGTGAAGCAGCTGCCGCCGGGTGTGATGATCGGCGACCCGAATGCCGCGGGCTACGACGGGCAGTTCTACTACCGGCTGGCGCTGGATCCGTTCAACTGGAACAAGACCGCGTTCGGCATCACCATGGACCAGTCCTACCGGTACACCAGGATCGGGTACCCGGTCCTGGCCTGGATGGTCTCGTTCGGCCAGCACCAGTTCGTGCCGGTCGCCCTGGTCGCGATCAACCTGCTGGGCGTGGCCGCCATGGCCTTCCTGGGCGGGATGTTCGCCCGCGAATCCGGCCGCCACGCGCTGTGGGGGCTGGCCTTCGCGGCCTACTTCGGCCTGGTCATCAGCGTGGGCCGGGATACTGCCGAGCCGCTGGCCGAGGCGTGCATGCTGGGCGGGCTGCTCGCCTACCGCCGGAGCAAGCCGGTACTGGCCACCTGCCTGTTCGCGGTGGGCGCCGTCACCAGGGAGACCATCTTGCTCGCCCCGGCGGCGATCGCGGTCACCCGGCTGGTGGCCTTCGCGCGCCGCCAGGCCCGGCCCGGCCTGGCCGACCTGACCTGGGTGGTGCCCGCCTGCGCCTACGGCGTGCTGGAGCTCGCGGTCCATTTCGTGGTCAAGGGCAAGTTCCCGCTGCTGGCGAACAGCGACCGCAACCTCGCCCTGCCGTTCACGGCCATGATCGACGCGCTCAAGTTCGACATCAGGCACATCAACACCGCTCACCTGAGCCCGATCGACATCGCCCTGCTCGAATACGCCACGCTGGGCATCTTCGTCCTGGCCGGGCTGGCGGTCCTGCTGGTCACCACCGCGCCGGCGCACGAGCGCCTGGCCTTCGTGTTCTTCGTGCTCCAGCTCGGCCTGCTGTCCAGCCAGATCTGGACCAGCACCTTCGGGGAGGGGCGGTCGCTCATCGAGCCCTATCTGATGGCGCTGATCCTCCTGCTCGCCACGCCGCGGAAGTACCTTTCCTGGCGCTACCTCGGCCCGATCACCGCCTGCGTGATACCGGCGCTGCTGGTGGTGGCCAGGCGCCGCATCCTGTACATGTAGAAGGCTGTGTTTCCTCGGGGGGACGATCCCCCCAGACCCCCCCTGCTCTTGGGGGGAAACCTTTCCCCCCAAACCCCCTCGGCCCCCCAAACCCCCTCGGCCGGATAAGACTAGGCCCGGGTGGCCGAGGCGGCCCAGCAGGTTGATGTCCCAGACCATGATGGTGTAGCCGTCGTAGCGGTAGATCCGTTCCGGGTGGCCGAAGGTGCGCAGCGCCGCGGACTGCACCCAGGGCAGCGGAGCGGGGCCGCCGGCCACCACGAAGGTCGCGTCACGCAGCGACGGGTGGTAGTCGGTATCGTCGGTCTCCCACTCATACGGCACCAGTTCGCCGTCGGGGGCCACGGTCACCCCGCTGACCTGGACCCGGCCTCCGCTGGCCAGCGTGGTGCTGTTGGCCTCCCAGTAGCCGGCCAGCCCGTCGGTGAGCCCGTGCGCGACCAGCCAGCTGGCCAGCGGCTGGTTGGCGGGCGGGGCCGGAGGCTGCGCCGCGCCGTACGCGAGCGTGCCCAGGTAGCCAGCGGCGATCACCACCCCGAGCGCGGACAACACCCAGATTTCCGCTCTCCCGGCCGCCTGGACCATGTTCAGCAGCGGCTCGGCCAGCACCCGTCCGGCCAGGACCGCGCCCAGCGGAAGGACGGCGGCGATCTCGCGTGCGCCAAGGATGTCCAGCGCGTGCGAGCTGAACATGTAGGTGCCCACGTTGATCACGATGGCCACCGCGAACACGGATACCACCAGGTCCTGGAAGCGGTAGAGCCGACCGAGCGCGAGAATCAGGGCGCAGATGACCAGGATCGCCCCGACCAGGTGCAGCCAGACGAAGACGGCTTCGATCCCCGGCCGCGCGTTGTACACGTTCGCACCGAAGAGCTCGAGCACGGCCTGGAACGTCACCCAGGCTTGATGGTGCAGCGCGGCGACGGTCGTGCCCGACTCGACCGGCGCCTGCCGATATCCGCCCAGACCGGAGATGACCCGCGGGGCGGCCCAGCCCAGCCCGGCGGCCACCGCGGCCGCCCCGGCCAGGGACAGCTCGTACCACCGCGACGCCGGCCGCTCCCCGCGCCTGATCAGCCCCGGACAGGAACGTATGAGGACCACCAGGACCAGCGGCGCGATGCAGGTGAGCAGCACGATCGAGTCGCCGATCATGGTCCAGGTCATAAGGACGAAGACCGCGAGCGGTACGAGCCACCGCGCGGCCTTCCAGCGGTCGGGTGTAACACGGTCGATCACCAGCCAGGTCACCAGCACTGGCACGGCGGTCCCGGTGTGGTCCGGTGACAGGAGCAGGATCTGGGTGGCGCTGAGCTGGGGCGCGATCATGATGCCCGCGGCCAGCAGCGCGCGGGCCCAGCCCGCCCCGCCCCGGGACCGGCCCTTGGCCAGCAGCGCCGCCAGCAGCACGAGCAGCGTGTAGGTCATGGCCGCGCCGAGGTGGACCACCCGCGCCCCCAGCCCCAGGACGGACTCGATCAGCGCATACTGCGGGAGCTCGGTGGTGTAGAAGGTCACGTCCGCCACCCGCCAGTTGTGCAGCAGCAGGTTCCCGTGCAGCATGGCCTGGGCCTGCAGCACGATGCTCGCCCCGTCGGACGACAAAGCCACCGACTCGGACTGGCGCCAGTACAGGGTGAACAGGCCGGCCACCGCCAGCACGGCCACGGCGGGCCGCCAGGCCGCGCGTGCCCGCCTGCGCACGGTGCCCGGCGTGCGCACCGCGGCTTGGGTGGTCACAAGGGCCAAGACTACGGTCCGGCCAGACCAGGAGCGACCGGGGCGCGTCGAAGGCCGGCCGTGCCCCGGCGCGTTGAACCAGCGTTCAGATCGTGCCGTTCTTGACGGCCTCGTCGATCCAGGGGATGACCTCGCCCAGCATCTCGTCGAGCGTGGTGGCCGCCTCGAAGCCGAGGATCTTCTTGGCCTTCTCCGTGTCGGGGACGCGCCGCTGAACGTCGTATTCGAATGGGTTGTCGTGGACGAACCGCAGCGGGACCCCGTCCCCCTTGACCTTGCGCCAGATGGCCTCGGCCAGCTGCCGGACGGTCGTTCCTTCCGAGGTAGACAGGTTGAAGTCCTCGTTGAAGGCGTCCTCGTGCTCCATCGCGGTCACCACGCCGACGGCCAGGTCACCGCCGTAGGTGTAGTGCCGCACCTGGTCACCCGAGCCGAGGATGTGCAGCGGGTCCTGGCCCTTCAGCACCTTCTGCACCAGGTCGGGAACCACGTGGCTCATCGCGAGCCGGACGTTCCCGGACAGGATCTCCTGATCGCCCAGGGCCCGGCTCTCGCCGATGCCCACGCAGTTGAACGGCCGGAGCAGCGTGTACGGAAGGCCGTACTGGTCCCAGGCGGCCCGGGCGAAGTATTCCACGGCCAGCTTCTGGAACCCGTAGGACGACAGCGGCGGCGGTATCTGCCGCTGCTGCCCCTCGTAGGAGGGCCACTCGTCCGCGCTCTCGAACACCATCGACGAGGACAGGTAGGTCACCTTGCGCAGGTGGCCGTCCCGCCGCGCGGCGATGGCGGCGTCACAGGACGCCGCGATGATCCGCTCGTTCGTGGCGAGCAGGTCATAGGCGTAGGTGTGGAAGTACGAGATGCCCCCGATCATCGCCGCGCCCGCGATGAAGTGATCACAGTCGGCCAGCAGCTGGGTCATCAGCGCCACGTCCTGCGCGTCACCCTCGACGAGCCGGTAGTTCGGGTGATCGTCGTAGGACTTGCGCACCTTCCCGTATTTGGAGAAGTTGTCCAGCCCGACCACCGCGTACCCGCGTCGGAGCAGTTCCTCAACGACGTACCCGCCGATGAATCCCGCGGAGCCGCTGACCAGAACCTTCTGCATCAGTGTCCCTTCACTTCACTATTTCTTCCCGGTCTTCTCGCCGCGGGACCGGATCTGCTCGGCGGTCAGCCTCGGCCCGAATGCGAACCGGTACCAGCGCAGGTATCTCGGAATCCAGCTGGCCATCCGGAAGTTGGATACGCCGACCTGCCGGTCCAGCCAGATGGTGGGGATCTCCGCCACCGGCAGGCCCATCCGCTTGGCCTTGGCGGTCAGCTCGATGCCGATCTCGAAGCCGCCCCGCGAGTCGATGCCGACCTGCCGTACGAAGCTCGTGGAATATGCCTTGAACGAGTTAGTCGCGTCCCGTGTGCCGGTATGCGCGAGCAGCCGCAGCGACCGGCCCGCCGTCCGCGACATGAAACCCTTGAACACCGGCCCGCCGACCTGCTGACCGCCGGCCATGTACCGGGAGGCGGCGGCGACCGCCACCCCCCGGTCGACCAGCCGGGCCAGATCGTCGATCTGCCGCGGATCATCACAGCCGTCTGCCATCGTCACCACCGTGACCGGCGCGGCGGCGACGTCGATACCGAACCTGATCGCGTTGGCCGGCCCGGGCCCGTAGGTGTTCACCAGGCACCGGATACGCGGCTCCTTGAGTGCGTACTCCGCCACCACCGGGACCGTGGTGTCGTTCTCGTCGTCGACGACGACGAGAACCTCGCACTGCAGGCGGACCGATTCGAATAGCCGGTCAAGCACAGGCACGATCTGGTCGCCCTCGTTGTACGCGGGCACCACGATCGAGACCCGTGGTACCTCAGGGTTCACGATGTCTCCCGCTCGCCTGCAGACCAAGGCTCGCTCATACCCTGACACCCTGACCGAGCACGTTCCAGATGTCGGCGATCGGCTTGTCCGTCGCCAGCGCGCGGTACTCGGGGTGCGGCGCCCCGATCACCAGCAGGTCCGACCGGGATATCACCTCGTCCAGCGGCCGCAGCGCGGGATCCACGGTCACGTACGGGTCGGTGGTCAGCACCGCGCCGGCCTTGAACGCCAGGATCCGCTTGAGCTTGTACGACAGGCTCGACCTGATGTCGTCCGAGCCGCCCTTGAACGCCATACCCAGGACGCCCACCGTCATCGAGGCCAGGTCGTACTGCTGCTCAAGCCGGTGGACCACGTACAGAGGCAGCCCCTCGTTGATCGCCATCGCGGTGTGGCCGAGGGCAAAGTTGTTGTGGTTGAAGGCCGCGAGCTGCATCGTGTCCTTGAACAGGCAGGGGCCGGCCGCGAAACCCGCGGCCGGCATGTCCGCCGCCCGCGGGTAATCCGCCGCGAGCCCCTGGCGGATCCGCTCGAAGTCGAGGCCCCGGTCGTTCGCCATCATGTAGAGCTGGTTGGCGGTGGCGAACTTGATGTACCGCCACGTGTTGGTGAACAGCTTGGCCAGCTCGGCCTCTTCGGGGGACATCGGTACGAGCTTGCTGGTCAGCATCCCGAACAGCTTCGAGGCGCGCTCGAGCGCGACCGACGAGCGGGCGGAGACGATCTGCGGCAGCTCGAACAGCTCGGTCATCGCCTTGCCCTCGGCGATCCGCTCGGGGCAGAACGCGACCTCGATCTGGACGCCGAACCCGGCCACCATCTTCTCCACCAGGGCGGTCACGCCGGGGTAGACGGTACTGCGCAGGATCAGCAGCTGACCGTCCCGCAGGTACTCGGTGCAGCCGCCGAGCGCGTTCGGGATCGCGGCCTGGTCCGGGTTCAGGTGCTCGTCCACCGGCGTGCCGATCACCACCATCACGTGCTCGGCCGTGCTCACGATGGCCGGGTCGGTCGACGCCTCCAGCCGCCCGGCGGCCAGCACCCGCTGCAGGACCTCCTCCGCACCCGGCTCCGAGAACGGCAGCCGGCCCGCGTTCACCGTCTGGACGGCAGCCTCGCTGACGTCGTAGATGGCTACCCGGGCACCGCGGTCCGCGAAGGCGATGGCCAGCGGCAAGCCGACGTGGCCACAGCCGCCGATCACCACGACCTGGCGGTCAAACTGGCCAGATTTCGACGTACCCGTCATCGCATGCCTTCCGATTTGTCCCCTGCCGGGCCGCCCGGCACCCGCTTGACGCCCAACCTTACCGCGACCAGGTGCCGCGGGAGTTCCGTAACCGGCGTTCGCCCGGGCTCCGGGCCAGCCAGTGAGATGTACCAGGCTAGCCGGAACTGCCCCCGCTGCTACGCTCGGTCAACAGTAAGACGTCCGGCGGGCAGACGAGGAGTACACGATGGGTGGGTCCGAGGTGGAAACGCCCATCGCCGAACCCGGGACCACGCCAGCTTCGCACGCTCGGCCCGCCGCGCCCTGGCCGCGCCGCCTGGCCTGGCCGGGCGTGTTCGCCGCGGCAGGCCTGGCGCTATTCGCCGCCTACCTGCGGCAGGCGCAGACCGTTCCGGTTAATTCGGACGGAGGGTCGTTCGCGCTGCAGGCCTGGGACATCCTGCACGGCAACGTGCTGCTGCGGGGCTGGACCACCGCGGACCTGACGTTCTACACCACCGAGCTGCCGCAGTATGCGCTGGTGGAGCTGGCCCACGGGCTGAATGCCGATGTCGTGCACATTGCCGGGGCGATGAGCTATACGCTGCTGGTGCTCGGCGCGGCGCTGCTGGCCAGGGGACAGGCCACCGGGCGCGAGGGCGCGGTCCGGATGCTGATCGCCGGCGGGATCATGCTCGCGCCGTCGCTCGGGACGGGCACCGCCACGCTGCTGTCGAGCTCCGACCACACCGGCACCCAGGTCCCGTTGCTGGTGATCTGGCTGATCCTGGACCGGGCCCGGCCGCGTTGGTGGGTTCCGGTCCTGGTGGCAGTGCTGCTGGCCTGGGTGCAGGTCGGCGATCCGCTGGTCCTGTACGAGGGGGTCGTGCCGCTGGTGCTGGTCTGCGCGATCCGGATGTACCGGCGGCGCGGCTCGCTGCGGGAGAACTGGTATGAGCTGGCGCTCGCAGGCGGGGCGATCCTCTCGGCCGGCGCCGCATCGCTCGCGCTCAAGCTGATCCACCAGCTCGGTGGGTTCGTTGTCCGGCCGCCGAGCACGGCGTTGGCGCACATCGGCCACCTGCCGTCCAACGTGTGGGTCGCGGTGCAGAGCGTGCTGGTGCTGTTCGGCGCGGATTTCTCTGGCGAGCGGAACGGCGCGCACATCGGCATTGCGCTGGTGCACCTAGCCGGGGTCGTGCTGGCGGCGTGGGCGGCCGGACGGGCCCTGCGCCGGTTCGGCACCCAGGACCTAGTCGTGCAGGTGCTTACCGTGACGCTGATCGTGATGCTGGCGGCCTATGTGCTGCGGGGGAACCCGAACGTGGCCGGCAGTGCGCACGAGATCGCCGGGGTGCTGCCGATCGGAGCGGTGCTGGCGGGCCGGCTCCTGGCCGGGACGCTAGCCCGCGGCCGGCTGCTCATCCCGGCGCTGGCGCTGGTCCTGGCTTGCTACGCCGGGATCGAAGTGCACAACACCGTCCAGCAGCGTCCGTCCGATCCCAACGCGCAGGTCGCGGCCTGGCTGCAGGCCCATCACCTCAGTTACGGGCTGGGCGACTACTGGAACGCCAGCGCCATTACGCTGGACAGCGGTAACCAGGTCCAGGTCAGGTACGTCAGCCGGGTTGGCGACAAGCTCATGGTCCGGCCCTGGGAGACAAAGAACTCCTGGTTTGACCCGGCCCAGCACGACGCCACCTTCCTCGTGACCCCAGGGCCGGCTAACGTGTGCTCGCCCGGCACCCCGGCCGGATGGCAGGCCGTCGCCCGGGCCACATTCGGCCCGCCGTCGGCCACCTACCACGTGGACGGCTTCTTCGTCCTCGTCTGGGACGAGAACCTGCTGAGCCGGCTCACCACAGGGCCGATGCACGGGCCGATTCAGTGCTGAAGAACAACTTGAGGCCCGCATCCCGCGGGGCCCACTAGGCTGCCGTCATGACGCACGAGCGGGTGGCCGACCGGCAGGAGCAGCCGGCCGGCCGGCCTACGCGGACGGGGCGGCTGCGGGCCGCTGCCGGGCGCCCGTGGGCACGGGAACTGGCGGTGCTGGCCGCGTTCCTGGCCGCCGGGGTCGCGGCGACCTGGCCGCTGGCGACCTACATCACCGGCAGGCTGCCCGCCACCAGGGATGCGGGCATTTACGTCTGGGACTTGTGGTGGGTCGCGCACCAGATCATCCACCTGCACAACCCGTGGTCCACCACCTATATGGCCGCGCCCGTCGGCCTCCAGCTGGCGTATCACACGCTGGTGCCGCTGCTCGGCGTGGTGATGATGCCCGTCACGCTGGCCTTCGGCCCGTCGGCCGCCTACAACCTGCTGCTCATCGTCCTGCCGGGGCTGTCCTGCTATGCCATGTACCGGGCCGCCCGGCTGTGGCTGCCGACCCGGACTGGCGCGATCGCGGCCGGCGCGTTCTTCGGCCTGTCGGGCATGCTGACCTACCAGGACTGGTACCACATCAATATCGCGTACGGCACGGCGTTCCTGCCGGTGACGCTGGAGGCGGCCGTCCGGCTGCGCCGCCGCCCCACGCTCGGCCAGGGCGTAATCCTGGGCGTGGTACTGGCCGGCTGCCTGCTGGTCAATCAGGAATCAGCGGTGATGGCCCTGATCCTGGCCGGCCTGGTACTGCTTCCCTGGCTGGCCTGCTCACGTACCCTGGAGGTGGCCCTGACCCGGCTCAGGGCCCTGGCCGCCGCCGGGGCGGCATGCGTCGTGGTCGGCAGCCCCCAGCTGGTCGCGATGATCCAGCAGACCCGCGCGGGCGGGACCACCTCGATGCCGACGTGGCTCGGCTACACGACGTGGGTGGCTAACGCGAAGGACCTGTTCGCGCCGTCACCCCGGCTGGCCAATGATCCCGGGCTGGCCGGCCTGGGCCACATTTTCTACTGGCAGACATATCTGGAGAACCTGAACACGTTCGGAGTGGTGCTGAGCGTGCTCGCGGTGCTGGGCCTGATCGTCAGCTGGCGGCGGCGCAGCGCCTGGCTGCTCACGCTGCTGTGGCTGGGCGGCGCCGTGCTCGCGCTCGGTCCGGTGCTGAAGGCCGGCCGGCATACCTATGTGCCGCTGGCCCAGTACTGGCACGGCGTGCGGGTATCGCTGCTGATGCCGTACACCTGGTTCATCCGGGTACCCGGGCTGTCCATCTTCCGCGAGGCCGACCGGATGGCCCTACTCGGGCTGGTCGGCGCGGCCTTGCTCGCCGGGGCGGCCGTGGACTGGCTGGCCCGGCGCAGATTGTGGCCGGTGATCGCCGTGGTGGCGGTGCTCGGGGCGCTGGAGGCGGGCTGGCCGGGAAGCCCCGCCGGCGTTCCGTCCATGCCCACCACCCTGGCGGCGCTGGACCGCCCGATTGCCGCCGACCACTCCAACTCGATCGTCGTGGATGTGCCGTTCGGCTGCTATGTCGTCCCGCAATGGGGCGAGAACCCGGACGCCCAGGCCGTACTGATGGCTACCGAAGACGGCCATCCCCGGGCGTTCTGCTATTCGTCCTGGGTGCCGACGAAGACGCTCGCGACGCTGCAGAGCCATCCGTTCTACTGGCAGCTCAACAAGGCCCAGCACGGCTACGCCAGAACCCCGGCCCAGATCGCGGCGGCCCGGACAGACCTGCGGACACTGCACGTCGGCTGGCTGCTCGTGTGGCAGCCGAATCCCAGCCGCGCCTTGTCCCAGTACCTGTCCGGAACCGGGTTCAGGTTCGCCTACCGGGCGGACGGGGTTTCGGTCTACCGGCCTTCCGGAGCCTCCGGGTCCTCCGCGTCCGGGTAGCAGGCACGTCCGTCACCCGGAGCCATCCGGCTCCGCGCCGGTCAGGGACCGGAGCAGCCGGTTAGGGACCGGAGCGTGGCCACCGGGACTCCCGGTGGCGCGCTGCGGCCGGGTTCAACGGTCCGGGTCGTGCTTGCCCCGCCGCCGTGCCGCCTGCGGGTGCCGTCGTCCCGCGGCCCCCAGTAGTACACCAGCGCCCCATTTGCGCGGAGTATCCGGCTTTCGCGGAGGATCCGCCGGCAGCTATAGCTTGCGATTTAACCTTTAGGCTTGGTCTTGGCTCGGCGTTTTGTTCGGTGTTTTCCTATGGGGTGGCGTTTGCCGACGTCGTGGTGGGGTGCTTTGTGCTGGTTGGCGGAGCCTTTGGGGCGTCCGGGGCCGGGTGTGCAGGGTTTCGGCGGGGCTGCGGGAGTGCCGAGTGTGTCGCGGACGGCGCGGAATCCCCGCCGGACCCGGGCCGGGGTCATGGTGCCGGGCGGCTGCGGCTTGTGCCAGGGCAGGCGGTGGTCGGCGGTGATGGCGGCGGCGAGCCGCAGCTGGGTGCAGGCGGTGATGATCAGCCAGGTCCACCGGTCGGCGGCGGCCGGGTCGCGCAGTTTGGGGGTGTCCCAGCCGAGGGTCTGCTTGAAGAACCGGATCTTTCTCCGGGGGTCAGCCCTGGCGCCGATGGTGACTGTCTCACGTTTGCGCAGTTCAGAGGCTGATATTGGAACCTTATCGGGTGCCACAGGTGTGGTGCAAGGACGACACGCGGCGTGTCAGCTTCGGCGTGCCGTGGCGTTGAGCTGGCTGAT
>Ga0208324_1001000_pt1 | contig 11296 bp, 8 predicted proteins | sample Sb_taG_2_FD_187707 | JGI IMG/M metagenome (GOLD analysis project Ga0208324, IMG submission 187707) | Peat soil microbial communities from Weissenstadt, Germany - Sb_50d_5_LS metaG (SPAdes) (version 2) | ecosystem: Environmental > Terrestrial > Soil > Wetlands > Peat | place: Germany: Weissenstadt... | reverse complement strand
CGGCGAGCTGGCCGCCGCGGCCGGCGAGGACCGGCTGCTCGCGATCGCGCAGCCGATCTTGACCCAGCTCAGGGACATCACCGGGGAAAGTGCTCAGCTGTACCGGCCGCACGCCGACACGCGCATCTGCGTGGCCGCGGCCGAGCGGACCAGCGGGCTCCGGGACACCGTCCCGGTCGGCGCCGCGCTGCCGATGACCGCCGGCTCGGCCGCGCAGGTCCTGCTCGCCTGGGAGGAAGGCGGGCGCATGCACCGCGGGCTGCGCGGCGCCAAGTTCACCGCGACCACGCTGGCCCAGGTCCGCAGGCGCGGCTGGGCCGCCACCGCGGCCGAGCGCGAGCCCGGCGTCGCGTCGGTGTCCGCCCCGGTGCGCGGGCCCGGCGGCCGGGTCCTGGCCGCGGTCTCGGTGTCCGGCCCGATCGAGCGCCTGACCAGGTCACCGGGGCGGATGCACGCCGCGGCCGTGGTGGCGGCCGGGGACAAGATCAGCACGCTGCTGCGCGCCGAGACCTGAGCGAGCTCAAGGGGCGCGGCGCCGCCTGGACATCCCCCGCCAGCCGAAGGGCGCGGTGCCGACTGGACTCCCCCGCGAGCCGAAGGGCGCGGTGCCGACTGGACTCCCCCGCGAGCCGAAGGGCGCGGTGCCGACTGGACTCCCCCGCGAGCCGAAGGGGCGCCGGCGCTGCCTGGACAGAGGAGCGACGAAGGAGCGACGAGGGAAGGCAGCGCCTAAAAAGGCCCCCCGGAGGCGAGCGGGAAAGCAGAGTAACCTCCAATAGCCGCAGGCTGACGCCGGATGGGACTTTGGGCCCGGCCAGGCTACGGCCCAAGGCCCTTACCGGTCTGGGCCATCATGGATATCGTCAGATTCCGGCTGAACCCGCAGAACCGGAGAAACGGATACGAGGTCGCGCGCATGAAGGCAGCTGTCGTCAAGGAGACCTCGCCGGGTGAGCGCCGCGTCGCCCTAGTGCCTGAGGCGATCGCCAGGCTACGTCCGGCCGGGATCGACGTGCTGGTGGAGAGCGGGGCGGGCGACGGCGCTTGGCTGTCCGACGCGGCCTACGCCGACGCGGGCGCGTCGATCGTCAGCGCCGCCGAGATCTACCGGACCGCCGACGTGATCCTGACCGTCACCAGGCCCTCGGCCGAGGCGGTGAGCGAGCTAAGGGCGGGCCAGGCGGTCATCGGCATGCTGGCCCCGCTGACCGACCCCGAGCTGGCCGCCACGCTGGCCGCCCGGGGAGTGACCGCGATCAGCCTGGACGGGCTGCCGCGCACACTGTCCCGGGCCCAGCCGATGGACGCGCTCAGCTCCCAGTCGAACGTGGCCGGCTACAAGGCCGCCCTGGTCGCCGCCGCCGCGTTCGGCAGGTTCTTCCCGATGCTGATCACGGCGGCGGGGACCGCCCGGCCCGCCAAGGTGCTGGTGCTCGGCGCCGGCGTGGCCGGCTTGCAGGCCATCGGCACCGCGAGGCGCCTGGGCGCGGTGGTAAGCGGCTACGACGTCAGGCCCGCCTCGAAAGGCGAGGTGGAGTCGCTCGGAGCCACGTTCGTCGAGCTGACCTCCGTCGAAGCGGGGGCCGGCGAGGGTGGTTACGCCCGCGAGTTGACCGCCGAAGAGCGCCAGGCCCAGCAGGAGGAGCTAACCGGCCATATCGCCAGGCACGACGTGGTGATCACGACCGCGCAGGTGCCCGGCCGCAGGCCGCCGCTGCTGGTGACCGAGGACGCGCTCAAGGCGATGTCCCCCGGGTCCGTCATCGTGGACATGGGCGCCAGCGCGCTCGGCGGCAACGTGACCGGATCTAGGTCCGGTGAGACGGTCGTCACCGGAAACGGGGTCACGATCGTGGGCGCGGACAATCTGCCCGCCACCGTGCCGACGGCGGCCTCGAACGCCTACTCGCGGAACATCTCCGCGTTGCTCCTGCACATGACGAAGGACGGCGCGCTGGCCATCGATACCAACGACGAAATCCAGGCCGGAGTGGTGATCGCACATGACGGCAAGGTCGTGCACGAAGGCGTCGCCAGCCTGCTCGGCCCGCAAACCAAGGGAGACGCCGATGTCGACGGCACTCGTAACTGACCTGACCATCTTCGTGCTCGCGCTGCTCGTCGGCATCGAGGTCATCGGGAAGGTGCCGGCCACGCTGCATACGCCGCTGATGTCGGCGACCAACTCCATCCACGGCATCGTCCTCATGGGCGCCCTGCTGATCGGGGTGACGGCGGACAACGTCGTCGGCTACATCCTCGCGTTCATCGCCTCGTTCTTCGCCGCCGCCAACGTGGTGGGCGGCTACGTCGTGACCGAGCGGATGCTGAAGATGTTCCGCAAGAAGGTACCGCAGGTGAGCCAGGAAAGCCTGGAATCACTCGACGGTCACAAGGGCCTTAAGGGCCTGGCGGGCAAAGTAGGCATAGGCAGGGCCCAGTCAGGGGCACAGTCAGGGGCCCAGTCAGAGGCACAGTCATGAGCGGGTTCACCGGCAACATCCAGCTCGTCTACGTGCTGGCCGCGGCATGCTTCGTGATCGGCCTGCATCTGATGAACAGCCCGGCGACCGCGCGCCGCGGCAACCAGGTGTCCATGATCGGCATGGTGATCGCCGGCGTGGCCACGCTCGTCCTGATGATCCATTACGGCACGGTCACGGCGACCGGCTGGATCGTGCTGATCTCCGGTGCGCTGATCGGCTCGGCCGTGGGCCTGTACGCCGCCCAGACGATCCAGATGACGGCGATGCCGCAGCTGGTGTCGATGTTCAACTCGGTCGGCGGCGGCGCCGCCGCGCTGGTGGCGATCTACGGCTACTACGAGGCTGAGTCCCGCGTGGGTGGCGTGCTCGGCACCACCACGGTGTTCACGGTGCTCGACGTGATCATCGGCTCGGTGACGTTCTCTGGGTCGATCATCGCGGCCGGCAAGCTGCAGGGCCTGGTGCCAGGCCAGCCGATCATCTTCAAGGGCAGCCGCCTGCTCAACCTGGTCCTCGCGGTGGTCGCGATCGGCACGGCCGCGTTCATGCTCACCACCGCCAGCCTGCTGGCGCTGCTGATCGTGGTGCTGGCGTCGCTGGGGTTCGGGGTGATGATGGTGCTGCCGATCGGCGGCGCGGACATGCCGGTGGTGATCTCGCTGCTGAACGCGTTCACCGGCACCGCGGTGGCGATGGCCGGGTTCGTCATCGGGAACTGGGCGCTGATCATCGCCGGCGCGCTGGTGGGCGCGTCCGGTGGCATCTTGACCAAGCTGATGGCCGACGCGATGAACCGGTCGCTGACCAACATCATCGTGGGCGGGTTCGGCACCGGGGACAGCGCCGTCGCCATCGGCGGGCCGGTAGACGCCCAGGTCCGCTCGATCGCGGCCGACGACGCGGCGATCCAGCTCGCGTACGCGTCCAAGGTGATCATCGTGCCGGGCTACGGCCTGGCCGCCGCCCAGGCCCAGCACGGCGTGGCCGAGCTGGGCAAGGTCCTGGAGGATCACGGCATCGAGGTCAGCTACGCGATCCACCCGGTGGCGGGCCGGATGCCCGGCCACATGAACGTCCTGCTGGCCGAGGCGAACGTGCCGTACCCGCAGCTGGTGGAGATGGATGACATCAACTCGGAGTTCGCCCGCACCGACGTGGCCCTGGTCATCGGCGCGAACGACGTGACCAACCCGGCGGCCCGCCGCCCCGGTAACGAGATCTCAGGCATGCCGATCCTGGATGTGGACCAGGCCAAGTCCATCATCGTGATCAAGCGCTCGATGGGACACGGCTACGCCGGCCTGGAAAACGAGCTGTACTACGATCCCAAGACCAGCATGTACTTTGCCGACGCCAAGAAGGCGATGACCGAGCTAACCTCCGCCGTCAAGACCCTCGTCGGCTAGCCCGGGGCTGGAGGGCCAGGGATACGGCTCGGCTGACCCCCGCAGGGGGTCCAAGGGGGTCTGGGGGATGGGTCCCCCCAGTGGGGGGTCCGGGGGCGGATGAAATCCCCCCTGGAGCGGAGGGTTCCGGGGGGTCGTCCCCCTCAGATAAGGCGTTAGGGTTCGGAAAAGATGTTCCAAACCCACGTCGGAGGTCGGTCGTGACGGAGCGCACCAAGATCACACTGGATGAGTCCGAGATCCCCCGCCAGTGGTACAACGTGATCCCCGACCTGCCCGCGCCACCGCCCCCGCCGCTGCACCCGGGGACGCTCCAGCCGGTGGGCCCGGAAGACCTCGCGCCGCTGTTCCCGATGGAGCTCATCCGCCAGGAAGTGGCCACCGACTCCTACATCGACATCCCGGCCGACGTGCTCGACGTCTACCGGCTGTGGCGGCCCACCCCGCTGTACCGCGCGCACCGGCTGGAAAAGGCGCTGAACACCCCGGCGCGGATCTACTACAAGTACGAGGGCGTGTCCCCGGCCGGGTCGCACAAGCCGAACACCGCGGTCCCGCAGGCGTATTACAACGCGGCCGAGGGCACCAAGCGGCTCACCACCGAGACCGGGGCCGGCCAGTGGGGCAGCGCGCTGGCCTTCGCCTGCGCCCAGTACGGCATCGACTGCGAGATCTGGATGGTCCGCGCCTCCTACGACCAGAAGCCGTACCGGCGCACGATGATGGAGACCTGGGGTGCCACCGTGCACGCCAGCCCGTCCCGGGCCACCAAGGCGGGCGCGGACGTGCTCGCCGCCGACCCGGACTCGCCGGGCAGCCTGGGCATCGCGATCAGCGAGGCGGTCGAGGCGGCCGGGGGTAGCGCCGACACCAGGTACGCGCTCGGCAGCGTGCTCAACCACGTGCTGATGCACCAGACGGTGATCGGCCAGGAGGCGCTCAAGCAGTTCGCCGCGTTCGGCGAGTCCATGCCGGACCTGATCGTCGGCTGCACCGGCGGCGGCTCCAACTTCGCCGGGCTGTTCCTGCCGTTCCTGCGGGAGAAGCTGGCCGGCCGGGCCAATTCGGTCTTCCGCGCGGTCGAGCCCACGGCCGCCCCGTCGTTCACCCGCGGGGTGTACGCGTACGACTTCGGCGACACGGCCGGGTTCACCCCGCTGCTTAAGATGCACACGCTGGGCCACGACTTCATCCCGGACCCGGTGCACGCGGGCGGGCTGCGCTACCACGGCATGTCGCCGCTGCTGTCGCACGCCTACGAACTCGGCCTGTTCGAGGCGGTCGCCAAGCCGCAGCGGGAGTGCTTCGCCGCCGCGCTGACCTTCGCACGGGCGGAGGGGATCATCCCGGCCCCGGAACCGTCGCACGCACTCGCGGCCGTCGTCGAGGAGGCCAAGCGCTGCACCGAATCCGGCGAGTCCAAGGTGATCCTCACCGCGCTGTGCGGCCACGGCCACTTCGACATGGGCGCCTACGAGCGCTACCTGTCCGGCGAGATGGTCGACTACGACCTGTCCCAAGAGCGCATCGACAAGGCCCTGGCCCGGCTGCCCGCCGTGGGCTGAACCGCACGCTGGCATGATCGTGTGCCAGAGGGCGCCGGAAATGACGCTCTCCGGCACACGATCGTGGGACGGAGAGCCGGGGCGGGTGCCTGGGTCGTTCGGGATAAAGATTTACGGCGGGACCGGACGGCGACGGCCAGGGTGTCCAGGACGGCAGCGGTGGTCTCGAAGTCCATGCACGCGTCGGTGACGCTCTGCCCGTAGGTGAGCGTCTCCGGGGGGCCGGGTTCCTGCTTGCCCTCCTCCAGGAAGCTCTCCAGCATCACGCCGGTCATGCCGCGCTCCCCGGCCGCCACCTGCTCCGCGATCGAGGCGGCCACCACCGGCTGGCGGCGGTGGTCCTTGCCGCTGTTGCCGTGGCTCGCGTCCACCATCAGCCGGCGCGGCAGCCCGGCCGCCGCGATCAGGTCCAGCGCCTTGGCGGTGTGGCTGGCCTCGTAGTTCGGGCCGGTCCGGCCGCCGCGCAGGATCACGTGCGTATCCGGGTTGCCCGCCGTGGTCACCACCGCGGCGACGCCGTTATGGGTGACGCCGAAGAACGTGTGCCCGGCGGCCGACGCCCGGCACGCGTCCACCGCCACCTGGACGTCGCCGTCCGTGCCGTTCTTGAACCCGACCGGCATCGACAGGCCGGAGGCGAGCTGGCGGTGGACCTGGCTCTCCGTGGTGCGCGCGCCGATCGCGCCCCAGGTCACCGTGTCCGCGATGTACTGCGGCGTGATCGGGTCGAGCCATTCGCAGCCCACCGGCAGGCCGAGGGAGACGATGTCGAGCAGCAGCCGCCGGGCCGTGCGCAGGCCGCGGTGCACCTCGTGGCCGCCGTCCATGCCGGGATCATTGATCAGGCCCTTCCAGCCGGTCACCGTGCGCGGTTTCTCGAAGTACACCCGCATCACGATCAGCAGGTCGGCGTGGCTGGCTTCCCGTACCGCCTTCAGGCGGCGCGCGTAGTCCAGCGCGGCCACCGGGTCGTGCACCGAGCACGGCCCGGCGATCACCAGCAGCCGGTCACCGGAGCCGTCGAGCACGGCGCGGACCTCGGCGCGGCTCTGCTCCACGGTGGCCGTGGCCGCGTCGCTCAGCGGCAGCTCGTCGAGCAGGGCCGCAGGAGAAAACAGCGGCTCGTAGCCGGTGATTCGGGTATCACTGGTGCGCGTCATCGGGGGCGTCTCCCTCCCGGGCGGGCGGCTGCCCGGGCCCGGGAGCCAGCACACCCCATAGCGATACAGGGCTGTCTGTCGCGTTACTGGCTCCAGGCGGTGATAAGCGCAGGCGCGAACGCCTGGCTCCGCCTGGAGCCAGGGTAAAGCGCTGATACCGCCGTGACACCCGACCGATGGTACACCCCAGCGGCCGCAGGCGGTCATGCGGGCGCGAGCCAGCGAGTTCTTGGCGTGGACACACATTCCGCCTAACTAGTTCTCAGACTGAAGGACCACGCTGGTCAGACGCGCGTCAGCATCGCCGCTTTCCGGCGTGCGCGGCAACGCAACGCCCGGGGCCAAGGCCGGGGCCATCCAGCGACACCAGGGAGGCAGCTGCCTTGGCACGCCTGCTGATCACGCCGGGCACCGCGGAACCCGCGGCGCCGGACGCCAGCGAGGCACGGCCGGGCCTGCGGCGCGCGAGCCGGCGGTGGGTCGTGCTGCTGGTGGCGGGCTGGCTGTGCCAGGCGGGGCTGCGCGCGTGGTTCGGCCGCATGCAGGTCATGCCGCTGGCCAATCCGGACGAGACCGCGTACCTGATCGCGGCGCGGGTGCTGGCCGGCGGGCCAGGCGCCAACCTGTCCGGCTCGACCCTGTACCCGGGCGGCTACCCGCTGCTGATCACGCCGGTGTACTGGTTCACGAGCAACCCCGCCACCGTCTACCACGCCGTGCTGATGATCAACGCGGCGATCAGCGCGGCCATACTGCCGCTGGGTTACCTGGCCTGCCGCCGGCTCGGGCTAGACCGCCCGGCCGCGTACGGCGTGGCCACGGTGGCCGCCCTGGTACCCGCCGGGTTCTTCTACAGCCAGTACGCGATGACCGACGCCGTCTTCCCGGTGATCACCCTGGCCTGGCTGCTGGCCACGCACAGCTGGCTGACCGCGTCCTCCGCCCGGGGCCGGTACGCGGCGGCGGCCGGTTCGGCGCTGCTGGCCGGATTCGCCTACATGGTCCACTCGCGGGGGCTGGTGCTGCTGGCCGGCTACGCCGCCGTCGGCGCGTTCATCGCCTGGCGCCGGCCCGCCGCCCGCGGCAGCGTGGCCGCGGCCGCGCTGATCGCGCTGGGTGTCGCGGGCGCGGCCTGGGGCCTGAACCACTACCTCGCCTCGGCCATCTACCCGGAGGGCGCCCGCAGCCTGTCCGGTCAGATGGCGAGCCGCCTGCACAGCGTCCAGGGCACGATGCACGCGCTGGAGATGGCGGCCGGCCAGCTGTGGCGGCTCGTGCTCGACAGCTGGGGCATCGCCGGGATCGGCCTGGTGGCCGCGCTGGCCGTCATCGCGCGCCGCGGCGTCCGGACCGACCTGCGGATCATGGCCGCGCTCGCGGTGGCGGTCACCGCCGCCATCGCCTGCACCGCGCCGGCCGCGCTCCCCTCGGACCAATCGCAGACCTGGGCGTCCGGGCGCTACCTCGACGGCATGATCATCACGTTCTTCCTGGCCGGCGCGGTGGTGCTGCTACGGGCGGGTTGGCGGCCCATCCTCGGCTGTGCTCTCTGCACCGTGGTCTCGTTCGTCGTGGCCGCCGTGACAGTGGCCACCTACGCGGGATCGTCGCTGCCGACGTCCGGGTTCGGGTCGGCGTTCAACTTCGCCGAGCCCGCCGTGCTGACGCAGAACTGGACCCAGGCCAGCGTGCTGCTGGCCAGCGCGGTGACGCTGGGCCTGCTCGCCTGCTGGGTGGCCTTCGCGCTCGCCGCGCGCCGCTGGCGGGCTGTTATCCCGGTCTTCGGGGCCTGCGTGGCCGCCGTGAGCCTGGTGGCCGTGGCCCAGATGACCAGCCAGGTCTCGCAGGCCTCGACCGTGCAGGCGCAGGCGGTCAACGTGCCGGTGAGCGCCAGCGGGGTTCGGCCGGGCGAGCAGGTCGCCGTCTCCTCCGACCTCGGCTGGCAGGCCTGGGTGCCGCTGGCATACCAGGTTTCCTGGACGGAGCTCCAGTTCTTCGACCCGGCCAGCCAGTCGCCCCCGGCCGGCGTGACGGTGGTCGAGATGCCATGGCCGGACGGCCAGTCCGCCCAGCCCGCCCAGCCCGCGCAGGCCAGCTGGCCGCACGCCCCGGCCGGCTGGCGGGTCGTCGCCTCCAACCAGGCCGGCGGCTGGGTCCTCTGGCGGAAGGCCTTACGGGGGCGGGTTCGCCACCCGGCCAGCTGTGGCTGCTCTGGCGCCAGCGGAAGCCGCCGGGCTCTGCACCTGCCCTCAACTAGCATGAGAACGGACTCACCGGATTCCGGGATCGGAGGTTGACCAGCGTGGCCGGGGCATGCGAGCACGGCGCGGAATGCCACGACGGGACCGAGCCCTCGATGGCGTCGGCACCCGAGGCGTCCCGGGCCTGGCTGCTGATCGAGCACCCGGGGCCGTGGCCGCACGAGGCCGCCGACGCCGCGCTGCCCGCGCCGCTGCGCGCCCTGGTCTCCGCCGCCGTGGCGCTGGGCATCCGGGTCCAGATGATCCGAAGGCCGGGCCGGCGCCAGGTGGGCGACGTGCGCCGCGTCTTCGCCGGCTGGACCGCGGGCCACGAGCCCTGGCTGAGGCTCGGTTCGGTGTCCGCGACCGCGCCGGACCTGACCGAACGCGACCTGAAGGAGCTGGCGGCAGGCACGCCGCCGTCGTTCGGGTCCCCGGCGCCCGAGCCGGTGTTCCTGGTCTGCACGCATGCCAAGCGCAGCGCCTGCTGCGCGCGGTTCGGCGTGCCGCTCGCGCAGGCGCTCGCCCAGCGGCATCCCGGGCAGGTCTGGGAGACGACGCACGTGGGCGGGCACCGGTTCGCCGCCAACCTGGTGATCTTGCCGCACGGCCTGTACTACGGCCCGGTCGGGCTCGACGCGGCCGCCGCCGCGATCGCCGCGTACCAGCGGGGCGCGGTCGTGCCGGGACGCTACCGGGGCCGGGCGGGCCAGCCGAAGCCGACCCAGGAGACCGAGCACGCCCGGCTGACTCGCGGCGGGTCGCTGCCGCTCACGACCCTGGCGTAACTGGGATGGCGTGGCTGGGCTGGCTTAACCGGGCTGGCTTAACCGGGCTGGCTTAACCGGGCTGGCGCTCCGAACGTGAAGCGGGGCTCGTTGGGGGTGAGGAGCGCGGCCGACGGGGTGACCGACCAGACGGCGCCGAGTTCCGCGGTCAGGGTGGCGGTGAGCTCGCGGACGTCGGACGCGGCCTCCTCGTGCAGCGCCTCGGCCACGATCAGTACGGCGGCGGTGGAGTCCCGGACGGCGGAAAGGCCGCTCTGCCGGTTCGTCCAGCGCCGGGCGTGCGCCCGCCCGGCCTGGTCGGCGAAGATCACCTCGCCGGGCGCGGGGTGCTCGGTATCTCCGCCGAACGTCAGGTAGTCCTCGTCGCCGACCGCGTACCGCACCTCGAGCGGCCAGGCGACCCTTGCGGCGTCGAAGACCGCGACCGGGGTGGCGAAGGCCAGCGAGACGGCGTTGCACAGGTCGACCAGCGGGTGGAGCCGCGGCAGGCTCCCCTCCTTGCGGAAGCGGCGCAGCAGCGATTCCGACGCGCAACGGTTCAGACCCATCTGGGCGAAGGTGCGCCGCCACGCCTGGATCTCCGGCAGCTCGCCCTCCGGGCCGTCCGCCAGCCGCGCCTTGGCCACGGCGGCGAACCTGTCCACCCGAGCCTCGACCTCGGCTTGGCTGGTGATGCCGTCGGCGTACAGGACGGCAGGGACCAGGGCGGGAAAGTCACGCCAGATTTCGCCGGAATGCCGAAAGTGCATCAGCCCTTCCCTTCCCGAAAGCCGAACGCCAAGCCTACGGCGACGACCGCGATGCCGGCCCAGACCAGCGGCCTGGGCGCCGCGCCGCCGAGCAGGACCCCGGTGGCCGCCGCGGCGACCGGGGCGATGCCGGTGAGCAGGCCGGCCCGGCTGGCCCCCAGCCGCCGGACACTGGAATACCACAAGACGAAGGCCGCCGCCGTGACCGCGACGGCGAGGTAGCCGACGGCGAGCCAGTCCGGCCGGCTCAGCCGCGTCACCGCGGCCGGTCCTTCCCGCGCCACCGCCAGCACGGCGAACATCGCCGTGGCGAGCCAGGTCGCGTGCACCGACACCCCCCACGGGCCGTGCCGGCCGAGAACCGGTATGGCCAGCAGGGTGAACGCGGCTTCGCAGCCGAAGACCACGGCGGCCCAGGCCACGCCGATGGCATCGGTGCGGCCGAGCCCCTGGACCAGGCCGGCGCCGCAGGTCACCACCAGGGCGGCGGCCACCAGGGACGAGCGCGGCCGGGATCCCTCGAGCAGCGGCCCGATCACCGCGAGCAGCGCGGGGACGCAGGCCACGGCCACGCCGAGGACGGCGGGTTCGGCGTGCCTGGACCCCTCCACCAGCGCCAGGTTGAACACCACCAGGCCGGTCACGGCGATACCGCAGAGCCACAGCCACTCCGCGCCGCGCGGCCTGCTCAGGCGACGGCCGGTGAGGCGGGCGAGCACGACGAGGATCAGGCAGGCCCCGCCGTACCGCACCGCCTCGGCGGTGAAGACCGGCGCCCCGGCGAGCACCGAGGAGACCGCGACGCTGCCGCCCACGCAGACCATGGCCGTGGCCCCGGCGGCCACGCCGAGCGTGGCGGCCCGGCGTGGCGTGGCGGCCCGGCGTGGCGTGGCGGCCCGGCG
>Ga0208324_1000999_pt1 | contig 11303 bp, 11 predicted proteins | sample Sb_taG_2_FD_187707 | JGI IMG/M metagenome (GOLD analysis project Ga0208324, IMG submission 187707) | Peat soil microbial communities from Weissenstadt, Germany - Sb_50d_5_LS metaG (SPAdes) (version 2) | ecosystem: Environmental > Terrestrial > Soil > Wetlands > Peat | place: Germany... | reverse complement strand
GCCCTCACTCTCCCACCCGAACGCCCGCACAGCCGCATCCACGCGGCGGCAGCGACCCCACCCGCCGCGACCCGCACCGTGGCCATTTTCACGCTCGCGCGACCATCCCCCGGATGCGATGGCTTGTGGGATTTGTGTGGGGCTGTAACCTCGGCCCGGACTGTGCGCATCCACCTCTGGGCGTAAGCGTTCGCCGAAGGACTCTGCGGCGGGATCTTCGCCACCGTGATCCCCGCAGCCGCCAGCACCGCGTCGAACGCGCCGGTGAACTGTCCGGCCCGGGAACTGCCGCCAGGTCGTCCGGGTGCGCTGCGGTGCGGGCGGGATCCGCAGCCGCTGCAGGACCCGCCGCACCGTGGAGGCTCCGACGCCGATGCCCAGGCCGGGCAGCTCGCCCTGGATCCGCTTGTAGCCCCAGCCTGGGCCCTTCCTATGCCGTCCCCACCATAGCGGCAGGGGCTGGAGGGCCGCCTAGTCAAGCTCGCCATGCGGCGTCGAGGGGAGCTATTGAGCATTGTGTACCTTGCCGGGATAAAGCTGGCAGGCAGCCTGCCAGCGGGTCGCGGACCCGGCGCCTCGGCTCTTACTACCGGTGCTTCCCGTCAGACGACCCGCTGATCTTGGAGCGCCTGGCGACATGGCTGGCCAACCAACCGAACACTTTGCGGGGACGCTCGACTTTGCCTACGCTCTCCTCCTGCTGGCCGAGGCGTGCGGCACCATGCGTCACATCCGCGGCCACATCCAGGTCCGCTGGTACCCGCCACGTTCGTATGTAGTAGAGCAGGGCGAAGCGGCCGCTGAGTTGTTCTTGATCTTGTCGGGTAAAGCAGAGGTGTGGCAAGAGAGCAACAACGGCCACCGCGAGCAGCTCAGCCGACTCGGGGTGGGGGAGTTCTTCGGTGAGCTCGGCATCGCCAGGAACCGGCGCCGCAACGCCGACGTGATTGCCGTCGCCAGCCTTACCGGTCTGGTCCTGTCTCCAGCATCGCCGACCAAGTTCGCCGGCCGGGGCCGGGGAGCCCGCCTAGCCGGTGCCCTGCCCGGCGCGCGGGCGAACCCGCCCCTGCGTCCGGAAACATACGGGGAGGTCAGGGCGTCGTCTCCTGCGACGTGTCCGACCAGGTCATGCGTAAGGTCGCAGCCGTTTCCGCCTACCGCAGCCAGTTCCCGCTGGAACCGGACATGTTCCCGGAGTTCCTGCTACAGGAGATGTTCGGCTGCGAATATTTCGTGGCCTCCCCTCCTGATCGGCCTGCTCAGCTGGACGAGATGCCTCCGGGGGCCCGTGCTTGACCCAGCGCTGAGCGCGTCGCCACCAGCTCAATAGCTGGGCTGGCGGCGGCGATGACCCGGGCAAAGGACGCCCAGCAAGACATCCTTAGGGTTGGACGTGCGGCTCTGGGCTGCCCGGTCATTGACGTCTAGGTTTGTAGCAGATGACTGACACCGACAAAGACGAGACGCTATGGCCTTACGTGCCCGCAGTTGTGATCGATTGGCTGTTGGATAGCCCGGAGGCCGGCTACCGCACGGTGCAGGGCACTCTGAGCTTCATCGACATCTCCGGGTTCACCCAACTGACCGAGCGGCTCGCCCAGGCGGGCAAGGTCGGGGCCGAGGAGATGAACCAGATCCTCGACGCGGTCTTCACCGGCCTGCTCGATGTCGCGTGGGGCTACGGCGCCGATCTGATCAAGTGGGGCGGCGATGCGGTACTGCTGCTCTTCCAGGGCGAAGGGCACGCGGCCGCGGCGTGCGCCGCTGCGTACGAGATGCGCAGCTCACTGCGGCGGGTCGGCCGGGTGACCGGCACCGCGGGTTCGGCCAGGCTGCGGATGTCCGCCGGCCTGCACAGCGGTCAGGTCATGTTCTTCTTGGTGGGCAGCAGGCACCAGGAACTGATCGTGACCGGCCCGGCGGCCACCCAGACGGCCGTAATGGAGGCGGCCGCTGAGGCGGGCCAGGTGGCGATCAGCCCCAGCACCGCCGCCCACCTCGGTCCTGGTCTGGCGGGCGCGGTCAAGGGCCCGGGGTACCTACTGGCTGCCGCCCCCAGGGTGCCGCCGCGTCCGGCCCGGCACATCCGCGACATCACCGGCCTCGACCTGGGACGCTACCTGCCTCCGCCGACGGTGGAGAACCTGCTGGCCGGCGGGCATGAAGGCGAGCACCGCAGGGTGTCCATTGCGTTCGTGGAGTTCTCCGGCACCGATCAGCTCTTGGCCGCCGGCGGCCCGGAAGCGGTGGCCGCCGCCCTGCAGCACGTCGTGGCCGCCGCCCAGGAGGCGGCCCACGCCAACTACGTGACGTTCCTCGGGACAGACATCAGCGCCGACGGCGGCAAGATCATGCTCGTGGCAGGCGCGCCGCGCAGCGCTCGCCGCGATGAGACGCATCTGCTGCAGGCTGTGCGTGCCGTCCTGGCCCGACCGGGTGCGCTGACGCTGCGGGCGGGCGCGCACGCCGGCCGCGCGTTCGCCGGCGACCTCGGGCCGGAATACTGGCGCACCTACTCGGTGTGGGGGGACGCGGTCAACCTGGCCGCGCGGCTGATGGCGCGCGCGGCGCCCGGCCAGCTGCTGGCCACTGCGGAAATCCTCGACCGGTCTACGAGGATGTTCGCCTTCAGCTCCCTGCCGCCATTCCAAGTCAAGGGCAAGGCCGAGCCGGTGCATGCCTTTGACGTGGGTGCCCCGCTGCCGAACCGACCTGCCCCGGTCCAGTGCGCCGCCCGGCTCGCGGGCCGGGATGCGGAGGTCGCGGCGTTGCGGGAGGCGCTCGACTCGCTGCGCCGCGGTCGCGGCCGGGTGGTCGAGCTAGTCGGCGAGCCCGGCATCGGCAAGTCACGGCTGCTCGCCGAGCTGCTGGCCATGGCCGATCAGGAGCGCCGCCTCGTAGTGCGCTGCGACGCATACGCCACGGCCATCCCGTACGGGGTGGCCGACATGCTGCTGCGGGATCTGCTCAGCGTGCCCGCCGAGGCCGAGCCGCAGGCCGCGGCCGCCGCGCTGTCCAGAGTCGTGGCCGAGCAGGCGCCGCAGCTAGAGAAGTGGCTGCCGCTGCTGGCCACCGTGGTGGGTGCCGAACTGCCACCGACGCCCGAGGTCGACCAGCTGGAAAACGCCTTCCGCAGGCCGCGTCTCGCGCAGGCCGTGACCGAGCTGGTGGGCGCAATCCTCCGGCACCCGACGGTGCTCGCCGTGGAAGACGTGCAGCTCGCCGACGAGGCTTCCGTCGGCGTGTTGAGCCGGCTGCTTGAGGAGGTACCCAGCCGACCATGGCTCGTGGTGATCACCGGGCGCGCACCGAAACCACTACACCCGCCAGACAGCGCCGATGTGCTGCGGCTGGAGCTCGGCCCGCTGCCAGCGTCCGCAGCCGAGGTCTTGCTGCACGACGCGACCAGGCGGTCGCCGCTCGCCCCGCACCAGCTCGCCACGCTCACCGAGCGCGGGGCGGGCAACCCGCTGTTCCTGCGCGAGCTGGCCGCCGTGGCGGGACGGAGCGGGGACGGCAGGTTGCTGCCAGAGTCGGTCGAGGACGTGATCGGCGCGCAGATCGACCTGCTTGCCCCGATGGACAAGTCCACCCTCCGGGCCGCGGCGGTAGCGGGGATGTCGTTCGAGGAGGATCTGCTCGCCGAGGTACTCGGCCGGCCGCTGGACGCCGGGGTGTGGGAGCGTCTACGGGACTTCGTGTCACCGGATGCGCCCGGCACGTTCAGGTTCCGGCACGAGCTGCTCCGTGACGCGGCTTACGAGGGGCTGCCGTACGCTCGCCGGAGGCAACTGCACGCACAGCTTGCCGATGCCCTAGAGCGCCGTCCCGCCGGAACGCCGCAGGCCGAGGCAGCCCAGCTCTCGCTGCACTACTTCCACGCTCAGCGCTACCCGACCGCCAGCTACTACGCGCGTATCGCCGCCGAGCGGGCCGCCGCCGCTTACGCCAACGCGGAGGCGGCCGGGTTCCTGGCCACTGCGCTCGATGCCGGCAAGCGGGCGGGCCAGTCGCCAGCCGAGGTATTTAGGCTGGCTGAGGCACTGGGGGATATCCGCTACCGGCTCGGCGACTTTCGTGCTGCGGCTCACGCGTTCGCCGAAGCCAGGAAGTCGATCGACGGCGACCCGGTGGCCTTCGCCCGGCTATGCGAGAAGACCGCGCTGGTCGTGGCGCGGACCAGCGGCGTTTCGTCGGCCCTGCGCTGGACCACGCGCGGTCGGGAGGCGCTGGCCGGGCTGACCGACGCCGATGCCGAGCGACAGGATGCTGCGCTACTTGCCACCCGTGCTCCGCTGCGCTACCGGCAGGGACGCTACGCTGAGGCGGCCGCAACCGCAATGGAGGCTATCGCCGTGGCCCAACGGTGCGGCGCCCGCGACGTGCTGGCTCGCGCTCTCTATCTCCTGGACGCTGCTGATGTGGCCCGCGGGCAGTACGGCGGCGAACCTTGGGCGGAACAGGCCCTCGCCATCTGGAAGGAACTTGGGAACCTGTCGTGGCAGGCTCAGGCACTCAACGTGCTTGGCAACCGGTCCTACTTCGAGGGTCGCTGGGACGACGCGCTCGGTTATTACCGCCAGGCTGAGGAGGCATTTGGGCGGGCCGGTGACCGGTGGAATGCGGCGATTACCGCGTGCAACACCGCGGAAATCCTTTCTAACCAGGGCCGCTACGACGAAGCAGATGACGCGGCTCGTCCCGCCGAGCGCGTATTGCGCGCCTCTGGCGCTCCGTCGGAGATGGCCTTCGTCGCTACCGTCCTCGGCAGAACAGCCGCACGGCGCGGCCAAGCCGAGGAGGCCCTCCGCCTGCTCGAGACCGCGCGTGCGGACTATCTCAAGGCCGGCGAGCAAACCGGGGTGGTGGCCACCGAGATCAGCATCGCCGAGGCATTGCTATACGCGGGTGAGGCAGAGGAGGCGCTCACCCAAGCCGACGACGTCGCAGCTAGCTCCCACGTGCGGCTGGGCGATGCGAGCGCCAGCACGCTCGCCCGGGTGCGCGGTTACGCCCTCGCGCTGGTCGGGCGTGCTGTCAGCGCGCAAGAGGCGATCGACGAGAGCCTGCGGGCCGCCCGTCAGCGAGGTGACCGGTACGACGAGGCTCTTTCTACCGACGCGCTCATCCGGCTGGCCGAGATCCGGGGCCAGTCGGCTGAACCGGACCTCGTCGCCAGTCGCGATGAGCTGTTCCGAGCGCTTGGCATCCGCGCCGGGCCGACTCCTTGGCAGGACGCTTTCAGCAGCTAACCCCGGTTCGGTAACGGCCTGTGGCCGACAGGCCAGCGGCTGGCCGGCTCTGGTCAGAATGAAATGTGCGGGTCCCCGCTCGGAGCGGAGATGGTAATGACCTCCACGCCGGCCTTGGTCTTATGCCGCGACGTGATGCACGGCGACGGGCCGCCGGCCCAGCAGTCGGGAAGCAGTCCCTCGAATTCGCCGTTTACCGGGTTGAAGGCCGATGTCGTCCCGTCCTTGATGATGAACGGCGTCGGTGAGCCCCAGCAGATGTTGAAATGCGCCGCGCCCGGGTTGGGAGCCTGCTGCACCAAGGACTTCGCCAGCATCATGGTGATCACCTTCGACCGGTTGGTGACGGTGAAGCTGACCACCCCGCCGATGGTGGTGCACGACAGGCTCAGGAAGCCGCCGCCGGTCCCGGTCAGCACATCGCTCGTAGACGCCGCGCTGGCCATCGCGGATCCGGAGGTACCGACCGAACTGACCGTCTCGGTCTGGCAGACCTGGCCCGGCTGGCAGTGCACAAGCTGTGTAACAATGTTGAACGGCTGGGACGGGGAACTGGCCGCCCCCCAAATGGACGCCTGCAGCTCGAAGCCGAAACCGGCCGCGCTGAAGGTCAGGTCTGAGAACGTGGCGACGCCATTCACCGCGTCAACCGTGTTGCCGGTAGGCGGCGGCGCGTTGAGTACGTTGGTGCCGGGCGCATAGTTGAGGGTGACAGGCCCGTTGAAGCTGGTGATCAGATGTCCCATGGAATCCTCGACGTCGACCACCACGGCGGGGGACATCTCGGTCTGCACCTGTGTCGTCGTTGGCTGTACGGCAAACACGAGCGTGCTCGGGCTCCCACCAGCCAGCGCACCTGGTACCGCGAACATGAGCGTGACCGCCGCGGTGACTGTGATCAGCATGCTACGTACAAAGAGTCGCGTGGCAGACGGCATCCTGGCTCCTCCCGCAGAATCCGGCTGTATCCAGCCAGGACGCCGCGGGGGCGCCCTGGGATGGGTATGCCATCAACCTAACACCGCTCGCGCCGGGCGCCTGAGCAACCGCGTCGTGTTCTGCGCGTGGGTACGGCCCGGTGTCATGCGGCTCGTCCGGCTCCGGCCCGGCGCGGATGTCAGGGCATGCGCTGGCCGCCCGTGACCGTGCTCCTATTCCGCGACCTGGCTTCCTGTGTCTGCATTCCAGGATCCCGACGTATCGCTACACAGGGCTTTTGCGCGCCGGGCCGAAGTATGCAGGCTTGGCAGCCCACTGTAGTCTGGCGCTGCACAAACTGCCGACGAGTCGCACATGCAACGGAGGGGCCCCTGATGAAGGTTCCAGGCGTCTTCTACAACGCCAAGTCCTTCAAGGACGTGCCGGCCGGCACCATAATCTTCGAGGAAGGCGCGAGCGGGGCCGAGATGTTCGGCATCGTGGAAGGCGAAGTGGACATGCGACTGCCCAATGGCGCGGTTCACAGGCTCGGCCCCGACGACACATTCGGTGAGATGGCGATCGTTGATACCTCACCGCGAAGCGCGACGGCTGTCGCGGTAACCGACACCAAACTAGCGGTGATCGATCGGCACAGGTTCCTCTTCCTCGTCCAAGAGACGCCGATGTTCGCGCTGCAGGTGATGTCGAGTCTCGCCGAGCGCCTTCGGGCGGCAAACAGTTCATGACCGCCTGCTCACGCTGAGGCGGACCGCGGCAGGGAGCCAATGAGGAATTACCAGGAGTTCGGCGAGTTCGGGCCGTGTCCTGGGCACCTCGTCTTACCTAGCCGTCCAGAAACGAATGGCGATCGGATTTACCACTGAGGTACGGCAGCTCACGGACTCACAGGCCAGCGCATAAGTTATCTTTCCCCGCATGGATTTCACCGGTCGAGTCAACTTGGATTGCGTGTTGCGACTGGTGCCTGAGGTGAGCGGCGCTTGGAGACGGGTTCTTGTCCGGGCGGCCGAGTTCGGCGGCCTCGATGCGGCATATCAGATGCTGGATGACCGGGCCCAAGAACTCGATGACCGAGCGGAACGCCGCAAGCGGCTGCAGCAGCAGCTCGACACGCCTGCTCAGCGCACCAGGGATCTCGATGCGCAGTGGACCGAACAAGTCGTTGCTCCGGGCAACGAGCTCGTAGCGACCGTAAACCATCAGCGCGACGCGCTCACTGACAGCATGGGACTGCTCGACATCCGCGACGTATCGTTGCAACCTGCGGCGTCACTCAGCAATCCTGCCCAGCTCGTGGACATAGTCAAGCGCTCCGCGCAAGCGCTGACGCGGTGCTCTGGCGAACGCGCGCGTTGGCCGAGGAAGCCCAGAAACAGGCCGATGCTGTGCGAGATACGACCGCCCGGCTCGCCACCGAACTCGTTATCCTCGCCACCGACGCGTACGCAGCAGACCCCGACCAGGTCGTCGCGTGCGCCAGCGACAAGGCACGCGAGGCCGACGCCGACGCACGTACCGCGGAACGGATAGCCGACAATTTCTCCCGGCTCGTCGCTCCGCTTACCGAGCTCCGGCGTACCGGCGAGGAGCTGAATTATGCTTACAAAGTGCTCAAGGACCTCTCCGCTGCCTTGAAGACTGGCGCATTCCCGAAATGGCTAACACTACGCCGCCCGAGCCCTGCTCATCCACGCCTCCCGGCTGCTTGAACAGATGAGCGGCGGACGCTACACCCTCGCCGACCTCTACGACGAGAACGCCGAGTGGCGTGTCATCGACAACGACTCCGGGTTTGCCCGCACACCAGCCAGCCTCTCCGGCGGTGAACAATTTATTGCCTCGCTCGCACTAGGCCTAGGCATGGTCGAGATGATAGCCCGCTCCGGCGGCCGACTGGAATCGCTGTGGCTGGGCGAGGGCTTCGGCCCACTGGACCGCTCCAACCTCGACGCTGCCATCGAAGCACTCGCCTCCGTCGCAGCACGAGGCGCATGGTCGCGGTCATATCCCACGTCCGAGCCGTGGCCGACCAGGTGAGTCACGTGCTCGCCGTCACGCGTGGAGTGACCGGAACCCGGGCAAACTGGCTCGACCCACGCCAACGCGCCCAAATGGCTACTGGCGATCTTGAAAGCGAGACCGCGAGCGTACTCTCCGGGCTACTCGACTGAGCATCAGCGCGTCACGCTCTCACCGGGTCCGGCTCCGGAGCGTGTTTTAAGCAACTGAGCACAGCCCGGCACGGACCTCCGCCCGTACGTCGAGTCCGCGAGCGGCGCGTACCTCTGCTGTACCGCTACAGAGCTTGAAAGGCTAGGGTCTGACATCTATGGCGGTTCGGGTTCGAGGGTGAGTCCGGTCTGGGCGAGGAACCCGTTGATGAGCGCGGGCCGGTACTGGATTCTCTTGAGCCGGTTCCTGACAATGGCGGCCAGCTGGCCGGCGTTGCAGGCGGCGAGGTTGCCCAGGCCGTCCTTCATATTCGCCCAGGCGCCTTCAGTCGGTTCGCCATAGTGCATGCAGCGTTGGACAGGCGGCTGTTAGCACGCCGGTTATCGGCAGGGAGGGCCTGCTCCGGCTGGTTGAGTGGGCTGAGCGGCTGCGAGTACGCGATCCGGAGGGAGGGGGGGCGTCGGGGACGGCGCGGACGCGGCATCTTCTCCAGATGACGGCGGTGACGACGGTTTCGGAGGGGGAGCTGTGGAGGTCGTTTCCGGAGGTGACCCGGAGCGACATTCTGGGATTGCTGGGCGTGCTCTTGGAGCGGTGGGCGGTCTCGGCCGGGCTGGCGGCGGAGGGGGCCGGGGGTGAGCACGGTGCTGGCGGGTGAGCTCGGCGGTAGCAAGATCCAGGGCTGGCATCGTGACCGGCTGGCGGTCATCTATGTCCGGCAGTCGTCGCGCCAGCAGGTCGCCGACCACGGCGAGTCGACGCGGCTGCAGTACGGGCTGGCCGGGCGGGCGGCCGCGCTGGGCTGGCCCGCGTCCCGGGTGATGGTGATCGATGAGGACCTGGGACGGTCGGCGGCGAACGCGGCCGGGCGGCCCGGGTTCGCGCGGCTGGTCGCGGAGCTCACGATGGGGCATGTGGGGCTGGTGCTGGGCCTGGAGATGTCGCGGCTGGCCCGCGCGGGCCGGGACTGGCATCAGCTGATCGAGTTGTGCTCGCTGGCCGGGGCGCTGCTGGCCGATTCGGACGGGGTCTACGATCCGAATTGGTATAACGACCGCCTGCTGCTCGGGCTGAAGGGCACGATGAGCGAAATGTTATCCGGAATTCGGCATAAGACCTCTTAGGGGTATTCAGTTAACCGGACCAACCGCAAGATCTTCGTGCGTCTGTCTGCCGTCACCACATCATCTAGCGGCCTGTTCTCATCTGGTCCGCTCAAGTGAATAGCCCAGAGACCTCTTATGCGGACATCGCCGTTATGCCGATCAATCGACGGGAGCACCCGGCGGGCCGCGATGACGAACAGGAGCGTTCGGCATAATCACAGCCCGTCGAGGAATGCCAGTATGTCGTCGGCCGGCCGGTAGCGGCCGGGTGTAGTGTTCTGGGGTGCGGTCAGGGCGATAGCCCGTTCTTTAAGTGCCAGGTCAGCGTGGATGTAGACCTGTGTGGTGGCGGTATTTTCGTGCCCCATCCACAGTGCGATGACCGAGGTGTCGATGCCGGCGCCGAGCAGCCTCATGGCCGCGGAATGCCGCAGAGTGTGGGGCGATACTTTCTTCTCCAGCAGCGACGGGCACGTCTTCGCGGCGATCGCGGTGTACTTGGCGATCCGCCGTTCCAGGGCGTCGCGGCTGAGCGGGGTGCCGCGGCGGGTGATGAACAGCGGGTCGGCGGGCAGGCCGCCGCGCTCGCCGAGCCAGGAACGCAGGACCGTCACGGTGGCCGGGGTGAGCGGGGTAATCCTCTGCTTCCTTGCCCAGGCAGCTGACGTGCGCGCCGACGCCCAGGTGAACGTCTCCGATGGCGAGGCTGGTGAGCTCGGTGGCGCGCAGCCCGGTCTGGCAGGCGAGCACCAGCAGCGCCTGGTCGCGCCGTCCGGTCCAGGTCGCCAGGTCCGGGGCGGCCAGCAAGGCGGTGATCTCGTCTTCGGTGAGGTAGGTGATCAGGGCCTTGTCGAAGCGCTTGGGCGGGATGGCCAGGACCCGCTGGATGTCTGAGGCATGCTCAGGATGGCGCACCGCGGCGTAGCCGAACAGGGAGTGGATCGCGGCCAGCCGGGCATTGCGGGTCCGGACGCTGTTGCCGCGGTCGTTTTCCAGGTGGTTCAGGAACGCGCCGACCGTCTGCGCGTCCAGGTCGGCGATGTCCAGCCGGGACGGGCTCTTTCCCGCCTGCTGCGCGGCGAAGACGACCAGCATCCTGAGCGCGTCCCGGTAGGCGGCGACCGTGTGGCCGCTGGCCTGCCGCTGCAGCGCCAGCCGGTCGGTGAAGAACGCCTGCAGGGCCGGGGCGAGAGCGGTCATGATTCTCCGTTCAGGTGGGCGTGCAGCCGGTCGCCGGCCAGCGCCATCAGCTCAGGCGCAGCCGACAAATACCAATATGTGTGTTTTGGGTCGGTATGGCCGAGATAGGTGGACAGCCGGGGCATCATCGCGGCGACGTCGGCGCCGTCGCGGTACCAGCCGAGGACGGTAGCCACCGCATAGGAATGGCGGACGTCATGGATCCGGGGACGGCAGGAGGCTGACCTCCGGGCCAGCCCGGCCTGGTCCGTGAGCTTGCTGAACGTGAGGCTGACGTTGCTGTGCCGCAGTCGTGTCCCGGCGGTGGACAGGAACAGCGCCGGGTCGGCCGGGCGGGGGTGATGCTCGTCCCGCAGTGCCGAGTACCGGGCCAGCGCGGCGGCCGCGGTGGGGTGCAGTGGGATCAGCCGGGTCTTCCCGAACTTGGCGTCCCGGACAGTGAGCATGCCCTGGTCAGCGTCGAGGTCGCCGCGGTCGAAGGAGAGCGCTTCCCCGATCCTGACGCCTTCTCCGGGGGTCCTCAGCCTGTCGCATGACGTTGCATGAGCCGGTCATCTGACGGGTTGTGCGGCGTGTCTCTCGGGGTGTTGCGCTCGTGGCTGGTAGTTGTTCAGGCAGCCCGGCACGAGAC
>Ga0208324_1000988_pt1 | contig 11381 bp, 7 predicted proteins | sample Sb_taG_2_FD_187707 | JGI IMG/M metagenome (GOLD analysis project Ga0208324, IMG submission 187707) | Peat soil microbial communities from Weissenstadt, Germany - Sb_50d_5_LS metaG (SPAdes) (version 2) | ecosystem: Environmental > Terrestrial > Soil > Wetlands > Peat | place: Germany: Weissenstadt... | reverse complement strand
GGGTTCATTTCGCGCATCGCCCCCACTGCTTCCAGCATCTTACGCTTCTCTTCCAGCTCTTGTGGGTTGCTTCCATTTGTTTCGAGTCGCGTCACATCCACCAGCAATTCTTCGTAGGAGGGTAAAAATTCGTGTAATGGCGGATCAATCAAGCGAATGACCACCGGGTAACCTTCGCCAGTCTTGGGATTTATCATCGCCTCGAAGATGCCTTTGAAGTCGCTACGCTGGAAAGGCAACAGTTGGTCAAGCGCTGCCTGGCGTTCTTCCTTGTTCTCTGCCAGGATCATCTTTTGCACAATAGGCAGGCGCTCCTGCTCCATAAACATGTGTTCGGTGCGGCAGAGTCCAATGCCTTCAGCGCCGAATGTTATAGCACGCTTGGCATCACGTGGATAATCAGCATTTGCCCACACGCCCAACTTGCGAATTGTATCTGCCCACTCTAGCAACTGCTTCAGGTCAGTCTCTTTATCAAAGTCGGCGTCAACTGTCTTGATAATGCCAGCGAAAACCTGTCCGGTCGCGCCATCTATTGAAATATCATCACCTTCATGGATAACGATATCGGAACCAACCACGCGGAAAAGACGCTCTTCCTCGTGAACGCGAATGCCCTCCGTTCCTGCAACACACGGGAGACCCAGGCCACGAGCTACAACTGCCGCGTGACTTGTAGCGCCACCGCGTGCAGTCAATATACCCTTAGCAACCAGCATGCCATGCACATCATCGGGGCTGGTTTCAGGTCGTACCAGCACGACTGGCGTTCCAGCCTTGCCCAGTTGTTCTGCGCGGTCGGCATCAAAGATAGCCTTGCCGGTAGCTGCGCCTGGTGAAGCATTCAGGCCTTTTGCCAGCAGTTTTCCTTCTTCTTCAGCCTTCTGCTTTTCCGACTCATCGAAGCGTGGCAGCAATAATTGATAAACCTGGATTGGCTCGACACGCTTGACTGCTTCTTGTTCGTTGATTAAGCCTTCCGTGACCATATCGACAGCTACTTTGACAGCCGCCTGAGCTGTGCGCTTAGCTGAGCGTGTTTGAAGCATGTAGAGATGGCCTTTCTCGACCGTAAATTCAAGATCTTGCATATCTCGATAGTGCTGCTCGAGTCGGCGCGCGATTTCCTTGAATTCCTCATAGACATGCGGCAAGTCCTCCTGTAAGCGAGCGATCTTTGATGGGGTGCGGATGCCAGCCACGACATCTTCACCTTGAGCGTTCAGGAGATATTCGCCATACAGTTGTTTTTCTCCCGTGCTGGGATTACGTGTGAAGGCCACTCCGGTACCACTATCGTTGCCCAAATTGCCGAATACCATGCTCTGTACATTGACAGCCGTTCCAAGGTTGTGGGCAATCTTATTGAAGTTCCGATAGTCGATAGCTCGCTTGTTGTTCCACGAAGAGAATACAGCCTCGATAGCCTTTTGCAACTGTGAGTTGACATCCGTTGGGAATGGTTCACCAGATTGGCGTTCGGCAATCTGCTTAAATTCAACCACCAGTTTTTTAAGTTCAGCGGCGGGTATCTCGGCATCGGTCGCCACTCCTGCCCGCTCTTTATAGGTGTCTAGTACATGTTCGAAGTCCTGCGGGTCTGTATCAAGTACAATCTTGCTGAACATCTGGATGAAGCGACGATAGGCATCATACGCGAAACGCTCGTCTCCAGTTAGTTTCACCAGCCCCTGTACAGTTTCATCGTTAATACCAAGGTTCAGTACCGTATCCATCATTCCAGGCATTGAGAATTTAGCGCCCGAACGTACCGAGACCAGTAGCGGATTCTCCTGCTTACCAAAACCTTTGCCTGTTTGTTGCTCAACGATCTTGATACCCTCGCGCACTTGTTCCCACAATCCCTGAGGAAACTGTTTGTCTGAGTCGTAATAAGCGTTACATGCTTCAGTAGTAATCGTAAAGCCTGGAGGGACAGGTAGCCCTGCGTTTGTCATCTCGGCAACGCCCGCGCCTTTGCCTCCGAGCAATTCGCGCATATTGGCGTTGCCTTCACTAAATAAGTACACCCATTTGTTTGGTGACTGTTTCACTGCCTCATCCAGGCCTGAACGTGTAATTTGTTGTGTCACAAAAATCCTCCCAAAGTGAAATATTATGCGTTTAACACTATTGCTCTAGCCCAACGTAATACGTGGCGAGCGCTCTGGATATAACTACTGGCCTGTTCGGCGCTGATTACCTCATCGGCCTCTTCAGGTGGTGTTTCTAAGTGAAATGCTTCTGGATGGAACGGCGTCAAAATCGCCAATTCTTCTAGAATTTCCTCAGGCGCGCCTACCAATGCTCCAAGCGCTCGTAAATCGTGGTCATACATGCTTCGACGGCCAAAACGCAGCAGGCTCACCGATTGAGTGGCCTTTTCTGCTGCCTGATTAGAAAAATCTGCGCATGCAAAATGTCTTCCGAGACCCAGCTCAACTCCCGATGTTGCCATGTCCTGTGCAGCTTCGGCAAATAACCCTAATGCCCCCTGAAGATCGCTATCTGATTGAACGGCAGTGTCCTCGTCATCATCTCTGTGCTGATACAATGTCGATGGAGGTAGTGCTGTTTCTTGAGTAAGACTTACTCCCTCTTCGAGTAAGCGCTCCAGTTCGGGATCACCCTGGTGTGAAACTTTTTGATCGTGCCAGGTTACTTCATCCTGGCTAGGGTAGTCTTGTTTCCTATTGCTGGCATCCATTTGTGGCATAATAGACTGAGTCCTTGCATGCATCATTCATAATTCAAATACCTTGCATATCTTATTCCCCGTACAGCATCGTGTCAATGCTCATCATCTCGAATTCTAAAGTGTAAATGGAACTTCTATAATCCCGGTATCGTCATTACTATGTGGGCAGGAGCGGGGGTTGGATATAAAATGGACTGGGAGCGACCTTGAAGGCATTGATTCCAACATATCCGTTCTGGAGTCCTACGTGGATTGGCCAGAACGCGGCTGCAATGGAGAACATTCGCTTGTCATTCTGAGCGTCAGCGAAGGATCTCACACGATGGGCACCGAGATTCTTCGCTTCGCTCAGAATGACAAGGGGACGCTCAGGATGACAAAAACCAGACCAGGATGATACGGGAGCCGAATCGTCTTTTCTCGTTTGATGCTAGGAGAACTGAAATGAAAATGCAGGAAACCGGTAATACAGGCCAACAGGTAATTCCTTCTTTGCCTGCTCGACCAAAGCGCAATCGCTGGTTAGCTGGTATTGGAGCATTCATTGTAGTTATATTGCTAGTAGGCCTGACTGCGCTTGTATTTGCCCAACTAAAGCAACATCAAACTGCTGAAACCTCTCCTACACCACCAACAGGACGCTGGCAACAGGTGCTAAAGGGCTATACACTTATCTCCATCACCTCTGCCCGAAGTAATCCTGCTATCGTGTATGCATGCGTCGCTCGAGGAACACCAGGTGGATCCTCACAAAGTAATACAAATACTATTACCATACTTCGTAGCACTGATTTTGGTGATCATTGGCAAGATATCGGTAAGAATGTTATAGCAGGTGGTACGTGTCAACTTGCCGTCAATAGCGCAAACAGCAATGACATCTACGCTGTCAGTTATGGAAATAGTGCGCCAAACCCGGTACAGTTGAAACACAGTCAGGATGGTGGCAAGACATGGAAAACGATTCAGCCGGCGATGCATGTTCCTTCGCTCCAGACACCTGTACAATGGGCGATCCAGCAATTACAGGTTGAGGGCAACCATCTCTTTGGCATTCAGTGGATCACGACTAGAGCACTACCTGTTGCTCCATCTATAAAATCTATCCCGTATCTTGTGCCACGCCTGGCTACAAGCGTTGATAGTGGGCATAACTGGACAATCATCGATAATCAGTTTGCAACTCAAAGGCTTGGCGTGCATAGCTATGCCATTGATCCTAACAATTCCAACACTATCTACGAACTCGTTGGCGCTTCGCTGCTACCCATCGACCTGAGAAGTGTTCCAACGTACGATCCACTTCCAATCTTAGGAATCAATCAGGAACTCTATAAAACTACCGATGGAGGAGCGACCTGGCAATCTATACTTCAAAGCATTCCTTATGCATCGCAGGTACAGCTTGCTATTGACAATCCACAAGTGATCTATGTAGGTGGCACTATAGGGCCGCTTCCACTTCTTCCAGGCGTTCCCCGGCAATCTTCTCCATACGCAATAGGCTCATATCACTTGCAAATGAGTACAAATGGTGGCTCAACGTGGCAAAATGTAGCAATACCCTCGGATATGCAGAGTATTCAGAACTGGTTTGTCAGTTCTGGGGGTCAGGTGTATGCATCTCCCACCATACCGTTCAGTAGCCAGCCAACAGTTATTCCAGGCGCCATCCAACCAGTAACGCCTGTTTCAAATCCAGGCAGCACACCCGCCGTAGGGGCCAATTTATCGCGCCCATCGCCGATGTATCGGCCCGCGTCCTTTGTGGCTATACATAATCAGACTGTGTCTGTAGTGCCTTCGCAATTTATTCGACGGTACGATCCCACCACCAACAGTTGGAGCGATGTTACAAATCCTCCGACTACTGGTTTCATGCTGCAGCTCACACCTGTAGAATCCACCAGTGGAGCTGTGCTCTGGTTCGTAGGTATGGGTGATAATGGACAGGTTCTCTACAGATTTATTGTGTAAGATTACCCCCCAGTAAATCCCAATACATCTGTTCCGCCAGGATCACCTTCGTAATTGAAGTAGAGTGGCCGTTCAGCTACAACTGTAGCAGGGGCGCCTCCATTTGTGCTGAATGCCTGGGTATCCATCGACACTTCATAAGCCTGGTAGATAGGCGACGTGGGATAAGCCAGCGCCAGTGGCACAATCAAGCTGTTTATGTTAACGGTTGAGCGGCTATAAGGTTGTATTTGCAGCATTTCCTGGAGGATCGTGTTATCCGCAAATAACGTAATCGCTACCGATTCGATGGTACTATTTGGATTTTGAAGCGTGAGAAACTCACTAAAGTTACCAAAGGTATAACCCTCGGCGAATGTATAAACTGCATGACTGGATGGTCCTGCTTCACCAACAACATCTGTGCCGCCAGAGATTCGTGAAGATCCAAAGTGGAAGTACATCAATCGCTCTGCCACGATCGAGGGTGTACTTGAAGATACTTCGGCTGAGACAGAGCTTGTTGGTGTGCAACCACAACCACTGATAGGATGATTGTAGGCATTATTGACATCGAAGTAATACTGGCTTTGTTGTGGCACTGTGATTGGCATTGTTTGGACGGTTCCGTTGGTATATTCCAATTTTACATTCACTGGTGCATTCGTCGTTGTGAAGTTAGCTAGCACAATGTATTCTTGAAACGTTTGCCCATTTCCTGTATATCCCTATGCTACTGATGCCTCCACCACTCGCATTCCCTTTTCCATTATTCCACGTCGTCTCAGATCCATACGTATCTCCAGAGGTTATCGTCGGTGACGTACCTCCTACCCCTGTTACGTAAGGTTGTGATGCCGGGTCATCGACGCTCGGTGCGGTGGGCGTTGTATTTCCACAATCATTGCTGCCAAGATCACCTGACGCTGCGAATAGGACTTTTGTCTTGTAAAACTCCTGGCTTCACATCGTGATAGAGGGGAGAAACTGATTATACCTGATGCTTATGGAGATATGTATGTTTTATTCAATCGCTATTCCTGGTATACTACAGATATGGCCTGGGACGGGTGCAAATAACGAGATAACTTCGCGTTCAGTAAACGATAAAGGTTCTGCTGCCAGTGCCTCAAGAGGTGAGCGAGCGTCCCACAGCCGTGAAAGAGCGCATACCAGCATGACGATGAATAAATCGACAGATTCTTCGGACATAAATACTGCACTTTATTCCAGTGATGTACATGTACTGGATTTCGGCGTGCTCTATGAGAAATTCAAAAGGCCAGTACACTCTTATATTTATCGTTTGCTTGGCAGCCATGAAGACGCGGATGACCTGACACAGGAAGTCTTTACGCGGGCCTATGTGGCCTGGAATGATTTATATGATCGGGATAACCTTTCCTCCTGGCTCTACCGCATCGCCACAAATTTGTGTATTGATCAAATCCGGCGTCGCAAGCGTATCTCCTGGTGGCCGCTTGTGCGACGCAACCATGCGGGTGAGCAGCTCAATGGCGATGAAGAAATTTCATATTTGCCCCCGGATACTGGGGGTATCCCCGAGATTGCCGAGCGGGAACATATTCGGCTTGCGCTGGCCAATATTCCGGCAGATTACGCCATTGTGCTTGTATTAAGCGCGGCTCAGGGTGTGCCATACCAGGAAATAGGAAAAATCGTCGGCATTTCACCGAATGCGGCAGCCACGCGTATCTCGCGGGCGAAACGGTTGTTTGCGGAACAATATCAACGTCTGAGTGGAAACGAAGCTGCAAAGAGGAGCCAGAGAGATGAATAGCACTCATTTGCCGCCGCTGCCGAAAGAAGGAGAATCAGGTCCCCAGGTTTGCGATACCGTGCGTGTATACCTTGCTGTTCTCGATGACCTGACTCCCGAACAGGTGAATCTGCTTTTCAAACATGTAGAGGCATGCTCGGGCTGTCGCGAAGAGTTTCAACTCATGAACGGCACAACGCGGCTGGTTGAAGGCCTTGATGCGTCTTCTCCATCTCGCCGTGTTGATGCTGCTATTATGGCTCTACAAATCAACCAGAATGGTATGCGAACTGGCAAATCAGTAAAACGCGTGTCACTTCGTGGCCGCTCTTTCAAGATCATGAGCCAGGCGGTGGTTGCGATTGCAGCGATCCTGTTTTTTATGTTCTTGACGGCCACACACTTCATTGCCTTTGCTCCCAACAGAGCAAATGCCTTTGAACTCCCTGCTAATCTGAGCTGGAGTAATTATGTTCTCTACCATAGCGAAACCAGAATCGGTGCAAATGGTATGGTTTACCATATAGAAAGTTATCACGACCTGGGTTCAAACAATATGCACGTTGAGACAATGGCTGCCGGTCAGGTGGATGTAGTTGTTGTTGGTGATGAACAATCCATGCTCGGTATGGACATGATGCATCACGTTGCTCAATGGAATGCTGACGCATGGGCTGTTGATGACTCGATCTTCGATCTAGCGGAATTGCGACATGAATTGCAAACAAATTCGGCGGTCTATCTGGATAAAGAAAGTTTTCAAGGTAAGGAAGTGTATCGCATTCTATGTAAAGATGGGCTCGTGATGTTACTCGATATGAACTATATGCCTGTCAATGTGTTGCAGGGTTCATCAAGCGCTAATATGGCCAAGCCGATGTATGATACCCTCAAACTCATGCCCGCCTCCCAGATATCTCCATCAATGTGGGATATGAGTATACCTCCCGGCTTCCACATGGGCACACTCCCTGCAAAAACTGTTTGACCCCTCCCTCGTGGACAAGATACAATGAGAAAGGAAATTATCGCCCGGTCACATCTACAACGTTGTGGATCCAGGATCAATGTATCTTGCCCGAAGGGAGAATGCACATATGTCTAAAAGTACGCCTGTAATCGTCGGTGCAGTACGCACACCGACCGGCAAATTCCTTAGTAACCTTGCTAGTTTCACCGCGCCACAACTTGGTGCGATAGTTATAAAAGAAGCAGTATGTCGTTCGGGTATCTCGCCAGACTCCATCGATGAAGTCATTATGGGTAATGTTGTTTCTGCCGGCATTGGTCAGGCGCCAGCCCGTCAGGCCGCTATTTATGCTGAACTTCCAGACGATATTCCGGCCTTTACCGTCAATAAAGTTTGCGGCTCAGGACTCAAAGCTGTTATGCTCGCGGCTCAAGCTATTCGTGCTGGAGATGCGCAGGCGTTCGTGGCGGGTGGAATGGAGAGTATGAGCAATGCGCCGTATTTGTTAACGAAAGCCCGTACAGGCTACCGCATGGGAGATAGTAAACTTATCGACGTAGTTGTCCATGATGGGCTATGGTGCGCCTTTGAGGACATACATATGGGCAATGAAGCCGAAATCATCGCGGAAAAATTCGGGGTTACCCGCGAAGAACAAGATCATTACTCGTTCCTCAGCCATCAGAAGGCTGCTGCAGCTACAGCTGCCGGGCGCTTCAAGGACGAAATTGTTCCAATTGAAGTTAAACAAAAGAAGGGCGTTGTCGTAGTTGACACCGATGAACCTATTCGAGGTGATACCTCGATAGATGCGCTTGCTAAGCTCATGCCCGCATTTCAGCAAGGCGGCACGGTTACTGCCGGAAATGCCCCGGGCTTGAGTGATGGAGCCTCAGCTACCGTAGTTGTAGATCAGGCTTTTGCGAAAGCGAACGGAATGAATGTACTTGCACGCATTACAGGCTATGCCTCAGCTGCTATCACTCCCCGCTTCATCTTTGGTGCGCCGACTCGTGCTGTCAACCGTCTCCTGGAGCGTACAGGCCTCAAGATTAACGATTTCGATCTAATCGAAGTCAACGAAGCATTTGCTGCTCAAACTCTGGCAAATGGCAAAGAACTCGACTGGGATTGGTCTCGTGTCAATGTCAACGGCGGAGCAATTGCACTGGGTCACCCCATTGGTTCAAGCGGCTCTAGAGTCCTGACCACCCTGATCTACGAGCTGCGCCGCAGAGGTGGAGGGAGAGGTCTTGCTACACTGTGCCTGGGTGGTGGTGGAGCCGTAGCTGTGTCAGTAGAGGTATAATCTAGCTCTCTCTTGCGATATGGTACAATACTCCATAAGCAAAAGAGCACGTATATAGTAGAGGCGGGGCGTACCCCGCCTTCGCCATTTACCCATTTCTTTACAAACATAGCCTCAATGAGGAGGAGTCATTCAAGATGCTCGAGCAAAAATCACCGGAATCAGATCAACGATCGGTTGTCGAACAAGGTAGCTTATTCGACAAAGCGGAGTTGGAACGTTTAAAACAACAACGGGCGCATTGGGAAGATTCCACGGTGCAGGAGTCGCAGAAGCGCATGCCGGAACGTGATAATTTGATTACCACGTCAGGCGTTCCGATTGATCGCGTGTACACACCGCAAGATAATGAAAACCTCGACTACACGCGGGATCTGGGTCTCCCTGGGGAATATCCTTATACTCGTGGCGTGCAGCCAACAATGTACCGTGCCAAACCGTGGACGATGCGTATGTTTGCAGGCTTCGGTACAGCAGAGGATACCAACGCCCGTTTCAAATATCTACTCACACAGGGACAAACTGGACTGTCAACCGCTTTCGATATGCCCACTCTCTATGGCTATGATACCGATCATCCACTTGCGTCTGGTGAGTTTGGTAAATGCGGCGTTGCCATCTCTTCCCTGGCCGACATGGAAATTCTATTCGATGAATTACCCCTCGACCAAATAACGACTTCTATGACTATCAATAGCCCGGCCTCTGTCATCTGGGCCATGTATATCGTCAACGCTGAGAAGCGTGGCTTCCCCATGGAAACGTTGGGTGGCACACTGCAAAACGATATTCTCAAAGAATACAGTGCGCAGAAAGAATTCCTCTTTCCGCCAGAGCCATCCCTGCGACTGGTGACGGACACAATAGAATTTGGTACGCGTTATATGCCGCGTTGGAATACGATTAGCATAAGCGGTTATCATATTCGCGAGGCAGGTGCAACCGCCGTCCAGGAACTGGCTTTTACTATAGCCGATGGCCTTGCCTATGTCGATGCAGCTATTAAGCGCGGTCTGAAGATTGATGAATTCGCGCCGCGCCTCTCTTTCTTCTTCGATATACATAATGACTTCTTCGAAGAAATTGCTAAATTCCGCGCCGGCAGGCGCCTGTGGGCCAAACTGATGCGCGAGCGCTATGGTGCAAAGGACCAACGCTCATGGCTCATGCGTTGTCATGCTCAAACAGCGGGCGTCTCGCTGACTGCTCAGCAACCCGATAATAATATTATCCGTACTGCCATTCAAGCTCTAGCGGCTGTCCTGGGTGGGACCAATTCATTACATACCAATTCCATGGATGAAGCCCTGGCTTTACCGACTGAAAAGGCGGTGCTAATCGCTCTGCGCACTCAGCAAATCATTGCCAGCGAGAGCGGCGTCGTTAACACAGTTGATCCTTTGGGTGGGTCCTACTTTGTCGAACGTCTTACTGACGAGACTGAACGCGCAACGATGGATTACCTGCATCGTATCGATGCACTGGGTGGTGTGCTGGCTTGCATCCAGAATGGCTTCTTCCAGCGCGAGATTGCTGAGTCCGCCTACCGCTACCAGCAGGAGATTGACCAGCACAAACGAACGATCGTTGGCGTTAACGACTATGTCACAGAGGAAGATATCAAAGTCCCTACGCTCTACATTGATCGAGTGGGGGAACGCGCGCACCTCGAACGGCTAAATCGGGTGCGTCGTGAACGAGATAGTTTAGCCGTCAAACGCTCGTTGGAGAACCTGCGTCGAGTCGCCGAGGGAACAGAAAATACCATGCCTGCTATCATCGAAGCTGTCAAATCCTACGCTACACTTGGTGAAATCATGGACGTCTTCCGCAGCGTCTTTGGCGAATACATGGAACCCGCCGTGTTTTAAAAAGGAGCAGTTGTGCCCGACATTGATATACACGGCCTCGTCAAGAAACGAACCTTGACTGAGGCCGAAGCAGTAACTATAGAACAACTCATAACTGCTTGTAACAACTATGAAGGACTCCACATGCGCATTGACGTAGGTGCATTGTGCCATAGGCCCGGTGGCGAAGCAGATGACTTCCTCTATTATGAAGATGGCGCGCTTGTTGGATATCTTTATGTTGAGGGTTGGGGCGGTAGAGATCGGGAAATAGTGGGCATGGTCCATCCAGATTATCGCCGTAGAGGCATATTTAGTTCCTTGCTAGCCGCTGCAAAAGAAGAATGTCGGCAAAGAGATGTGCGCAAGTTAATCCTTGTCTGCGAACATTGCTCTCAATCAGGTTTTTCTTTCGTACATGCTATCAAGGCCCAGCATGAATATTCTGAATATGAGATGTTCCTTGGAACCTTTCGAGAACGACGGAAGGTGCAGCAAGGGCTGCATATACGCCAGGCCAATAAGCATGATCTGGATGCAATAGTTTCCATCCTGGCTACCGATTCGGGTAATGTAGATTCTATTAGCCTATGGGTTACGAAATTATTTGATGATCCCTCAAGCCGCTTTTACATGGCAACACTTGACGATAAGCCGCTTGGGTGCCTTCGATTGGATTTTATGAGCGATCAGATTGGAATATACGCTTTTGAAGTGCGATTAGGATATAGAGGACTTGGCTATGGGAGACAGATGCTGGAAGAAGCGATTCGCGCCATTCGCTGCGAAAGTCAGAAACGCATCATGCTCGATGTAGA
>Ga0208324_1000987_pt1 | contig 11386 bp, 10 predicted proteins | sample Sb_taG_2_FD_187707 | JGI IMG/M metagenome (GOLD analysis project Ga0208324, IMG submission 187707) | Peat soil microbial communities from Weissenstadt, Germany - Sb_50d_5_LS metaG (SPAdes) (version 2) | ecosystem: Environmental > Terrestrial > Soil > Wetlands > Peat | place: Germany... | reverse complement strand
AGACCGTCAGTAGCAGGACGGCCGGTCAATAATTACCTAAGGTGCTCCCGTCACGGAACTCCCTGCGAAAGCCATGGGGTAACTGGTTGACCGTCAGGCGTCGCCCGGGACGACCCGGCCCGACGCCGCTCGAAAAGGCCCTGTTCTTGTTGAGGTCGCCGTCAGAAACGCAATCATCGAAGATTGCGGCTACGGCCTTTATATCCAAGGCTCTGTTGTCTCCTTCTTCGTCCGAAAGTCGCAAGGTCATCTGCTACCTGCCAATCACAGCCCCCAATTCGCTCAATGACAGCGGCGTCGGCATGGACCCAAGTCGGCTCAGGGCGGCAACCGGGGGTGCAAAGGGCAACTGGGTGAGGTCGGTGTACTTGCGCAAAAGATGATAGGTGATCAAGAGCTGCGTCACTGCGAGCGGTGAACTGTGTTTCTTCTCGGCACGATCGAGGTAGTTGCCAATTTGATCGTCGCCGACGGGACGCAGGTCGGGCAGGTGCTGCCAGATGGCATTTTCTAACTCCGTAGCATGCTGCGCGGCCACGTCGCCGTCAATCTCGAGAAAATCGACCGGGCGTCCATCGTCGCGCCCCAGTATGAGACGGACGCCGGAATCCGGGTGATTGCTGTCTACGAGATAACTCAGGTCCGGGTGAGGAATGGTGGGACGCAGCACGAGTCGCACGTTAAGGTTGCCACCCGCCTCTTCCGGCGAGACGCCTTCCGGCTCATAGAACGTCACGACGATGTCAGCAAACGTCTTCTGGGGGCGGATAAAGTCGCGCGAGTCGGGTTCCCGGCCCTCGAGTTCCTTCAGCACCTGCTCGGTGGTGTAGCCGCGCTTGGTCGTATCGCGCTTGATTTTCCACAGCCTCCGCATCTCTTCCGGCGGGGCAAGATAGACTCTAACATCGTAGAACTGCCGCATGTTTGGGGTGGAAAAGCCCAACAGGCCCTCGACGATGACGAACGGGCGTGGCCGGATATACTCGGGTCGGACAAGGGTGCCAGTGGCGTGGTCGTACACCGGCTTGAGGATCGGCTGACCGTAATGCAGACGCTCCAGGTGCAGCTCGATCACGTCCATGTAATTGCACTCGGGGTGCAGCGCCGTGATGCCGCGCTCCGCGCGTTCCTTCCGGTCGTATTTGTGATAGTCGTCGGTGCAAATGTGCGTGACGCAGTCGACGCCGAGGATCTTCACTAGCCCTTGCGTGATCGTTGTTTTGCCGGCTGCACTGTCGCCTACAATACCGAGAATGATCGGGCGTTGTCTGGTCACGGGAACACCTCTGTACGGGTTTGTCGTTTGTTACTTCGGTCCGCGCACGCGTGAGGGCACCATTTCTCAATCCGCCACTTCGAACTTGACCTTGCCCCACAATTCCATCGCCTCACGCAATTCGGGGCAGGTCTTGGCTGCATCATTGAGTGTTTTGCCGGAGGCAATCGCTTCGGTGGCGACCCTGTTGGCGCGTGCTCCCGCGCGACTGCCTCTGGGGTGACCGTGGGTGCCGCCGCCAAAGAGCCAGAAGGCATCGTTCCCGTAAATGGCGTACAGGTCCGGGATGTTGAGAACGTGAATCCCCCCCGAAGCCACGGGCCAGACCGCCTTGAGCCCCGCGAAGTCCTGGTCGAAGTATACACTCCGCGCTCGGGATCAGCTTGCGTCTGGCGCTCGCGCAACAGGTCGATGACGCCCAGTGTCTCCTGCCGCGAGCCTTCGAGTTTGCCCACAACCGTTCCTTTGTGCAAATGATCACCACCCGTCAGACGCAACCACTTGGCGACGACCCGCATGTGAATGCCGTGATTCTGCTGGCGAGTGAAGACGGCGTGCATCGCGCGGTGGCAGTGGACGATGACGCCAAGTTCGCCGGCGCGCTTGAAGACATCTGACGAGGCGGCAAAGCCTGCGGTCAGGAAATCGTACATATAGTCAACGGCATAGGCACGCACGCCAGCCTGAAACTTGTTTCTCTTGGCCGCGGAATTCTCATCGACGCTGGGAAACGCAACGGCATGTTTCATCACTCTCACCTCGTCTCTGACATGCTGAGTGGATGGTGCCTCATCGCCCACACCCGACATGAGGTCCAGCACACTGGCAGATCATCAGGAGGCGAAGACCTCTTGAGTTGAAGGTACGTGCCACTTTTTCAGGATAGACCCGGCGAAAAGTATAATCCAATCTATTTTATCCAATACTAAGAATAGTATTGCGAGGCAAGTTCGATCTGTCAAAGGGGTTTTATCGTGACAAGCGAGGACCCGGCGATCGATCGATTGGGCGGTCTCGAAACATGCTTGAGAGCCAGCCGTAATCCACGCATCCAGTTTGCGCGATGAGGCTCAGCCTCTGCCCACCTTGCCTCTTTTACTGAGATTCAGCGACGTCTTCCACCAAATCAATCAAAGGAAGATGAACCCGGGCGCTGGTCGTCTTCATTGTCCCTCACGCATGGGAACGGGACGCACACACTTGGAACACCGACCAAGGCGCTCGGCGCGGAAGAGGCGAGTCCCGGGCGTCCCATGGGGCCGGACGCTCCGCGTCCCGCGTCCACAGTGCCGGCGGTCGAGCAACATGACGCCTCCGGAGCGAGCATCGCGACTCCTACTGCACTCACATCACCATCCACGTTTGAAGACAAACACGACGGGCGTGAACGCCCAGAGCGCAGGCTGCCGATCGGTGCCGAGGTTCTGCCCGGGGCAGGGGTCCACTTCCGGTTCTGGGCACCGAAATGCGAGCACCTCGACGTCGTCTTCGTGGGCGAAAACGAAGCCTTGGAGCCGCTCGAGCTGACACCGGAAGGCAACGGGTACTTTTCCGGAACCGCTCTCTGCGCGGCTGACGGCGTACTCTATCGCTACCGGACGGGCAGCGGCGACTGTTACCCCGACCCGGCCTCACGGTTCCAGCCCCAGGGTCCGCATGGCCCCTCACAGGTGGTGGATCCCAGCCGGGTTGCCTGGCACGACCATGACTGGAAGGGGCTGAGTCTCAAGGGCCAGGTGTTTTACGAACTGCACCCGTCCGAACACATCCTGGCACAGATCAGCCGCCACGCCCGCGCCGCGGGCGGAGAGCGAAGCATCTTGCTCGTCGCCGAGAACGAGGCGCAGAGCTACTTGTTTCAAGAACAGTTTTGCAAGTGGCAGCAGAAACTACGGGGAACATGCACCTTCGGCATTCCGGCCCCTCGGTTCGTGACCTATCTCGAGAATCACGACCAGGTAGCCAACTCGGCGCGGGGGCTTCGTCTCAAGGACCTGACGAGCCCGGCGCGTTACCGGGCGATGGCCGCGCTCTGGCTGCTGGCGCCCCAGACTCCTCTCTTTTTCCAGGGACAGGAGGTGGGCGGCAGCCGGCCTTTCCCGTACTCAGAGATGAACGTCTTGTGCCAGGGCGTCAGCGGCGGACGATCGTCGCCCCAGGTGAACGCGGTGTCCACAACGGCCGCCAGGAGAGCAAACCGTGCGCTGTCGCGTTCGTCGAGCGTCAAGTCGGCCTCGGGATGATCAAGCTGATAGGCGAACAACGAATCATCCCATTTCAGGTCACGCCCTATCGCCTTCGCGTAAGGGTCGAGCAAGAGCTTCTTGGGATTGAACCTGTGTCCCTGCTTCGGCTCGAACGGGCCATGCACCCGGTAACCTGCAAACCAGCATGCCCACGATTGATCCCGTGGGCGCTGCCCGCGCCGCGGGTCTGCGGTACGTGAGCGACGCCCGTACCGGCATCGGCGGCAAGCGATCCGGCAAGTCGTTCCGGTACGTCGACCCGGAGGGCCGGCCGATGCGCGATCGCGAGACCCTGGCGCGGATCAAGAGCCTGGCCATCCCGCCAGCCTGAACTGATGACTTTCGCACCTGGGCGGGGACGGTGCTGGCGGCGCTCGCGCTCCGGGAATTCGAGGCCTTTGACTCGCAGACGCAGGCCAAGAAGAACGTCGTCCGCGCCATCGAGAGCGTGGCCGAGCGCCTGGGCAATACTCCATCCGTCTGCCGCAAGTGCTCCGTTCACCAGATGGTTCTCGATGCCTACCTTGACGGCTCGATGATCGGGACCCTGCGGCGGCGCGCAAAAGAGGAGATGGACGAGTCGCTCGGCGACCTCCGCCCTGAAGAAGCCGCCGTCATGGCCTTGCTGCAAAACCGCCTGGCGCGGGAGCAAGAAGCCCGCTCGGCTTGAAGCCCGAGTGCGTATTGACCGGGGACATGTTCCCGGCCTCAAGTCAGTTCTGTGTTTACAGGACAGTCCTGCTCGGCGACATCCTATGCACGCTTGACCGGACCGTTTCCGGCTGCTCAGATGGGTCTTCATGTTGGTCAGTAGAGAGACCCAAGCGTAGGTTTCTCGCGTCTCCCACAATCCGGAAGATTTCTGATCTGGCCTTGTTCCATCGCACGAACATTGTCCGTCGCTAACGCCCGGCCTCCTGTAACAGGCCCCGTAAGCGATCCGAGGGAGTACCCAATGAGCGCAACCCGGTCTGGACCCATGCTGGTAGTGGTCGCTCTCATTGTTCAGCTTCTCATCGTTCCCATCACCAATATCGAGAAATATGCCTTATGGAAGCAATCGGGAGGCGCGCGTCTTCAGCCGGTCAACGACGACACGGAGATCTACCACCGCTACAGCGCCCTCGCACGAGCCGGGCGCATACCCTACCGCGATTTCGTCATCGAGTACCCGCCCCTGGCCGCAGCCTTGATCTTCGCCCCCGGGCTGTTCACGCCTCGTCTGGCACTTTATCAGTTCCTCTTCGCGGCCGAGATGTTCTTCTTCAACTGTCTGCTTGTCGTTTCGGTATCGCGGTACGTTGCGCGCACCGCGGGACCGAAGCATGTCTTCACTAGCCTGGCCTGGTACACGCTCTACTTCGGCTTTCTTTCACGTCTGGCCTTCGCGCGGTTCGACCTGGTACCGACCCTGCTGGCCTTCAGCGCCGTGTGCGCATGGTCCGAGAGTCGGCCGGGCCGCGGGGGCTTGTGGGCCGGCCTGGGCACATTGACGAAAATCTTCCCGGGGGTGATCGTGATCCCCGCGACCGTTCTCGACGTCGGTCGATCGCCGGGGGCGCCGTTCCGTGGGCTGAAGTCGGCGCTTTTGGTCGTGATTCTCGGCGTCGGGGCCTGGGGGCTGATTGGGGGATCCGGTATGGTGGAATCGTTGCGTTTCCATGGTCAGCGAGGGCTCGAGCGCGGCAGCCTCCTCGGAGGGCTCGTGATGCTCTGGGCGACCCTCACAGGCAGACCCATCGCGCTGGAGTTCAACTACGGATCGCTCAACCTCGCGGGGGGCGGTGCCCAGGCTGTCGCCGGGTTGATGATCCCACTGCTGGTCTTCGCCGAGCTCCTTGTAGTTGTGATCACCTGGAGGCGGAGGATGGACTTGATGCGCGCCTCGGCCGTAGCCGTGCTCGGCTTCTTGATCACGAACAAGGTTGGGTCGCCACAGTATCTCATCTGGTTGCTGCCATTCTTGCCGGCGCTCGCGGACCGCACGGGGCGGCCGGCGCGGGTGCTTTTGACCGCTTGCTGCCTCGCCATGCTGGCCAGCTCGTTCGCGAGCCGGTTCTACGGCTATCTCGATCTGCGTGTTGTCCTCGGCTACGACCTCAAGAACCTGCTCCTCGTCGGGCTGTTCGCCCTCCTGCTTTTCGGCCCCGACCGCCGACCCGTGCCGGCCCCCGAAGAACGTGCGATTACTCGTTAATCTTCCTCCGAGAAGGGTCAGCAGCCCAAAGTCCGCGAAATACCAGGCAACCAGGAAGAGTAGCCACGGCAATCAAGAGACGCCCCAACGAGTATGGCGGACTAGTCTGAAAACTCTTCACCTTCAGCCTCCGCCCTGACTTTTCCGGAATCGGTCCACGAACCTCCGATAGTCCTCCGGCGTATCGATGCCGATGCAAGGCTCGTCGACGATGCCAATGGCGATGGGGTGGCCGGCCTCGAGGACGCGGAGCTGTTCGAGCTTCTCGGCGGCTTCCAGGGGAGAACGGGGCAAGGAGCTTATCGAGAGCAGGAACTCGCGGCGATAGGCGTAGAGGCCAAGATGGAGATGGGCAACGGGAGTGCTCGCGGCGGCGGGGTCGGGCAGACCGTCGCGATGAAAGGGGATCGGGCTGCGAGAGAAGTAGAGGGCGCGATCGCGGCGGGAGCAGACGACCTTGACGCAGGAGGGGTCGCGGTAGACGGCCGGGTCGCGAATGGGCGTCGCTAGTGTTGCCATGGGGGCGTCGCGATCGCTTTGCAGGAGCGAGACGAGGCGATCGATGGTACTGCCGGCGATTTCCGGTTCGTCCCCCTGGACGTTGACGATGATGCCGGCTTGCTCGATTCGCGCGGCAACCTCCGCGACGCGGTCGGTGCCGGTGGCGTGATCGGCGCGGGTCATCATCGGCTCTCCTCCGAAGCCGGCCACGACATCGGCGATCCGCGGGTCGTCGGTGGCGACGATGATGCGATGTAGCGATTGTGCCTGTCGCGCCGCTTCCACCACGTGCTGGATCAGGGGCCGGCCGGTATCGGATAGAAGGGGTTTGCCGGGCAAACGGGTCGAAGCGAACCTGGCCGGGATCACCGCGATGATTTCCATTTTCGAGGCGACCTCGCTTGAATTCTGAACCGATAGAAGGGGCACTGACCGAGGCCAGGTCTCGGGCAGGGCCGTCGACAGTCGCCCTCACTCTAGAGCGTCCCATGATGGGACACAAGACGGAGTGGCCGGACGACGATCGGCGGCTCGGTCGCTGGCAATCGAGGCACTGGCCATTGGCCTGGACCTCGTGAAGCCCGGGCCGAACCGGTGCGAGCGGATCGCGCCGGGGACCAGGCCTGATGCTGGCCAGGTCCGAATGGGCTGGGCGGAATGATTCAGCCCGGTCTGCCTCAGGAGGTCGTTGCAGAATCACTGTCGCCGGGACTGGGAGAGGAGTGTCCCCAGACTCTTTTGTCCCGCACCGGCCGGCTGTCGATTCCCTGCGCTCAGGTTACCAGATCGGAAGCAACGAGAAGACGATTTCCCCCGTAATGCCAGGAGTGGCAAGCCGGGTGCGTTCTCTCGGTCAGCCGCCGGTCGCCGTTCACAAACCGAACAACCGTGTCACACGCTCAGCAGAACTTGCCTCGATCGCCGATCGGGCGAGGTCTCCGGGTGCCGTGCGCCCGGCCGAACTGATTCGGCCCGCGTCCGGCGCACGCCATGGAAGGGGGGCGTTCACAACCGATTTGCGGGGCGGCCTGAGCCAATGGCATGGCGGCCGTCTGGGGAGTCTTGATTCATGGTATGGACCCAGAACCGCGTCCGCAGTCGTCTGTCTCTTCGTCGCCATCGCCCCACCCTTGAACAACTTGATGAGCGCTGTCTGCTCTCGACCGGTGCTGGCACCAGCCTGCCTCATGCGGCTGCCTCTCATGCTCACGCGGCCGCTCTTCGAGCTCACATTCCAGCCAGTCATCCGCTCCATGATCACGCGATCTCCCGGTCAACCACGGTCAAGGTTACCACTGTGCATACAGCCCAGCCCGCGACAACCGTCGAGCGGCCGGCCGGCACGCTCTTGACCGGAACCCCGACCGCCTTCGACCCGATCGTGGGCGCCGCCGCGGCACGCCAGACATATGGCGTCGACGGAACCGGCATGACCGTCGCGGTGATCGATACCGGGGTCGATTACAACAACCCGGCCCTGGGCGGTGGGTTCGGCCCCAGCGCAAAGGTCATCGCGGGGTACGACTTCGCCACCAATACCCCAGATCCATTGGCGACCGACTCGCAGCACGGTACCGCCGTTGCCGGGCTGATCGGCTCCGACGATCCCAATGACCTGGGCGTCGCGCCTGGCGTCAAGATCGTCGCCTTGCGCGTCACGGGCTCCGACAACACGGCCTCTCTGAGCAGCATCGCCAGTGCCCTACAGTGGGTCATCAATAATCACAGCCAGTACAACATTTCTGTAGTCAACATGTCGTTGTCTGACGGTGGCAACTACGCTCAGAACTGGTTTGCCCAGGATGGCGGAGCCGGCGAGCAGATCACCAACCTCATCGGCCAGCTCCAGACCTTGAACATTCCCGTGGTGTCCGCGACCGGCAACAGCTTCGCGGGACAGCAAGGCGAGGGATTCACCGCGATCGTCGCCGGCGTGATCAGCGTAACGGCCACCGACATCACTGGTAATCAGTTGCTACCGGACGCCCAGCGCCTCGGCGCGGCGACGGGCATGGGCACGATGACCGACCTGGCGGCGCCGGGCGAGGGAATGGTCGCTCCCACGGGGGACAGCGGTTACTCCGGCGTCGAGGGAACCAGTTTCGCCACGCCGCTGGTGACCGGCGCGGTTGTCTTGCTGCAGCAGATTTACCAAGCCAGGTTCGGGATTTTGCCCACGGTCAACCAGGTGACCCAATGGCTCGAGCAGGGCTCTGACCCGGTCTACGATCCGGTGACAGGCCTGACGATTGGCAGGCTCGATATTCCCAAGGCCGCTGGCCTGATTCCCTCGGCGACCTCGAGCCCGGCGCCCACGGCCGCTTCTGCCCCCGTTACGGTCTCCATTCCCGCCTTGCAGACGACCCCAGGCTTTACGAGCACGTGGACCGCGACTCCGGTCTCCTATGTTCCGGCCAGCAGCACGCCGCCGGCCAGCACGGCGACGCCGCCATCGAGCACGCCGCCGGCCAGCACGGCGACGCCGCCATCCAGCACGCCATCGGCGGCCAGTACGGCGACGCCGCCATCCAGCACGCCGCCGACAAGCACGGCGACGCCGCCATCCAGCACGCCGCCGGTCAGCACGGCGACGCCGCCATCCAGCACGCCGCCGGCCAGCACGCCGCCGGCCAGTACGGCGACGACGACAGCTAGCACGTCATCCACTGGCCCGGCGGTCGTCTCCCAGGCGGCCCCGGCTCCGGCGAACTCTGGCCTCTCGCCCAACGTGCAGGTTTTCGTCAACGGGCAGCAGGTTAACTCCCTGAATACCTCCCAATCAAACATGCTGCCATCGCTGCCCCAGAACAATTTCGCTTCGCTGCTCGCGGCCATGAGCGCATGGGCGGAGGGAACGGGAAGCGGCCAGGCTACTTCGACGAGCGTGAGCCGGGTTCGTATCTGGAACGCGGCTTCCCAGGCGAGCGACCTTTCGCCGGCGGGACTGGTCTATCCCACGGGCAGCCTCGCCGTGAAGATGGCGACGCCACGCAGCCCGGTGCGCCGCTGATCGGCTCAACCTGGCCTGATCAACGCGCACCGACTGGTCGATGGCTCGACAGCGGCCAGCGGCCCTGAAATCGAGAACCTCCCGGCTTCCTACCACGTGAAGGTCGCACCGCCTGACTGCTGGCGTTACAATTCTGACAGTCGAAGAGCCCCGCGCCTTCCAGGTAAAGGAAGGCGCTGGGGCTTTCGGACTACGTGGAAAGCTGAACGGCCTCGAGCTCGCCGCTGATGAACTCGTTGAACTCCATGTACAGCAGGTGCCGGTAGAGCTTGCTCTCGGTCTGAAGCTGGGCGGGCGGACCGACGTCTTCGACCCGGCCGTTGTGCAACAGAATGACCTGGTCGCACGATCGGATTGTGGAGAGCCGGTGGGGCAGGAGGATCAGGGTTCGCCCCAGCGCCAGTCGGGCCAGAGTGTCGTCGAGCAGGTGCCTTATGTCCTCGTCCAGAACGCCGGAGGGCTCCTCGATGATCACGATCGACGGGTCGTGCAGAGAGGCGCGGGCCAGAGCGATGCGGAACTGCTCGTCGGGTCGGAGGTAATGGCCCAGCGGGCCGATGATCGTGTCGTACCCATGGGGGAGGTCTTTAATGAACTTATGAGCATGTGACAGCTTGGCCGCCTCGATCACGCGGGGCAGGGAGTTGAAGGGATCTCCCATGCCGATGTTGACCAGGACCGAGTCCGTGAAGACCAGATCGGCCTGAAGGACCGTCCCGACCTGGGCGCGGACTGATTCCAGGGTCACGTCGCGCAGGTCGTGACCGTCGAGCAAGACCTGCCCCGCCTGGGGGTCGGTCAGGCGCGGGATGAGACAGGCCAGGGCTTGCTTGGAATCTTCATCGAGGCCCATGATCACGGTCCGCGAGCCGGCAGGTATCTCGGTGGAGACGTGCTCGAGCAGCGTCCGGCCCGAGCGGCTCTTGAGCGTGACGTGGTCCAGTACGATCTGCTCTTTCAGCGCCGCCAGGAAGTGAGCGCCCACGTTTTGATGGAGTTCGGGAGACCGCCCCAGAAACTCGAAGATTCCGGCCGCCGACCGGTTCGCCTGGCGGATCGTTCGCCTCACCTTGAGCCACTCTGCGATGGGGTGTGCCAGCCCGGCGAGGGCGGCCAGGAGCACCAGCATGGTGGTGATCATCTGCTCGCGAATCAGCACGGTGTAGCCGAGCTGGCCCAGAGCGATTGCCAGGGCCGCGCCGTAGAGCAGGGCGGTCGTGGGGTTGAGCTTGGGCTCGGTGACAATGCGCCGGAAATCCGCCTCGCGAAAACGGTCCAGGTGCTCGTCGAATCGCTGGCGATCGTAGTTCTCTGCGCCGTGAATCCGCACAGTCCGCAAAAGGCCCAGGTCCTCGTGCAGCAAGCAAAGCTGGACCGAAACGTCACGCAGCGCTGCGTCCTGGGCCAGCCAGGCATCCCGGTTGAGCTGCCCGGAGATATAGCCCACCAGCAAGCCCAGCGAGCCCAGAAAGAGCGTCAAGATCGGCGATGCCAGCAGGGCGATCAAGATCAATCCGACCGCCAGGATCTGCATCCGAGGAGTGTGACCGAGATCGGCAAGCACGCCGTCGCGGATATCGTTGACCTCCCGCGTCCAGATGTTGGCAACCGGCCCGATTCCTTCGGTCGGCAGGAATGACTGGCCCAGGCGATACATCTGGCGATGAATCTGGTTGCGGAGCTTCGTGGCCAGTTCGGTCGCCACCCGCGCCATCGCCCTCCGCCGCCACTGGGTCACGAACGAGAGTACCAGCAAGAACGACAACCCGATCGCCAGCAGGGCCGTGAGCGCTCCCAGGTTGTTCCGCAACGGCTTCAAGACCGCCGAGATCCGGTCCACCAGCCATGCCCCGGTGCGGTGAACCGGATTGGGGTCCAGCAGGTTATTGGCCACCAGGGGGAAAATTCCCGTGTCCTGGAAGCGGAGGAACTCGCCGTCCCGAACCCCCTGGTCGGCAGCCCAGGCAGGAAGGCGTGACGCTTCGCCGAGGGGAAACCGCGCCTCGCCTCGTGAGGCCATCAGCGCCACAAAAAGGCAGATGACGCCCAGCAGCCCTAGTAGCAAGAGCGATTGGATGGCGCCCAGCACCCTTGCGACAATCAGGTCACTATGGGAACCCTTAAGAGTCCGTGCGCGACGGTACGCGTCAGCGTGC
>Ga0208324_1000984_pt1 | contig 11422 bp, 7 predicted proteins | sample Sb_taG_2_FD_187707 | JGI IMG/M metagenome (GOLD analysis project Ga0208324, IMG submission 187707) | Peat soil microbial communities from Weissenstadt, Germany - Sb_50d_5_LS metaG (SPAdes) (version 2) | ecosystem: Environmental > Terrestrial > Soil > Wetlands > Peat | place: Germany: Weissenstadt... | reverse complement strand
CTTCAAGCCCTTCGACTTCTTCTATTAATTTCATCAGTTCTTGCTCTGCTTCTTGGTACTGTACTCCTATGGCTGTCTCGTTCGTTTCCATGTTCAGGAGTTCCTCTTTGGTTTTTTGGCAAGGGAGAGACCTTGCTTTACAGATGAGGATACTCCCTTTTTCTTTCTTTGCCTACAACTTTTTCATACACCCGCTTACGATGTTTCACGACAAATATGCAGGGCAAGCCCCTTCCCTACGAGGATGATTGTTCAGCTGATATAGACGAAGGACCAGGATGGGGCAAGCCCCATCCCTACGACGAAGGTTTTTCACCTTTTATAGCCGCTTGCTCAATCTTCTCTAATGGGAACTCCTGGGCATGCATCTTTTTATAATATTGCCAATAGGCGCCCACGAGGGCCTGGATAAGACCTGCTGTTGGCGCTCCGAAGATGGCACCCCAGATGCCAAACACCTGCGAGCCAGCAATCATAGCCAAAAGCGTCACCACCGGTCGAATCTGTACTGCCCTGCCCAGGATGCGGGGCGAGAGTACATAACCCTCCACGCAGTCAAGGATAATTGTGTAGATGAGGGTAATCAGCGCCAATGTCCAACTCTGTGTCAAGGCAATCACGACTGCCACGAAGCCCACGACTATGGTACCAATAATCGGAATAAATTCCATGACGGCAGCCAGTATGCCGATGAAGAGCGCAAACGGAACACCGATTATGGCCATGCCCACTCCCTGAAGCACTCCCATGATGGCAGACATAATAAACTGTCCACGAATATAGCCACCTACCACCCGCTGCAAGATATCAAGCACGGTAGTGATCCAGCCGCGTTGGGAAGCCGGCGAACTCTTGATTAACCAGCTACCGAAGCGGTAGCCATCGACTAGCAGGTAGATACTGACCACCACTGTGATTAAAATGTAGAAACCAGCGTTGATTAATCCTCCGACGACCGACAGCATACCTTTGGTAATATTAGATGCGATTGAGTTCATTTGAGACTGCAGTTGCGTGGCGGCAGAATCGATCTGGCTCTGGGTGAAGCCCACGCTTTTGAGCAATTGGACGAGTGGCGAATCCTGGCCATTGCTGCCAGGTGCTACAAAGTTCGCGATACTATGAGCTAAACTGTTGAGTTGGGGAATGAAGGTCTTAAGCCCGTAATAGGCTAAGGCTCCAAACATGAAAAGGGCAACCACATACACAAGCACGATTGCCAGTGCGCGTGGCATGGCACGGTGCATTAGATCAATAAGCGGGACTACTGCATAGGCCAGTAGAGCAGCCACAAGCAAGATGAGGATAGGGTTGATCACGAAGCTGAGAAGCCAGAACAGAATACCGACAAGTAGCACCGAGATGAAAATAATGCGCAAGAAGAGCAAGCGTCTGGCCCAGGGATTTAATGCAGCGAGGTCTTTAGACATGGGTTCGCCTGGATTGTGTGATGAGAGCATAGATGGTTCCTCCAGATGAAAAGGTCATACTATGACCAACGAAAATATTCAGCCCATTATGTGCTGAGTAGCCTAGCAAGTCAATAACTTTGGGGAATTAACATGGTTATCTGATCATCCGTCGATTACCAGCAGGTGTGGTGTTCTCCCGGTGTTTTGGAGCGGAGTGGGAAGAACTAGAATTGGCCGCAACGGAGAGCATTCGTTGGTCATCCTGAGCGTAAGCGAAGGATCTCGGTACCCATTGTGTGAGATCCTTCGCTTACGCTCAGGATGACACAGGAGGGACGCTCAGGATGACAAGCGGAGATGAATCCGCCTCCAGTGCATTTTCAAGAGCGTACGTCACCCGTTCTTGAGCTGTTCATTGATTATGATGTTGCTGATCCTCGACGGGCTAATTCGCGTTCCCAACCATGCGCGAAGGTGCGGTCTTCAATTGTTTCACCGCTTGCGAGCATATCGGTGGAAAAGTCCTCCAGGCGCAGATCGGCGCCAATTTTGCAGTTACGGCCAACAGTCAACTCATCTGGGAGGTGTGCACGTTTACCGATGAGCGTTATGCCTGTATTCAAGCGGGTGGGTTCGAGCTTATTCGCGGTCAGATCATCTCCGTAGCCGATCTTGCAGTTTTTGCCAACTACTACCTCTTTATCCAGGATGGCACGGTCGATCACGCTGCCAGCGCCTATGACTGCGTCAAAGAGAATAATAGAATCCCGCACAACAGCGCCCTCCTCGACAACAACCCCAGGAGAGAGAACGCTGCGTTCAACATGGCCTTTGATGATACATCCATGTGAAATAAGGCTACTCGTGATGTGCGCTCCGCTACGTACATGTGCTGGCGGCCGCTCTTCGCTACGGGTATGAATCACCCAGGACGGATCGTAGAGATCGAAGGCAGGTTGATCTTCAAGGAGTGCCATATGAGCTTCCCAATACGACTGAATGGTACCCACATCCTGCCAGTACCCGGTAAAAGGATAGGCATAGACACGCCTGCCCTGTGCCATCATAGTGGGAATGATATTGTGTCCGAAGTCATGTCTCGTACGCTGGTCTCCAGCATCGGTAGATTGCGCATCATCAATCAAGACCTGAATAAGTGTATCACGATCGAAGACATAGATACCCATCGAACCAAGCGTACCGCGTGGTTTCTCCGGTTTTTCTTCAAACGAGATGACTTGTCCATCGGCTCCGGCCTCAAGTATGCCAAAGCGGTGCCCTTCTTCGAGAGGCACAACCACTGCACCAAGCGTGACAGCAGCGTTGTGTTGCTGGTGGAAGGAGATCATTGGCCCATAGTCCATGCGGTAGATATGGTCTCCAGCAAGGACGAGCACATAGTCGCAGCGTGTTTCCATGATGAAGCTGAGATTCTGATAGACGGCGTCCGCGGTGCCCTGATACCAGTCTGACTCGCGGTGCCCCATATAGGGTTGGAGCAGGCGGATGCCGCCCTGCTGTCTATCCAGGTCCCAGGGCTTGCCAATGCCGATGTGATCGTGCAGAGAGTGAGGACGATACTGGGTCATGACGGCAACATCCGCGATGCCTGAGTTTACGCAATTACTGAGGGCAAAATCTATGATACGGTACTTACCGGCGAACGGAACGGCGGGCTTGGCCCGCTTCTCTGAGAGAAGGCTTAATCGCTCGCCCTGGCCTCCGGCTAGAATAACTGCAAGTACTTTGCTCATTGCTTGCTCATCCTTTCTGTGGGATGTGTGGTTTTTCAAAGTTATTCCACTATGAGTGATTCATTATATCTTACCGAAGGGGCAGTGGGTGTGTTATGCCTGTCATTCTGAGCGCCAGCGAAGAATCTCAGTGCCCATCGCGGGAGATTCTTCGCTGGCGCTCAGAATGACAAATGCCAGGAGTGCTCGGGATGACAAATGTCAGGAGTGTTCGGGATGGCAAAAGGAGGAGGATGGCAAAGTGCCAGGGACGAGATCCTTCGCTGCGGCTCAGGATGACACATCGAGGACGAAGCGTTTACTCAGGCTCAGGATGACAAAGATAGGAACGCTTAGGATGACAAAGACAGGCGGCTTCATTACTCCGTGTCCAGGGCTTTCCAACAGCATTTCGTTTGGCATGATATGATAACAGAGAAAAAAGCTTCGGGCGGTGCTTCCGCCTTAGCATGAGGGCTGTACCATGAATGATAGACGCTTCAAGATTCTGATGGTTGGTACGGAGGCTGTTCCTTTTATCAAGGAAGGTGGTGTAGCTGATGTCATGGGGAGCCTACCCAAAGAGCTAGCAACTTTGGGGCACGAAATTGCCCTGTTTCTGCCTCGCTATGGCTCAATTGATGGTTCACGCTGGTCGCTTCGACACACAGGGTTGACGAAGATGGTCTCGGTGTCGGGAGGAAATTATTTCGTATCGGTCTGGCAAACCAGTCTTCCCGATTCGCCTGTCACTGTCTATTTGCTTGACAACTATGAATTCTTTGGCCAGCACCAGGAGATTTATCTTGGGTTGGACCAGCGTGACGAGCAGCGGCGCTTCATTCTATTTTGCCGAGGCCTGCTAGAGATGTTGCCTGAACTCGGCTTTGCTCCTGATATTTTCCACTTGAATGATTGGCAGACAGCGCCATGTGCAGCTTTTCTGCGCACGACTCATCGCTATCTGCTGCGCCATGGGATGGCTCGCATTGTGTATAGCATTCATAACTTGCAGTACCAGGGGCGCTGGGATCCTTCCATCCTGGATGAGGCTGGTCTGAGCGGTGCGGAGGTCTTTACTGCGCGTGGCCTGGAGTTCTGGGGTGATGTGAACTGGATGAAGGCCGGCATCATGTACGCTGATGTTGTAACGACTGTTTCTCATCGCTATGCCGAGGAGATCCAGACGCTCGATTATGGGTGGGGGCTTGATGAGGTGCTCTTCCAACGTCATTCCCGCATCTTTGGTATTCCCAACGGTCTCGATTGGGATGTCTGGAATCCTGAGAGTGATAGCAATATCACTGCCAGGTATACAGCTTCGGATGCACAAAAGGCTAAGGCTGCTAATCGAAGCAGTTTAAGGAAAGAGTTCGGCCTTGCGGACGATCCAGAAGTGCCTCTGATAGGTATTGTCAGTAGACTCGTTGATCAGAAAGGTTTCGATCTTATCGCGGATATTGCCGATGAGTTGCGCGAGCTGCCATTACAACTTGTGGTGCTAGGCACTGGACATCCTCTTTACGAGAACCTATTCCTGGAGCTTGCTGCCAGCACTGCACATGTGCGCGCACGGATTGGATTCGACGTTGCACTTTCTCATCGTATCTATGCGGGCGCAGATTTCTTTCTGATGCCCAGCATGTTCGAGCCAGGGGGGTTGGGGCAGTTAATTGCGTTGCGTTATGGGACACTGCCAATTGTCCATGCGACGGGTGGGCTTGCCGATACTGTGACAGATGTATATTCCGACCCCGTTCATGGCAATGGCATCAGCTTCGCAGAATACACACCTCAGGCACTTCTCGATGCACTTCAGCGTTCGCTGCGGCTTTACGCGGAACGTGATCGATGGCCCGACCTGGTTACACGAGCGATGGCATACGATTCACGTTGGTCAGCCAGCGCTCAGGCTTATAGCCAGTTGTATCAGAGGGTTTCGCAACTTCCGCCTATTTAGTAAGGGGCCAGGATGATATGCGCGAGCAGGACACCCGGAAGGGGTGTTCCTACATTTTATGTACGGGTATTTTTCTATTGTTTGTGAAGGGATTTATTTTTTATCGAAAATAGCGCTCACATAGCGCTCATTTTGAGCGGTACTTTATTGAAGAGCTTTGTAAGGATGGCCAGCGCGCCAAAAGAGCCAGCAAAGACAAGTCCTTATGTATTATAAAATAGGGAAGGTGATTTCTTGCGGTATTACTACTATATGGAGGAAAAAACAGCATGTCTGGCGAGCAAGTGGGAGAAACATTTGATTTTGTGGTGATCGGCTCTGGCTTTGGGGGTAGTGTTGCAGCGATGCGCCTGGCAGAGAAGGGATATCATGTGCTTGTGCTGGAACGTGGCAAACGCTACGAAGATCAGGATTTTGCGCGCACGAACTGGCAGGTATGGAAATACCTGTGGGCGCCGTTTTTTCGGTGTTTTGGCATTTTGCAGATCAGCCCGTTTCGCGATTTATTTGTGTTGCACGGTGCAGGCGTGGGAGGTGGCAGCCTGGGATATGCCAATGTGTTGATGGAACCCGATCAACGCCTCATCGATGCACCTGCCTGGAAACATCATGCTGACTGGCAAGCGCTTTTACGTCCTCATTATGCGACTGCGAGCCGCATGCTGGGGGTGATGCGCAATCCGCGCCTGGGTCCAGCAGACGCTGTGCTGCAAAAGATTGCTGCTGATCTCGGCAGAGGAGCGTCCTTTGGTCCGACGACGGTCGGAGTCTTTTTCGGTGAAGAGGGAAACGAGGGACTTGAGGTAGCCGATCCATATTTTGAAGGCAAAGGTCCCGCGCGCCGAGGCTGTCAGTACTGTGGCGCGTGCATGGTTGGCTGCCGGCATAACGCGAAGAATACACTGGTGAAAAACTATCTCTATTTTGCTCAAGCCTATGGTGCGCAGGTGTGGGCCGAAATGGAGGCGCGCGATGTGCGCCCACTGGTCGATGGTCAGGCTGATGGCGCCCGCTATGCAGTGATTGTACGCCGCTCGACTGGCTGGTTCGCGCAGCCAGCACGCAGCATCCGCGCCCGCAACGTGGTCTTCGCCGCCGGGGTGCTCGGCACGCTCAAGCTTTTGTTCCGCTGTCGAGATGTGACTCGTTCGTTGCCATCGCTTTCGCAGCGCCTGGGAGATATGGTGCGCAGCAATAGCGAAGCCTTGCTCGGCTCGCTCAGCCAGTCGCGCAAGGTAGACTTTTCGAAGGGCCTGGCGATTACCTCTTTCTTTCATGCTGATGACGTGACTGCTATCGAACCGGTGCGGTATCCCGCTGGATCATCCCTGATGCGCTTCCTCTCCTGGCCGCTCACCAGACCTGGCAAGGGCTTCGCACGTTTCAAACAGGCTATGGCACACTTTGTGCAGCACCCACTGGATGTTCTCAAGGTCTATGTGCTGCCAGGCTGGGCGAAGCAAACTACCATTCTACTGGTCATGCAGACAGAAGATAATCACCTGCGCATGCGCCTGGGACGCAGTATCTACACATTATTCCGCCGCGGACTGGTCTCGCACGTCGATGCAGAACAGAGTATCCCTAGCAGGATCGAGAGTGGTCACAAGGTGACCCGCGCGTTTGCGCAGAAGAGTCAGGGTATTCCGCTTGGCTCAATCAATGAGGGGCTGCTGGATGTAGCGCTGACTGCGCACGTGCTTGGCGGTTGTCCTTTCGGACACGATGCAGATGAAGGGGTCATTGGCCTTGATTGCCAGGTTCACGAGTATCCTGGTCTCTATGTTGTCGATGGATCAATTATCCCAGCCAATCCAGGTGTTAACCCGAGCCTGACGATTGCCGCTTTCGCCGAGTATGCAATGAGCCTGATGCCGGAAAAAGAGATAGAAGCGAAGTAGTAGCATGTGCGAAAAGATTTCTTTCTAGTAGTGGAAAGAAGGAGTAGTGATGAGCGATTCCATTCATTCAGATAATCAGCAAGACAATTCTTTACTTTCTCAACATGCTCATAAGAACCGGGTGATGTGGGAGGCGAGTAGTGATAGTTATGAAGAACGTCACGCGCTGGCTCTTTCAGGGGAGAAGGCGATGGCATGGGGCATGTGGCGCATTCCAGAAGAAGAACTACATGTGCTTGGTGAAGTGGCAGGGAAGGATATGCTTGAACTGGGTTGTGGTGCTGCTCGCTGGTCTATTGCGCTTGCTCAATGTGGCGCACGGCCAGTTGGCCTTGATTTCTCATCGCAGCAGCTCAAGCATGCGCGACGGCTGATGGTAGAAGCAGGGGTTGACTTCCCGTTGATTGAAGCCAGTGCGGAAGCCGTGCCATTACCCGATGCCAGCTTTGACATCGTCTTCTGCGATTGGGGTGCCATGACGTTCTGTGATCCCCAGAGGACTGTTCCAGAGGCGGCACGGTTGTTGCGGCCAGGGGGACTCTTCGCTTTCGCGACGGCTACGCCGATCCAGTTTCTTTGTCAGGATGTGAAGACGGACAAACTCACCGAGCACTTAGTGAACGACTACTTTGGGATGCGACGCCTGGAATGGGAGGACGAGGTGGATTTCCAATTGACCTATGGCGAATGGATACGCCTGTTCCGAAGGACTGGCTTTGTGGTGGAAGATCTGATTGAGCCGCGGCCTCCTGAAGGGTCTACCAGCACCTACAGGGATGAAGCCGAGACCGCTTGGGCAAGGCGCTGGCCGATAGAGAACATATGGAGGTTGAGGAGAGAGGGCTAGCCTCTCTCACTGACACTTTTTTCATGAATAAGTTATCTATCCCTATGACACGCTGAGCGCCTGAAGCAAAAGTGCCCCATCGGGCGTACCTAAGCCTGTACAGGCATCCCAGCCTGGGCCTGCTGAATACGCACCGTTGTTCCCACTGGTCACATCGCGCAAAGCCTTGCTCTGGGCCAGCTGGGCATAATTCTGGTAGAGGAACGGATTCAGGTAGCCGACGGCTTTCCCACGCTTCTGATTCAGGAGCGCGATCAAACCGGCCCACAGAGGTGCAACCGCGCTCGTGCCTCCAACCGGGCTGCTTTGCCCATCGACGTAGACCAGGTACCCGGTGACGGGATCGGCATTTCCCGCGACATCCGGTACGCCGCGCCCTGCATGCTGATCATTGACCGATTGAGGAACCTGTCCGTTCTGTTGCCAGGTCGGCAGGCCGAAGAAGTCGCTGATGCCTCCGCCAGTCGCGCCCTCATTGGTAGCTGTTTCATTCCAGACTACTTCATCGGTGACTTGATTATTTGCTGCATCTAAGCGCGTGCCACCACAGCCTAAAGCAAAAGAGCTTGACGCCGGAAAATCGACGTGCGCCTTCTGATCGTTGACACTGTCGCTCGAGCCATCATCTCCCGCCGCACAGCAGATAGTGATCCCCAGAGCCGCTGCCGCCTGGAAGGCTTGATCCAACCCTTGCATACCCTGGGTGGTCCATCCTGATTCAGCCTGCCCCCAACTGATTGAAATCACCGAGGGATTATTCGTGCTATCGTGTACAGCTTGTGTAACGGCATCGATGAAGCCCTGATCACTGTTCGGGGCAAAGTACACGACGACATGTGCACCTGGAGCTACACCCCCTGCCACTTCAATATCGAGGACAACCTCTCCATCAGGGCCATTGGGGTCTCCTGTCGGACTATTCTGCGCGCCATCGACCGAGACGCTGGTGACTTGCGGGGCAGCAATGCTCAGTTGCTGGAAGTAGGTACTGAGATCCTGGTCGCGATATCCTCCCCCAAGTTCAATAAGTGCGATACACTGACCGCTGCCATTCACTCCAGTGGGGAAATCATACAACTGGGCAATTTGTAGTGGAGTGTAAGGAGCTGGCTGTGCACTTACATGGGGGATCACGGCTTTCCTGACATAATGCGGCCGGGCCTGCGGTCGAGTATCGAGTCCATAAATGCCCACAATTACCTGGTCGAGTTCATTGGGAATGTGTAATGGACCAGTTCGTCCACGGAACTTCCGGCCTTCGGACTGATACTGTTTCAATTCTGTCGCGAAGGCTTTTGTCATTGTTGCGGCTGTTCCAGCAAGTACGACCTTGCGGCTCACAGGATCGGTTGAGACGATAGTCAGGTGATGTTGCCGGGCAAAAGCTTCGACTTTTGCCACATCGTCGGGGGATGCGCTGTGCTGGGCAGCATACTCTGCTCGTGTCATACGCTGTCCAGGTTGTTGAGCGTGTTCGCCGATATCACCCACAACGCTTTGTGTGGAGGGATCGCGTAAGTACACACTCACTTCGATGTGCTCATTGGGATCGATCGGGCCGAGCTCTTGTGCATTCGCGGGTGGATTACGCTCACTGCCACTCAAGCGTGTAAATCCCTGCGGTGGAATGTCGGGCATAAATTGCTCCTTCTGTACTGTACATATTGCTGCTTGCACTCATGAAATATTCAGTGGAATCGCCCTGTCTTGTTCACTCCGGTCACGGAGTGATTCAAACAACTCATTTTACTACATCAATGAGAGAGATAAGCATACATCTATCACCGATCACTGTAACTTGTGCGCCTGCCAATTCAGTGTGAACGATTCGAAAGGTTGCGGTTGTGGTGGCGTGGTATCTGTTTGGCCATAGCGCGGCACAGTGAAGTATGCGCCTGTAATCGTTTGGGATGTGACTTCCATGAGCAGGTAGCCATTCCTGTCGTAACAATAGTTTTCTAAGGTAACGCCTGCTATCGGTGTAGGCTGTGGAAGAGTACCCGATTCGGACAAAGGGTACAGGTTCGGGTAGCCACCGCCTCCTGCAACGACGAATGGGACATCACGACCATTAATATTCCTCGTGAAACGCTGGTAGTCGTGTACATGACCAGAGAGCACAATATCGGGGATACGTCCGGTTACTTGAATGGCATTCTCGAACATAGGCCAAACAAACTGGCCAGGGCCATGGACGAGGTCTCCCGTGTAGATCGAATGGTGCATAGCGAGAATCAAGGCTTTGTCGGTCGGAGCTGTCCTCAGTTCATTTTCGAACCAGCTGATCTGCGTATTATCCATCCAACCTCCTTCCGGAACATTCGTGTAGAGACCGATGAACGTTGCAAACGGCGTATCAAGCGTCCAGTAAACATTCGGCTGAATCATGGCGTGGCGGCTACTATCACCGGCTTCGGGATTGAGGCGAGGAGTAGGAGCGCAGAAGTTGTTGACAAAGGCCGCCAGGGATGTTGCGGATGGATTGGACGGATCGATTGCACCGTCATGATTACCTGGAATGGCGAAAATAAGTGGTGGATAATGATCATACGCCTCATAGAACTGGGGAGTATAGCCATCTACCTGTCCAAAGTAATACACCACGTCTCCCAGGTGATAGAAAAAAACGGGACAGGCAGACGGATCGGGAGCCTCACAGTCCTGAATCATGCGTTCGATCACAATGGCTTGATCAGTTAAATTCAGACCACCGGTATCACCAGCTGTATGGAATACAAGACGCCCAGAAGTTTGAATGGTTTGCAGAGTTGCTGTTGGCAGCACCTGGTCAAGCGAGAGATGGTAGGGAGGCTGACCTGTAGGAGCGGGTAAAGGCTGTGCCGGTTGCGTGTCATAGCCTTGTTGTGAGGGTCGAACGGTGTAGCGATTTGCAGGAGAAATACGACGACCGCCGCGTGGCTTCCCTACGTCGCTGGGTTGCTGTTGCATAACTACCTCCAGTAAAATAGTGTTGAAGAGATTAATGTTAATAGTATAACGTACTTTCAGATAAGATATAACTACTCGAATTGCATCAAGCAGTTGGTAGGTTTGCGCTTCAAATCTCTCTATGATATTATGCTGCGGTGTATGCTGCATTCTTATATTATGGGAGAGGAGTTAGATGTAGATGAGCAATACATCAGCCACATCTATCATGGAGCCGTCCGAAGGTTTCTCTCCTCCTAAGTCAATATTCAAAAGGTGGCGCCGAAGGAGATTTCTCTGGGCGCCTTTAGTGGCATTTTTCCTGATTACAGTGATCGCACGCATATGGCTGACGATCCATACCCATGGGGTTATTTCGGGGGACGAAGCTCTAGTAGGCATTCAAGCTGAGCATATTCTGCATGGGGAACGTCCCATTTACTACTATAACCAACCCTATATGGGGAGCCTGCAGGCATATTTCTTAGCATTTATTTTTCTCTTAACTGGTCCCTCAGTATGGGCGATGCGTGCTGAATCTATGCTTATCTCTCTTGTGCTCATTTATCTCACCTGGCGATTCTCAGCCGCGCTGGCCGATGCTGCGCGTTTACCCCCTCGTACGAAAATACTCTTTATGA
>Ga0208324_1000983_pt1 | contig 11426 bp, 13 predicted proteins | sample Sb_taG_2_FD_187707 | JGI IMG/M metagenome (GOLD analysis project Ga0208324, IMG submission 187707) | Peat soil microbial communities from Weissenstadt, Germany - Sb_50d_5_LS metaG (SPAdes) (version 2) | ecosystem: Environmental > Terrestrial > Soil > Wetlands > Peat | place: Germany... | reverse complement strand
CGGTTCGTTCTTCTTGGCTCGACTCACCCGCCGACAGAATGATCCAGAATCCGCCCGGATCTCAAAATCGTCGAGAGGGTCGAAGATGACCGGATTCCCGTTTCTCCCATGATCTCCGGGTCATCCACTCTCGCCAACGATCTGGTCACGATACCTCTTCCAAGCATCGTAGTCGCCTGAGGCGATCATCAAGGCGGCGATCGTGCGGATCGCAGTGTACCGCTCGATGTCGTACGGGTCGGCGGCGAAGGTCAAGCCGGTCTGGGTGAGGGCGTTCAGCCCGCGTGTCCAGTCGAGCCACATTGGCTCCATCAGGAATGCCTCGGCAAAGGGTTTCAAGCTATCTCTCAAGCAAGGTTCAGAAGGGCACGAACCGCCGGAACCCGTGACCCAGGATGACGGGGTACATCACCAGGTTCCGAGCCAGGGCCATCGAGGGTGAGTAACTCGGCACCCGGCAAGGTTCGTCCTCTCGGATCTGGGCGAGGCAGGCGGTCAGAGCCCGCAGGTGCGAAGGTCCGAACGGCCCGTCGCGTATCCGGCGGATGAGGTCGCCTGGGAGCCCGCCCTCGCCGTGCAACGCACCCAGCCAACCGCCCAGGATCGCCCCGATCGAATCGGTGTCGCCGCCCGCTGAAATCGCCTCGGTCAATGCCCGCATCGGGTCGTCTCCGTATCGCAGGAAGCAGTACGTGGCGAACGGAACGGTGTGGACAACGAACCCTGATGTCCCGCAGACCTGAGCGGCTTCCCGGAGATCCGCCCCCCGGCACGCCAGGTCAACGGATCGGTCGATGGCTTCTCGAAGCTGGCGGTTGGTTACGACACGGCGGGCTTCGTCGATGCAGGTCTCTCGTCCCACGTTGTTCTTGCTTCGGGCACAGGATGCGGCGACCTCTGCCACGAAGAGCGCCCCCTCGATCGCCCTCTCGTCCCGGTGGGTGACCTGAGCCAGAGCACGCCCGAACTCATGCCGTTGCTCCGGGAGGTCGTGGAAGAAGACGCCCAGGATCGCCGCCCGCATTGCCGCTCCGTTCCCCGCCGACACGACACCGCTGGGGGAGACGCCGAGACCCATTCGGACACAGGATCGGAGGGTTGCCAGACCTATACCCCAGGGAAGTCGGCAGAACCATCCGAACAGCGCACGGCGGAACGCCCGGACGAAGGCGTCCAGATCGTCGGGATGACGGGCGAGACTCTGGGCGACCAGCGCTGACTGTTCCGTGTCATCGGAGACGAACCCAGTCTTGCCGAGGAGCCGGAACCGGTCCACACGCCCGAACCGGCGGGCGATGGACCGAGCCGACATCCCCTCGCAAGGCAACCCGAGGGCGTCCCCCAGGGCAGTGCCCAGGAGCGTCCCGGCGAGGCGGTCACTCGTCACGCCGGTCGGCACAGCCCCTTCCTCCTGTGACCTGAGGGTTGAGAACAGTGGCACAACCGATCGAACCGGCGACACCCCAAGCGGATGACCCCGATCTGGTCTATCCCGGCGTCAGCGGTTCAGTCCCGAAAAGACCTTCTTGACGGCATCCCCACCGGCTGCGCCCACGAGGTTCCTGGCATCCCCGATCGCCACCTGGTCTGCATCCCCTTCGAGCGCCTTGACCGTCTCGGAGATGAATGCATCTAGGGGCATCGGCTTGGGGCCGACCGGGACAGCCGTCTTGCTCTCTCGTCCCAATTCCGTCGCCACGTACGGCGGGATCAGTTCGACGACCTTGACGCCGGTTCCCTTCAATTGGTGCCGCAGCGACATCGTGAACGAGTGGACGGCGGCTTTGGTCGTACAGTAGACGGGGAAGCGGGATATCGGGACGAAGGCAAGTCCCGACGAGACGTTTACGAGCGTCGCACCTGGATGCTTTCGCAGGTGTAGCAGGAATGCCGTCGCCACCCGGATCACGCCCAGGAGGTTGGCGTTGATCTCGTCGAGGACAGCTTGTTCGTCGAGTGGCTCACTCGAGGCGAAGTCGTGATGCTTCTGGACCCCGGCGTTGTTGAACACGCAGTTGAGGTCGGGAAACTCCTCGGCGACGTGCCTTGCGATCTCACGGACGGCGGCGGGATCGGTCACGTTGAGGACGAAGGACCGCATCCCCGGATTCGCCTCGCAGATCGCCATCAGGGCGGCTTCCCGTCGCCCGCTGACGATGACCTGGTTGCCGAGCTTGTGGAACGCCTCGGCGAGTCCTCGACCGATTCCCGAACTGCCGCCAGTGATGAAGATCGTGTTGGATTGCATTCTCATCGAGATGGGTACCTGCCATGACAAGACCCCGAAATCCCTGGGCGCCACTCTACGTGCCAACTGTCGCCGCCTCAAGACGATCGGAGTCTCGGAGCCCCTCCGTTCAGACTCCTGATCGAATCGTGACCGTCCGAGTTAGAGGTCGGCATCACGAACGTCAGTGCCCGAAGGAATCATCTCGTGGGGACGGGCGTATAGATTCCCGGCTTCGCCCCAGGGATAATGCCTGTCAGGTCGGGCTGGTCCGGGGGACGGGGATGCCATGCGAGTCAAGCACTACGCCTGGGATCACCAGGATCGCACCGCAAGTTCACGATTATTTTGAGCATAGGCTTTGAATATGAGCAATGAACAATACGATGCAACCATCCTAGAACTCGTCCAGTTGATCACATCAGCTAGCGTTTCACAAATGGGAAAGGCAGAGTTCTTCGGATATACTCTCGATCACCTGATCCATCATTACGTTCAGATACAAGAAGGACGAAGCGATCGATTTAATGCAGATCTCTTCCCGCACGACACCAGGAAATCTCTAGACCTTCTAACACATAGGCTGGCGGCACTCGTTGGGGCAGAAGATCCATTAGAGGCTGCAAAGGATCTCCACTATGTGATTACTCGTCTTTTAGAAGCAATATTAGCACTACCGAATGTCAGTTTTGGGATGTCACTGTTTCTAAAAGGGTCTGTCCATAAGACAATGTACAAGATACAGACTGCTTTGGATATTGCTTTGAATCCTGACCCCCAGGAACGAGTAATGGCATCCCGGAGAAGAGTTGTGGCATTAGGCGTGCTTTCCGATGCAATTTGGCATTGTGGCGAAACGTGATGTGTTATGAAAAGATAAAAGCTGTTTGGACGAGCCGGTTCCCAGTTCCGGGGCTCTCGCCATTAACGTGTGACCACCCTTTGACTGGTCAGAGTGACCAGTTGCACCCATGTAATGAATCCTCTCGGTGAACTGCCATGCAATCATGGCTCGTCACGCCCCTCTTCCGCCTGCACCGCCGTAACGCCTAACGGACCCACAACGCCGACGGCTGAGACCCGGATTATCCCAAATTAGCCAGGATGCGTTCTGCGGCGTTCTCGAAGCAGTTGGCTCTTCCCGTCCAACCGATCGCCTGGAACGCCCCAGCGGCTCAGTGGGGGCATCCAACAAATCAATATGCTTCCAACCTGATCATTGGGTTCAGTCCGAACCGCTGGAACTGCCTCACCATGATCGCCCGCACCTCATCGGCTTTGTCGGGGGTCGTCATGATTGAATCGTGAATTGTCGCAATGAACGTCACCGCAATAGTTGTTCAAGAGAAGCCCATCGATCCTGCGGCAGACCGCCCGCTTCGCATACGTGAACGCAATGTCCATCCCGAGCGGATGGACATTACTCAAGCCGATCTCTGCCCACTGGTAGAGTGTCTCGGCGGCGAGCCAGCGCTCGGGAACAAGATTGACGCTCCATTCCGCCCGACCCCCGATCGTTTCGAGGGCGTCGAGAATGTCCTGTGGTTTGACCTGGTTCCGCTTCCAATCGAGTTCCGCCATAGTAATTGCCTCGGATCGGCGGTAACCGCCATCCTAATGGGTGATCTTCCATACATAGGACCAGGAACTCGCCAGAATGGTTCATGGGCGAAGCAGTAACGCCTCACCTGCTTGGACGGCCCGCCTCTCAATTATCCGACTTTCGTTCATCGTTGACGAGGTTCGGGTGATGAATGAGCCGCTGCCGACCGTCGTGGAAAACGCCGAAATCGGGATCGACAATCTCGTGGTCAAGAACGAGGCGGGGATCGAGACCCGAATCCCGGTGACCTCAATCAAGGCGGTGATCCGACTTTCTACCAGATGACGGCACATCGGGAGCCGAAGGCGTGGGACCGGGCGCAGGGAGTGATCACGGCAGCCAAGAGAAAGCCACCCGACCGGCACCGTTGACGGGCAGTTACTCCTGGCTCCCCGCACCAGGGCACCCCACGATCTCCTGGGACGTGGTGACCCTGTTTCCAGCTTGGCTTCGACTCAGAGGTCGGGAACGTGGAGATGTGGACCGCCGTGCTCGACCGACTCGCCGCTGCCTGGGGCAAGGACGGAGTGGTCCTACGGCGGGTGCTCAAAGACCGCTGCTACGGCTTGCCAAGGGGACGAGTCACCCGACCAGGCAAACGCTTCCTGGTACTCCACGGCGAGGATTCGCCCCGCCCCGACTGGCTGGAGCGGGTGCTGGTCGGCTTCCACCTGGATCACCGTTCGGTGAAAGTTCTCTTCGACGAGCACGAGCGGACGATGGCGGAAGACCGCAGGAGCGTCTTGAAGGTGCTGGGTGTTTCTGCAAGCTGAGCGGTTAGTGGCCCCACACTACCGAACTGACAGCCTGAAAAGCTGCCTTTCGCTTCATGAGGAAGTCCGTGGGGGTCGCACCTAATGACAGGTCTACATCCAGCGTTCTCGTGCTTACTCAGAAGGTAGCGTATATTCAGCGTACCGAAATAGCAACTGACTCACGTGTTCGCACGTGATGTGGTCTCCCGAGAACTCCTTTTCGTTGAGCGCCGAAATCCGCGGAAGAAAATTCGGTGACAATGTTACTTTTGTCCGAAGCTTCAAGGATACTCGAATGCCACCGGCAATCCACCCAACCATGGGATTGGTGGGCAGTCTCGATCCAGTGCAGCGGCGCGGAGGATCGGATTGTGGGCGCGTTTGTCAAATCGAACCAGGATCCGGTCAGTCTGAATTTCCACGACCCCTCCGGTCGCTACGAATCGCTGGTACGCTTGCTTCGGCTTCGATTTGTCAAAGCCGGGCAACCGCGTCGCCAGCCAGCGGTAGCACCCATGCGCGATCACCGTCAGCGCCAGATCCAAGTCCACATTGAGGCGGACTTCGCTGGCCAGACAGTCGACATGGAAGAAATTCACGCTGATTCCCAAGGCATCTTCTACCCCGTTTCGTTTCACGTACCGGGTGATCAACTCGCGGGCGCTGACCTGGAAATTGTTGGACAAGCAGAGGGTCGGTTCGTCACGCCCCAATCCCGCCACCGCCACTTGCCGGAGTTTCTCGGGGTAACCTCGGATCTTCACGGTCTCGTCCCGATATCGAATATTCTTATGACGACGTTTGTGAATGTCGATCACAGTCCGGCGCCAAGCGCTGCCCGGCAGAGCATTCAAGCGGCGGAGGATGGCCGCTCCCCGGCGGCGGATGGTGACGAACCAGATCTTGCGCTGGGTGACCTTAGCCAGTTCGGCATAGGGGACCACCTTGGAGTCGAAGTAGAGCCATTGGGGATCATGATCGATCAGGTCGTGCCAGAACGCGACGAACCGCATCAGTTCCTGGGCTTGGTCGCCGCGGGTGATGTCGGCGTTGGAATAGCATCAGACACGGCTCTGGGGCTCGTAGGCGAAGAAGCTCAAGATGCTGGGGGCCGCTTTGCCCCGAGTGGGCAGGTAGTGGTTGTCGAGGACTTCGGGTTCGCCTCGAAAGGGGATGGCATGGAAATCCAGGCAGAATTCCTGGGCCTCGGGAAACAGCAACGGAGCCAAGGCGGCGACCCATCGGGACAACAGAGCCTGTTGGCAGGACCGCGAGGTGCGGTAGGAATAATCGGTGGCATAGCTCTTCTTGGGCAGAACATTCAAGCCGGCGAACAGGCCCAGGGCCTCGTCGAAGTCGAAATCGGTGATGTGGCTGCGTCGTTCCTTGTCGAGGAGTTTCAGGGTCAGCAGACTGAGCAGCGCTGCTGGAGGCGGGATCATGCCCGAGCCGGGATAGCCCGCTTGAGTCACCAGGTCGTCGAACCGGAGTCGGGCCAACAGCGGGAGGAAGTGAAAGACCCCCGCCACTCGCGTTTCGAGGCACCGTTCTGGTCTCAGAACGAGTTGGTGGCAATCGGCCGTGGCTTGGGGATCGGGTTGTGCTGGAGTGTCATCTCGTGTTGTTCCTTTGGGGCGTCCGTAAGCCGGGGTGGTGAAAAAGGGGGAATCTGACCGGTTCGACACTGGGCTCGAAACTGAGCCACCAGATTGCGGAGCGTGCCATAGCGATAACCGAATTGCCCCGCGATCTCGGTCAAGGGGCGGTGGTCGAGGAAGACGGCACGAAGAGCTTCATAGCGTCGGTGTAGGGTTGGGGTGGGATGAGCGAAGAAGTCGTGGCAGCAGGAGTCATCCATGGTGGGACCTCCGCGATTGTCATGGAGTTTTTTGGCGAATCCCTCTGCCAAGGTAACGCTATTGCATGGTGACTTGGCAAGACCAGGCCAGGTCAAGGTGTTAGGAAACGTCGTAATTTCCAGGGGAAACGGCAAAAGACAGAGATCGTGGATCAGTCCGGGCCTGGGGAATTAAGGAGGGGAGGATCCGGTGAAGTCAATGAAGATTTAAGTGACGCAAGGCGGAGGGAGACGTGGAAATCACCGGAAAAAACGAGAAAGAGTCCGAGAAATTGTCACCGAATCTTCTTCTGCGGATTTCGGCGTTGAGTGGTGGACCGAGGGGGGCCTTTGGCATCTCGGTATGCCTTTGAAGTAATCTTGTTTAGAGAAGGAACGAAACAGATCTCCCCAATAAGGTTGCCCGATCTAGAATAAACCTGGTTCATCCGGGGCAGGCGTCGGGTTTCTTCGGGTCCTCTGATTGTGCCATTTTCATAGTCCCATGAGGTGGCGTTGCGTTGCCTCATTGTCTGGCAAAGCTGACCGGTCTCTTCTGATCGAGCATCAGGAGCAGCCTCTCCACGCACCTCCAGCATAAACCCTCGGCGCAGAAAGAGTCGGCGTCCTGCGTTGGGATCAGGAAGGCGATCATGCTCCTGACGAATGGTCGAATTGGATCGGGGTTCGATTCGATCGTCAGGAAGCAGCTCGGGCTGAAGGATCACTTGAGATCATCGGAGGAATGGATCGGAGTTCTCCGAGGGATCAGCGAGGACATCTTCGCCTTCGGGAAGCAACATGGAAGGCTTGCCGATATCGTGCCCGATCGGTTCGGCGAGTATCACGTCGGAAGGTTGTATGACATGGTTCTGGGTCCGGGCACTTCGCCGTCGTCAGGTCTTTCCGACCCTCCTCAAGAGTCAGCGGTAATCGGACCTTACGAGCAATCGCCTGCCACCTGCAAGGATCATGATCCCAGGGTATTCGAGGTAGCCAGACGAGTCGGTCATCTGATCGAGATAGGGAAGGGTTGTCGGTCAGCCCCGAGAGCGATCACATTCGACTGTCAAACATCTCGGAGGTCCAACATAAGAGCCAGGATTTGCGTAGCATTTCTCGCCCTGGCGCTGGCACCCCCGGCCTTGGCCCAAGTGGGGTCTGCGCACGGATTTGACAGCGGCATGGGGGAAGGAGGCTACATGGGGATGGGCTGGCATAGCCGTTCTGACCCCGGTCCTGCCCTCCGAGGACCTTCGTCGTATCGCCTTTACCGCTTCTTTCGGCCTGCCTATCCCTACTACTGGGACCCCTATGGTGGCGGCGGATACTTGACGAGCCAATGTTGATCGCGGCCAGGAATTGAGCCAATTTGGCGCGCAGGATTGAGCCACCGAGCCGGTTGCGACGTGCGACGATCGTGAGATTATTCCGCGTAGCAGTTTCACGAGAGCGATAGAAACAGCATCAGCCGGAGCCGGGGGTTACTGCGTCCCTCTCGCTCCGGCTCTGGTTTACTAGCTCGAACGCTTGCCAGAGGAAGCCTGTTGCGCCCTGTGGGCTCGATAGGACTTGCCGCTGATCTTCAGGATTATGGCCCCGTCCACGATTCGGTCCAGAAACGCCATCGCCAGCGGCGGATCACCCAGGTAATCGCCCCAGGCCTCGAAATCGATGTTCGTCACCAACGCCGTCGACCGCGCGGTGCGGGCGTTGATCAGCTTGTACAGCAAGCTTGCCGCCTTGGGAGATTCGATCCGTTCGATCCGGTCGAAACCGAATTCGTCAAGGATCACCAGATCGAAGTTCGCATAGTAACGCAACCGACGCGGCAGCGTCTGATCGGCCAGCGACGCCGTCAGGTCCGCCAGTACAAGAGCGCTGGTCGTGTACCGCACTCGATAACCCAGCATACAGGCTTGCTGGCCGATGGCCTGGATCAGGTGGCTCTTCCCCACACCGCTTTGCCCGACCACGACCAGGTTCTGTTTTCGGCCGACGAAATCGGCTCTGGCCAGCGCCTCGATCTGAAGCCGATCGATGGCACCGGCGTTGAACAGCCAATCGAAGTTCGCCAGGGTTTTGCTCTCTGCGAAGCAGGCATCGCGGATGCGGTAGGCGATGCTCCGTTCGCGGCGCTGGTCGGCCTGCTCGCTGATCAGCGCCCGCAGGAATTCCAGGTGCGACATCCCCTCGCTCTCGGCGCGGGTCAGCACGGCGTCGAGTTGCTCGGGCTTCAGAGCCACGCGCAGCGCCTGGAAGTCCTCAAGGACCTTCTGGCGCAGCTCCCCCCGCGGGGGCGTCGTCGGACGGGTCGGTCGCCTCGGCATGGTCGGTCGGCTCCTGGTCACAGAGGGGTTGGTAATCCGACGTGGGTCGGGGTGAGACCGGCTCCTCATCCAGCCAGGGTGGCAAGTGCCGTCGCTCGTGCTCAGCCAGCGACTCCAGGGTGCTCTTGGGCTGAGCCTGGACCGATAGGATGCGTTCCACGGCCGCGTGGGAATAGGCGCCGTAACGTGCGGCCCGCTCCAACGCGGCGATCAGGTCCTGCCGGGTGTAGGATCCCAGCAGTGCGAGCACGCGTTGGGCTTGGTCCTTGCCGTACCGCTGCGTCCGGAGCAGGCCCTCCAGGAATCGCCGGCCCGCCTCTCCCAGTTCCACGAACCGCTCCTCCAACTGGGCCTGGCGGTGCCGCGCATCCTCGCTGGGGCAGTGCTCCTTGTGCACGCTTCGTTGTCCCGTGGCCGTGGCCGGCAACAGTACATGGCGAGTGATTTCTTCGACCTGCGGACTGTATATGACGACCTCCGTCTCGGTCACCCGAACCGGCAGTGTGCTGCCGATGTATCGCCAAGGCACGGAGTAGCCGTTCCGGCCATAGGAGATCAGGCGATCGACGTTGACCACACGGTAGATTACCGGCCAGACGTCATAAGGCTGCGCCGGCAGCGGGATCAGATGGGGCAGTTCCTCCTGATGCAACTGCAGCGGCGTCTTGCCGAATTGCCGCAGTTCGCGGACGTCGGCGACATTGGCCAGCCACCAGGCGGTGATCTCGTTGAGATGATTCAGCGTCTCGAAGCTCCGGCCATTGAGCAAGCTGGTCTCGACGTAGAAGAATGGCCGCTCCACTTTTCCTTTGGTTTGAGGCCGCCGGGGCCGGCATGCGACCGGTCGGAAACCGTAGTGGGTGGCGAAAGCCAAGAACCGCGGGTTGTAAATCGGCACGTCGTTCTCGTAGCCGGTTACCACGACTTTCATATTATCATACAAGCAGGTTGCGGCCACACCGCCCAGATGGGCGAAGGCGCGCACGTGCTCGTTCAGGGTTGTCGCCATGTCCTGGGACTCGACGAATCGCAGATACTGGCGTCGCGAGTGGCCCAGGATATAACTGAACAGAGAGACGCGGCGGCGGCCCTCGGCGGTGAAGTCGATGTCATGGACGGCGTAGTCCATCTGGGCCTGTGCTCCCGGCGCCGTCTCGAAGCGGATCACGGGGGCAGGCGCCGACTTGGGACGCAGTTCGGCGAGTCGCTGGCGGACCATGGTATAGCCGCCTCTGAATCCCCGCTGCCGCAGCTCCTCCAACAGCCGCACGGCGGTCAACTCGGGATAGCGAGCCAACAGTTCCTGGACCATCGACTCGTACGGGTCGAGCTGCCGCGACCGCCGCCTCACACGCGGTTCGTCGGCATCGCTGGCTCGCTGGGCGTGGACCTGGGCCACGACCTTGCTGACGGTGTTCCGCGCTAGCCCCAGATCGCGGGCGATTTGCCTGATCGAGGCGTCGGCCCGCCACCGGCTGATGATCTCATTGCGCTTTTGCTCGTTCATAGAGATGCAGCTCCCCGGTGAAGTCGTCGGCGAGAGTGGCCACAGTCTGGGCGTCGCGGGCCAACCGTGCGAAGGGGGGCGTGAGCAAGGAGCGATCGCAGGGCGTCAGACTGGCGCGGCCCTGATGCCGCAGCCAGATCTCGATCCGGCCCAGGCCCTCCAAGATGTCGGACAGACGCTTCGCGAGGCGGTTGCCCTGCTGGCTGAGTCGAGGGTCCCAGGCCCATGCGCCCTCGTGTCGCGACTGCTCGAGGGCCTGGCGGGGCTGGGCCAGAATGTACTCCTGCTGCGACTGGCCCGGCGCGGCCAGGAGCAAATCCACCACGCCGTCGAGTTCGTGGGCCGTCAGGTCGTCGCGATGCAGCGTCGCCAACACTTCGGGTTGGTTGCCGGCCGGCAACCGCACCAGTGACCGCGCGGCCGTGCCCGTAAGCAGCCCCAGACGGAGATCTTCCCGAGCCTCGTGGGTCAGCTTCTCGACCAACGCCAGCCGCCGGCAGACCCAACTCTTGTGCCGGCCCAAGAGCTCGGCGACCTCGACCTGGGTCATGCCGTCCTCACGCACCAGGGCATGAACGATCCAGGCCTCTTCCCACTCTTGGGGACGTCGGCCGGTGTCGTTGAGACCGTAAATGGCGGCCTTGGCCACACGCTCGTCGGCCTCCAGCAGCCGTGCGCGGAGGGTCTTCAGCCCAAGAGCCCGCGCGGCGGCCAGACGCTTGAAACCGTCGAGAACCTGGTGGGCCTCCTCGCGGAGACAAACCACCACAGGTGAGACCTGTCCATAGCGGCGCAACGATCCGGCCATGGCGATTTCGGCGTCGGGGTCGGTGAAGCGATAGCGGCGATAACGGTCGCCCAGTTGAGCCACGTCCAGAAGGCGGACGTCTTCATCGTGCCACTGGATCATGTGCGGCCTCGCAAGTAGGCCCCCCATTCCGAGCAAGGAAACGGGGGACCGGACAGCCCGGCCCACCCGCTTCCTCCTCGGTCTTGGGGGTACACAAACCTTAGTTCTCAACAGCGAGGCTTCTCAATACGTGACGACATGAGCGGACCTAATTTGGGTGGCCCCCGATGGCAACGATGTCGAGGCCGGCAGCCCAGCCGCCGCCGCAGTCTTAGTCGTGCTTCCCGCTGTCGAACTCGCCGTAAAGCCTGACGACA
>Ga0208324_1000981_pt1 | contig 11471 bp, 9 predicted proteins | sample Sb_taG_2_FD_187707 | JGI IMG/M metagenome (GOLD analysis project Ga0208324, IMG submission 187707) | Peat soil microbial communities from Weissenstadt, Germany - Sb_50d_5_LS metaG (SPAdes) (version 2) | ecosystem: Environmental > Terrestrial > Soil > Wetlands > Peat | place: Germany: Weissenstadt... | reverse complement strand
TCCGCGGTCTCGTTCGGCCTTCTCGATCTTCTTGTTCTCCAGCGCGAAGCCGATGTTCTGATACACCGACAGGATGACCGCCTGGCTGCTACCTGTTGGTCATCGCCGCCTCGATGACGGTGAAGGAGCGGGGTGGCAGCCGTACCGAGACCACCCCGCCCTTCGTGTTTTCCGATCCCTCTTCCAGCTGTGCTGCCTCCACATCGGGCAGCGTGCGGGCGGTGCCGGAACGGGCGGCGGTAACCGTCCTGATCGTGGCGGGCCCGTCGAAGGAGGCCTCGCGCAGCAGGACCTCGGCCGTCTCCGGCTCCTCGGGGCTGCGGTTGACCAGCGTGACCGCGACCTTGTGAGCGTTAACATCCGAAGCGCTGACGGTCGCGGCGGCATCAATCAGGCCGAACGGTCCCAGATCACCGATCCGGAACGGCCACCGGCTCGCCCCGGCGGGCAGCTCCGGGCTGAGCACCGGGCCGTTCACGTGCACGTCGACGGCCAGATCCAGGGCCGCCTGGGTGTGCAGCAGCACCGGGTACCAGATGGGCTGCACGGCCGCGACCTCGCCGCTGGTGACGACGGGCGCGATGGCGTTCACCATCTGCGCCAGGTTCGCCATCCGGACCCAGTCGCAGTTCCTGACGAAGATGTTCAGGTAGGTCCCCACGGCCAGCGCGTCGGCGAACGTGTACCGCTCCTCGAGCGCGCCGGTCATGTTGCGGTACCAGACGTTCCACTCGTCGTAGGCGATCCGCGGCGGCGTGGCGATCTTCTGCCGGTAGGCCGCGCGCTGGATGAGGGCCTCGGTGCACCGGATCGCGCGCTCGGCCTGGTGCGGCTGCAGCACGTTGGTCCAGTAGTCGTCGCTGCCGGTGTAGATGTGCAGCGAGTGGTAGTCCACCAGCGACGCCATCCCGTCGATGACCACCCGGTCCCACTCGTTCCAGCCGTTCATGCCGCAGCTGACCAGCTTGGCCTGCGGGTCGAGCATCCGGATGGCCCGCGCCCACCTGGTCGCCTCGCGCACGTACTCCTCGGCGGTGAACGCCCCGACCTGCCAGTCGCCGTACATCTCGTTGCCCAGGCCCCAGTAGGTGACCCGGTACGGCTCGGCCCGGCCGTTGGACCGCCGCCGGCCCGCCCAGTAGGTGTCGCCGGCCGAGTTGCAGTACTCCACCCAGGCCAGCGCCTCCTCCAGCGTCCCGGTGCCCATGTTCAGGCAGATGTACGGCTCGGTGCCGAGTTCGGCGCAGTAGGCCAGGTACTCGTCGGTGCCGAACCGGTTGGACTCCTCGCCGCCCCAGGCCAGCTCGGGGCGGCGCGGCCGGCCGTCCCTGGGCCCGATGCCGTCGGCCCAGTGGTAGTTGCTGACGAAGTTCCCGCCCGGCCAGCGCAGCACGCCGAGCCGCAGCTCGCGGAGCAGGCCGAGCACGTCCTTGCGGAAGCCGCGGTCGTCGGACAGGGGTGAGCCCTCGTCATACAGCCCGCCGTAGATGCAGCGGCCGAGGTGCTCGACGAACCCGCCGAACACCTTGCGATCGAGCCGTCCGGTGGGCCGGGTGGGGTCAATGGCGATCCGGGTCACGCAGTGTCTCCTTGGTCACTGGGCTTCTTGGTCACGGGGTCTCCTCCTTCGCGGCGAGCTTCTCGGCGAGGGCGTGCCCTGCGCGCCGCAGGAACCGCGGACGATCAGCTCCACCGGCAGCAGCGGCGTCCGCTCGGGCACCGGCTCGCCCGCGATGCTGCGCAGCAGCAACTCGACCGCCTGCCGCCCGGTTTCGGCCAGCGGCACGCGCACGGTGGTCAGCGGCGGCGTCAGGAATTCGGCGAACGGGATGTCGTCGCAGCTCACGACCGCGACGTCGGCGGGCACCCGGCGCCCGGCCTGCCACAGCGCGGACAGCACGCCGATCGCCATGACGTCGCTGTGAACGAAGATCGCGGTCAGGCCGGGCGAGCGTTCGAGCAGCAGGCGGGTCGCGGTGGCGCCGCCCTGCGGCGTCCAGTCGCCCTCGGTCACCAGGTCCTCGCTCGGCTCCAGGCCCGCGTCGCGCAGCGCGTCCTCGTAGCCGTGCAGCCGGCTGCGGGTGACCCGCCGCCGGAACAGCCCGGTGACCGTCCCGATGGACGTGTGCCCGAGCCCGAGCAGGTGGTCGGCGGCCAGCCGCCCGGTTTCCCTGTGGTTGGATCCCACCAGCGGGACCCCGCCGCCCGGCACCGCCTGCAGGCTGACCGACGGCACGTACCGCCGGAGCAGGTCGGCGATCTCGGTGTCCTCCTCGACCTCGGGCGCGGCGGCGATGATGCCGTCCACCCGGCGCTCGATCAGGGTCCGCACGATGTCGGCCCCGTCCGCGCCGCCGACCGCCAGGTGCCCGACCAGCACGGAGTGCCCGTTCTTCCGCGCGGCCTGCTCGGCGGCCACCGAGGCCTGGGCGATGGCCACGTCGGTGGCGTCGCTGGCCACCAGGCCGATGGTGGCGGTGGCCCGCTGGACCAGGCTGCGGGCGATCGTGTTCGGCCGGTAGCCGAGTTCGGCGGCGGCGGCCAGGATCCGCTCCTCGGTTTCGGCGGAAACCCGCACGTCACCGCCGTTGAGGACCTTGCTGGCCGTCTGGAAGCTGACCCCGGCGCGCGCCGCGACTTCCTTGATCGACACGTACCGCCGTCGGGCCATCGCGTCCTTCCGTCGGGTCCTCGTAACCGCGCCCAGCTGGCCCTGTCGCCGCTGGCCCCTTCGCCATCTTGAGCGAACGTTCGCTCTAGCACGCTAGATCCTCCGGCCATATCCGGTCAAGTAGGCTATCTAAGATGTTTCGCCCTCCGTTATCCGGGAGCGATCGTCATCCGCCCCCGGCCGCCGCGCGTCGGCCATAGATTGTCTGCGGGGAAGCGAGGAGGTTACGTGTCGCCGAACAGGCTGGTCCTGGCCACGGCGCTGCTGCTAGCTACCGTGGCAGGCTGCTCCCACCCGCAGCAGGCGCCGCGGGCCACCCCGTCGAGTCCCGCTCCAGGCACCACGGGCACCACGGGCATCACGGCGTCCGGCCCGGCCACCCTCCCCGGCCCGGACGGGGAACAGGCCCGCTGGGTGATCGAGGAGAACGACAAGCCGGGCACGACCGCCTGGGAGATCCACGGCGCGCACGCCGGCATCAGCGGGTTCGCCAGCCTGGCCTACGCCCAGCCGGGCCAGAAGGTCACCCTGTACGTCAGCACCACCGGCCGAACATTCCGGGCGCAGGCCTTCCGCATGGGCTACTACCAGGGCCGGGGCGCCCGCCTCATCTGGACCTCAGCGCAGGTCACAGGCAAGGACCAGCCCGGCTGCCCGGTCACGTCCGGCATCAACATGGTGGCCTGCGACAACTGGTCCCCGTCCCTGTCGTTCGACGTCACCCCCGCGTTCGTCCAGGGCGACTACCTGATCAAGCTGACCGGCCCGGGCAACCGGCAGAGCTACGTGCCGCTGACGATCTGGGACCCGGCCAGCACCGCCACCTACGTGATCAAGAACGACGTGTTCACCTGGCAGGCCTGGAACTTCTACGGCGGCTACGACTACTACCAGGGCCTGGGCAGCTGCCCGCCGGACGTGTACCCGGTCTGCAACCGGGCCCGGGTGGTCTCCTACGACCGGCCCTACGCCGCGGAGGACGGCTCGGGCAACTTCCTCGCCCTGGAGTACCCGCTGGTCAGGTGGGCCGAGCAGCACGGTCTCGACGTCACCTACGCCACCGACCTGACCGTCCAGGAGCATCCCGGCTACCTGCTGAAGCACAAGGTCCTGCTATCCCTGGGCCACGACGAGTGCTGGTCGCTGGGGGAGCGCCAGGCCGCCGTCACGGCCTACGACGCCGGCGTCAACGTCGTCTTCTTCGCCGCAAGCCCGATCCTGCGGCACGTCAGGACCCAGGCCTCCCCGCTCGGCCCCGACCGCGAGCTCGTCGACTACCGGGACTCGGCCGCGGACCCGCTCGACGGCCGGGGCAATCCGCTCCAGGTCACCGGCAACGAGTGGTCCAACCCGCCGTCCAGCTGGCCGGAGTACAGCTTCGTCGGCGATACCTACGCCGGCTTCCTCGAGCCCGGCCTGGACGTGGGCTTCCGGGTCGCGGACGCCTCGGCCTGGGTCTTCGCCGGTACCGGCCTGCGCGACGGCGAGATCATTCCCGGCGTGGTCGCCTCGGACGTGGACAAGTTCGACCGGGCCTACGGCCAGCCGGCCGATGACCAGATCTTCGGCCACTCGCCGATCCCGGCTGGCCTGGGCCAGACCAGCATCGGCGCGTTCTTCTCCGACATGACCTACTACACGGACGCGTCCGCCGACGCCGGCGTGCTCGACACCGGCACCAACAACTGGATCCCGGCGCTCGGCGACCGCAGCGGCTGCCACCCGGGCGGCATCTGCGAGGCCACCATGGTGCAGCGCATCACCGGCAACATCCTCAAGCTCTTCGGCCAGGGACCGGCCGCCAGGATCCAGCCCTCCGTCCCCAACTGGCAGCAGGTCACCGGCCAGTAAAGCAGCTCGCCGCCCCGCCCTCGCCGGAAGGTGCCCCGCCGCGCCCGCCTCCCATTCTTGATCCCGAACGACCTGCCCAGGCCGAAGGGCGGCCGCGCCTAGACCTGGACGAACTCGATGCCGGTGAGCTGGCAGAACGCCTTCCAGTCGGCGGAGTGGTGGCCCAGGTTCATCACCTCGTGGTGCGGGCCGCCGTGCGACAGCCAGCCGTTCAGGCACTTGCGCAGCCCGGAGGCGGGCCGGAACTGCCCGTACGGCATCTCCAGGGCCGGCAGTTCCTGGCTGTCCAGGTTCTCGCCCTCGGCGACCACCAGCCGGAAGCGGTCGCCCTCCAGCGAGACCAGCGCGGCCAGCGTGGCCGGCCCCGGCTGGTACTGGAACAAGAACGTGGGCGGGTCGGCCAGCCGCCCGATGCCCAGCGGCCGCTTGATCAGCTTCACCGGCCGGTCGGACCGGGCGATCTTCCAGTTGCCCTCGCCCATGTGGCTCTGCAGGATCGAGTCCGAGGGGAAGTCCATCGCGTACATCTCGGTGAAGTGCGCGTCGCCGATCAGCACGTGCCCGGCGGTGACCAGGCAGGCGGTGAGCACGTCGCCTTCGGCCGCGTACCCGTAACCCTTGGCCATCAGCGACGACGCCGCGGCCAGCGGCAGCCGGGCGAACCGGCCGTCTTCGCCGATCGCGTCGAAGTGCGCGGTGTAGGCGCCGAACCCCCGCTCGTCCAGGATCTGCTCGATCGCCACCTGCATCCGGGCGTGGTCCGTCCGTTCCTCAGCAGAAAGCCGCGGGTCGATCTCGAAGTTCTCGTCCTCGAAGGAGATGACCGAGGCAACCGCGTCGTCGCTGGCATCTTGCATGCCGCGCCACAGGTCGCCCTGCGCGACCGAGATGATCGCCGGGCCCAGGGTCCGGACCAGCGCGTTCTCGTCGACGCGGATGTCGCCCATCTCGTTCATCGCGTAGCCGAAGATGGCGACCTTGAGCTGCTTCCACGCGGTGGCCGTGGCCGCCGCGCGGGCCCAGCGCCCGACGTCGGCCCGGAACGAGGCGCTCTTCCAGTCATCGGTCAGCACGGCGAACCGTTTCCCGGCCCGGACCATGGCGTTGGCCGTGTCCTGCGCGCCGTGCACGCCCTGGTTGTAGGTCATGTCAGCCATGTCCCAGGCGGGCGTAACGTTGGGTTCCGGCTGGATGTTGGCCAGGCAGACGGGCAGCCGGGACTCCGAGAGCAGCCGCGCCACCCGCATGGCCGGGCCGTAGGTGAGCATGACGACGAGCACGCCGTCCAGGTCGGCGTCCTCGAACTCGCGCATGGCGCGCTCGGCGTCCTCACGGTACTTAATCGCCTTGCTCGGGGTGAACTCCGCGACGTCGGACAGGTGCGCGGCGAGTTCCGCGGCGTACCCCTCCTGCCGCTCCGCGATCCCGGGGATCATGTCGTCGTACAGGTCCTGCATGATCCCGAGAATGCCGATGCGCGGCTTACGCCCGTTGAGAGCGGTCATGGCTCAGGTCTCCTTTTAAGCGTCAACGCTGTCCGTAGTAGTTCTTGTAGCGGGCGTGCAGCGCGTCCACCGCCTCTGCGGGCAGCGGCGCGAGCTCGCCGAAGGCGCGGGCCAGGTGGACGGTGCGCGCCACGTCTTCGCACATCACGGCGGCCTTCACCGCGTCACGGCCGGTGCCGCCGATGGTGAAGACGCCGTGGCTGCGCATCAGGACGGCGGGGGAGCGGTGCCCGGTCAGCGTGGCGACCACGCCCCGGCCGATTTCGTCGCCGCCGATCAGCGCGAACGGCCCGACCGGAATCTCGCCGCCGAACTCGTCGGCCATCGCGGTGATCACGCACGGGACGGGCTCGCCGCGCGCGGCCCACGCGGTCGCGTAGGTGGAGTGGGTGTGCACCACGCCGCCGACCTCAGGCATGTGCCGGTAGATGTAGGCGTGCGTGGCGGTGTCGCTGGACGGGCTCAGCCCGTCGGAAACAGGCTTGCCGTCCAGGTCGCAGACCACCATCGACTCCGGCGTCAGGTCGTCGTAGGAGACGCCGCTCGGCTTGATCACCATCAGGTCCCCCAGCCGCCCGGACACGTTGCCCGAGGTCCAGGCGACCAGGTTGTTGCGCACGAGCTCGGCGTGCAGCGCGCAGACCGTCTTGCGCAGCGCGGCGAGTTCAGCGCCGTCCGGCATGCTCATCGTGCTGCCTCCCTCGCCGCCCACGCGCGGTCGCGGATCGCCCGCAGCCGGTACATGACCTGGTTCTCTCCACGGCCGAAGTAGTCGTGCAGCCGCACGTACTCGGCGTACAGCTCGTCGTACACGTCGGCGCGGGCCGCGTCGGGCTGGTAGATGTCCCGGTCGATGCGGCCCATGACCGCCGCCGCGGCCGGCACGTCCGGGTAAGCGCCCGCCGCGACCGCCGCGTGAATGGCCGAGCCAAGTGCCGGGCCCTGCTCGGACCCGATCACGCTAAGCGGGCGCCGGGTGACGTCCGCGTAGATCTGCATGAGCGGGGCGCTCTTGGTCAGGCCGCCGGCCACCACGAGCTCCGTGACCGGCACGCCCGAGTCGGCGAACGTGTCCATGATCATCCTGGTGCCGAACGCGGTGGACTCGAGCAGCGCGCGGTAGATCTCCGGCGCCGTGGTGGCGAGCGTCAGGCCGATGATGGCGCCGGACAGGCGGCCGTCGACCAGGACCGAGCGGTTGCCGCCCTCCCAGTCCAGCGCGATAAGCCCGTGTGCCCCGACCGGCTGGGCGGCCGCCTTCTCGTCGAGCAGCTGCTGCAGCGAAACGCCGCGCTGCCGTGCCTCGCCGGCGAACTCGCCGGGGACACCGTTGCGCGCGAACCAGGCGAAGATGTCGCCGACCCCGCTCTGCCCCGCCTCGTATCCCCACAGCCCGGCCACGATGCCGCCGTCGACCACCCCGCACATGCCGGGCACCTCGGCCAGCTCGGCGCCGTTCATGCTCTGCTGCCCATTCATGACATGGCAGGTCGAAGTGCCCATGATCGCGACCATCTTGCCCGCCGCGACCGGGCCGGCCGCGGGCACCGTGACGTGCGCGTCCACGTTGCCGACGGCCACCGCGATGCCCGCGGGCAGCCCGGTCAGCGCGGCCGCGGCCGGGGTCAGCCCCCCGGCCCGGGCGCCGAGCGGCGAGATGGGATGAGCGAGCTTGCCGGCGGCGAAACTAACGAAGCGCGGATCGAGGGCGGCCAGATACGCCGGCGACGGGTAGCTGCCGTCCTGGAAGATGCCCTTGTACCCGGCCGTGCACGCGTTCCTGGTCTCGGTCCCGCACAGCTGCCAGATGATCCAGTCGGCGGCCTCGATCCACCGGTCGGCGCGCTGGTACAGCTCGAAGTCCTCCTCCAGCAGCTGCAGCGCCTTGGCGAACTGCCACTCCGAGGAGATCTTGCCGCCGTAGCGGTTGATCCACTTCTCGCCCCGCTCGTGGGCGACAGCGTTGATCCGGTCCGCGTGCGGCTGGGCGGCGTGGTGCTTCCACAGCTTGGGGTAGGCATGCGGGCGGGCGGCCAGGCCGGGCAGCTGGCACAGCGGCGTGCCGTCGGCGAGCACCGGCATGCAGGTAGAGGCGGTGAAGTCGGTGGCGATGCCGATCACCTGGGCCGGGTCGACGCCCGCGTCCCTGATCGCGGCCGGGATCGCGGCGGCCAGCGCGCCGGTGTAGTCGGCCGGGTCCTGCAGTGCCCAGTCCGGTGGCAGATCGGCGCCGGCCAGCTCGCGGTCGATCACGCCGTGCCGGTACTCGCTGACGGCGGTGCCCGCCTCGGCGCCGTCGCTCACCCGCACCACGAGGGCCCGGGCCGACAGCGTGCCGAAGTCCACGCCGACGGCGAAAGCGTCACCGCTGACATCTTTGTTAGCGCTAACATCCATCTGTCCGCCTTATCCTACGTTCCTTCCAGTGCATTCTTGCCGCCCGCCGGCCGGCTCAATCCAGGTGGCTCAACCAGGCCGGAGTCGGCATGACCCCGGCCGGTCAGTGCGGCCCGGCGGCGCTCGCCCGCACGATCAGCTCGGGCGCCACCCGGACCCTGGGCCCGGCCGGGATCATGCCGGCCATCCGATCGACTAGCGTACTCAGCGCCTGCCGGCCGACCTCACCGAAGTCCTGCCGCACGGTGGTGAGCGGCGGCCGGAAGAACCCCGCCTCGGGCACGTCGTCGAAGCCGACGATGCTGACGTCCTCCGGCACCCGCAGCCCTCGTTCGGTCAGCGCCCGGATGACGCCGAGCGCCATCGTGTCGTTGGCGCAGAAGATGGCCGTAAGCCCGGGTTCCGCGGCTAGCTGGCCGCCCAGCTCGTAGCCGGAGGAGGCGGACCAGTCGCCGGCCAGCACGGGCGGCTCGGGCACGGCGGCCGCACGCATCACCTGCTGCCAGCCGAGGACGCGTTCCTTCGCGTCCAGGCAGGACGACGGCCCGGCGACGTGGTAGACGCATCGGTGCCCCAGGCCGAGCAGGTACCGGGTCGCCGTGGCGGCGCCGACCGTGTTGTCGATGGCCACCGAGGTGACCGACGCGCGGGTGCCGCAGCCCACCGCGACCAGCGGCACCTCCGGGGGCACATGCGCGAGCGCGGCCACGGCGGTGTCCTGTGTCGCGATGACGACGATGCCCTCGATGCCCTGGCCGAGGAACCGGTCCACCGCGTCCAGCATCGACCTGCGGTCCAGGGCCGGAAGGCTGGCCACGGACACGAAGTAGGTGTCGTGCGCCGCCCGTTCGAACCCGTAGAGCATCGACGTGGGGCCGTAGAGCATGGTGTCGGCGGTGATCACGCCAAGCGTGTGAGTGCGCCTGGTGACCAGCGTCCTGGCCGCGGCGTTCGGCCGGTAGGCGAGCTCGCGGATGGCGGCGAGCACCTTGTCCCGGGTCAATGGGCGAACGTTCGGGTGCTCGTTCAGGACCCGCGAAACGGTCTGGTGTGACACCCCCGCCAGCCGGGCTACGTCGGCCATGACCGGCGGCCTGGACAGGTTGCCGGTGCCGGGTACAACGGACGTTCTCACCCGGCTCCTGGCCTGCTCACCCGGTGACGACGTCACGTCGTGCCTCCCTCTGCCGCGCGCGCTGCGGCGCCATGCGGCTAGCCGGGACCGACGTTAGCGCTAACATCCGTGCAGATCAAACAGCGGCGCTCTCACGTCGAAGCCCCCGACAGCGACATGCGCCTCTTCGCGGCCGCCCGGATTCCTTGCACTTCAGCGTAGCCGCCACGCGGCCACGGCGGTAGCCCACGGCCCCGCCGTCACTTCAGGCACAAGCTCCCCGCGAGGTCGGGGCTTCGGGCGCAGGCTCCCCGGCGCGGTTAGGGCTTGTCGCGGCTCGCCGTGCTGTCCCGCAGGTCGCGGATCGCGGCCTTGGCCTTGCGGCCGGCCTCGCCCTCCCGCAGGTCGCGCAGCACGTCCCGGGCGGCGTCACGCGCCTTGCCGACCGCCTCGCTGTCCCGCAGGTCGCGGATCGCGGCCTTGGCCTTGCGGCCGGCCTCGCCCTCGCGCAGGTCGCGCAGCGCGGCTTCGGCCTTGCGCCCGGCCTCGCCCTCGCGCAGGTCGCGCAGCGCGGCTTCGGCCTTGCGCCCCGCGTCGCTGGTGCGCACGTCCTGCAGCGCGGTCCTGGCCTTGCGGGCCGCGTCGCCGTGCTCGGCGCCGCGCAGCCACGCGATCAACCTGGACCACCAGCTCCGAACCTGCTGCTCGATTTCGGTCATCGCGTACTCTCCTTCGCGCTCCGGGCGATTCGCGCCCGTCGCTCACGTCAACAAACACGATATAACGTAATTCAGACCTCCGCCAACTGCCTACCCGTAGAGCCGCCGGCCAACCCCAGGACGGCAGCCGGGTGCCGAGGCTCCCCGGCGCCGGCGCACGGGCCTAGCCTGGCCGCTCGACGCCGGCCAGGATCACGTCCACGACATCGGCGATGAAGTCGTCGCTCATCGGCAGGTGGCCGAGCAGCAGTCGGTGCTCGGCGGCGCCGAAGAACAGGTCGAGGACAACATCCCGCTCCACGCCGGGCGCGATCTCGCCGCGGGCGATGGCGCGGTCCAGCATGATCCGGTGCTGGGAGCGCAGCGGCTCGATCACGCGGTCTCGCCACGCCCCGCGCAGTTCGGCGTCGTGCTGTGCCTCGGCGATCAGGCCGGTCAGCATCGATCCCATCGGCGTCTGGGTGACCGCCCGCACCCACGCGTGCAGCGCCGCGAGCAGGTCACCGCGCAGCGTCCCGGTGTCCGGCAATGGCTGCTCCTCGCGGAACGAGGCGACGAAGGCGTCCAGCGCGAGCAGGCCCTTGGACGGCCAGCGCCGGTAGATCGTGGTCTTGCCGACCCCGGCGCGCGCGGCGACCTCCTCGATCGACATCGCGGCCAGCCCTCGTTCGGCGAGCAGTTCCGCGGCCGCGGTCAAGATGGCGCGGTCCGCCTCCTGGCTCCGCGGCCGCCCCCGCTGCGCCCCGCCGGCCGCCGCACCTCCCGCCGCACCTCCCGCCGGACCCAGGCCCGCCGGACCCAGGCCCGCCGGATCCGTGCCCACCGGATCCGGGGCCGGCTGATCCGCCTGGGCCGGAATATCCCCGCTCATCGCCGGGCTGTACCCTGTAGAAATCCGAAACGATCCGTAACGTATTTGATTGGTATCATGCCCGTCACCGCGCCTTCCAACCGTCCTGAGCCTTCGCTCGCACACCGCCGCGATTCCCGGCCCGCCGCTCTGCCCATTTCCGGGCCCACCTCCGGCCCTCCCCGCCGCCAGCCGCTGCAGCTAGCCCTGATCCTTGTCGCCGCGTTCATGGTCGTCCTCGATTTCAGCATCGTGAACGTCGCGCTGCCCTCTATTGAGCGGGAACTGCAGATGCCGGCCGATGCGGTGCAGTGGGTGGTGACGGGATACGCCATCTCGTTCGGCGGCCTTCTTATCCTCGGTG
>Ga0208324_1000980_pt1 | contig 11471 bp, 18 predicted proteins | sample Sb_taG_2_FD_187707 | JGI IMG/M metagenome (GOLD analysis project Ga0208324, IMG submission 187707) | Peat soil microbial communities from Weissenstadt, Germany - Sb_50d_5_LS metaG (SPAdes) (version 2) | ecosystem: Environmental > Terrestrial > Soil > Wetlands > Peat | place: Germany... | reverse complement strand
CATTCTGTTTGAAAGGTTCTGCGGTTGGAAGCATGACTTCCCTGCTCACGCGATGTTCGGTCAGTTATCGAGGACTGAGCGAATGCGCCACGGCTACCTCCACATGGATCACCACTTGAGGCAGTTTGGAGCATGACGGACAGCCGACAGTGTGTGGAAGTGCCAATTACCAAGCACTTAGAAGGACTGGTTCAAAAGGGTCTTCCCCCGGCAACTAGAACTGGCTTGTTTTCAACGCCGAAATTTTCGAATTTACTAGTCCGCCCGGTATACCTTGTGAAACACGCAGAATCGCAACCATAAAGAAGCCCCGGTGAGGACGGGCGGCGGGTTCACTCCGAGTAGCCCTCATCTTCATCTTCATCTTTCTCGTCCTCGCCTTTGTCGTCCTCTTCCTCCTCTTCTTCGTCTGGCTCTTCTCGAAATAGGGCATCGGCTACCGAGCCATCCCCGGTTTCTGGGTCGGGGCATTCTGGACGTATTCTGCTCATCCCCGATGGTACGCCTTACCCGTTTGCGAACGCGGGTGCTCCTGCCCCAGCCGGAGGAACTACTGGAGCAGCAGAGCGGTGGTGATCGGGCGCAGGAACCTGCGAGGGGTATATGCTGTGGGGCAGTTGGGGCAGGAGGAAGCTATGAAATTCCTAGTGCTGTGGCACTTCGACCTGACACGCATCGGGCCTGAGGTTGCCCGCGCCGTGATGCAGATGCCGGATTACGCCAAGAAGCTGGGGGACAAGTTGGAGTGCCGCTACCACGTCATCGGCAGTCACGGCGGAGCTTGGATTTACAAGGTCACATCGAACGAAGAACTTGATCGGCTTCTGGCGATGTCGCCTGTGTACAACTATGCCACTTACAAAGTTCTGGCGCTAGCAGAGATGGAGGACCCGGCGACGATCACGGGAAAGACGAGCTAATCAACGGCGGGGGCACAGTCCTCTCGTATCGGATTGGGTACGCGTGCGCACTTCCGCACTCGAAGCCGTATTCTATTTGTGCTCTATGCGCCGGAACGTCAGGTTGATGCTTGGCGGCGGGCGTTGGCGGATCGACTGGCCGCGCACGAATCGCTCAGGAAAGACCAGTGCCCCTCTCGTTTGACCGATTCCCGCTTCGTACTAGGTGATTGAGGCGCATGGACGCTGAACAGACCATCGCTGAGATCGGCTAGAGCGCATCTTTGCCGTGCCGGACACTAGACCGCTGAGCGCGGGCGACCTCTCGGCTGCGAATCGCAGGCGCGACGATGTACTCGCGCATAGCCCATGGTCTCGGCTTTGGCATCGGCATGGAATCTGCTGCCGCCCTGCGTCTCCAGTAATCCGGTTAGGGGAATTGGAGAGCAAAAACCGCTCACAGAACTCGTATACCTGTGTGGTGGCTGAAAGAATCCAGCCTACTGACCTGACTGCGACGGAGGCGGAGGAAGCAGACCAAGCTGCCGCATCATTCCCACGTCATCCCGATTCGCAAAGTGCTCGGCGATCTTGCCATCGAGCACCCGATACATGTGAATATGCTGAACCTCGAAAGCGCGTCCGGTAGGCTGCACACCCACGAGCATTCCGCCATCGACCGGAAAGCGTGACCTACCCCGATGGGTTCCGCTATAAGTGCATCGGACAACGACCCACTCGCCCTCCGCGACAGAGTTCAGCGTCGTCAGCCTCGCGTCTGGGAAGTTGGTCTTCATCTCTCCCAACACTGTTCGCACGCCATCTCGCCCTACCTTTCTGCCATGATTTTGGCAGTCCTCCGAGAAGTAGCTTGCTGCCGCGTCGAGGTCGCCGCGATTGAACGCCTCATTGAATTGTTCGGCGATGCGCCGATTGTTCTCGGTGATGTTCAAGGAAGCCCTCCTGTAGCAGCATGGGATAGTGCCGATTTTACGTTGCATGCCAGTGAGAATGCGGCGACCACCCGCTACAAAGGTAGGCGCGTGCGACATCCGGGATGCTAGGCTTATGCAAACTCCGGAGGAAGAAATGACAGCCATGTCTTGGGTTGTTTCTGTGGCACTTCTGGTTCTGGTTGAAACCGGCTCCGTACAATCTGCTACCGGCGCAAATGCTGATCCGACGAAGGCACAAATTACTGTTCTGTACGACGCTTTCGGGCAGAATGCTGCAATGCAAAAAGACTGGGGCTATGCCGCTCTTGTCGAATACAGCGGCAAGCGCATTTTGTTCGACACCGGAAACAACCCGGACATCCTCGCGCAGAATGCGAAGGCAAAAGGAATCGACCTAGCCAAACTGGATTTCGTGGTGATGTCGCACCGCCACGGGGATCACATGGGAGGACTGAGCTACGTTTTAAGCGTGAACCCAAGAGTGCCCATCTACGCGCCGAAGGAAGGATTTGGGGTCTATGGTGCGGACTTGCCGAGCACCTTCTATCGCAAAGACCCGTCCCTTCCGCAAGAACAACGTTATTACAACGGTGCGCCCCCAGAAGTTATGCGGTTTGGCTCAGCTTGGCCGGGTGCCAATTTCCAACTTGTGGACAAGAACACCGAAATCGCACCGAATATCCATTTGGTTACACTCGTATCCGATAAGCCGGGTACTCTCGAACTGCGCGAACTTTCCTTGGTCATCAATACCTCCGAAGGACTGGTCATCGTGGTTGGCTGTTCCCATCCCGGCATCGACAAAATCGTTGAAGCTGCAACTGCGATCAATCCCCGCATTCACTTCATCGCTGGCGGCTTTCATCTTGTTGTCGCACCCGATCCCGACATCGAGAGGATCGTCACCGCGCTGCATGATCGGTTCAAAGTCGAATACGTTGCCCCCGGTCACTGCACCGGAGAGCCAGCGTTCACAGCCCTAAGAAAGGCCTTCGGCGATCACTACCTTTATGCGGGGTTGGGCACAACACTAACGACAACACACGCGGGACAACCGTGATCTTTGGTTCCAAAAGTCCCAACAGACCACCTACCCCGGTGGCTGGGAGCGCATCGTCGCGCTGTAGAATCCAACCCGGTGAATTGGAGTTCTTTACTTCGTGTACCAATCGGAGTGCGCCGACCAGCGGCTACACGATAGGCATTGTGTCGAAGTCCACCGATTGAGGCAAGCGGGGCACACTCCTCCCGTGTCGAACGTGTTCCATTCGTGTCCGCAGGTGCAAAACCATTTGTCCTCTTTGCGGGGTGACCAGCCGCACAAAGGGCAACGGATCCGCGGGTCGGATGTATCCCGGTCCCTTTCAACATCGCGGTCAGAAATAATCGTGGGAGTGATAGTCACATGACTCAGGTTTCTTTACTGGATTCTCTCTTCTTCTCCAAGACTGCTCCGGTTCTTCCCAATCACACGCACTTCCTTTCCGCGCAGACCTGCGTACTTGATCGCCATGCCGAGGAGCTTGTATTTGTCCTCTTGGTAGTCGGCGGCAAAAATCGTCTTGTGGAGCAACACCAGTTCCGGGTCATGCGCGCAGGCTTTCGCGAATTCGGGAAGCTTCGTTCGGATGGTCGCGATGAGGTTGGACTCTCGCCGCATGCGCTCGTCATTGGTCATCTTGCTATGAGAACAGCTGATTCTGAATTCCTGCGAGTTCCACAGGTCGAGAACCTTCCTCGTCGTCGTTCGCCACGCTGTTGACACGAGTGCTCACCGGATAGCTCCTCATCTGCTGGGCATCGTATGGCTTCAGCAGTTCCGACGCCGCAGCCCCATCCCCTACGTTGAGGCGATTTGCTGCTGCAAGGTCGGTTGGCATAATTGGCACTCAGCGGTTCAGTGGAGGGGTCAAATGGAAGGAACACAGCTTAGATACGTGATCAAGTTCGTAGCCGACATGAACAAAGCAGTTAAGTTCTACCGCGACGTGCTCCGTCTCCAACTGAAGTTCGAGTCGCCGGATGGAGCGAGTTCGTGACGGGCGAAACCACTCTTGCGCTGCACCCGGCTTCCGACAAGAATTCAGCGGGCAAAGTCGAATTGGGTTTCACTGTTGCCGATGTCGAGGCGTTCTACCGGGACATGAGCGGCAAGGGCGTGCTGTTCAGCATGCCGCCCGAGACGCAGGATTTCGGTGGAGTGCTTGCCCAATTCGTCGACTCCGAAGGCGCACATGCAGCGTGGGCGCGGAGGCGGCGTGATTACTTCCTATCCACATGTGTGATCACATCAAGGTGGGGAGCACCGTCGCCCTTGAGATACTTGCCGAAGAATTCCTCAACTAGAGATCGCGTGAGCGTGCTGGTGAGCACTGCGCGTTCAAATGCGCTGTCGTCTGCTTTCGAGTCGCGGGTGAAACGACTGAGGACTAGGGGCGAGTCGGTGAAGCTCATGTGGTCGGTTCCGCTCGTTACTACATAGTACGTATTCGATTTACTCCCGGCGTACTCGCGAACCTGAACGTCGGGATTTGAGGCGTGTTCCTCGGTCATGATGAAGAGAAGGGGTTTGTGCACCTGAACGGGTCGAACGTCAGCGTTCATGCCGGGGTAGGTGGAGCCGTCCAAGTTGACCCCTGCAAGGATTCGCGGGTCTTCCTTCGTGGCCAACGCTGCGGTGGTTCCTCCCATGGAGTGCCCTACGATACCGACACGGGACACGCCCAACTGACCATGCCAGAAATCGTCATGTGATTGCATTTCATCGAGCTTATCCAGAACAAAACGCACATCCCGTACCAGCACATCTTCTGCAAACCTGCCCATTGCCTCACCTTGCGTTCTACGATCCACGTCTGAAGGCCAATAGGGCTTAAATCTCACTTCGCGCCCATCTGGGAAGACTGATATAAGCGAATCGGGCGTGTGGTTAATGGCAACGATCACAAACCCCATGCTCGCCAGACCCTCAGCAAGCACCGTGTAGACAGACGGCACCACGCCCGTGCCGTGTTCGAGAAAAACGACGGGAAAGGGGCCGCGCTGAGCGATAGGGGCAAGAGTTCTGGAATGTGTGTGCACCTGACGCTCAAAACCGAGTTGCAGTTTCCACTCCTCTGCTACGGCATCGGCAGTCTTCTTGTCCATATAGGGTGCAAAGGGAAACGTTCCATCCGTTGCGGGATACCAGAACGTGACTACCAAGTCGCGGTTACGGTGTGTATCTGTGAGCACCACCGTTTTCACCCCGACCGGGTAGCAGCCGTTCGGTTGGGGTAGGTCGAGTCCTGTTCGCGCTGATTCCGCCGAGTGAGTAAAGCTGACTAAACCTAACGCGAAAACAGAAAAGACGAAGAAGAAGGGTTTAGCCATTGGTCTCCCGAAAAGCAGCATCCCTTTGTTGTACAGACGCATGGGACGGGACTTCGTGAGCGTTACAAGGAAAGCCGATTCTGCGTTTGGGCAAGCTGCAAAGGTGCCTCGGACGTTCAGGCGGGCTGAGGGCAAGCCTTACGTCGAGCGTGCCGCGCTGCAAGAGGCTGACGGAGTGCTCGCCTGCGGTTCGCGTGATACTCGCCTGAGCCCGGCAAGACGGATCACGCCGCTACGACTTAGGTTGCTCATGTTTCACTCCCTCGTGCCGCCTCTTATTTATCGTACCAATCCGAATGCACGAGAGGCACTGCGTCGAAGTCCAGTGGAACATCCGTGATGCATCCGGTGGGCGGGACTTCGGTAATCTTCGCGCAGTCAACGGGGAAAGGTATTCTCTTGATTCCTGATCTCGAATGAGAAATATCCCAGTCATGAACTCTATCCCAGATGTTCGCTCGTCAATTCCGTGGATCGCAGCGATAGTTTCCGCTGTTGGAATCGCGGCGATCTGCATGCGGGCCTTTGAAACCGACGAGGCGCGAGCCAAATCTGCCGAGCACAAGCGAGGAAAAGAACTCCGTTCGCTGGCCGACAAGATTTCCGAGTATGCTCAGGGCGTTCATCAACGCTACCCGTCCGGAGATGTGGTCGTCAGCGAGCAAGACTTGGCAGAGCAACTTGGAAAACGCCCCGACGCAGTTACCAAGGCGCTTAACCTACTGCTGAGAGAACAGAAAGTCCAACATGCTCCGCTCAGAGGCTATTGGAAATTGAACCTGTGAGCTACCCACGAACATCCAGCCTTAAAAACTTGGTTGGGCTACGGGAGAAGCGTAGCGGTCCTGAGGGTCCAACGATATTGATGTTAACCCATGACCGCTGAGGTTTGTCCGAACCTAATCAAAAATAGATCAGGCTTCGGCTGTTTGCTGGCGTCCAGAACTAGCTGGTCTGGTCGCCATTTTATGAAGGGTATCACCACTCTCACGGCGCGGAGCGGATTACTCACGTCGCACGCGCTTCAGCGGAGCATCTAGACATCCTTCAGTTGCTCCTCAGTCATCCCAAAATAGTGCCCCAGTTCATGTATGAGAGTCTGGCGAATTTGATGACGCACTTCGGCCTCGCTTGAGCAGACCGCCTCAATATTCTTCTGATAAAGCACGATGTGATCCGGTCCCGTGGGGAGATTGAAGACGCTCCTCTTCGTCGCAGGCACGCCGTGAAAGATGCCTAGAAGCAATCGCCGCTTCTGCCGCGGCTGGGATCGTGACTGGTTCGGCGGCACGTCCTCGACCAGAATCGCAACGTTCTGGATACGGCTGCGGAATTCTTCCGGCAGCGAATCCAAAGTCTCTTCTGCAACCTTGACGAAATCTTCGCGCTTCATCCTTCACCACTGACACAAACGGCACACCTGCACCGAGTAGCCTCCGTCATCCTGTTCATCGTCGTCACCCTCATCGTCCGTGACGCTTCCTTCATCTTCCTCATCGTTCTCTTCCTCGTCTGGCTCTTCCCGAAGAAGGACATCGGCTTGCGCCGAGCGATCCGAAGGGTTCGCGGCGAGGCATTGTGGGCGTATTCTGCTCATGTCCCACATGGTACTCTGTGCCGTTGGCAAGAGCAGCAGGGTGTTCCTTGCAGGCGCTGCCGGGATCAACTGGCGTGGACGAATCGCTTGGTACATCCAGCAGGGGGAGGCCACCATGTCGCCGCGCACACTTTTTCTGAGCAGACTGATCGGGCTGTACTGCATTCTCGTCGCCCTATCGATGATCACTCGAAGACAAGCTACGGTCGAGACAGTGACCACCCTTCTTCAGACTCCTTCGATGATGTTCATCCTCGGCGTAATCACGCTGGCGGCTGGGTTAGCGATGGTTCTCGCGCACAATATCTGGTCGGGCGGTGCGCTCGTGGTTGTGGTCACCCTCGTCGGTTGGGTAACGCTGAGCAAGGGCCTATCCTTTTTGTTCTTGTCTCCGGAGGTCGAAGCGGAGTTCTTCCTTCGGAAGCTTCACTACCAACAATTCTTCTACATGTACGCAGCTATTTCGCTCGTCCTCGGCTTCTACTTGACCTATGGCGGATTCAGATCAATTTCAAAGTAGCACCGCGGGGCTCGGCAGCGGTACCGTGTTTAGCATGCGAGGACTAAAGGATCGAATCGCTCTTGTTACTGGAGGGAGTCGCGGAATCGGAGCCGCTGTTGCAATCGCACTGGCTAAGGCTGCTGCCGATGTCGCCGCTAACTACCGTGAGCGTGCAGGCGCTGCGAATGCAGTCTGTGCCGAAATCGCCGGGATGGGGCGGAAGGCAATCGCGGTTCAAGCCGATGTGTCAGTCTCAGCCGACGTGAGGCGCATGATCGCAGAGGTTGAGGCGCACCTTGGTGGCATCGACATTCTCGTCAACAACGCGGGTATCGCTCATCCGCGCAAATTGGAGGAGATTACGGAAACGGAATGGGACGAAGTGCTCACCGTCAATCTAAAGTCGGTGTTCTTGGTGACGCAGGCGGTGGCTGGCGGTATGCGACAAAGGAAGTGGGGACGCATCATCAACCTGTCTTCAGTCGCCGCACAGACGGGCGGGGCAGTGGGAGCGCACTACGCGGCCTCCAAAGCGGGGATCATAGGACTTACCCACTCCTGCGCCTCATCATTCGTTCGAGACGGAATCACTGTGAACGCTATTGCTCCCGCGCTGATTGAGACCGATATGGTGACCAGCAACCCCAACGCCAACCCGAATCTTATTCCGATGGGGCATTTTGGTTCGGTGGACGATGTCGCATCGGTGGCTGTGATGCTGGCAACGAATGACTACATGACTGGGCAGACGATTTCGGTCAATGGCGTCTGGTATATGAGCTAGTCCCTCCAACTCTGCCCAGCGGTCGCAGTCACGAATCTCGACTTCGCCTCCGTTCTCCATCTTCAGCTAAAGTATTAGCCGATGAAATTGACCTTCTGCGTCATGTTCTTGCTCTTCGCGATGAGTGCTGCCGCCCAAAATACAGGTACGTTCGACATCAAAGCGGCTGAACGGCTCGCCAATCTTGCACTCGCTTGCGTGCACCAAGAGTACCCAAATCACATCAGCCACACGTTGAATCGCGATGCAGACGCGGCACCACCACGGAAATTGACGCCTGCCTTTTATGGTTGCTACGACTGGCATTCGTCCGTGCACGGGCATTGGCTCCTCGTTCGCTTGGTCAGGACCTTTCCGGACGCACCGTTTGTTCCGGCTGCTCGCGAAGCACTGCGGCAAAGTCTCACCGCAGAAAACATCATGCAGGAGGCTGCATATCTTCGAGGAGAAGGACGATCCAGTTTTGAGCGCCCGTATGGGCTGGCATGGCTCCTTCAACTGGTTGCGGAATTACGCGAGTGGGACGATCCGCAAGGTAGAGAGATGGCGGCTAATCTGCATCCGCTTGAGACAGTCGTACTGGAACGGCTGAACAACTGGCTACCCAAACTCTCGCACCCTGTGCGGATCGGCGAACACGACCAGACCGCTTTCGCGCTCGGTCTGATGTTCGATTATGCGCACGGCAATAGCGATCAGAAATTCGCAGAATTAGTTGTGTCCAAAGCCAAGCAGTTCTACCTCAGTGACAAAGACTGCCCGCTAGCCTATGAGCCCTCCGGCGAAGACTTTCTTTCGCCATGTCTCGGTGAAGCTGACGTGATGCGGCGCGTGCTGCCGGGTCTTGAGTTTGCTCGTTGGCTCCGCATGTTTCTGCCTCAAATCTCCCGCGCAAAAGATGGCTCTTGGCTACAGCCAGTGGTGTCGCCCGATCCCAGTGACCCCAAGTTGGCGCACTTGGATGGGCTGAACCTCAGCCGAGCATGGATACTCGAGGGTATCGCTGCGGGATTACGCATGGGGGACAAACGCCTGCCGATAATTTTGGCGGGTGCCGAGGCGCATAAGAATGCGGGATTGGCAGCGGTGACGGGCAAACACTATGAAGGCGGTCATTGGCTGGGTAGCTTTGCGGTTTATCTTGTCACGAAGCGCGGAATTCCGCAAAAGTGAACGGTGGCGAGCAAGCAGGCAGGACATGCAGATGTCGCTCGGTTTGACCATCGAGACCCTTATGTTGGATATTGAGACGGGATGGACGCCGAACAAACTATTACCGAAATCGAGTCGCTAGAGCGCATCTTCGCGGTGCCCGACACGAGACCGCTGAGCCCAAGCGACCTCTCGGCCGCTAATCGAAGGCACGACGAAATGCTCGCGCAAAGCCCGTGGTTTCGGTTGTGGCGGCATTTCGGGGTTTGCTGCCGATCTGAAGCCGAAGGCGGGCTTCGGATTCAAAGCTAGTGCCGCCTTCCCGTATTGAACGCATCGGGGGACCCTAGACGCTGCCACCAAAAGTTTACCGTGATGGTTGGGTCGCCTGATCTTCTGCGCTCAGAAGCTCGTCGTGCCTTCGCCATTCAATTTTTTCACGCGCCTCGGCTTCGACAGCCTTGGCGAGATTTTTCCATTCTTCTGAAATGACCATTCCGATGTTGCGGGCTGCAATCAAAGCGATAGCGGCGTGAAGAACGGCTGACTTTTCTGGCTGACGAATCATAGCGGCCAGTGTAATTGAGAGGGTTCTGGTCGGCCAGGGCAATAAACGAAACGGCTCACGATGCTGCGTCCCACGGGACTCCCGCATCAAAATCAAACCTGAATTGCACTGACGGATTAATACTGAAACGAGGGAGCCTCGGCTGGTTTGCCGAGACTCCGGTCAGAGGAAAAGAGTTTTTACAGCCGCCGTTCTTATTTGGTTGCGCCTATTCTGGTCACGCATCCACCATCATTTGTGACCCAGACATTGCTTCCATCGAACGCCACCATATCGGGGCTCAATCCAACTGGGTAGGTACCGCACAGGACACCGTGCGCTCTGTGTCAGAAGGCTGGAAGCTTGCTTACTGTGTTGCTCCCAGTACCCACCACCCAGATGTTGCTTCCGTCGAAGGCCACACCTTGGAGATTCACCCCTCCCACAGAATAGGTGCCGACCACCGCGCCCGTGCTGTCCAGCAGCTTGGTGACACTGTTGCTGCCATTCGCCACCCAGATGTTGGTTCCGTCGAAGGCTACACCTTGGGGATTGCCTCCCACAGAATAGGTGCCGACCACCGCGCCCGTGCTGTCCAGCAGCTTGGTGACACTGTTGCTGCCATTCGCCACCCAGATGTTGGTTCCGTCGAAGGCTACACCTTGAGGATTGCCTCCCACAGAATAGGTGCCTACCACGGCACCGCTGCTCGCCAGCAGCTCGGTGACGCTGCCGCTGCCGCTGTTCGCCACCCAGATGTTGGTTCCGTCGAAAGCGATACCGATAGGTTGGCTTCCCACGGTATAGGTGCCGACCACCGCGCCGGTGCGGGCTAGCAGCTCGGTGACACTACTTCCGTCGTAGTCCGCCACCCAAATGTTGGTTCCGTCGAAGGCCACACCGCCGAGGCGTATATTTGCGACATGGGACGCCAAATCTCCCACCTGCTCGGGACGACCGGAATGCTGCTGGTTATGCTGCTTTGGCTTTCTCTACTCAATCCGGCGAGGGCAGACCGTCTTGTAGACGCTCTCGCCGGGCCTCAACATGAATACAAGATCGTCTTAGGCGCAGCCCTATTGTCCACGGTATTTTCATTCATTGCGGCGATTCGCGGTTCCAAGTGGTGGTATATCGGGATGGCTTTTTCGTCTGGAACGCTGGCATTTTTTACTTACAGTCTTTCAGTCTAGTACGCGCAGGTACGAGAACAGCCTGAGAGAGGATGGAGCAGTCAGTAGTTGCGGTTAACAGATTTCAACGTTTTGCCCGCCGCCGAAGTCCAGCGCCTCTCACGGCGCACTGCTACGTCAACCATGGGCTACGAAGGGTACTGCTAGTCCGAGCAGGAACACCAGCACCTCCATTGAACCAATGGCCATCAATGTCTTGTTTGTTGCGCGAGCGGTCCTATACGCAAAGTAGATACCCACACACCAAGGAGCGATCACCCCGATCAAAATGATCCAGATCGACAGCGGCCTTACTGCTAGGTGATCGTGCAAATACAGATCAAGACCCTTAAACGTTCCATACAAAATGGCAGCGCAAACACCGGGGATGAGGGATGCCACGGCAGCCTTCTTCGGTGGGTTGGATGTTGTGGAACGGGTTGCGGAGGGCGACTGCCTTGTAAATAAGAACGTAGACACCCGCTAGAAG
>Ga0208324_1000978_pt1 | contig 11478 bp, 9 predicted proteins | sample Sb_taG_2_FD_187707 | JGI IMG/M metagenome (GOLD analysis project Ga0208324, IMG submission 187707) | Peat soil microbial communities from Weissenstadt, Germany - Sb_50d_5_LS metaG (SPAdes) (version 2) | ecosystem: Environmental > Terrestrial > Soil > Wetlands > Peat | place: Germany: Weissenstadt... | reverse complement strand
CGGGACCACGACTCGGTCGCCGGGGAAGAGCTGGTAATCGGTGAGCGTGTCGCCGCGTTCCTTGATGCCGCACCAGTCGATCTTGAGAACCTGGTCGGGTTCGCCCGGCGGGTGCGGCCGAACCAGGTAGGCCTTGTCTGGGAGGCTGTTTGTCTTCAGCTCGGCCTCAAGGATCGCGTCCAGCACGGTCTCGTTGCCCTTGATCGGGAACCGCCCCTGCTTCCTGACGGCCCCCATGACGTAATAGTACTTACTCTGAACGTTTGTTAATCGCACCGAGACGCGGTAGGGCTGGTCGATCTTCTGATTCTGCTGCATGGCCGCCGCCGTGAGCTGCTGGACGATCTTGAGCTCGATCTCCTCGAGGGTCAGCCCCACGACGAAAACGTCGCCGGCGAATCCCAGGTCGATCATGCCGTCTTGCTGGACAGTCACGGTGCTGAGATTCCAGTCCGGTGGCGCGGGCTTGATCGAGACCTCGAGCTCGTCGGGAGGCTCAACCACGTAGCGGGGCATCGTGACCTTGTCGAGCTCGCGGGCCTGTTCCGGGTCGATGTATCCCCGCTCGGGGACTCGCCGCGCTTCGTGTTTCCGGCCCATGCCGGCGCAACCCGGAACCAAGGTCAAGCAGACCGCCGCGACAACGACGAGAGTGCGCCGGCAAGAGGCTGAGAGCATCCCTGCGATCATGGACCTGGCACCTCGAGACTCGTGTTTGGTCCCGCCTCGGCTCAACCCGACGCAAAGAGATCGTTCCCCGATCGAGACCGATCGGCTAGCACTACTCTACGAATTCGGCAAACTTCCACATCGGGCTCAAGGAAAACTCGAGATTGACCAAAGTAAGTTGACCGGATACCGTGCCGGCGTTGTGTGGTGTGGCTCGGGCCCGGTTTCCATTGTGACCGAAAGGATATCCAGAGGCCGTCATGGAAGATATCGAGAAGGTCGTCCAGGGTTACATCTTGAACGAATTCTTGCCAGGTGAGGATCCCGGGGAATTGACTGATCGCACACCTCTGATCACCGGCGGAATCCTCGACTCGATCACGACTCTCAAGCTGGTCGTGTTCCTCGAGGAGCACTTCGGAATCACGGTCGAAGCTCATGAAGCCGGTGTCGAGCATCTGGATTCGATCGGCCAGATCGCCAGGCTGATTGCTGAGAAGAAGCAGGCTGCGTGAGTTTCTGCCGTCGGTTCAAAGGGCGCGGGTTGCGCCCGATGAGCCGGGCCGGATCTCGAGCAGCACCTGGCCATTTTGACGGAGAAACTGGACGAGTTCGTGCGTGAGGGTGCCCGACCCGTCCATGCGGGGCACCTTGTTTTGCCCGCCGAGCTTGCCGCGAGATCGCATCCACGAGTTGAACGCACCCGCCTGTGCCACGACCAGTGCCGGCAATGGTAGCCCCACGCCCTCGGCGCGATGAGCCAGATAGTCGGCATTGCGCCGGGACAGGTCGCCATCGAGCAACCGGCGAAAGCGGTCTGGGTCGTCGGGCGTCTCGAGAAACTCGATCACGTACTGATGATACCCCAGCGCCCCCTCGAAGACGGGCCCGACATGCCAGTCCCGCACCGCTGCTCTCGAGGCCGACGAGGCCGACGCCATCGCCGCCTCGACCTCCTCGTTGATCAGGTGCTCGCCGAACGCCGACAGCGTGTACCTGGTACGTCCCGTGAAGCTGAGCAGCGGCGGGTCGAGCGACTCGAACCGCACCGTGTCGCCGATAATATGTCCCCACATCCCGGCACAGGTCGACACCACGATCGCGTAGTTGACGCCCCTCTCGAGCGTGCCCAGCCAGTGCCGCGTGGGGTTGTGCGAGTCGAGCTCCGTGACCGGAACGAACTCGTAGAACAAGCCATGATCCAGGAGTAGCCGCAGGAGCTCCGTTTTCGGGTCACCGAAAGCGATGAAGCCCTCGGAGCAGGGGTAGGTTTCCTGCAGGCGGATGTCCGACCGTCCGAGGATCTCCTGGAATGACTTCTGGTACGGATCGAACTTGACACCCCCGTGAACGACCACTTCGAGGTCGGGCCAGAGCGCGCCGATGGAGCTTTCGCCAGTGAGCTCGAGGACGCGCTGGAAGAGCATGAGCAGCCAGCTCGGCACACCGCTGACCAGAGTGATCCGTTCCCGGATGCTCCGCTCGGCAAGCAGGGTCAGCTTCGTGTCCCAGTTCGACTCGAGGGCCAGCTCGAGCGGAGGAAAGGTGTAAGGGCGAAGCAGCGGGGACAGCTCGAGGGCGGCGATCCCGCTCAGGTCGCCCTGGTGCACGCCGGGTGCGGGTTGTTCCAGATTGGCCGTGCCGCCCAGGAAGAAGAGCCGGCCCTGAAAGAGACGGGAATCGGGCCGGGCGGTCATATGGTAGGCCACCATCGTCTGGGCAGCCTTGCGGTTGGAAACCACCATCTCAGTCGAGATGGGGATGTACTTGGTCGTACCCTGGGTCGTGCCGCTCGTCAGTGCCAGAAAGGGGATTCGGCCAGGCCAGGTCAGGTTCTCGAAAACTGGGTAGCTGGAGCGGAGGTAATCATTCCAGAGAGTCTCATAGGTGCGCAGCGGAACGGCCTTCTGGTAGTCGGCGACGCTGCGCACTCGATCGAACTCGTGATCCCTACCGAACCGGGTTGCCCTCGCCGCGCGCACCAACCGCAGCAAGCCCTGCTCCTGGACGCGCCGGGGGTCGAGAGAGTCGACCTTCGATGTGCGCAGCCGGGCATGAAGGTGAAACCCGGCGTTCACCAGATGACGCACCGGCAAAGAGCCCGCAAGCATCACGGCAGCCGAGGTGCGGCTCGGGGTTGGGACCGATGGGGTCGGCTGTGCGGGTGCGGTCGATACTGTGGACGTCATCGCGGATCAGGCTATCGGTTTCACCCGCCGGCAGAAATAGACGCCGGCCGGGGGCAGGTTGCGTGGCTCGAAGACGAACTGGACGTCCTCGAAATACTTACGATAAAACCTCAGGTAGACCCAGGGCAACTCGGTGATCTGGTTGAATGTGCCCTCGGGCCGGAGAACCTGGCGCACCACCCGGAAGAGGGCCTGCTGCAAGTCGCGGGGAAAGGATGGCACAGGCAAGCCCGAGACGATGTAGTCAGCCTGGCCGATCCCCCGGTCGGCGAGGATCGCGGCCAGGTCGCGCACATCGCCCTCGACAACGTCGAGGTCGGCCCGGCCCGCGAAACGCTCATGAAGCAGGCGGCAAAAGTCCGGGTCGCGCTCCAGGACCACAACGCGGCAACCGGGCAGGGCTTTGGCGGCAAGAACGCGGGTGATCGGACCCGTCCCGGCGCCCAGCTCGACAATCACGCGAGCCGCTGTCCAGTCGATGTTCCGAACCGTCGTACGCGACAGCCACGGGCTGCTCGGAGCCAGGCTGGCGATGGCAGTTCCCTGTTTGAGGAACTTGCCCAGAAACAGCGTGAAATCGCTCATCGTCGCTTCCTACGGTGCCGCCCTTCCTGCGTGGGACGTGGCATCTTGCTCCGTTCATCCATGAATCGGCCGCGAGAGTGTCGCCGCGAAACGGGACTTCGCCTTGGGGCGACTGGCGCTTTCCAGGAATCGCTCCGGATCGAGTGCGGGGGGGATGGTCTTGAGCTTGTCTTTGAGGTAACGCACCACGAGCTGGTTCACCAGCCGGGCCTTCTCGATCTGCGGCGCGTGCCCGCACTTGGGGATCACCACCTGGCGGACCTTGACGATCCGGTCCGCAGCCCGGATCGACCCGGGAACATTGGACAGCACCTGATCGGTCGCTCCCCAGATCACCAGCGTCGGCTGCGTTACGTGCGCCAGCAGTCCTGCCACAGAGTGCCCCACGGTTCCCCTCAGCGTTCGCAGCACTCCCTTCTTCCACTTGCGGTCCTGGAACTTGCGTTCGAAAGCCTTGACGAGGTCTTCCGTGGCGAAGCGTCCCTTGTGGAAGACCGATTTCACGAGCGTGTCATACTGACTGCGTTTCACGCCCTCCATCGCCGGCAGGTTCTCATCGCCATGAAACCCTGATGGGCAAATCAGAACCAGCCTGGAGACGTGCTCGGGGTACTTCACCGCGTAAGTCAGAATCACCTGACATCCCAGGCTCGATCCCACGAAGTGATAGGGAGGACGCTGAACGAATTGCTCGAGGTAGACCGCCAGTCGATCGGCCAGATAATCGACGGTCACCTCGCCACCGCCGTCAATGTGCTCGTGCAGGGCAGATCCGTCGTAGACGAGGATCTCGGGAATCTTGACGTCGAAATGACGCGAAAAGTGGATCCTGTTGGCGAACCAGCTTTCCGGCTGCTCGGCCAGGCCATTGATCAGCACCAGCGGCGTCCGTCGCTTGTAGGTGTGCAGCAGCCGCGGCAGGTCGAACCACTTGCGAACGTTGGGAGGCATGATTTGCCGGAACTCCTGGATGACGCAACGAGGCCGGGGAGGAAACGTCGAGCACCGCTGCTCTCGAGGCGAAAGCGGCGCGAGGCCGTTGCAGCATATCAAGCGTACTGAAACTACCACGATCTGCACGCACGGCCAACAACCTCGTCATCAAGTTCATCGTAAATTCACGTGCCACAGCATCATGTGCCGTACGAACGGAAGGGTCTCGAGAACATGCGTGCTGCTTGACGAACGAGCGGTCCTCACTAAAAGATGAGGGGGAGATGACGGGCGCTGGCTCTTGCATCGGCATTGCGAGCTTAGCCTGGCCCTGTCGGTTGACGCGCAGCGACTCACGGACGCTGAACAGGGGGTGATGTTCATGAGGGTTTTCATTACGGGCGGCTCGGGGTTGATTGGTCGACACCTGGCCCGCGGGCTGCTGGAGGCCGGACATCAGCCAGTGATCCTGTCGCGGCACTCCGACGTGGTCCGGCGCAAACCAGAGTTCCGGCTCTACCAGGTCGTTCAGGGTGACCCCACGACCGAAGGCCGCTGGCAAGATGAGATTGATGGTTGCGACGCCGTTGTCAATCTTGCCGGTCATAACCTTTTCGCCGGCCGCTGGAATACCGAGATCAAGCGGAAGATCCGCGATAGCCGGGTTCACGGCACGGATCACGTGGTGGCTGCCGTCAGCAAGGCCCGCAAGAAACCCGGCGTCCTGGTTCAAGCCTCGGCGATCGGCTACTACGGCCCGCACGGTGACGAGGAGCTCGACGAGACAAGCCCGTCAGGATCAGACTTCCTGGCGGTCGTCTGCCGGGAATGGGAACAGACGGCTGAGCCGGTCACGCAGCAGGGCGTGCGCTTTGCGGTCGTGCGGATCGGCATCGTGCTGGCCCCCGGCGAAGGGGCGCTTGCATTCATGACGCCGATCTTCAAGCTCGGTCCAGGCGCGCCGATCGGCAGTGGCGGAAGTCTCCTCGCCAAGGGGCAGCAATGGATGAGCTGGGTGCACATCGACGACATCGCGGGCATCTTCCAGATGGCTGTCGAGAAAGCCGAGGCGTCCGGTCCGATCAACGGCACGGCTCCGAACCCGGTCCGCAATGCCGAGTTCTCCAGGACGCTGTCGAGCGTACTGCGGAAACCCTATACGCCCTGGCGATTCTTTCTACCCATCGGTCCTCCCGACCTCGTCATTCAGCTCCTGCTCGGTGAAGTCGCGGGGGTGGTCACGGCCGGTCAAAAGGTTCTACCTACCAGGGCCCGGGCACTCGGCTACCATTACAAGTTTCCTGACCTGGCGGAAGCCCTGCGGGACGTCTACACCCCGAAACCAGTGCCTTCCCCACCCAGTCCCAAGCCTGTCGCGGCCGGAGCTGGATCGCATCACTGACCAGTCATGCCCGTGGCCTCGTCCTGCGACCCGGCTTATTCGACAGCGTCCACTGCGTTCTCACTTGACCATGTAACCGAGACCGGCCCCGGCACTGAAGACCAAGAGCAGTACGGCGATGAGGCCGAGCAGGAGACCGACGGGCCGGCGTTCGGCCGCGGCGGCGAGGGGTGAGAACCAGCACGGGTAGTGGGGCTTGCTTGCCTCGACGAGCGGTTGCGGGGCAAGGGCGACGGGTGATGCGGGCGGCGTGATAACAAGGGAATTGAGTGAGATCGGCGCCTTTTCCGGAGGCGATTCTTCGACCTGAGAAACCGGCGACCGAGCCGTTGTCGATCTGGACTTCTTGGGGCGGAGCAGACTCTGCAACGCCTCAGCAGCCTCCCGGGCCGAAGCGTATCGATCCTGAGGCTTGGTGGCCATCAACTTGTCGAGCACTCGGGCCGCTGGGGAGGGAAATTCGGGAATGTGGTCCGTGATTGGCGTAGGCCTGGCGCTAAGTCGCCGTCCCAACCGATCAATGGGTGATTCGCCGGGATAAGCGAGTTTCCCGGTCATCAGGTGGAACATCGAACAACCCAGGCTGAAAAGGTCGCTGCGGCCATCCAACTCGCGGCCAAGCGCCTGCTCGGGCGACATGTAGTCCACCGTGCCCACGGCGATACCGTCGGCCGTCGCGAAGGTCGCGTTGCTGTCGGCCTCCATCAAGACACCCAGTCCCAGGTCGAGAAGCTTGATTTTGCGATCCGCCGTCAGCAGCATGTTCGACGGCTTGACGTCACGGTGCACCATCCCCTGTTCATGGGCATGTGCCAGCCCGAGCGCGGCCTGGGCGGCGTATTCGAACATCTCCGCGGCGGGGATCGGACCCCTCTTCAGTCGTTCTCCCAGACTTTGACCCGGAACATACTCCATCACGATGTAGAGAACCTTGTTCAACTGATCGGCATCAAAGGCTCGTACCACGTTGGGATGATCCAGTCGTCCGACCAGCTTCATCTCGCGCTGGAACCGCGCCACAACCTTCTGGTTCGAGGCGATCTCCGGCGCGATGATCTTGAGGGCAACGATGCGGTCCATCATCTGGTGGTGAGCCTTGTAGACCCTTCCCATCGATCCCGACCCGATTCGATCGAGAATGATGTACCGACCCACCAGGAGGCCGTGCGGTTTGTTGTTCAAGAAACGTCTGGCCTGGTAAACCGTGAGCACTTCGTCCTCGACGAGCCGCTCAGCCAGTGAGACCGGATCGAGCGGGTATGTGCCGCGCAGTACCTTGTCCCGGATATCCGCAAGTTGACGGTCGCCAAGAATTCCAGAGCTGCGCAGGACGGGAATCAGATCGGCCGGTAATTTCTCCCTGGACTTCGGCCTTTCAAAGGTTGCCATCACAACTCCCCGCAACCGGCACGCTCGCACGCGCAGCCCGCGCCACGCCGACTCGAGGCGTTGGAACGGAACTTCCTACCACTCCAACGCCACAATTCCGGCAGGGTGACGCTCACGATACCAGATTAGCTCGCCCCCCTCAATTCTGGGAGGCTGGGTAAAGCCGAACGCATCCGGAACAGCAATGACCACGGCATGGACCGCAATCCTGCGTTCACTCATCGGTGATTGATAGAAGGTCAGTTGAACGAGGGAACTCGTTGAAATGGGCCCTGTAGGCACCAAAATGGCCGAGTTCTCGACTCCCTCTTGCGATGCTCATGTCTTTCACCGGACGATGGAATATTGCCCTGCTCTGAGCAGGACAAACGAGAATCGGGAAAGGAATGAGCCATGGCGGAGTCGAGCGATTCCCAGCGTCTCTTGAGTGAGTTCCAGAAGCGCAACGATTTCTTCGTCGGCATCGACAGCGACGGCTGCGCCTTCGACACGATGGAGGTAAAGCACAAGGAATGCTTCATCCCGAATATCATCAGGTATTACAACCTGGCCGCGGTGTCCAAGTATGCCCGGGAGGCCGCGGAGTTCGTCAACCTGTACTCGCAATGGCGGGGGATCAATCGTTTCCCTGCCCTGATCATGTGCTTCGACCTGCTGATCGAACGACCTGAAGTGCTGCGCCGGCATCACCCTATCCCGGCACTCACGGGGCTGCGTCGCTGGGTCGAGCGGGAGACCAAGCTCTCCAACCCCACGCTCAAGGCAGAAGTACAGGCCACGGGCAATGCCGGCCTGGTGCAAGCACTCGAATGGAGCGAGGCGGTCAATCGTACGATCGGCGAGGTCGTCCATCACGTGCCGCCGTTCCCCTTCGTCCGGGAGTCTCTCGAGAGCATGCAAGGCAAGGCCGACGTCCTGGTTGTCTCGGCCACACCCGGTGAGGCACTCGATCGTGAATGGCAAGAACATGGCCTCAAGCCGTTCGTCGGTCTTATTGCCGGCCAGGAACTCGGCAGCAAGAGGGAGCACCTGGCTCTCGGCGCGGTGGGCCGCTATGAACCGCACAAGATCCTGATGGTCGGTGACGCCCCGGGTGACCTTCAGGCCGCCGAATCGAACGGGGTCCTCTTCTACCCGATCGACCCCGGCTTTGAAGACGAGTCGTGGCAGCGCTTTTTCGAGGAAGGTCTGCCGAAATTCCTGTCCGAGAACTATGCCGGCGCCTACATGACCGCGCAGATCGCCCGATTCAAGCAGTTGCTTCCCGACACACCCCCATGGCAAGGACGATGAGTGTCCAGGCCTGGAAGCATCGGCGAGCGTGAAAAACGATCTCCCATGATTGAGAAACGACCTACACTTGAGCGGGAAGGGGGGAGGGACAGGAGTTCCGTTGGCTCTCGAGGGGCGAGGAATGCCGCGAAACAACCGTCGCAATGCTCATCGCTACGGGCTGGCCAGGGACAGTATCCGCCTTGGCTGGTGGCAAGGTCAGCATTTCCGGACCATCCCCGCGCGGTTGCGGAATCTCAGCGTGTCGGGAGCGCTCGTCCAGCTCGAGGAGGGCGCCGTCGGCCCTGCCGGAGTGAAAGCCTGGATCTGCCTGGCCGATCAAAGTGCCACGCAGTGGGTTCAAGTCGAAGTCGTCGAAGTTTGCCCGGAGCTACTAGAGACTCCATGTGTGATGCGGCTCAGGTTCCTCGATGCATTTCCTTATGAGTCCTTCAAGACGGCGGTCTGGGATGATGGGTTCACGCGAGAGAAGCCCGCATGCGCCGCTGCCGACGACACGCCGTCTCCGTGCGAAGACCAAGACTCCGCCAGAGCAACGAACCACGTCACCATGACCGAGAGGGAACGCATCCGTTTCTTCTTGCAACTCGACACCCAGACCGTTGCGTCAAGCGGTCGCGGGCACGAAGTCGTAGCCCCGGCCTCGCCGCATCCCCCGACGCTGCTGGAAGCCTACAGAAGCCAGATGGTTTCTGCCGGCAAGGTCGCGTCATTCCCCTGGCTGGTGGTGCTGTTGATAGGCCTCGCTGTCTCCATCTTGCTGGGATTTGTTGCGATGGGACACATGATAAACTTGCACCGACTCGGAATCATCCTGGGCTTGAACGAATAATACGGAGCCAGGCGGATTCGGTCTGACTCGTCGGGACTCAAGACCTGCACGAGCTTCCAGTAAGAAGGACCTTCAGTCGAGCTGTTCCCCCAGCTCGCGAAGCCGCGCGGCGAGGCGTTCGGCGCGTTGGCGCTCGGCCTCGGCGCGTTGGCGCTCGGCCTCGGTGCGTTGGCGCTCGGCCTCGACTCGCTGATCCGCGGCCTGAGCACGCAGCCGCTCGGCCTCCCGTGCTTCCATGAGTTCGACGTAAGTCAGAAATCGTTGTCCATCGGGCGCGATGATTCTCAACCTGTCTGAACCCTCACCGGGCTTGAACCGGACACCCAGCCGCGGGCTGGTGTACCCTTTCATCTTGGCAACCTCTTCGAGGCCCGAGTCGCCTCGCAGCCAGCCCGCAAGGTCACCGTTGTCTGGATTGTAAACGTAGTACTCTTCGACGCCATATCGGTCGTAGAATCGAAACTTGCGGATTAGCTCGGACTGCCGGTTCCCAGGAGAGAGCACCTCGAAGACGACCTGGGGAGCAATACCCCCTTCCACCCATTGCTTGTAGGAGCCGCGGTAGCCCTTGGGCCGGCCGAAGGCCACCATGGCGTCAGGAGCCGTGCGGATCTTCGGTTTGCCTTCCTCGGCATACCACAGCAGGTCACCCGCGACGAAGACATCGGGGTTGTTCCGGAAGAGCGCTTCCAGTCCCTCCTTGATGGTGACGATCCACTTGAACTGGAGCGTGTTGTCCGACATGGGCTGGCCGTCGCAGTCGGGGTATTCGATTTCGGGTCCTGGCGATGGAGTGACCGTCGTGCTCATGACCGTCTCAACTCTCAAGGGCTATTTCCGGAAAGATCCCCTCACGATTTTCTCAGAAGCCTGTCGCTGTGGCCAGATCTCTTGAGCGGCCGGGCTTCGCGCTTGCTGACACAACGCCCCAGACTGCTCGCTCATTTGAACTTCTCTGGATCGGTCGTCAGATAGTACTCCCGGATTTCCCCGAGACTGAACAAGGGATCGGCTGCGCGTCCTGGACGATTCCGGATCAAGGAAAACAGACCTTTGCAATTCATCACCTTTCTGCGGGCATGGCGTTCTCGTGTTTGCTCACGGCCACGGAATTCAAGGGACTTCCGTCGTTCCCGGTCTGCGCCGCCAGACCTCTAACGCCCCGAACCGGGCCTCGAACTGGTAGAACCGGCGGACCGTCTCGATCAGCTCGGAGAACTCCGCCACCCGCGCTTCCAGGCTCGACGGGTCCCATATGACCACGCAGGAGTCGGGGGCCGCTTTCAGGGCCTCGACGTCGCGCCGGGCCAGGGCGGGAATCTGATACAGGTTCAGGCAATTCGAGTCGACAGGCAACGGCGAGGGCCGCGGGATTTCACTGGTGACGGCCGAGGTATGGTAGATCAGGAGATTGGCGACCGGAGTTCCGGTTGCTGTATTGCGCCGCAGATACTCCATCAAGGCCCGATGGTCGACCCAGGGGTAAATCGAGTAATAACCCACCGGGGGCAAAGTCGGCATCTCGCTGGTGCGAAGCAACCGCCAGGCTGTCGAAAGGCCATAGGTCTCGGTCCCGGGTCGGAGCGCCTTGAACGACAGAGGCCTGGCGCTGGCCCCGAAGAAAAGGAACGACAAGAGCAGCGCCGCGACGATCAGTCGGGTCGGCTGTTGCCTGCGAGGTAAGATCTGGATCACGAGGTAGGTCACGCCCAGAGCGGCCACGGCCACCTGGGGAATGACATGATAGGGGAAACGGATCGGGCTGATCACCGGATAAAACAAGACCCCCACGAGTGCCGCAAGCACGGTGTAGCCCATGCGCCGGTTCGATCCGCCCGTTCGATCCCAGAGCAACCCGATGAGGGCCCCGACCGCCACCAGGACCAGCGGATGCTTCTGGGGTGACAGCCGGATCAAGAACTCGCTGGGGCCTATCCTGCTGTAGGGCGGCTGAACCAGCGCTCTCGAACAGGCCAGGAAGTCGCCCACGATCCCAGAAGCAAGCAGGGGAAGGAACCCGAGCCCTACCACCGCAACCACCACCACGACCCACCAGAACAAGGCCGAGAAGGTTTTCCTCCAAGGTTCGTCGGGGGCCCGCGTCGAGGCATCGAGAGCCAGGACGACCGCTGGCGACAGCAAGACAACCTGCGGGCGCACGACCACCGCCAGACCGAACGCTACCG
>Ga0208324_1000971_pt1 | contig 11518 bp, 9 predicted proteins | sample Sb_taG_2_FD_187707 | JGI IMG/M metagenome (GOLD analysis project Ga0208324, IMG submission 187707) | Peat soil microbial communities from Weissenstadt, Germany - Sb_50d_5_LS metaG (SPAdes) (version 2) | ecosystem: Environmental > Terrestrial > Soil > Wetlands > Peat | place: Germany: Weissenstadt... | reverse complement strand
CAGCGGCGGCAGCGCCGCGATACCGAGCGTGCCGACGAACGCGATCACCGCGCTGCGCGGCAGCCGGTGCACGAGGCCGCCGAGCCGGTCCATGTCCCTGGTCCCCGCCGCGTGCTCGACCACTCCGGCCTCGAGGAACAGCAGGGTCTTGTAACAGCCGTGGTTAGCGACGTGGTAGAGCCCGGCGATCAGCAGGAACGCCCATAGTGCCTGCTGCCGGTAGGCGTGGAAGACCATGGCCGCGCCGAACGCGATCACGATAATCCCGGAGTTCTCGATCGTCGAGTAGGCCAGGAACCGCTTGATGTCCCGTTCCCGCAGGGCGTACAGGATGCCGATAGCGGCGGTGACCGCCCCGGCGCCCATGGTGACCAGGCCGGGCCAGGCCCCGCTGACGGGATCCAGCTGGAAGGCGAACAAGGCGATGCCGTAGGCGCCGAGGTTGACCACGACGCCGGACAGGAACGCGGACCCGTCCGCCGGGGCGACGGGGTGCGCTTCGGGCAGCCAGACGTGCAGCGGGACGAGGCCCGCCTTGCACCCGAATCCGGCCAGGGCGAGCAGGTAGGCGGCGGCGCGCCAGCCGCCAGGTACCAGGTGGCCGCGGGCCGCCATCACGTCCAGCTGGGTGGCGTGGGTCTTGGCGGACAGGATCACGAACGCCGCCACGATCAGCAGGAAGCCGATCTCGGACAGGGCCAGGAACCAGAACGCGCCGCGGGCCGACTCGTCGCTGCGCGGGCGGCGCAGGATAACCAGGTAGCACGCCAGGCTCATCGACTCCCAGGCCACGAGGAAAGTCACCATGCCGCCCGCGGCCAGGACGCCCAGGCAGGCCAGCAGCGCCAGGTTGTAGGCCGCCAGGTAGACGCCGGTGCCGCGGGAGGGCTCGTGATAGCGGGGCACGTACCAGGCGATCGCCACCGCGACGATGCCGAGCAGCGCCACGAATACGCCTGCCAGGCTGGTGGCCTGCAGTTGCAGGGGCCCGCCTACGATGGTCGCGGATGCCCCGCCGGGAGTGACCACGGGCGTGTCGCCGTGGACCAGCGACCAGCCGCCGCCCGCGGCCGCCGCCGCGCCGCCAAGACCGGACAGGATGCAGCAGGCACGCAGCCCGAGCCGCCACGACCCGGCCAGCAGTCCGGCCACGGCGGCGGCCAGCCAGGCACCGCCCGCGACATAGAGGATGTCCAGCGGGTTCACGCTTCACCTCCGGACGGGCCCTGATCAGCGATGAACGTCAGGCCGGGTGTCTTCTCGGCGAGCCGGCCCACCGCCACGCCGAGCCCGTACAGCAGGGCCAGCGGGCTGGGCGGGCAGCCCGGGATCCACACATCGACCGGGAGGACCTCGCCGACCTGACCGTGCACGAACGGGTCTGGCGGGTACACGCCGCCCAGCGCGCACGCGCCGGTCGCGACCACCACCTTGGGCCCGGGCATCGCCTCGTAGGTCTTGCGCGCCGCCACGTCGAACGCCCGGATCATCGGCCCGGTGACTAGCAGCAGGTCCGCGTGCCTGGGCGCGGGGGTGAAGAAGAAGCCGAGCCGGTGCAGGTCGTAGTGGGGTGCGGTGAGCAGCCGGATTTCCTGCTCGCACACCGCGCAGGATCCGGTGTCGAGCGTGCGGATGTGCAGGCTGCGGCCGAACTGTGCGGCGATCTTGTCTCGCAGTTGCCTCGCCACCTCTGCCTCGTCCTGGCTGGCCGGCCCGGCCCCCGTGCCTCGCCGTCCACCATTCACTCCGGGGCTCATCGCGCCTCCCCGAGTAGCGGGATTTTCTTTACGAGCGCCGAACGGGCGGTGGCGGCGAGCTCGAACTCCCCGCTCGAGGTGACCGCGTGCGGCGCCGCCTCGGCGCACCTGCCGCAGGCGGTGCAGGCGCCGGCGTCGAAGACCAGCACACTGTCTTGCCGGCTCAGCGCGGTGCTGGGGCACACCGCGATGAGGCGGTCGGCGGTCTGGCGGGTCAGCTGCCGCGGGCGGAACGCGGGCGGTGCCGGCAGCAAGGCGGCTGAGCTGTCGGGCCTGGCCGGGTAGCGGGTGGTGACCACGCCGCGGCGCAGTCCCCGGGCGAACCACAGTGGCATCGCTCCTCACCTCCTTCAGCGGGCCAGGCCGGCGGCGGTCAGCCAGAAGCTGGCCTCGATGATCGGGATGTCGGTGAACACGTTCTGCGAGCGGCAGGCGTCGTCGAAGCCGCGCCAGTTGCGCGCCGACCCCGGGCGCAACCGGGCCCGGGTGATCCGCCCGGTCTCGTCCAGCGCGACCCAGGCCAGCACCTCGCCCCGCGGCGACTCGGCCCAGCCAAGGCCGGTACCGCCGCCCCGGGGCAGCGGGGTGCGGTCTGCCGCGGTGCCCGCGTCGAGGAACTCGTCTATGAGCCGGACCGACTCTGCCGCCTCGCCCAGCATCACCTGGAACCGGGCCAGCACGTCGCCGCCCTCGGCGGCGACGACCTTGACCGGGTGCTCGGCGTAGGGACTGCCTTCCGCGTACCCGCCCCCTGGGCCGCTGGTGTTCAGCCGCGCGTCCAGGGCCAGCCCGGTGGCCCGGGCGACGGGTCCGACCAGGCCGAGGCGGCGGCCCTGCTCGGCGGTCAGGATGCCGGTAGCCTCCAGCCGGTCGACGAAGGAGTTGGTGGCCAGCAGCGCGTCGGCGGCCCGGCGCAGCTCGCCGAAGGCGCCGGGCAGGTCGCGGCGGAGCACGTCGGCGTCCGGGGCGCGGCCGGCTCCGCCGGGGTCGATGACGCCGAACAGGTAGCGGTGGCCGAAGACTGCCGCGTTGACCCGCAGCAGCCGTTCCAGGGCGATCTCGGCGGCGGACTGGCCCACCGTCAGGCCGGTGGCCTGGCACAGCGCCGCCGTAGCGGCCGCATGGTTATACAGGCGTTCCAGTTCCAGCGCGACCGCCCTGGTCCTCGCCGCCGCGGGCGGCGGCGCGATGCCGAGCGCGGCCTCCGCCGCCGCGGCGAACGCCCATCCGACGGCGACAGCACTGAGGCCTTCGGCGCGCTCGGCGAGGAAGGAAGCCTCGCGCGGCGTGGTGCCGCGCAGCCGCCATTCCACGCCCCGGTGTTTGTGCCAGGTGAACAGGTACAGGTCGACGACTTCCTCGCCGCTGGTCACCAGCCCGTAGTACAGGCTCTCCACGCCGACCTGGCGGACCGGCCCGAACGGGAACTCGAACGCCTGCCCGCCCACGGTATGCGGGGCATGGGTCTCTTCCGGCGGCTGCGCTGGCTGGTGCCCCAGCCTGGGGAAGCCCGGTCCCGCGTGCGGGGGGAGCATGACCCGGTTCAGCGGCCTACCGCCCGCCGGCCGGATGCCGAACTGCTCGTAGATCTCGCATTCCTCGACGAACGCGGCGGGAGCGATATCGGATAGCGGCGGGTACTGATCACCCTCGATCTCGGTTTCCGTGACGAGGTATCCGGATTCGAGCGCCCAGACCAGGCGCAGGGTCGGAGCATCACCGCCGTTGTCGGCGAACATGTCAGCCAGGCGTGTCCCGGCAGTGCCCGCGAGGGCATGTGTGGCCGCCTCCAGGATCTCCGGCAGCATGCGGACGGTGACCGCTCCCCGGGTAGCGCCGCTGTCCCGGACCTCCACGCCGCCGAGGCCGACGAGCTGACGCACCAGCTGCTCTGTGGTCCCGGCGGCCTGCGGCAGTGAAGGGGGAATGGGGAGGTGGGTGGGGGTCATCCGATCACCGCTATCGAATGCCGCAGGACCGTATCCAGGCCGGCCGGGATCCACAGCCCCAGGACCAGCAGCACCGCCAGGCCGAGGATCCACGGCGCAGCGGTCACCGCCACCGCCGCGCGGTCACGGTACGGGCTGGCCAGCGGCGGCGGGTTCCCCATCACCATCCCCGCCGTGGTCCGTGCGAACGGCACGAACGCCAATCCGAGCAGGGCCAGCAGGAGCAGCGGGAACACCGGGCTGCCGCCGGCGAAGCCGGCCCGCACGATGGTCAATTCGGACAGGAACAGGCCGAACGGCGGTGACCCCAGAACCGCGAACGAGGCCAGCAGCAGCACTCCGCCGGTGACAGGCACCGCCGCCAGCAGCCCGCTGACCTCCCCCGCTTCCCTGGTCTTGTAGCGCAGCGCCACATCTCCGCTGGACAGGAACAGCACCGCCTTGGCGATCGCGTGATTGAGCATCTGCAGCAGCGCGCCGTACAGCCCCAGAGTGCCGCCGAAGCCGAGCGCGACCGCGATGATGCCCATCTGCTCGACCGAGGAGTAGGCAAACAACCGCTTGAAGTTGCCGCGCCGCACCATGAACAGCGCGCCGATCACGATCGAGGCGAACCCGAAGAACAGCAGCACCGCCCGCGGATAGGTATGGCCGAGACGCGCCTGCGTGATCGCCAGGAACCTGATGATCGCGTACATGCCGACGTTGAGCAGCGCGGCGGACAGCATCGCACTGGCCGGGCTCGGCGCCTCGGCATGCGCGTCGGGCAGCCAGGTGTGCATCGGCGCCAGCCCCACCTTGGTGCCATAACCCACCACCGCCAGCAAGAACGCCAGCCGCAGGCTCTGCGGGGCCAGCGCGCCGGCGTGCGCGAGCAGGTACGGCCAGGTCAGGCCGAGGTTCGAGCCGAGGTGCAGGGCACTGCCTGAGTAGAACAGGAACAGCGTGCCCGCCAGCGCGATCGTGACGCCCAGCGAGCTGATGATGACGTACTTCCACGCCGCCTCAAGCGACCGGGCCCGGCCCTCCAGGCCGACCAAGGCCGCGCTGGCCAGCGTACTCGCCTCAACCAGGACGAACAGTAGCCCCAGGTTGCCGGTTTCCAGCGCCGCGAGCATCAGCGAGGCGAACAGGCCGAAGAACGTGAAATACAGCCGGACCTGGAACCGGCCGAGTTCACCGCTGTCTTCCTGCGCCGCGATGTAACCGATCGAGCCGACTGCCGCGAGCAGCGTCACCCCGGCCACGGTCATCAGGAAGAACCCGCCGAGCGAGTCCACGTACAGGAAGCCGTCCCAGCCGAACAGCGGCGCGCGGCCGTCCAGCATCACAAGCAGCGCCAGCGAGCAGCCGAGCGCGACCGCGGCCCCGGCGGCCGCAGCCACGGCGGCCCGCCGGGCCCGAGCGCCCGCGAGCGCGGCGGCCGACCCGGCCAGCGGGCTCAGCGCGACGAGAACAGCCAGGGCCGTCATCCGCGCAGCTCTCTCAGCTCGCCAGCGCTGGCCTCGGCCAGCTGGCGGGTGAGCCCGGACACGAACACCACCATGATCAGCACCCCCGCGACAATGTCCAGGAAGATCCCGGCCTCGACGATGAACGGGAACGTCGCGACCAGGGTGATCGCGCCGAGGAAGACCCCGTTCTCCACGATGAGCCAGCCGATGAGCTGCGCGACCGTATGCCGGCGCACCACCATCGACAGGGACCCGAGCAGGATCACCGCGGTGGACAGCGGGACGACCGCCGCTGCGACCGTGCCGTGTGGCAGCAGCGCCGGACGGATCACTAGGTAGGCGAACGCCGTCAGCGCCCCGCCGGCGATCAGTGACGTAGACAAGCCCGTCGACATCGCGGCGTCACGCTTCAGCGCCAGCCGCGTCACCAGCAGCCTGCGGGCCGTCACTGGGATCGCGATCCCCTTGACCGCCAGGGTGAGCACGGCCAGGATCCACAGCTCGGCGCTGTGAAACGCGACCGCCGCGGTCGCCGCGGCGAACGACAGCACCACCGACTGGGCGCCGTAATAAACCACGTACCGGTTGAACAGCTTCGACGCCAGGCAGGCGAACGCCAGCAGCAGGATCAGCACCCCGGACAGGTCAAGCAGGACACCCGCTGTGCTCGTCGCGGACAAGCTCTCCATCTCGCTCACGCTCCAATCACATACGAGGTGGCCACCCCGACCAGGGCGAGCATGAACGCCGCGCCGAGGAACTCGGCGATCCGGAAAAACCGCAGCTTGGCGAACGAGGTGTCGATGACGACGATCGCCAGGCCGCACAGCGCGAGCTTCCCGCATAGGACCGGGATCGCCAGCAGCGCGCCGGGCAGGCTGGTGGCGCTGCCCAGCCCCCACGGGATAACGAAGACGTTCATGAACACCGAGGACAGCAGGAAGAGTTTCATCCAGCTGCCCCATTTGACCAGGGCGTACTCGCGGCCGGAGTACTCCAGCACCCGGCTCTCCTCGATCATCGAGATCTCGGTCGTGCCACCCGGCGTGTCGATCGGTATCCGGCCGTTTTCCACCAGCACGATCATGAAGAAGGCGACCAGGCCGAGCAGGTGCGTCGGCAGCACCACGACGTAAGGAGACGAGGCGACCGCGTGGTTCATCAGGTACGGATTGTCCGACGCTGATACCGCCCCGACGGTGAAGAACACCAGGATCAGCGCGGGCTCGGCCATGCTGCCGATCCAGCTGGCCCGGCTGGCCCCGAGGCCGCCGTACGGGCTGGCGGTATCCAGGCCGGCCAGCGAGATCACGAAGCTGGCCAGCGTGAGCACGAACGCGCCGCCGATCAGGTCGGCCAGGAACGCCAGCGGCAGCGGCTCGTTCGTGATCACCGGGACGATCACCGACACGGTGAGGTAGCAGGCGAAGGCCACGAACGGCGCGCCGCGGAACACCCAGGAGGCCTGATCGCTGACCGCGCTGCCCTTGCGCAGCAGCTTGGCCAGGTCCCGGTAGGGCTGCAGCACGCTGGGACCGCGCTTGGAACCGACCACCGCCTCGGCCCGCGCCAGCACACCCGCATACAGCGGGGCCAGCGTGAGGACCACCAGGCTCTGCAGCACCTGGATAACCCAGGAGATCACGCGAACGAACCTCCCCTACCTTCGCGACGTCAGAACGCCCTTGCAGGTAGAGGCCATTAGCCGACCGGGCTTACCCGGTCTGGCGGTCCGCGAGCCTCATCGCGTGATCAGTTCTACCATAGCTGGCGCGGGTTGCATGGCGCCCTCGGTTCCGCGGCAGGTCTGGCGAATCCGCGGGTTCGCCTTGTGGCTAAGGCTGACCGTCGGCCAGCAGGAGCCGATGCCGTTCCTCTTAGCTGCCGTCTCGGCGACAGAACCCAGCCGCGGGGAGAACGCCGGAGCAGGGATCCTCTGGCGCACGCTGACCCGGCTGGAGAGCGCCGCCGCGGTCACAGCGAACGCCGCCGCCATAAGGGAGACGACCGTGCCCGCTACGGGCGCACGGGCGCGTACGCGAGCCATCTGGATCGGCTCATGCACTGAGGCCAGCCGGCCCGCCTGGGCCTGCTGCGAGATCGGTGCCACGGGATGCCAGCACAGCCAGCTCGGTAGTCCCCCGGCTAACAAGGCTGATACAATAGAATCTGCTACACGCGATGAGGCTCGCGTTATTCCAGTCCCGGGCACGAACGGGGCACGGATGATGGCCTCTGTCTCAAGTGTCGAGATGAGAGGTCCGTGTCGCGTGCTGGTGTGGGTTGCCATTCCGCGTGTTGCGCATTCCTGCTCGCGGTCGTTTTCGCGGACATCGCGGATGTCGTGTGGCCTTAGCTGCGGCCGAAATCAGCCGCCGCTATCTCGGCGTGGCAGCGCGACGTATGACGAACCCGTGGATCTTTCTGCAGTCTGCCTCGGCATTTGGGCGTCTCGATGGTTGCCGATCGTTCCGATCAGTGACCTATTCATCGGTCCCGAAGGAGACATGCAGTGAATTGTTACATGCATGACAGCACCGGAGGCGTAGTCGCAGCGGTCGCGATTTGCCATCACTGTGGGGTGGGCCTCTGCCGAGAGCATCTGGACGAAGACCTCCTCGCTCCCAGGGCCCACGGCCATACAAGGAAGTCGTGCACCCACCACCCTCATGGCGCGGCAGTTCGTCGCCAGGCTCGGCCGCAGGTCGGCGCCTCCCCGGTAATCGACCAGGACAGGCCGGCCAGCGTCGGGGGGAACACGGACCGCTTACAGCCACGAGAGCTTCGCCGCCTGCTGTGCGGCAGGTTGAGAGCCAAAGTGGCGATGTGCAGACTCGTGGGACGTGTTACCTGGTAGCTGTGGCGCGTCATACACGGTTACGCACCAGAGCTCCACTGGGAGTGCGATTGTCGAGGATCCGCACTCTCAGGGAGCCACGCGCGCAATGATCACCCGAGCGGGCCGCGCAGCTATCCGGCGATCATCCGGCCTGACGCCATCGGCTACAAGGCCCACACATTGCTAAGGCCGGCCGACCGTGCTCAAGGCCTGTGGCGTGCAGGGCGCTGCCTGATGCCGCCAGGGAAGATATGCACGACCCAGCCGCCCATCGACGGCTTGAACAGGGCTGCCGCGGCGATGCCCTTGTCCCGCAACTGGTCAGCGCTGTGCATCGCGGCCCGGCGAGCCCGGGGGCCGATCCCGAAAGGAGCGAACCTCGGCGGGGCCGACCGCAGAACCGCGGGCGCGGGTGAACGCCGCCTCGATTACCTGCTCGGCGGCGGTGCGGTCCTGCCAGCCGCGGACGTCGGTGCTCTTGCCCGGTTCCAGCTCCTTGTAGATGTCGAAGAAGTGCCCGACCTCCGCGATCAGGTGGCCCGGCGCATCACCGAGATCGCGCACGTCGGCGTATCGCGGGTCTCGTGCGGGGACGGCGAGGATCTTGGCGTCGGGTCCGTGCTCATCAGTCATCCAGAACACCGCGACCGGCCGGGTCAGCACCAGGCAGCCGGGGAAGGTCGGCTCGTCGAGCATGACCAGCGCGTCCAGCGGATCACCGTCCTCGGCCAGCGTGTCTGGGATGAATCCGTAATCCAGCGGGTAGCGCGTGGAGGTGAACAGCATCCGGTCCAGGCGGATCTGCCCGGTGGCGTGATCCATCTCGTATTTGTTCCGCGACCCCTGCGGGATCTCGACGACGACCTCAACGTCCACTCCGGCCTCCTCAGGAAGGTGCTGTTTCGTACGCGGTGCCGCATACCTGCTGGTAAAGGTCCTGGCCGTAGCTGGTCGGCAACGGCTCGCCTTCGAGCAGCCGGAAGGTGCGCCGCCCGTCGCCGCGCCGGTCGACGCGCAGGAACAGCGCCCCGCCCTGTGGGCACTCATGGCATTTCGCGGGCGGCTGGCTCGTCAGGGAACTCAAGCAGCACCGGCAGCGAGTCATCGCGGCGGCGCGGCCGCCATAGATTACCAAGGTAAGCCGCGGTTTGCTCGGTGCCCCGGGCATGCAGGCCACGCAGGTGCCCGGCCATCGGCGGACGCAGATCGAGCTGGTGCAGCAGGTCAAGCGGGACGAACCTTGCGTTAAGGGGTGACTCCAAGGAGCGGGGCTGCTTGCCGTCGTAGGACTTACGGGCATGACTGAGAGCGAGAATTTGTTTCATGCCGCATGTATGCCTTTCCCTGCTGAGCAGGGACCGTTGGCATGGACGCTGTTGCGGCGAGCCCCTCCGCCGTATTTCAGAATACCCGGCCGGCCCGGAGATCCTGCAATAGCACGCGGCACGAGCAGGACAGGAGAATCATCCTATGACCGCTCCAGATAGCCCGGATCGGTGGACGTTCTGCAGCCTGCGACGCCCTGCCCTGCCCTGGCTGCCGCTGCGCAACTGCATTGGGCAGGGTCGTTAGCATGCCGTCCGCGGCCCCCATCCCGCGCGGCCCGACCGTGCTGACGCTGTACACCGCGGCGGACCTGCTGACCGGTCCGGGCTGCCCGGTGTGCCGCTACGCCGACGAGGCCGGTGACCGTTACCTGGCGTGGTTCGCGCTCGAGGCGCATTCGGATGCCGTGACCATCACTCGCTTGTGCTCGTCGCTGGGCATGTGCCCCCGCCACATGCGCGGGCTGATGAGCCAGCCGGGAGCCGCGCACAGGCTCACTGCGGTCTACCGGTACGTCATGGAGGCGGCCCGGGACCTTCTCAGCGGTCGCGCGGTATCCATCGGCGCCTGCCCCGCGTGTGAGCATGACCGCGGCGCCGTCGGCCGGGCGCTGGATACCCTGCTCGACGGCCTGACCGACGACTCGGTCCGGGCACGCTGTCGCGAGCTCGGCGGCCTGTGCATCCCTCATCTCCGCACGGCCGCCGTCGGGGGAGATCACCGGGCCGTCGCCTGGCTGTCGCACACGATGACGGCGGCCGTCACCGCACGGCCCGGACCTCCCGGCTGGCTCGCCGGGACGGACCACGACGCGGACGCCCGCGCGGTGCTGCGGCGAGCGGCTACGGCTACCGTACGGCCCGGCCCCGGTGGATGCATCGCCTGCCTGGCCGCGGCTCGCGCAGAGAACGACCACCTGGCGTGGATTCTCCGCACCGACGGCCGTGGCCAGCCTGACCCCCTGTTGTTGGTGTGCGCCACCCATCTCAATGATGTCGTCGCTGTCGCCGGCCAGCGGGACGCACCGTCGCTGCTGGCCTGGCAGGCTGACTGCCTCACCGCAGCCGTGAGCCAGCGGCCTGCCTCATCGACGCGCCGGAAGCTGGGCGCGCCTGCCAGCTGGATACGGCCTCGCCGCCGCGCCGACGGCTCAGACCGTTGCCCCGCGTGTCTGGCCAGCCAGGACGGGGCGCAGCGGGCGGTCGATGATCTCCGCGCGTCACTGCGAGCCTCGCATCCGGTTCCGTACCACCACGCGCCCCTGTGTGTCCGGCATCTGCTCGGCCTGCGAGCACTCGATCCATGGGCGGGTCACGTGACGGCACCTGGCGCGGTGGAGCGCGCGGAAGTGCTGATCGCCGAACTGAACGAGGCGTTCGGCAAGAACACCTGGGCGCGTCGTCACGAAGCCAGAGGCCCGGAAATGACCGCCTGGCGGCGCGCCGCCGCGTTCCTCGACGGCAGCGTGTTCTGCGGATGCCCGCCGCGCGATGCGTGACGTCCCACGCCCGGTATCCGGGGCGATCGTTGATAGCGTGGCCGTAAACTCAGATCACGGCGATGGAGCTCGCCGGACCCGCCCTGGTGGCTGATGGCTCCTGTTGACCGCGTAGCGGCCGGAAACACAGGAGGGAACGGCATGACGCACCAGCCGCGGCTGGCCGGGGACTCGCCGACGGGCGGCGACAGTCCCGCCCTCCCTGACGGCCAAGAGGGCGGCTCGTCCTATCGCCAGCCACGGCCGGGCGCTGCGCCATCGGAAGGTGGTGGTCATTTTCCCGGCCTGCTGTTCCGGGAGGCGCCGCCGGCCGGGACCGCCAGCGAGCAGGACGCGGATCGCTCCTTCGCGCCGGACCTGAACCTCGACCAGATCGTCACCGCGATCGCCGGTGATCGCGAGGAGCGTGACCTCATCACGAAGGTACTGTTCGGCCCGCTGCACGACGCCGACGCCGTGCACTACCGCCAGGAGGTTTTCCGGGACCTGGACCACCCTGCCCTGTTCGGTGAAGTCCAGCGCTTCGCCGGGCTCATGCAGGAGGTACACGCCCACCTGCGTCAGCTGGCGAAGATGGAATACCGCTATCACCAGGAGGGCTGGCTCCTGGACGCGGCGGCCATCTATTGCGAGGCGGTGCAGTCACTGGCGGGGCACCTGGCCTCGGCGCAGATCACATCCCGCGCCCTGCTGGC
>Ga0208324_1000966_pt1 | contig 11546 bp, 9 predicted proteins | sample Sb_taG_2_FD_187707 | JGI IMG/M metagenome (GOLD analysis project Ga0208324, IMG submission 187707) | Peat soil microbial communities from Weissenstadt, Germany - Sb_50d_5_LS metaG (SPAdes) (version 2) | ecosystem: Environmental > Terrestrial > Soil > Wetlands > Peat | place: Germany: Weissenstadt... | reverse complement strand
CTGCAACCGATTTTTTTGCAAGCGACGAGTGGCGCGGTTGAGAGTTCGACCGTGTATGAACAACGTGTGAGCTACCCCTAATATTTAGGGCCTCCACGAAAGAAGTAGTTCCACCTCATTCGAATGGTATATGCGCTACCGTAATAATCAATGACGTCCAGAATGAAACCCAGCATGACCCAGAACCACGCCCAACCAGACACTCCGGTAACAGGGTTATAAACGAGTACATACATCAATGTAGTAAAAGGCAAGAATGTAATTCCCAGGATGGGCAAAAGCTTCGTCTGATCGAATGCGATTGTGACCTTATCGGTGAACACCCAGACAAAGATCCCTGCCAGGCGGGGAAATGCTATCGCGCATAACGCAAATACACGACCAAAACGCATGATACATTACCTCTCAATACTCGTAGGGCTGGACTTTGAGGAGTCTTTAAGCAGTTCTATGTAGAGTAATGCCACCTCTCTCCCTTTCACTCTTTGTTCCAACCCTGATGTTTATATGGCTGAGATTAGTATACAATTATTCTTGACAAGAAACAAGCGAGAGTATCACTTGTCCAGGGCTTTCCAAGCCTAGAGAGGGGAGTGAAAAAGAAGAGTTTTCCTAGTAGAATACAAAAAACTATAGATCTACGAGGAGAACTCTGCATGGACTAGACAACATGACCCACCCCCAGCGTTTTGCGGAAGGAACTTGAACCTGGTGCGACGACTTCACTGTAAAAAGCTTTTCAACAGCTTGCTGATGTGCGGCGCGACCAAGGGGAAACTCTATAGCTTGCTGCTGATCCTGTGTCTGCTGGTCGCGAGCGAAACTGGCGGGAGAAACGAGTTTGAGTAGCGCGACCGAGTGGATTCGCCATCGTGCTGCTGTCCTGGCAGAGCAGTTTGGACTGCGCCGAACGGGCATGCCGTGCCAGATGACGTACTGCAACGTGCTAGCGCGCGTGGATGCCTAACATCTGGACGAGATCCTGGCCATATTTTTTGTGAGATGGGAAGCAAAGCCTCGCTGTGGAGCCGAACCCAGACGCTTACACACGCCACTAGGACAAGCGGATCATGCTCATCTGGCGATCGATGGCATAACGCTGCGAGCCACCACGCAGGCAGCCTCAACCCGTGCATCAGCTCAGTTGTTATGAGGTGGCCACGGGCATCGTCTTGTGGCACTGCAATGTATAGGAGCAAGAGAATGAGATCAGCGCGCTCAAGCCATTGTTGACCCCGCCGTTGATGAAAGGGCGCATTTTCACCTTGGATGCCATGCATATCCAACCGGAACTATGTGCTCAGATCCATCGGTATGCAGGGGACTACATCCTGATTGCCAAGGACAATCAACCGACGCTGCACGAGGATATCGCCGATCTGTTTGAGTATCGTTCCCCAGATTGTCGTCGGTGGAAACAGGCGGAGACCTGGGCGTAATGGCATGGGCGATTGGAGCATCGCGAGATCACCTGTAGCCCTGATCGCGCATCGACTGATTTGGCAATCAGTGGCAGGGTATTGAGCAGGTCTTTCGCCTCCAACGAACTCGATGCATGCTCAAGACAGGCGTCATCGAGCAGGAGGTGGTCTATGGACTGAGCAGTCTTGCCATGTGCCAAGCGTCCCAAGCATGCATGCTGTCATTGGTCAGAAATCATTGGGCTATCGAAAATAAGCTGCACCATCGCTGTGACGGCTCTTTAGGCGAGGATGCCTGTCAAACACGCGACTTCACCTGAACCTGGCCTGCTGGCTCAGCTCAATAGCGCCGTCTTAAGTCTCATAGATCAGTCTGGTGTGCGCAATGTCGCGAGGCCTCTGCGTTACTTTGATGCTCATCCTGAGCAAGCGCTAGCTCTCATACTCTCTGGCTCGTATTCCGTCTATTAGTATTGGAAAGCCCTGTCTCGGTTGACATCTCACTTGCATTTCTCCCATCTGGCTGCTACACTAACTCAAGGCAAAAAGCCGTGGCGGAACGTACGTTCCGCTACGCGTTGGGAACAGCTGCGGATTCTCAGGCACACTAGCTATACGGACGGCGGTGCGCTACACCAGGTGAGTCTTGCACAGGCGAAAGAGAAGCTGAAACTGTTGAAAGGATAGCAGACAATGGAGGCCCGGCTTCTTTCCCCATTCACCTGCCCGGTCGTGATCGGTCGTGTGCAGGAACTTACCACTCTGCGTTCGCTCGTCGATCGAGTCAATAGCGGAACGGCGCAGGTGGCCCTGGTTTCGGGAGAAGCGGGTATTGGGAAATCACGCCTGGTTGCTGAAACAAAAGCATATGCCGCTGCTCACAGCTTTCTCCTCCTGGAGGGGCAGTGTTTCCAGGCGGATAGCGCGTCCCCGTATGCGCCGCTACTTGACCTCTTCCGCGCGTATTTCGCTCGCTGGGCTCCGACCTCTCTGCCAGACCCTGTGCACTCCTTCGCCGCGACGCTTGTTCGCCTGCTGCCCGATCTGGCGCTGCTCTATCCCGACCTGGCGACCTTGCCCACGCCACCCGCTGTCGAGCCAGAAGAGGAGAAGCGACGACTCTTCGCGGCTATGACCCATTTTGTGACGGAGCAAGCCGCACAGCACCCTGTGCTCCTCTTGGTGGAGGACATCCACTGGTGTGATGATCTGAGCCTGAACTTGCTGCTGCACCTCGCACGCCGCTGCCGGCAGGTGCCACTGTTCTTACTCGTGACTTATCGCAGCGATGAGCTTCAGCCAGCGTTGAGACAATGGCTGGCCCTGCTTGACCGGGAACGCCTGGCGCAGGAATGTGCACTTGAACGCCTTTCTCCTATGGAGGTGGCGGCCATGTTGCATGCTATGCTGGAGTCGAAGCAGGGGATCGATGCAGATCTGCTTGAAACGCTCTCCACTCGCTCCGAGGGCAACCCCTTCTTCGTCGAAGAACTGCTCACATCACTCATGACCACCGGGGCGTTAGTCTACGTCGTTGGAATCTGGAAGCGCACCGCACAGCGGACACCCGTACCTCGCAGTGTCCAGGAAGTCGTCGAGCTGCGCACTATGTACTTGAGCGCGGATGCCAAACGCCTCGTCACGCTGGCGGCGGTGGCCGGGCGGCGCTTCAACGTCGCCTTGCTCCAGGAGGTGATGTGCTGCGATGAAGGGCAGTTACTGGCCCTGCTCAAAGAAGTGATAGCCGCCCAACTCGTGGTGGAAGAGGGGGTTGACCAGTTTGCCTTTCGCCACGCGCTGACCCAGCAGGCCATCTATGCAGAATTGCTGCTGCGAGAACGACAAGGGTTGCATCGCAGCCTTGCTGAAACTCTGGAGCAGCTTTGCGCCTCTTCCCCAACCATTCGAGAAAAGTATCTAGAAGACCTGGCCAATCATTACTTTGAAGCGGGCACGTGGGAGCAAGCCCTGACCTACGCGCAAGAGGCTGGAGAAAAGGCCTTGAAACTCTACGCGCAGCAGACAGCCATCGATCACTTTACACGCGCTGTGGAGGCAGCACATCAGCTCTCCCAGACGCCGTCGGCACACATCTACCTGGCACGAGGGCAGGCCTATGAAAGGTTGGGCGACTTTGAGCGCGCACGCGGTGATTATGAACGAGGGCTCGATGCTGCCCGCAGCGTTCATGATAACGAAATGGAATGGCAGAGCATGGAAGCCCTCGGGTTTCTGTGGACCGGACACGATTATGAACGAGCGGGAATGTGGATTCGCCAGGCGCTTGTGCTGGCCAGGGAACTTAATGATTACACGCTGTGCGCCCGGAGTCTCAACCGTCTTGGCAACTGGCTGCAGAATACAGGACACATCCAGGAGGCACTTGAGGCACACCAGGAGGCGCTTTGCCTGTTTGAAACGCGAGCCGACAGACAGGGTATGGCTGACACGCTTGGAGAGCTTGGCATGGCCTATTTTTTAACTGGAGACCCGGCCAGGGCGGTGAAGGTTTTTTTTGGACGAGTGATTGAGCTGTTCCGTAGCCTGGGCGACCGTCAAAGCCTGCCCTCCATCCTTGCAGCACGAGTCATAGACTCAGCTCCTGAGATGATTGAGACCACTTTCAGCGCGCTCCGAACGCGCGATGAGTGTATGCAAGATGCTGAAGAGGCGAGGCTTTTGGCGCGTCAGACGAGCTCACCATCAGGACAGGCCTTTATCGAAATGGCAACCGCACTGGCCCTGGCCTCCTTTGGTGAATTTGGTCCCGCGCTTACTCACGTACAGGAGGCGCTGCACATCGCAACAGCCATTGAGCACCAGGAGTGGATCACCGCCACCAACGGCGCGTTGGGACGCGTGTACCTCTTGCTGCTGGAACCTGACCGGGCAGTTTCCTATTTGGAAGCCGGGATAGCAGGCGCACAGCGGCTTGGCTCGATGATTTGGACCGGATATCTGACGCCGTACCTTGCGCTGGCCTACATCCTGAGCCGAGCGTTTCCTCGCGCAGAAGAAACGCTCAAGACCATTATGCCGCGCGAACAGCAGCCCGGCAACTTTTTTGAGCGACAGGTGGCCCGTGCCTGGGGCGAACTTGCGCTGGCACAAGGTGAGCCTGCCATCGCGCTACGCATTGCAGAACACTTGCTTGTATCGGCTCCAGGCGAGGCACGCCCGCAGCCAATCCCTCATCTGCTGGCCTTGAAAGGCGAGGCGCTGCTCGCGTTAAAACACCTGGAGGAAGCGGCCGGGGCGCTGGAAGACGCCAAACTGGGTGCGGAGCAGCGTCAAGCTCCATCGACTCTCTGGCGCATCCAGCGCTCATTGGGGCAGGTCTACCACCGGCTCAAGCGTGAGGAGCAGGCGCAACGTGAGTGGAGCGAGGCCCGCGAAATCATCTTCAAACTGGCCGCGACAATCGATGAAACCGCTTTGCGAGAGCATTTCTTGCAGTCGGCCCTGCAATCCTACCCACTGGAAAAACAGCCACCGGCATATCGAGCTGTGGCTGAAAAGTATCATGACCTGACCGAACGCGAGATCGAGGTTTTACGTGCTGTAGCGCAGGGGCTCACCGATGCTCAGGTGGCCGAACGGCTGGTCATTAGCCCCCGTACCGTCCATTCGCATCTCAACTCGATCTATAGCAAGCTCGGCATTACGTCACGCAGCGCCGCCACGCGCTATGCCATCGAACACAACCTGGACTGACCTCTCTCGCGATGCCTTGCTCCCCCCGAGTATGCCTCTCAAATACTCTGCTTGCTTCTCTTTACGAAAAGGGAAACAACGTGTAGGTAATATAGCGTAGTCACTCACAAAAATCGCCTGGAAAGACTGAAACTAGCTCGAAGAGAAATGCGCTGTTCAGCCGATGTGTTTCGTACCACTGGCAGGCTATACTCCTGGTAGTGGTTCTCCTCGTGTTCGAGGACCAGTAGCGACACGAAAGGAAGGTACGATGTCTACATCCCAAACGAAGAGCTTCAATACTCCAGACGAAACGCGCACGCCACCAAAGGCAAAGATGGAAATCGTCAACTTTGGCGATATGTCCATCGTGCGAATGACCTGTGAGCCAGGCTGGAAGTGGACAGAGCATATGAGACCCATCGCAGGCACGGACAGCTGTCAGAGAGCCCATTTTACCTACGTTCTTTCCGGGCACTTTCGCACGGTGCTGGACGACGGCACCGTAGACGATTTTGGGCCGGGTGATATCGGGATTACCCCACCAGGACATGATGCCTGGGTCGTCGGCGATGAGCCTTGCGTACTTTTCGACTTCCAGGGCGCGAGCCGGAATGCCTGAGCGAGCAGACACGTGACAAGGAGAAAACACAATGGGATCAGCACAAGCACAGGGCCAGCTCTGGGGCGTACAGGCACGGAACTGGGCAGACCTGATGGAAAAAATGCAATTGCCGATGTACCACGTTGTCCTGGACAAGACGAATGTGGGTAGAGGGACGCGCCTGCTGGATGTGGGTTGTGGAACAGGTATGGCGGTGCAGCTCGCCGCGAAGTTGGGCGCGGACGTCACAGGCATAGACGCGTCCGAAGCCGAACTCGTCATTGCGCGCGAGCGCGTCCCCAGCGGCGATTTTCGCTGTGGAGAAATGGAAGAGTTACCCTATGCAGACGCCTCATTTGATGTGGTCACCGGATTTAGTTCTTTCCAGTTCGCACAAGAGCCGGTGAATGCACTTCGGCAGGCCAGAAGGGTGGTCAAACCGGGTGGGTATGTCGCGATGGTGGCATGGGGAAGGGCAGAGGACTGCGAATTCGCCACGACCCTCAAAGCAGTGATGACTTGCCTTCCGCCGCCGGCACCTTCCGCGAAAGGGACGTTCGCGCTCTCAGAGCCGGGAAAGATGGAAGCATTGATGGAACAGGCAGGGCTGACTCCATGCGCAAGTGGCGATGTCTCGTGCCCCTTTGCGTATCCCGACGACGAAACGGCGTGGAAGACGATCAATTCCTCCGGCCCGCTGGCGGCAGCTGTCCGAGCTGCCGGTGAAGGGACCATCAAACAGGCGGTCCTCGCTTCCTTGGCACCATTCAAGACGCCAGGCGGAGGCTACCGACAGGAGAATCTGTTCCATTACGTGATCACCTCGGCCTGATGGAAGTTCATGTGTACCGCTGGCGTCCTTTCTCAAAGCCCGAGGGGCGCCTTTGAAGAGTATGATACATCCGACTTGAAGACCGTCTTGAGTAGTGCGACTATAGGGCCAGACAAGACGGCCTAGTTCAAAGAGAGCGAGGGCAATCTCCTCGCTGTGGTTCAGGGCAATCGCATGTGACTTTCCTAGAGGAGAAGACTATGTTTACGTTCACTCTGCTTGCACCAACCACACGAGCCGCGCTCCTCGCCGATCTCGAAGAGCGCTGGCATTGCTTTGACGAATGAGTAGGAACTCTCGGACCTGATGACTGGTCGGGCAAGCATGGCCGGCGACTTCCACTTTCCCGACGTACCGTAACACCTGGCTTACTTCGACCGTGAAGTGATCGTCACTGCCATCAAACGCGCGGGCCAAATGTGCAAACCGTCGAGCAGTTTCTGCGTACCGAGGTCGGGCAGGAAGCCTGGAATGAAATCACGCTTACACAGCGCCCAACCGCGACGATCCCAGAGCGGTGTCTAGAGCAGATGTGGGCCAGCCGCCAGGCCATCCGCGATGCGGTCGCCGGACTGAGCGAGGCTGATCTCGAACGTCCTGTGTTTCTCCCACTGGTAGGCCCTGGCTGGGTGCGTGTCCTCCTAATGCTGGAGAGCTGCTATAGCCACACCGGGAACCACTTTATGCAACTGCGCTTCTGGATGAAGTGCAATACTCTACTATCTGGCCCGGAGCAAACACATCAATGCGCTGTCTGACTTTATAGCCTCCTTTGCGCAGAACATGGATCGTGAACAGGCCGCACAGACACACTTGACCGCAGTGATGGAATGTTCTGGCCTGGATGGAGGCGTCCGGAGTCTCCACGTTGCAGGTGGTCGCTGCCACATTAGTGAAGGGAGGGCAGCGAGTGCTGACCTGGTGATCGTTCAAAGACCGGAGAACGTTTGTCAAAACCAGGACCGGCATCCAGAACCCTACGCTGGCTCTCTGGACGGGCAAGATCCAGTTGCAGGGATTGCACAATCTGGGAACCTTCGAGAAGGTGTTCCCGATCACGAGCCTTGATTTTGCTCCCGCACCAAGAGAAACGTGTGAAGGGAGGATAGTCAGTCTAGCTGAAATGCTGTTACAAACACATACAGAGTGAGGAACAGATTATCGTGCATGTTCTAACAGTGTCTTGCCCCTCAGGAGGGATACAGCAGTCTGTTCGGTGGGAAGGCCTTTGAGGAGCAACCAATCGTTGTGGGAGAGGATCTCCCATTCCTGATGTCTTCGTTGATTCTGCATGAGGCAGACTGTGCATCCTCAATCAGTATCTGTACAGAAAGGTCCAAGCGATACATGCTATAGGCCAAGCAGTGTTTTCCTGAGAACAAGGTACATTGTGCTTAGAACTGAAGCTGAGTTTGACCTGTTTCTCCCTTTCATGTACGTAAAACAATTCTCCTCTGTGAGGGAGCCTGTTTGCCTGGAAATGGTTCAGATCGCTCTCTTGCCTCTTGAACGCGAGAAGAAGGCTCCCAAGGTATATTCGCCAGCCTATAGAGCCACTTCGTTTACATTTTATGCGTAGTAATATGGCACATCGTATCTTTTGGTCAAAATCGCACGTACTGGCCGATATACTTTGATCGGTTCTTCAGGTAGTATTTTCGTGGTGAGTTGGTGAGCTGCCGCACCTGATGGGGCCTGTTGGTAGTTTTTTCGCGACTTGATCTATCGCGCGCTCTGATTGCCCTCTCAGTCATCTCATGCGAGCCAGATTCAACACATGATTGACACTTTCTGCGGTCATTGCTCTTTCATTCGCCATGAAGCACACAGCCCCTTTCATGTGACGTATCTATAAAGGAGTGGCTTTTTGGTTTCGACCGCCTGTTCTCTCCCATCACCAGCCACCGTGATGTTTGAATCTACACTTCACTCTTTCTCTCTTCTTGCTAGACCAGAGATTGCAACGCCTTAAGGAAACAAAAAGTACCGCACATGTGGGAAACACCACATGTCTGCCTGAATTTTTATGAGTCCGTGCTTTATGTGGCTACGGCTCTAGGTTGGGTCTCGCATGTGTGGCAGCAGACTGCTGGCGAGCTGCACCTGGTTGTGCCTGGACTCCTACAAGGAGCCGAGACCAGAAGAAGAGCGATGCCCACCTGCACGAGCACCTCTCTTCCTGAAAAATCTGGAAGCGCTGTATCGGGTTTCGCACCTATCCGCAAAAGACCTTTAGCGCGAAGATGTGGGACGCGTGACGAGGGCGGCAATGATACACACAACGGCGATCCCTATGAAGAGCACAACATGGGTGGGCTGCGGGTCCAACGGGGGATGCGTACCGCTCACGAAGATGTGATAGACATGTGGCAGGGCATAATAGATGCCGATCACGAAGGAGAGCAACGCGAGGACAATCGCTCCAAAGAAAATTGCCGGGTGCTTCGAGGCACGTTTCTGCTTGTTCTGTCTAGGATGTCAAGGCCAACTTACTTTTGACCCATTTCGGCAACTTGAAATGGACCCACCCGCATGGTAGTGAGAGAGAAAGCGTTTTTCTCCGCAGTGAACGTGCAACTCCACTCATCTGCTCAGCAATGGCGGCGCAAAGTGTACCATCTGAGGAACCTGGTATCAAGGTCGCTCCGCTCCTCTTCGCTCTCTTGACGCCAGGTTCCTCAGATGGTTGGAAAAACGCGCTCATTGCCTTTTCGAAAAAAACAACGTCCTGTTTTTTTCGCTCAAGAAGAGTGAAGAGTCACGGAAAAACACCTGCTATTCAGCAGAGAGAGTCGCTGTTCTGGTCGTGCCTCCTTTCGTTGGTCCTGCCGCCATGCGATCCTTCATGCGGTACGACTTCCCATTGATCGTCAGGACTTCTGCATGGTGCAGCAATCGATCAAGCAGCGCGGTTGCCAGTACCTCATCATTCATGAGTTTTCCCCATTGCGCAAAACTGGTGTTGCTGGTGAGAATGGTTGACCCTCGTTCATAGCGTTCACGAACTAGCTCAAAGAGTTGATTGGCTTGCAGCGCGGAAAGATTGGTGTAGCCAATCTCGTCAATGACCAACACCTGTGGCGTCATGTAGCGACGAAAGCGCGATTTGAGCGTGTGTTGTTGGCTGGCCAGCTCCAGATCTTCCACCAGTTCCGTGAGTGTGCTGAAAAAGACGGAATAGCCTGCATTGAGCGCAGATTCTGCCAAACTGAGCGCTAAATGGGTTTTCCCAACTCCGGGCGGTCCCAAAAAGATCACATTGGAGTGCGTACGTACAAACGACAAATCAGCCAATTCACGTACCTGTCGTTCATTGATGGACGGCTGGAACGTGAAATCAAAGGCATCGAGCGTTTTGCTCACAGGAAGACGCGCCGCTTTTCGTCGGTTCTGATGGGCCATGTGTGTGCGTGCTTCCACTTCCAGAGAAAGCACGCGCCTCAAAAAGGCATCGTAGGTTAAACTGTGAAGACGCGCCTCCTCCATCAGATACGCCAGCTGCTGTTCCACGTACTTGAAATGGAGCGTTTTCAAGAGATCTGGGAGCTCGTTCATCGTGCCACCTCCAGGCTGAAGAGCTGATCATAGTCCGCTACATTGCGAATCTCGACGTTGGGAGGCGTGACCTGATGCCCAAGTGGTTGTTCCGTCTTGCGCAGGGAACCAGTTGGCGACACTTTACTAAATTGATCAGGGTGCTGCACAATCTCCTGAGAACGAGGACGTTTGTTCAGCGTCGCAATCAGACTGCCCTTCGCAAACACGCGTACCTGCTGATGGCGTTCCCGCACCTGGACCACAGACCCAGCCACGGGAGGTTCTGCCGGTAAGCCATAGAGCACTCCATCGTAGGACAGGAAGCCATCCCAACTCACTTTCCGTTCTTCTGCCCCAAAACGTTCCCAGGCATAATCGGTCGGCAAGGGTCTGAGCTGTTCCTCGACCCATCTGTTCATCGGAACGCATTGGGTGGTGCGATGGACCTTTTGATTGAGCCGATCGCACCAGGCTCGTGCTTGTTCGTTCACCTCGTCGATATCCGTAAACCGCACGCCTGGCCAAAAGCCATCTTTAATGATCCCCACACTGCGTTCCACTTTGCCTTTCGTTTGTGGTTTTCGAGGCTTACACACACGTGGTGCAATGCCCAAACAAGCTGCAAAGTCCGCAAAGATGGGATTCCAGATCGGCGTTTTGCCATCCATGTCCAGAAACACACTTTTCATCCGATCGGTGAGCGCGGCTTGAGGCAGGCCATCAAAATATTCAAAGGCAGCCATCATACAGCGGATCATGGTCGGGGTATCACAGCGCTTCACAAACGTGATAAAGCGCATGCGCGAATATCCCAGGATGGCGACAAAGCCGTAGAGTTTGTGGTCTTTGCCTTCCTTCTCGTAATGGTCGGGTAGCAGAATGGTGTTGCCACCATTCCGCCCCCTAAGAACGGCACGTATGAGTTTCCCCATATGCTCGCTCAAGCCTTTCTAACGCCTCCTGTGATCAAGGGGACGCGGCTTCGTGACAGAAATCCCCTGGCTGTGAACTTGCTGATGGCAGGTGGGATGGAGAAGGACACGGTTTTCGGCTCGGTCTGATCCCCCTTTGGATCGCCAGAGAATGTGATGGCTGTGCCATCCGGTAATCTTGGTGATCTTTTGGTTGCAGACTGGGCACAGTCCTCTTTGCTCTTTCCAAAGAGTGAGTAACCAGCGTTTTCCTTTGAGCGTTGCCTCTATGCGAACATCGAGACGTTTCTCAAGGTAGCTTTCCCACATTGGGTCGTATGGGTTGGCTTCTCCCTGGATTTTGACGTGTCGTGTAATCGGCACGCTATCGGCTCTGGTGAGGTGCCATGTTTGTTCGCCGTCCGTTCCGAAGAACACCCAGTTATCGCCTCCGCAGGTCTTGAAGTATTTCTTCGCTTTCCATGCGTCAGATTTGCGAGGGTGTCTTCGGTTTATCCATCGTTTGAGTGTTTGATAGATCGCTTCAT
>Ga0208324_1000964_pt1 | contig 11566 bp, 12 predicted proteins | sample Sb_taG_2_FD_187707 | JGI IMG/M metagenome (GOLD analysis project Ga0208324, IMG submission 187707) | Peat soil microbial communities from Weissenstadt, Germany - Sb_50d_5_LS metaG (SPAdes) (version 2) | ecosystem: Environmental > Terrestrial > Soil > Wetlands > Peat | place: Germany... | reverse complement strand
CCGCCGTTCGGCGCTCATCCTCTGGCCTTCATGATGCCCTCGCGGAGTGTTCGAGATCGGACATTATGGGAGGGTGCTGCGCTACGTACTGTTGCGTGACGCCCTTCGGAACCTCAGTCTTGAGCCCTCGGCAGGATGTCGTGCGGTGAATCATCTGGGCCTCACGGGATCGGATCCGCTGCAAGGATGACGGCCGTGCGCCGCTACGAGGCGAGTATGTACGACAGCAACCGCTGGGACGGCTTCGAGCTCCGCCCCGGCGACATCATCATCAGCACCCCGCCAAAGTGCGGGACGACGTGGACGCAGATGATCTGCGCCCTGCTCATACTGCAGGAACCGGAGCTCCCGCTCCCGTTGGACACGCTCTCGCCGTGGATCGACATGGTGACTCGCGCCCGCACAGACGTGTTCGCGGACCTGGAAGCCCAGACGCACCGCCGGTTCATCAAGACCCACACGCCGCTCGACGGGATACCCAACGATCCGGCGGTCACGTACATCTGCGTCGGGCGGGACCCGCGCGACGTGGGGCTGTCGATGGACCACCATATCGACAACACCGACATCGGCGCGTTCCTCAGCCAACGCGAACGGGCGGCCGCGATCGACGGTATCGAGCTCGGACCATTGCGGCCACCGCGGCCGCGCCCCGACGGCGAGCGGGACCGCTTCTGGCAGTGGGTCGACGACGAGACGCCGTCGACGCAGGTCGGGTCGTCGCTGCGGCGCACTGTAGAGCACCTGCAGACGTTCCGGGACGCCGCCGACGATCTCGACGTCGTGTATTTGCACTACGACGACCTAAAGGCCGACCTGGAGGGGCAGATGCGGCAGATGGCCGCGCGCCTCGGCATCGACGTCGACGAGCACCGATGGCCCCGCCTGGTCCAGGCGGCGACGTTCGAGTCGATGCGCAGCAGGGCCGGCACGACCGTCCCCGGCGGCGGTCCGGAGCACTGGATCGATCCCGCCGCGTTCTTCAGCCGCGGCACGAGCGGCCAGTGGCGCGACCTCCTCGACGACGCCGACCTCGCCCGGTACGCCGCGCGCGTGCGGGCGCTCGCGTCCGGCAACCTCGTCGAGTGGGTGCATCGCGAGCCGATCGACTGAGATCCCCGTCCGGCGGTATACCCGCACTACCCAAAGCTGATCGTCAGCGCCGACCGCCGCCCAAAACTGCCGATCCGCGCTCGGGACCAACATCAGGGGTCTGCGCCTCAACCGACGCCGGATTCGGCGTTCTGTTGCATGCGCTCTGAAGAAATTCAGATAAACGATAACGTTCCGCTACGAGCGCCATAGACCCGAGCGCAGAATATCTTCGCCAAGCCTCAGGAGACCAGCCCGCCGACGCGGGCGGGCCTGCATGCCGCCAGCCGTCTGAGCAGGACGCCGGTCTCGCGGGGCACGGCATCGGCTGGTGCGTGTCCGTGACAGCTGATCCCGCCGGTGCGGCTGTACGCTTGCCTCGCTTGGATGTCCACGCTGGTGCGCCACAGATCAGCAGTGAGAGGAATCGAGCGTCCGTGGCTCAGAAGATACAGACCTTGTTCATCGACGACCTTGACGGCAGCGCCGCCGAGGGAACCGTCCGCTTCGGCCTGGACGGCACGGAGTACGAGATCGACCTGAACGCCGGGCACGCCCGGGAACTGCGCGATGCGCTGGCCCGCTACGCAGGGGTCGCCCGGCGGGTCGCCGCAGCTGCCCGGCGGCCGGGCCGCGGAGCTGGCCGGGGGCCGGGCAGCGGGCTGAACACCACTGAGGTCCGCGAGTGGGCAAAGGCACAGGGCATCGAGGTAAAGGACCGCGGCCGGGTACCAGCTGAGCTGGTAGCCAGGTTTAAGGCGGCTACCGGGCAGTAGAGATCACCCTCGCCCACAGCGAAGCGGTCCCGCAGTCCGCATTGCGGGCCTCCGCCCGGCACGCCAAGGCATTGTCCGCTCATGCCGAATAGCGGGCGTTGCCCGTGCGCGCGTTTATGCACTACTATGCATAATCTTCCATGATTTAGCTTGCGCGCTTACGTTGCAGCGGCAATTGCTGCGGAGTCTTTTGGCGTAGGCGCACAGAGGCATCCTCCCTGCCGAATCGGGCGTCGGTCGAGGCCCAGACCGTGGTGTCGGGGTCGAGGCGCGGATCGGCAGATATGGCGCGGCGATGTCCGAGCGGCCGTCGCCCGCTCGGATCAGCGCAAGTTATGCACCAGGTAGTGCCTCAACGATCGACTCAACTGCGTCGAAGGGCGCACGCAGTGCACCCTCGAGGTGGTGCCGCCCGGCCAGAAACCCCGGTGAGTTGTAACTCACTGATACCGCTCCCTTCCTGTCCTCCCAGACCAGCACCTTGAGCGGGATATCCAACGCAGCAAGCGGCGCCGCGAGCATCACCGCCGCGCCCGCAGCCGGCTTCCCGAACATGACGAGTTTCGAGTCGGGCATCTGCACACCAGCTCGTTCGGCTACGCCGCTGTGATCGATGATGTTGAACACCGTGAAGCCCCGATCCGCGATCAGACGCCTCAGTCCGTCGATGGTCTGCGGGACGGACTTGCTGCTGGGTTTGGTGATGACCCCGTCCGAAGACTGCGTGCTGTCCAGCATCAGGGCTTCCTAATAAGAGTTGTCGGGTCCGCCATCCGGCAGACTTGGCCGAAGGTGGCCGCCGGCAGGTGAGCACTGTTGCTTCCTGGGCTTTGAGCCCTGACGAAAGATCGTGCCCCTGCCGGTGACCGGGAGAGTTGATCGCTGCTGGGATGTCGTGCCCGCCGGGTGGCGTGAGCACTGTTTTATTAGGTCGATGATGGTTCTCCCGCAGGCCGCTGACATAATTCGGCATCTTGGACGGGAGAGGCGATGCGGCTTTTCGTGGGTGATGACTGGGCGGAGGACCATCACGACGTCGAGGTGATGGACGCGGCCGGGAAGGTGCTGGCGAAGAAGCGGCTGCCCGAGGGCGTAGCGGGGATGACGCAGTTGCACGAGCTGATCGGCCGGCTTGTACCCGAGGACGCTGAGGATGCGGAGGTGGTGATCGGGATCGGGACCGACCGCGGCCCGTGGGTCGCCGCGCTGGTCGCGGCCGGGTATGTGGTGTTCCCGGTGAACCCGCTGCAGGCATCCCGGTACCGGGAGCGGCACGGGGTGTCCGGCGCCAAGAGCGATCGGGGTGACTCGCACATGCTGGCGGACATGGTGCGCACCGATTCCCACCAGCTGCGTCCCGCGGCCGGGGACAGCCCGGAGGCGGAGGGGATCAAGGTGGTGGCTCGCACGCACAAGACGCTGATCTGGGACCGCACCCGCGCGGTGCAGCGGCTGCGGCACCAGCTGCGCGAGTACTTCCCGGCGGCGCTGGAGGCGTTCGAGGACCTGGACGCCCGCGACACCCTGGAGCTGCTGGGCAAGGCGCCGGACCCGGCCCGGGCGCGGAGGCTGACCCGCGCGCAGGTCGCCGCGACGCTCAAGCGCGCCCGCCGCCGGGACATCGCGGGCAAGACCGACGCGATCCTGGCCGCGCTGCGCGGCGAGCACCTCGGCCAGCCGGCCGCGCTGACCGCCGCCTACGCCGCCACTGCCCGGTCCCTGATCGCGGTGATCACCACCTTGAACGAGCAGGTTAAGGCCCTGGAAGAGCAGGTGAGGGACCATTTTGGCCGGCACCCGGACGCTGAGATCTACCGGTCCCAGCCCGGCATGGGCGCGATCCTCGGTGCCCGGGTGCTCGGCGAATTCGGCGATGACCTGCACCGGTACGCCGACGGCAAAGCCCGCAAGAACTACGCCGCCACCAGCCCGATCACCCGCGCATCGGGGAAGAAGAAAGTGGTCACCGCCCGGTTCATCCACAACGACCGGCTCATCGACGCGCTCATGACCCAGGCCTTCTCGTCGCTGAATGCATCGCCCGGCGCCCGCGCCTTCTACGACGAGCTCCGCGCCAAGGGAACCGAACATAACGACGCCCTCCGGCGGCTGGCAAACCGGCTCGTCGGCATCCTGCACGGATGCCTGAAGACCCGCACCCTCTACGACGAGGCCACCGCCTGGGGGCACCGGGAAAACCTCCCTCAATCTTCCGTAGCGGCTTGACATCTAAGCTCCTGGGATGTCTTTCGAAGTGAGGCGCAGTTGTGCCCGGCTGCGAGAGCAGGTCGTTGCCTGATTCTCGTTCAAGAATGCGTGCTCGCGCGGCGAACGCCTCATCCACCTTCGGGCGGCGCCGCGGCCCCACGTCTCTTCGATCGCATCACGGTGGCCGACGCGCCCGAACCAGCTCGTCGGAAGAGATCATCATGTCTTCGCCGGTCATTGGGTTGCCTCCTCAGTGCTAGCCGGCCGCCGGGCCGGGTGAGCTGCTGACGTCAGCTGGTGGCCTGGGCCGCCTGGATGATGACGCTGGCCACGACCCCCGGGTCGGTGATCATTGACAGGTGAGGGGCGTTGATCTCGGTGATGTGGGCGTGTGCCCGGTTGGCCATGAATAGCTGCTCGGCCGGGGTGATGATGTGGTCGGCTGTGCCGACGACGTCCCAGGACGGGATGGTCTGCCAGGCCGGGACGCCGGACTGGTCGGTAAACGTGCTGGTGGCCAGGGGCCGCTGGGTAGCGGCGAGCACCGCGCCGGCGCTGGCCGGCAGGCCGTTGGCGAAGCAGCCGGGGAACACGGCCGGCTTGACGTAGGCGACCGCGCCGGATGGTGATACGGGGTCGGGCACGAAGGTGAACACCGTGGACAGGTCCGGTACCGCGAAGCATGACCCGGCGGTGGTCAGGTCCGTCAGGTCCTCGCCTTGCTTCGGCAGGTAGGCGTCGTCGTAGACCAGGGCTTTCACCTGGCTGTCCCCGGTTGCGGCGTTGGTGATGACCTCGCCGCCGTAGGAGTGCCCGGCCAGGACGATCGGGCCGGTGATGGCGTGCAGGAAATCGGCCAGCGTGGCGGTATCGATCGCCAGGCCTTCCAGCGGGTTGGGCGGGGCGTAGACGGTGTAGCCAGCGCGCTGCAGAAACCCGGTGACGGCGTTCCAGCTGCCTGAGTCGGCCCACGCGCCGTGCACCAGGACGATGGCGGGCTTGGCCGGGCCAGTGCCCGTGACGGCGGCGGCATGCTCGGTGCGTACGGCAGCAGCGCGGGCGGAGCCGGCCTGGCCCGCGGTGGCGAGCAGCCCCGCGAGGGCCAGGACCGCGGCCATGATGATCAGGCGCGTTCCGACCGGCCGCGAGGCGAGCTTGACGGACATCGTGGTTCCTTTCGGATATGACGTGCGCGGATTAGTCCAGGAAGCCGAGCAGCGCCCGGTTGACCTGGTCAGCGTGGGTCCAGGCGATGGCGTGCGGCCCGCCCTCGATGACAACGAGTTGCATGTCGTTGATCAGGCCGGGCAGCCGCTCGCCGCTGTTGGGGTAGGGCAGGATCCGGTCGGCGTCGCCCTGCACGGTCAGCACCGGGACGTCGATCTTGGGCAGGTCGTCGCGGAAGTCGGTCTCCCAGGTGCCGATGCACGCTACCGCCGCCGTGGCGGAAGCGGCGGCGGCGATATTCCAGCTGGCCTGGAACGCCTGGTCGCTGACCAGGGTGCCGCCGAGCACGTCGATGTTGTAGAAGTTGTCGAGAAACCCCTTCATCCACGCCGGGGTATCTGCAGTGGCAGCCTGGATGAACCCGTCGAACAAGCTGGCGGGCAGGCCTTCGGGGTTGTCGCCGGTTTGCAGCAGGAACGGCGGGATCGGGGACACCAGCACGCCCTTGGCCACCCGCGCTGAACCGTAGGCGCCCAGGTAGCGGGTGATCTCGCCGGTGCCCATGGAGTGCCCGACCAGGACGGCGTCGCGCAGGTCCAGGTGCTCCAGCAGGGCGGCCAGGTCGGCCGCGAAGGTGTCGTAGTCGTAACCCAGTGTGGGCTGGCTGGAGTTGCCGAACCCGCGCCGATCGTAGGTGATCACCCGGTGGCCGGCCTCCAGCAGCACCGGGACTTGTTTGTCCCAGGCGCGGCCGCTGAGGGGGTAGCCGTGGATCAGCACCACCGGCGGCCCGGCGCCGTGGTCTTCGTAGTGCAGGGCAATCGACCCAGAGTTCTCTTCACCGATCGTCAGATAGGACATGAAGTGCTCCTTTGGCACTGGTGAGTGGGCTGCGCGGGCTCAGTCAGCGGCCCGTCCCGCATCGCGTTCGCGATCGCCCAGGAGAGGGCGAAATCGGCGACCTCCTCCCAGCGCGGCGCGCCGGGAAGTGCGGTCGGCCAGGGAACTCCTTGAAGGCGATAATCGCCGCCGAGGCGTCGTAGTGCTCGGCGTTGTGGCGGCTCGCTTTGGCGGGGACGATGTGCTCCTCGCCAAGGCTACGAAGAGCAGCGGGGTATCCGCGATGCGCGCCCGCAGCGCCTCGAGTTCGGCCTTGGGGACCCTGGGGATCGTGAACGGCCGGATCGCTGTCGCGCCCGAGTTCTCGATCGTGACAGACATGCGGATCTCCTTGGTCGGTCTGGGTTCGGATTGGTGGTCGATATAGAGCTGGCTTTTCTAGACGGAGCGGGGCCTTCTGGGAGCGGTCTCTGTGGCGCCACCCCCCCGCGGGGCGGTGCCACCGCTGGATCGCTCAGAGCGTGCCGGCGGCGGTGGCCCACAGCTCGTTGGCGGGCACGTTGCCCGGGTTGCCGGTGAGGTGCTGCAAGATGATCGGCGTGTACAGCTGGTGAGCCGGGTTCCCCAGGATGGTCATCACGAACGGGTGGGTGAAGTCGGTGGTCGACGCGTTGATGATCGAGTAGTCGCCCGGTATTTGCGAATCGTTGAAGTCCAAGATCCACACAGTGGTGTCCGGGGTGCTGCACGGCTGCAGGCTCAGGGCCTCGTCCTGGTAGGCGGTGGTGGCGATACCCGAGCACAGGCCGGTGGGCTTGCCGTAGGGCGCGTACTCGAGCTGAAGCGCGAAATAGCCTGGGCCCCCGTAATGGCTGGCGACCGCGGCGGACACCATGCCGTTTGCGTAGAGCACCGGACCGCTCGTGGGAACGGTGAAGTCCTCACCCGGGTTCCAGCCGGCGGCCGGGCTGACGATCGTTGGCACGCCGCGCAGCGGGATCCCGAAAAGCGCGGTCTCCACGAACCCGGGGTACGCCGCGCTTCTTGGCGTAAGGCAGTTATTGGCGCACTGCGGGGTGGCGGCGCTCGCCGCCACCGTCCCCGCCGCGCTGAGCCCGCCGGCCAGGGTCAGTACTGCCGCGGCGGCGAGAACTTTGCTCCTGATGGACATGACAGTTCCTTTCTTAGACACGGCCATGCCCTGCGCACGGCGCTGTTGTGCTGGTCAGCGGATGAGCGCGGCCCTGATCAGGACGGGAACGGGCGTTCCTGTGAGGGGGGTGGGCTCGCGTGAGGTGAGTGCTTCGGGGCTGGCCTCGTCCCCGGGGGTGCGGCTAGATCGGGGCGGCCTGCGGGCCGGGGGTGTGTGCCGCGGTCTGCTCGTTGCGGTATGGGGCCAGGAACGCGGTCAGCGCGGCCAGGGTCTCCTCGGGGGCCTCCTCGGCGGGGTAGTGGGCGCAGCCGGGGATGACTAGGGTCTGCACGTCGTCGGCGGCGAGCTTCATCGTGTCCGCGACCTGGTCCCTCAGGCTGTGCGCGCCGCCGATGCCCAGCACGGGCAGGGCCAGCCGCTGGGTCGTGCGTTGCTGGTTCTGCGCGATGGTGGCATCTAGCGCGCGGTAGATCGCGAAGCTGGCGTGTAGCGCTTCGGGGTCGGCGGCGAGGGTATCGATGTAATACCGGACCGCGTAGCCGGGCAGTGGCCGGGCGGCCTTGGCGGCAAACTGCCCCCCGAAGTAGACGTCTTCCCGGCCGGTGACGAGCTGGTCATTGACTTCGGTGAGCCGGTTGAACGCGAAGTGCCACAGCGCGTTGTTCAGGTGTGCGTTGGCGAACAGGGGCGGGGACGGGGACACGCCCGGAAGGGGGGTCTCGGCGACCGCCAGGCGGTCGACCCGGTCCGGGTGGTCGGCGGCCAGGGCGTAGCCGATCCACATGCCGGTGTCGTGGCCGGCCACGGCGAACCGCCGGTGGCCCAGCGCGTCCATCAGCGCGGCCAGGTCGGCGGCCAAGGTGCCGGTGTCATAGCCATCTTCGGGCTTGCCGGACAGCCCGCACCCGCGCTGGTCGGGCACCACGACGGAGAAGCCGCGGGCCAGCCCGGGCATCACCAGCCGCCAGGCGTACCAGGTCTGCGGCCAGCCGTGCACCAGCAGCAGCGGCGGGCCGTCGCCGCCGGTGACCACGTGCTGGCGCAGCCCGCCGGTGTCGATGTACCGGCTGGTGAACGTGGCGGCGAACCCGTCCGGCAGGTTCGGCGCCCCGGAGACAGAGCCGGGACCTTCGGGGAAAGACGGTGAGTTCATGAGGATCCCTTTCACGTGGTACTGCCTCACCGTCGCGCATCGGGCGGCCGAGCCGGACCGGTCAAATACCCTGGCCGTACCCTGGTCCGTGATACGGCTCAGGTAGCGGCTGCGTCGCGTCAGGCTCGCAGGGTTCGCGCACGCCGGGTGGGACGGCCTCGGTGACAGCAGGCAGGGGCACGGCCATGCGCACGATCTTGAACCGCCAGAAGGACACCGGATCCGCCTGAAGCCTGGCTCCCTATTGGCTCCCGCGCCGCCAGACAGATTTTCGGAAATCGTGGGACCGCGCTGGACTTGAACCAATGACCTCTTCCGTCTCCGTCCGCGCCCTATCACAGACCACGGCGGAGACCAGGGTAACGGCCAGGGTATTTGACCGGTCCGGCTCGGCGGCCCGATGCGCGACCCTGTGGGGGTACCACACATAGCATCTGGCCCGCTGCCGGATCCCGAGGGAGGCACGGCATGACACATACGGGAAGCGGCGATCCCGCCCTCGCCAACTACTACCCGGCCTGGCTGGACAACCTGGCCGACGACGTCACCCTGGAGGGCTCGATGATGGACGGCTTCGTGCAGGGCCCCGAGGCAGTGCGGACCGTACTGGTGGCCATCCGCACGCTCTATGACTACCAGGACTTCCACTTCGTCGGCCCTTACGGCGACAACGGCTGGCTCGAAGACTACACCGCCGGGGTCCGCGGCGAGCCGATCAGCAACATCACCATGGTCACCCGCAACGCCGCCGGGCAGACGCAGCACGTCGTGGGCAACTACCGGCCCCGAAGCACACTGCTGCTCCTGTCCCGGCTGATCGGCGGGAAGCTCGCAGGCACCCCCTATGCCGAGCACTTCCTCGCTCCCGAGTCCTGAAAAGGACGTACCCGCAATCGTCGGAACCCAACTGCAGTACGACGTCCAGGCGCGGAGGAATCATGGGATATTCGGATCTTCGGAACGAAATGGTCAATGCCGCCAATGGCATCGACTACGCCTACCGTGATACAGGCGGCAGCGAGGCTACGGTGCCGTTGGTCATGCTTCAGCATTTCCGCGGGAACCTCGACAGCTGGGACCCGGCGCTGATCGACACGCTGGCGCAGGCCCGGAGGGTGGTGACGTTCGACAACGCCGGAGTCGGCGGCTCGACCGGGACCACCCCGGACACCATCGAGCAGATGGCGCGCGATGCCCTCGCCTTCCTGGCTGCGAAGGGGCTCGGCGAGGTGGATCTGCTCGGCTTCTCGATTGGCAGCTTCGTGACGCAACAGATCGCGCTGACCCGGCCGATGATGGTCCGCAGGCTGGTCCTGGCCTCCGCGGCGCCGCAGGGTGCGGCCGGCATGCACGGCTGGGCGCCGGAGGTCATGGGCGCGGTCGGCACGCCGCACACCAGCCCGGAGGCCTACCTCGAGGTGTTCTTTGCCCCGTCAGCCGCAAGTCGGCAAGCCGGTAAGGAAGCTCTGCAGCGCATGTACGCCAGGACTGAGGACCGGGACACGGCCACGACGTGGGCGACGCGCGAAGCGCAGTATGACGCCGTCTGCACATGGGGGATCCCCGATCACGCGCTGCTGCAGCGGCTCAGCGCTATCGACATGCCGGTGTTCGTGGCCAACGGCGACAGCGACCCGATGATCCTGCCGCATTATTCGTACCTGCTCGCGGGCCTGATCCCGCACGCCCGCGCGAAGATCTACCCCGACTCGGCGCATGGGTTCTTGTTCCAGCATCACGCCGAGTTCGCTGCCGACGTCGAGGCATTCCTCACCAGCGCTGGCTAGAACCGCCGATTCCCAGCCAAGCACGGCCGATCCGACGCGACGGCCATCCACCGGCACATGGTCGACACCGGCCGCGGCCCGCTGGCCAGGACATCTAGTCACAAGGAAGGCATTGTCATGAAACCACACTGGCCCGTGCCCGCCGGGCTGCACACGGCCTCGGCCCGACTACCCATCGAAGGTGAGCTGCCCTCTTTCGGCGGCGCGACGCGATGGCTCAATTCGCCGCCGCTCACGCCTGCCGGGCTGCGCGGGAAGGTGGTCCTGGTCAGCTTCTGGACCTATACCTGCATCAACTGGCTACGCCAGCTTCCCTTTCTCCGCGCCTGGGCCGCGAAGTACTCCAGCCAGGGACTGGTGGTAGTCGGCGTGCACACACCCGAGTTCGCGTTCGAGCATAACGTCGAGAACGTCAGCCAGGCCGTACAGGAGATGAGGATCGATTACCCGATCGCGATCGACAACGTCTATGCGGTATGGACTGCTTTCGACAATCACTACTGGCCGGCCATCTATTTCGCGGACGCCGGAGGGCTGATCCGGCATCACCACTTCGGTGAAGGCGAATACCAGCAGTCGGAGATGATCATCCAGCAACTGCTGGCCGAGGCGGGATCCGTCAGCGCAGGTCCTGAGCTGGTGTCAGTCGATGCCCGTGGAGTTGAAGCTCCCGCCAACTGGGCCACCCTGAGGTCACCAGAGAACTACACCGGCTACGAGCGCACCGAGAACTTCTCGTCCCCCGGTGGCGCGGTTCTGGGCAAGCGTCAGGTCTATACGGCCCCGGCGCAGCTGAGACTCAATCACTGGGCCCTGTCCGGGGACTGGACGGTAGGCGAACAGGCTCCCACGCTGAACGAGGCCAACGGGCAGATTAGCTACCGCTTCCACGCCCGCGACCTCCACTTGGTCATGGGCCCGGCAGTACGGGACACATCCATACGATTCCGAATGCTTCTCGACGGACAGCCACCAGGCGCGGCACATGGGGTCGATGTGGACGACCAAGGTAACGGAACGGTGGCCGAACAGCGGCTGTACCAGCTTCTCCGGCAACCCGGTCCCATTACCGACCGCACCTTCGAGATCACCTTCCTCGACCCCGAGGTCCAGGCCTACGCGTTCACCTTCGGCTAGATCAGGGAGCCCGGCCATGTTATCTACGCCCATGACGAGCCCGCAGCTGCCGGGGGTCGAATGCCTAATCAGGTTGGTCGTCGAGCGAGACTATCTCGTTTGGGGTCGCCGACCGCGGTGGCAATCAGCCGTGGCTCCCCGGTCGCGCCCCAGGACGGGTCCCAACACCACGTACTTAGGACGTGCTGGTTCGCATAATGCTGTGACCTGGGATTTTGTGCTGGTTTGGAGACCGGGAGGGACTCCTGGTAGG
>Ga0208324_1000959_pt1 | contig 11621 bp, 8 predicted proteins | sample Sb_taG_2_FD_187707 | JGI IMG/M metagenome (GOLD analysis project Ga0208324, IMG submission 187707) | Peat soil microbial communities from Weissenstadt, Germany - Sb_50d_5_LS metaG (SPAdes) (version 2) | ecosystem: Environmental > Terrestrial > Soil > Wetlands > Peat | place: Germany: Weissenstadt... | reverse complement strand
GGCCGGACTGGCCGGGGTCGGGCCCGTCGGAACGAACCGGGCACTCGGGACTGGTGACCGTGCTGGTCGCCCGGGACCGGGGCGGGTCCACGGCCGGGGTGTGCTTCTACCTGGTGGACACCTGGTGCCTGGGGCCGAAGGACGCGGCCGGGCCGCGGTCGATGGACCGGCGGCGGCTGGGCGGGTTCATCCAGCAGATCTTCGGCGCCTGGGACGAGCCGGCCATGCAGGTGCCGCTGGAGCTGGGGCGGCAGATCGTCTACGGCGCGATCAGCTACGCGCGCGAGCTGGGGTTCGAGCCGCACGCGGACTTCGGGCGGGCCGCCGGGTATCTGGGGGCATGGGACGGGCAGTGCGAGCTGACCTTCGGCCGGGACGGGAAACCGACGTACATCTCCGGGCCGTACGACGACGGGGAGAGGATCATCCGCAAGCTGCGCCACGGCCTGGGCGACGGGAACTACGACTTCGTGCACATGATCTCAGGCTGACCGCAGGGCAGGGATGCCGCTGCCGTTCGCAGCTCACATCGGACGGTGTTTGCACGCACCGGGTTCGCGATTACGCCCGCTACGGCGAAGGTCGTGAGGTATTCCAACACGGCGGCGACTCGGGCTTCACGACGGTGCGGGACGAGGCGCGTCCGGGAACGGCAGGCAACCTACCTGGATGTCGGGCGGAACGTGCCGGGCATCCACAGCCAGGCCATTCACGTCAATGATCCAGGCCAGTGGGTCCTGCGCGGCTACATCGGCACGCTGGAACTCCGGCGAGAAGTGACTGATCCGCAGGAGGTCGCGGACCTGCCTGGCTTTGCTGCTCATGGTGTCCTTGGCCACGCCGAACGCCGCGCTGAGCTGATCAGCGGTCACGCATGGCTGGCTCGCGGGGTCGGATAGGAAGTTGACATGTCCCAGCGCATACACCGCCCCAGCCGCCCACGTGGCACGGCGGGCAGGCTGCAGCGGCGAGGGCCGCTTGCGCGCCAGCTTCGCCACCACACGCCGGGCGAGATCGGCGTACTCCTCGTCGAGGACAGGCAGGCACACCGCGTCGGTGATGCCGACGATCTCCTCAACCACCGGCCGCAGTCCCTTGGGAACCTTCAGCTCATCAAGCGCGATCACGGCAACCCCAGCCCTCCTTGGTCACCGCGGGCGTGCGTGGCGACAGCATTCCGCGCCGGTTTCCTCGCAGCCGCCGACCGCTCCACTTCTCCGCCGGAGTGACGACCCGGGCTGCTCCCGGCCAAACCGCTTGAGGTAAAGGTGCTCGATGAACTGCGGCAGCGGCGCCTTCGTGGCGCGTCGTACCAGGACCGATGGTCGCCTCGCCCGGCGACGGTGCGAGCTGGCAGCCCTCCCGGCAAAACGGGGCAAATCGCATCCAGGATGTGACGACTGGTCATCCGGCCCGGCGTCTGGCTTGACCGCCAGGGCAGCGAGGAGCCGCCGCGGTGACGCAGCGGCTCGCCATCACAGGAGCCAAGGAAGCCCGCGTGACACCCGTGCTGTCCGTCCCGCACCAGTTCACCCGGCTGGTCTTCGACGCGGGCACTGGATCCCGGTGATTCGCGAGACGGCCAGCACGCCTACAGCGCGGAACGGTCCAGCAGCCCGGTGAGCCCGGTATGCGCGCCGTGATGGTGCGCGGGCCATGAGGCAGCGTCGCCCGCCGCCCCGCGGGCGGGCTCAATCACAGGAATCAGGTGATGCCCGATCACCTTCTCGCACGCCAGTCTGGCTCCATACCGGACGCTTCCGTGCGGACGCAGTAGCAACGGAGAAAGAAGTGGTGAAGCATGTCTGATGCCACGTCCATCGACAGCGCCTGGGACCGGCGGCGGTGGCTCGTCTTGGGCGTGATCGCCCTGGCGCAGCTCATGGTGGTGCTGGACGGGACCATCGTCAACGTCGCCCTGCCGCACATCCAGAACGCACCGCCCACTCGCAGGCGCGCCGGCTGACGATCCCGGCGGCCTGGCCGGTGCGCTCCAGCCTGGCAGTCCGCCCGTGGGCGATTATTTCGGCTGGCCTGGCGCCGATCCTGCTGGCCGTGCATCATCGCCGTCGCCCTGCGCCGCTCCACTGCCACCGGCATCCGGCGAACGTAGTGCTAACCACGGACGGCTGCGAGAAGCCGCAGCTCGCGGGCACGTCGGACCGCCGCAGAGCGATCTGCGACACCGAGCTTGGCGTAGATGCTGCGGATTTGCGTGCTGACCGTGTTCGGCGAGACGGACAGCCCGCTGGCGATCTCGCGCCGGGACAGGTTCGTGGGAAGATACCGCAGCACCCTGAGCTCGCCCGGGCTGAGCTCTTCTATCAGCGGCGGTGCGGACTGGTCTTTGGTCACCAGGGATGAGCCGTGCACGAGGTCGAGGATGTCGGCGAGCAGCGCGGCGTGCGCTGTCTCGAGTCGCGGCAGCGTCTCCAGCAGCTCCGCCGAGTCCGTCATCACGAACGGCAGCACCACCCTGTCTTGCTCGGCGAGAGCGAGTGCATGTTCGACAGCCTGGTTCGCCGCGCGCTGCTCGCCGAGCTGGCGGTGCGCGAGCCCCGCGAGCAGGTAAGCCTCCATGACCGTTGTGTAACCCATGACCGGGGCGGTGCCGTCCAGAGCACTGGCCAGCGCGCTCAGGGCCGCGGCCGGTTCGCCTTCTGCCAGGCAGATCACCGCGTCGGCGTTACGCACTTCGCCTGATCTGGCCTCTTGCTCATCGAGTGCCGCCAGACGGGCGCGGGCCTCGCCGGGCAGCCCGGCGCGGGCCTGCGTGGCCAGCATCCAGCCGGTGACCTGGCTCGCCAGCGCGTGCGACCCCTCCATCTGCGATTGCAGGCGTTCGGCCGCGCTGAGTTCCTCCAGTGCCTCGTGGTGGCGGCCGCGTCCGGCATAAAGCCTCCCGGTCGCCAGGTGCAACCGCTGTCTGATGTCCGGCCCGGCGTCTGTTTGCAGGGCCTGTCTGGTTCGTTGCAGCCATCGCTCACCCTCGTCGAACTCACCCGTCCAGATCAGGTTGGCGGCCAGCGTTACCAGCGCGGGCGCAATCACCGGCTCCGCGCCCCACCCGTGTCGCTCGGCGAGCGCGATCGCCTCATGGCAGCGCTGGCGGGTGGTGGCGAACGAGCGGATCCTCGACGCGAAGGCGAGCTGGGCCAGGCAGGCGACTTCCAGGTAGGGGCGGTCGATCTCCCGGGCCAGGGCCGCGCCCTCCTGCAGGTGGCGTTCAGCGTCCGGCAGCCCGAGCGTCCACGCCTCGGCGGTCCCCAGGTTCATCAGCGCCACCGCGCGCAGGTCGCTGCCTAGGGCGATGTCCTCGCCGGACTGCCCGGATACCGGCGAGGCAAGGAATTTCGCCCGCTCGGTGACGCCGGCCAGGTTACCGCGCCGCCTGGCCAGCGACAGCTTCAGCGACGCGACCGCCATCCGCAGCTGGCGCCGCCGGCCCGGCGGCGCCGTCTCGGCGTGCCTCTCGGCGACCGCCAGGTGGGCAGCCGCCTCGTCCAGACGTCCCTCGAGCAGGTCACCCCCGGCGCGCACCACGGCCAGCTCGCGGTGATCTGCGCCCGGCGGGAAGGCCCGCAGCAACGTCCGGATGGTCTGCGCTTGCCCGTCGAGGGTCAGGCTGAACGAATGGTCGGCGAGCAGCCGGGCCGCGCCCGGCCAGTCCCCCGCCGCCTGGGTGTGCCGGACGGCCTCGGCCACCTGACCATGCTGGGTGAACCACTCAGCGGCCCGGCGGTGCAGCACCGGTACTTCTTCAGGTCGCCTCCGGCGCAGCTCCAGCCGCAGGAGATCCGCGAACAGGTGGTGGTAGCGGAACCACGTGCGCTCGGGGTCGAGCGATACCACGAACGCGTTCGCGTCCTCCAGTGCCAGCAGGATCCGTTCCGAACCCGGGCGGCCGGTCAGCAGATCGGCCAGTTCACCGTTGACGCGATCGAACAAGGAGGTGCGCAGCAGCAGATCCTGGACGTCGGCGGGCTGGCGGTCCAGCATCTCGGCGAGCAGGTACTCGGCGACCGTGCGGTCGCTGCCGGAGAACTCCGCGACGAACCGCTCCGGGTCGGGGTGACCGGCCAGGGAGATGGCCGCGAACCGCAGGCCTGCGGCCCACCCCTCGGTCCGCTGGTGCAGCAGCGCCGCTCCGGCCTCGGACAGGGTGATGCCCGAGGCGTCGAGGAGCTCGCGCGTTTCGCGCTCGGTGAAGCGCAGATCCGCCGCGCGGATCTCGGTCAGCTCGCCTGCCAGGCGCAGCTGGTGCAGGCCCAGGCGCACGTCGCGACGCGTGGTCAGCATCGCATGCGCATTTGGGGGAAGGTTCACCAGCAGCCGCGTGAGCTGGGCGAGGGCCTCCGGTGAATTCAGCTCGTGCAGGTCATCAATCGCCAACGTGATGCCGTCGCGAGCATCGGCGAGTTCCGAGAGCACCTGGTCGACCATCGCCTGCCCGTTGAAGTCGGGTGTCGCTGCTGGCGGTTCCGCGCCGCTGGTTGTCCCGGAAGCATCACGGACCGCGCTGAGCAGGGCCAGCCAGAACTGCTGGGTATCTTGCTGATCGCGCTTCACCTGCACGACAGCAAGCCGGTGCGGCTGCCCCGGGCGGTCGGCCCAGGCGCGCAGCAGCGACGTCTTCCCGCTGCCGGCCGGGGCCGAGATGATCGTCACCTTCCTCGCCGCCGCGCGATCCAGAGCGGCGAGGAGATCACCCCGGTCGATCAGCCGGAGAGTTGCCCGAGCCACCGACAAAGGCCTGCCTTGGTATCTGCGCCGACACCTAGCGTCGATGTCGCAATCTCGGCGCCTTCCCTCTCGGTACCAGGCCAGCGCACGTGCTGTCAACGGCGTGCGAACAGCTCGCCCTTGGCGCTGTGCGCGCGGACCTCGGCTATCACTTTGGCCACAGCTTCCGGCGGCATAGCCAGGATGGTCTGACCGCTGGGGTGGGAGGCCGAAGCCGTGTCCGGTCGCTCGGGGCATCGCCTTCTCGGCCCCCTGGCGGTCGAGGAAGGCCATCGCTGACGGGCCGCGGTCATAGTCGAGAACCGCGATCGCGACTGTCAGCGAGGCGAGAACACGGGTGCGCAGGTCACGGGCACGCGACACAGTCTATGGATGAGGAGTCTGTACCAGCTAGTGTCAAGGCAGACCAGCCACGCCGGCAGCGCCGCCGGCCTTGGCGCCGTAGGTTGGGGCAGTTAGGGTGCAGGTAGTTGCCCGGCGACCAGTCCTGCTCGTCAAGGGACGTCTGGCTCACGGCGGAAGGAACGATGGACACGCGGTGACTGTCGTTGAGACTGATGTCGCGGTGGTTGGGGTTGGCTCGGTCGGGAGCATGGCGGCCTGGCAACTGGCCTCACGCCGGTTGCGGGTAGTTGGCATCGACCGGTTTACGATCCCGGGGCCGTTCTCGGCGTACGCGGGTGAGTCCCGGGTGTTCCGCATGGTGTACGCCGAGGGGGGGCATTACACGCCCCTGCTGCAGCGCGCCCGCGACCTGTGGCGCGAGCTGGAAGCGGACTGCGGGGCCGCCCTCCTGGAGATCACCGGCGTGGTGACCATCATGGATCACGACCACCCTGATCATGCGGCTTTGCTGCGATCTGGCCGGGAGCGGGGCCTTGCGTTCGAAGTGGTGACGGGAAAAGAGGCACAACGGCGCCTGCCTCAGCACCTGATTCGCGAGGGTGACGTCGCCCTGTTCGATCCGGAGGGCGGTTACGTGCGCAGCGAGCGCGCGGTGTTCTCGGCCGTCCAGCTCGCCCAGCGCCGCGGAGCTTCGTTCCTGGGTAATAGGACGGTCACGGCTCTGGAACGGCGGGGCGACCGGTGGTCGGTGCGGACCGATCAGGAGGAGGTTCGCGCTGCGCGTGTGCTGATAGCCACTGGAACGGGTGCCGGGCCGGTGTGCGCCGGACTTGGCACGCACCTTGCCGTGCTGCCCCAGGTACTTACCTGGTTCCCCATCGCAGACGTGGGCCGCTACCGGGGCCAGCAGCATCAGGTCTTCATCCGCAGTTCCCGTGATGCTCAGTTCTACGGCTTCCCCAGCACTGACGGATGGACCGCGAAGGTGGCGGCGAGCATCTATCTCGACGAGGTCACCTCGACGGCGCGCCCGCTTACCTGGGATCCCCGTCACCTCGATACCGTGCAGTCCTGGGTGGGCGCCTTTCTGCCCGACCTGGTTCCCAAGCCGGTCAAAATGGCGGTCTGCGCTGACGGGTACACGGCCGACGAGACGGGCCTGCTCGGCCACATTCCCGGCATGGATGGCGTGGTCGTTGCCATCGGCTTTTCCGGTCACGGGTTCAAGATGGCTACTTCGCTCGGCGCCGTCGCTGCTGATCTGATCACGGAGGGAACGATCACCACGGACGTTAGCTTCATGGATCCCATGCGCTTTTTGGGACCGCAACGTGCCGTCGCGGCTCTTCCGCTGGCCGGTCCCGGATCCTGACTGGTACCGCATTCTGATCGGAGCACTTGTGACCAACGCCTCTTCCTACATCCTCGGTGATCTCGTGGCCCAGGCCGGGTCACAAGTCCGTGGCAACTGCCTGGTCAGCCTCGGAACGAGCACCGTTTCGCTGCCGGTGGTCATCACGCACGGAAGCACGCCCGGCCCGGTGCTGGCCATCACTGCGGGAATCCACGGCGGGGAATATGTTCCGATGGTCGCGGTCCGGCAATTTGTTCGCGATCTGGATCCCGCGCTGATGCGCGGAACAATCACCGTGTGCTTGCAGTCCAGCCCGCTTGCCTTTCAACAGCGAATGGCCTTCGTCAACCCTCTCGACGGTAAGAACCTCAACAGGTCCTTCCCCGGAGACCCGCTGGGTGGCCCGACAGCACGGCTGGCCGCCTGGCTATGGGAGAACCTGCTGGCCCGCGCCGACTACTACATCGACTGTCATTGCGGCGACCTTCCCGAGGCGCTTGATCCGTTCACGGGAGTCAGCCCGGGACCGGACGGTGTCCTCGATGAGCGGGCACGCGCGATGGCCGATTGCTTCGACGTCCCACGGCTCATCGTGGACCCCTTGGAGGGATCTACCATCCGCGCCGCCGCTCTTGCCGGGATCCCCGCTGTTCTTATCGAGGTAGGCGGCGAGGGCCGCTGGTCGCAGGAGGAGGCAGATGTTCAGCGAAGCGGCCTGCGCCGGGCCGCGGCGCAGGTGGGCATACTGCCCGCCGAAGAAGGCGCCCGGCCCCGCCTGCCCCTCTTCGAGGACGCGGCCGACGTGCTCAGCGAGCGTTCCGGCCTCTGGTACCCGGACGTTGCCCCCGGCACGTTGGTGGCCGAAGGAACACGCCTTGGCCACCTCGAGGACCCGTTGGGAGACGTCGTGCAAGAGATCCTGGCGCCCACGGCAGGTGTCCTCATCTACGGATTGAGCAGCTTGGCCGCGGTCGAGGGTAGTCTTCTGGCGTCCATAGCGCGGCCTCTGCCAACCACGTGAGCCGACTGGCCTGGCCGGAACATATCCTGACAAGGGCCACGTGACTCCAAGCCCGGATTATCGGCATGCGGTCACCAGACCGCCCGATGCATTTGTCAGCCGCTCCGATTCGGCGTCAAACGATCCGCGCGAACCCGGGCCAAGAACCGGTCAGCTCGATAACTAGCGCCGATCGCCGCCAACGCGCGTACAACCCCCGGTATGGCGGCAATCCCAGTTAGCCGACGTACCGTCAGAGCCGCACCCGAACGGGGACGATATGCGCGCGGTCACTGGTCCCGGTAATCCGTTACCGGGACAAGTGACGTACCGCGCGTAGGCGGCACTTGGGGTATCAAGACGGGCCCGGGGGGTGCTCCGGATGTGAAGGGCGGCTTGCCTTCACGTGATCTCCGCATCTCCGCCAGCCGGCCTTCACCTGGGTCTGCTGACCTGGGTGACCTCAGTCCACGTTCAGGAGGGGAATGGTTATGACGCAGACGGCCATGGGAGCGATCGGTCAGCTCCGCGCGGTGATGGAAGGGCCCGTGATCGAGCCCGGCGACCCTGGCTTCGACGACGGGCGCCGGGTATGGAACGGCGGGATCGACCGGCGCCCTGCGGTGATCGCCCGTTGCGCTTCGGCCGTCGACGTGGCCGCGGCGGTGACGTACGCGCGCGAGCACGAGCTGGAGGTATCCGTGCGCGGCGGCGCGCACAACCCGGCGGGCACGGCCGTCTGCGACGGCGGCCTGATGATCGACCTGAGCCTGCTCAACCACGTCGCGGTCGACCCGGACGCCCGGCGCGCCACGGTCGGCGGCGGCGCGCTGCTGGGCGACGTGGACGGCGCCGCCCAGGCCCACGGGCTGGCCGTGCCCGCCGGGCTGGTCAGCCATACCGGCGTGGGCGGGCTGACGGTGGGCGGTGGCATGGGCTGGCTGACCCGCAAGTTCGGGCTCAGCATCGACAACCTGGTCTCCGCCGAGGTGGTCACCGCCGACGGCCAGGTGCGGCGGGCCTCAGCCGGTGAGAACCCGGACTTGTTCTGGGCCATCCGCGGCGGCGGCGGCAACTTCGGCGTGGTCACCTCGTTCGAGTTCGCCCTGCACGAGGTCAACCCGATCGTGCAGTTCGGGCTGTTTTTCTGGCCCTTGGACCAGGGCCGGGAAGCGCTGCGGCTGGCGCGCGAGATCACCCGGGCGATGCCGCCGGAAATCAACGCCGTGGCCGGCGCGCTGAACGCGCCGCCCGCGCCGTTCGTCCCGCCGGAGCACCACTTCGCGCCCGGCTACGTACTGCTGTTGACCGGGTTCGGCTCCGGGCCTGAGCACGCCCAGCTCGTCACCCGGATCCGCGAGAGCCTTCCGCCGCTGTTCGACCTGGTCACCCCGATGCCCTACGTCGAGCTGCAGAAGCTGCTCGACGAGGCCAACGCGTGGGGCATTCACGGCTACGAGAAGGGCACCTACGTCGAGGAGCTGTCCGACCCGGTCATCGACGTGATCACCGAGCAGGTCCCGTACAAGAACTCACCCATGTCGGTGCTGCTGTTCTACCGGCTCGACGGCGCGTACTGCCAGGTCGGCGAGGACGAGACGGCGTTCAGCGGCGGGCGCTCGCCCCGGTACGGCGTCTTCATCGTGGGCCTGGCCCCCGACGCCGGGCTGCTGGACGCCGACCGCGGCTGGGTCCGCGGCTTCTGGGAGGCGCTGCGCCCGCACGCCATCGGCAGCGGGGACGGCTACATCAACGGCATCACCGATTTCTCCGACGACCGGGTGCGCCAGAGCTACGGCCCGGCCAAGTACGAACGGCTGGCCAGGATCAAGGCGCAGTATGACCCGGGCAACCTGTTCCACCTCAACGCCAACATCCGGCCCGCCTGACGTCGCCGGGCACCTCCGTCTGGGTCGGGAACCGGCCTGACCCAGACGGAGGCGTGAGGCGGGTTCCGAACATTCCCACGCGCTGTACGGCGCGAACTGGTGATGGTGGCCGTCACCGCGCTGAACACGGCGGAGACAGCGCCCGTCAGCAGGCCCGCAGCGGCCACGATGCCGGCCGGGCGCGGTGCCGCCAATAGCCGGAAGGGATCACTGCGATTCGATGCCTGCCGACGCATCTGGGCCTCGTTCCCATCCCCGGCACCTGACAACCACCGTGCGGCAGAACCTCCCCCTGCCACACCAGCGCCCCCCTTTCTGCTGCACAGCGTCAAGCAGGCCGACCTGGCCAGCTATCCCTCCGGTCCCTGCAGCGGCGCGCACTGAGCTGGCCCGGCTCGGGACAAGTTCCGCTGAGGCGGAAGTGACCCTTTGACTCGGCCTGGTCCTTAAGACCCGGAACCGATGCGGATTGACCCGCATCCCTTGATCGCTAGGCCAGCGTGGCGATGGCCTTGTGTACCGAGGCGATGGCGCTGGCGCCTTCGCCGGTGGCTGCGGCGACCCGCTTCATCGAGCCGGAGTGGACGTCGCCGACCGCGAACACGCCGGGAATGCTGGTCTCGAACGGAAGCGGCCGCCGTCCCAGCGTGGCCCAGGCCGGTCCGAGGTCATTGCCGGCCAGCCGGACGTCGGTCCGGATGAAACCATCGTCCCCGGTAGCGATCCCGGTCAGCCAGCTCGTGGCGGGCTCGGCGCCGATGAAGCAGAACAAGGCCGAGCACGGCTGGGCTTGCGCGGTGGGCGCCGTCCGGTCGGTGATGGTGACTTCCTCGAGGAAGTCACTGCCATCCAGCCGGGTGACCTCGCTGCGGCACCGCACCGTGACCCGCGGGTGGGCCAGCAGCCGGTCGACGAGATAGGCCGACATCTCGGTCGCGATGTCCGGGCCGCGGACGACCAGTGAGACCTCACTGCCTCGCCCGGCCAGGTACAGCGCCGCCTGACCCGCGGAGTTCGCACCGCCGACCACCGTAACCGGGCTGCCCGTGCACCTCCGGGCTTCTAGTTCGGTGGCCGCGTAGTAAATGCCGGCGCCCTCGAAGTCAGGCCAGCGTTCCAGCGGCAGTGCCCGGTAGCGGGCGCCGGTCGCGATGACGACGGCCTTGCTGTCGATGACCTCCCCGCCCTGCAGGTGCAGGCGGAGCAGGTCGCCCTTCCGGTCGGTGTCGAGCTTGACCGCCTGGCACGGGCTGGCCAGCTGGGCTCCGAACTTCAGTGCCTGGAGCACGGCCCGGCCGGTCAGATCGGCACCGGAAAGGCCGAACGGGAAGCCGAAGTAGTTCTCGATCCGGGAGCTTGCCGCGGCCTGCCCGCCGGTGCCGACGGCGTCCAGCAGCACGGTATCCAGGCCCTCGGACGCCCCGTAGACCGCGGCCGCCAGGCCGGCCGGGCCCGCGCCGACGATCGTGACGTCAACCGGCTTGGTGGAAGAACGACGGTAGGACAGGCCCAGCTTCTCGGCCAGCCCGCCCGGCGTGGCCTGTTTCAGCGTGGTACCGGGCATGACGACGGCGGGAAGGTCGTCCTCGGTCAGGCCGGAGGACTCCATCATCGCCCGGCCCGCGGGGGTGTCGGCGTCGAACCAAAGGTGGATCAGGCGCTGGCGGGCGGCGTAAGTCCGCAGCGCCAGCGCCGCCGCCGACCTGTCGGTGCCGACGATCTCCACCGCCAGGGCGGCGGTGCTGCGCTGCAGCAGTTCCCGGCGGGCAATCAGCGCCTTGAAGACGATGTCGGACAGTTCGACGTCGTTGGCCATGAGCTGCCGCAGGGCGCTCCGGCGACACCCGGTAGACCGTGCCGCCCTCCCGCACCCGGCACAGCAGGTAGACATTCTGCCCGGTCAGCAGGTTCAGCTCGCCGACAAAGCCGCCCGCATCCACCGCCGCGACGGTCGCGGCGGGCGCGTCGGCCGTTTCCGTCCGGACAACCTCCACCGAACCCCGGTCGACCACAATCAGATCGACGTCTTCATCACCCGGCCGGAACAGTACATCGCCCCGATGAGTCTCGTGCGGCGTACCGTAGGCCAGGAGCCGCGCGAACAGCTCATCGCCCAGCCGCGGCGATGCAACACTGGTCGGCACCAGCGGTTTGCCCAGGTGCCCGCGTGCGTGGCTGGCGCGCAGCCGATCCAGATCATGCGGTGTGGCCCAGGCCACCGGACTGGCCAGGCCGGGCTGACTGAACACAGGGCCACGCGCAGCCCAGGGCGCGGTGGTACGCGACAGTT